>Ga0187865_1000233_pt1 | contig 79647 bp, 67 predicted proteins | sample June2016WEW_11_1_2_FD_132989 | JGI IMG/M metagenome (GOLD analysis project Ga0187865, IMG submission 132989) | Peatland microbial communities from SPRUCE experiment site at the Marcell Experimental Forest, Minnesota, USA - June2016WEW_11_100 | ecosystem: Environmental > Terrestrial > Soil >... | reverse complement strand
GAAATCTCCGTGCACCACCAGTCCCAGCTTGTGGCAATCCTTGGTGAACTGGCGGGCGCGCTCGATGGTCGCGCCTTTCTTGATGTTCTTCAGAATCTGCTGATCGCCCGATTCGTAGCCCACAATCAGAAGCCGGCATCCCGCCTCTTTCATGGCCTTGAGCGTTTCGAAGTCAGTTGTGACTCGCGATGTGCACGACCAGGTCAGGCCCAGCGGTTTCAACTTGGCGCACAATTCGACGGTGCGGGCCTTCTGCAGGTTGAAGGTGTCATCGTCGAAGAAAAATTCCTTCACGTATGGCCAGTAGTCTTTCGCCTTGGCCATTTCACGCGTCACGTCGCCGGTGGAGCGCTTGCGCCACGGGTGTCCGCTGAGGGTTTGGGGCCAGAGGCAGAAGGTGCACTGCGCCGGGCATCCGCGCGTCGTGTACAGCGACACAAACGGGTGGAGCAGGAAAGGCACGTTGTAGCGGCGGACATCCAGGTCGCGCCGGTAAACGTCGGTCACGTGCGGCAGGGCGTCAAGATTCTCGATGGTCGGCCGGTCTGGATTATGCACCACGTGCCCATTCTTGCGATACGAAACGCCAAGAATGTCTTCGATCGGCTTGCCCTGGGCATATTCGACGATGGAGTAGTCGAATTCCTTGCGGCAGGCTAGATCAATCACCTTCGCGTCCATCAAAGACTTCTCGGGCAGAACGCTGACGTGGGGTCCGACGAAGGCGATCTTGATGTGAGGATTGCTGTCTTTGATGGCTTCCGCGATGCGGACGTCGCCGGGGAATCCCGGAGTGCTCGTGAACAGCACGAGCAGTTCGTAGTCCTTGCAGGTGCGGATTGTCTCTTCCGCCGTGATGTGGTGCGGCGGGGCGTCCAGCAACCGCGCGCCTTCGAGCATTCCTGTGGGATAGGCGAGCCAGACCGGATACCAGTACGATTCAATCTCGCGCGTAGCGGGCCAGCGCGAGCCTGCGCCCCCATCGAAATTCTCAAACGAAGGCGGATTCAAAAACAGTGTTTTCAATGGCATATTGTGAGTCTCTATTTTAGCACTGTTACGTGTGCACACACCCCAGCTGGCGCTACCATTCAGGTACGTCCCGAACTGCATCGAAGGCGTGGAAACCGTTGTCCAAGTGTGCCTTAGCGGGGCCCAAACCGCAAAAGATCCTCGCCGAATGTCGTTCTTGCGCATTAAGACGCGAGAATCGGGTGCCGGCGGGATGAACTGCTTTGCGCGTCATTTGGAGGCCGGGTTTGGCAGCGCCCATTTCTCCAAATCTCCGCTGGCCCGCAGCAGGTTCATGCGGACCCGCTGGTACTCAAAATCGGCGTCCTGGAAAAGCAGATAACGTTCGGCGGCTTGCGCCCGTGCATCGGCCAATTCGTGCAAGGTGCCAGTCTTTGCGTCGATCCGGGTTTGGGCCGCTTCAAGGCCCGACTGGGCCAGTTGATATTCCAACTGCGCCACCTCGCGGGCAGCCTCGAGCTGCTCGGCGGCTCGCTGTAATTTCAGTGTTTCCTCAGCAACCTGATTGCGAGTCGCTTCCGCTTGCCTCTTTGCCTTGCGGGCTTCAGCCTCGGCCGCGTCGGCTCGCGCGCGCTGGCTGGCATTGAACAGCGGGATACGGAGGGCAAAGCCAATCGTGGCATTGTCAGGCTGAAACTTCCGGTAGTACAGATCGTAGTTGTTGAAGGTGGCAAGTCGCGCATACTGGGCGGAGAAATCGATCGACGGCAATAAAGCGCGATGCTCGCCCGAAGCCCGCATCGCTTCCGCCAGAGAATGCTGCTCGGCAATCTTGATGGCGGGGCTGGAGGCAATCGCTTTCTCCGAAAGATCTTCTTCCGCAGCGACAGGCGGTAAGGCTGGAATTGTTTCGGGCGCGAGTTCGATGGAGGAAACCGGCAAACCGGTCAGCGTTGCGAGATGCCGCCGAAGGACATCGGCGTTGCCACGTGCTTCGGTCCGGTGAAGTCGCACGCGCGCTGCGACGAGTTTGGCTTTGTTCAAGTCCACGCCGCTGTCCACGCCTTCTTGCAAGCGCTCGGCCACTGCTTGCTCCATTTTCTGCGACTCGGCCTCGTCCTGCTGCAAGCGCAGGAGTCGGGCCTCCCACTTCGCCAGCTCAGCGTAGGTTGAGGCGACGTCCTGGATAACGGCATTACGCTGGTCTTTGTCCTGAAACTCGGAAGCATGCCATTCCATTTTCGCTGCATTCAAGAACTGGCGCTGCGCAGGATTGAAGACCGTACTCTGGGCGACGACATTTGCCAGTGCCGGCGCCGATCCTTCGATGCTGAGGGGGAATCCATAGGACCAGCCGAGTCCCGAACCGACGATGAGCTGCGGCAAGTAGTTGTTGCGGAGTTCCCGGTAGGAGGCAAAGGTTCGTTGCACGTCGGCATTCGCAATCGCCGAACTCGTGCTGTGCGCGAGCGCAAGCCGAATGGCGCGCTCGAGAGGCAGCGGTTCAGCCTGGCCGCGCGTTACGATCATCAGGAGTACGGCCGTAAATAAGGCGAGCAGATTTGTGCAGTGCAAACGCGGCAATCGGAGTTTCATCTCGTCACCTTCATCTCGTCACCCATGAGTCAGGCACCCATAGATCAGCACATATGGATCAGGCCGCGGCTCCGCCGCGACGCACAAATTGTAGTGCGTCAGACCGGAGCCGGGCAGTGGCTTTGGAAAGTTATTTGGGACGCCACCAGGCGCGGGAGGAATCTCGCCATCCTCAGTGGGCTACTCGGTTGAGTGCTTGCTGGGCCATGCCGAAGTTCCGGACCAGCGACAAGGAAGCACGGTACTCCTGGGCAGCACTTGCTTTGTCGCCTTGCTTTTCCAGCAGCAGGCCCAGCAGATAGTGGGCTTTGAACGCGGGAGCCGCCTCTACCGGACCAGAGGCGAGATAGCGGCGCAGCAGTTCCTTGGCGAAAGGATAGCTTCGACCGGCGCGATATAGCATCTGGGATGCCTCAACCAGAATATCGAGTTTAGGCATCGGCGCCTGGCTGAGCTTGACGATGGCTTGCTCCATTTCGTCGAGGCGCTTCTGGCGACGCAGAAAAAGAGCAAGGTTGAGCCACGCTTCCGCGTCACCCCTGCTGAGGTCGATGTACTGGTGATACTCCCGTTCGGCGGTGGCGGCGTCTTTATTCTTTTCGGCGATGCGCGCGTAAATCCAGTGTTCACGCGCAGGGTTCACGGTCGCAATGGACTGCGCTTGCTCGCGCGCCTTCTGTTCTCCGCCGCCGACGATGCCGGGCGCTTCAAGATAGAACTCCGCCAGATCGAGCCGGGCATCCACGTCCTTCGGATTCAGTTGCACCGCGCGCTCGAATTCTCCGCGGACCTTTTCGGCTAGGATCGGAGCGGTCAGGAAATTTGCCCGATCCGCCTTTTCGCCGTACACGCGCCCCAGCCACAGATGGAAACGGCTGTTGTCCGGATCGAGCGAGGCCGCCTTTCTGCAGGAGGATTCCGCACGATCCCAATCTTCGAGCGCGAAGTAAGCGCGGCAGAGCAGGTTGGACGATTCCGCGTCCGCCGGCGCGGAAGAGAGACGGCCATTCAATTCGGTGATGGCTTCATCGATCCGGCCGGCCGCCAGCAGGTCCTTGGCGGAGTCCGCCACGCTGGCGGTCAACGCCGCAATCAGCACTAGTAAAACCAGCAAAACTCTGGAAGCGCGCGTGATCATCTAAAACTTGACCTGCGTCCGGTCGCCGATCGGCTTGCCATTCCACGAACTGATCGCAACCACGTCCTTGGCGGAGAGGCCGCGTGTTATTTCAACCTGCGTGAGATTGGAAAGGGAAGTCCCCACTTCCCGGCGCTTGAGTTCGTGCCCGGTAACCTGCAAAACGTAGGCCTTGGCGTCGTCCATTCGAACAGCCTCTCGCGGCACTACCAGCACGTTATCGTGCTCGGCGGCGACGATCGTCACTCCGACGTTTATATTCGGCAAGAGTTTCAAATCCTTGTTATCTACGATGCTGGCCGTCTCGCCGACGTTGCGCGAACCGCGCAACTTCACCGTCGATGGGATGGCAGTCACGGTGGCCCGCCACACGCGTCCAGGAACGGCGTCCCAGGTAATCTCAATCGGATTTCCGGGAGCCAGTCTGCCCACGTCGGGTTCATCGACGAAAGCGCGGACCAGCACTTTCCGCAGATCCGCCACTTGCAGCAGAAGATCTCCGGCCGCGACGAAGCCGCCTTGCTTGGCGGGCAGCGAGTACACGATGCCATCAAAAGGAGCGCGGACATTTAATTTCGCCAGCACGTCCTGCGCGGCATCATAGGTGGCCTGCGCTTCAGCGCGCTGCGCTTCGACGCGCGCTAACTCCGCATTCGAATATCGTTTCGTCTGCTTTTGCCGGAGAAAGGTGAGTTGGGCATCGGCGCGGGCCAGAGCGTTTTCCGCTTCTCGCACTTCTCCCGCCGAGGCCGCGCCTTGCCGCTCAAGTTTTTTCAGCGCGCCTAAATTGCGCTGTGCGGAATCACGGTCGGTGCCAGCTTTCACCAGTTGGGCTTCGAGGCTCAGCACTTCTTCCCGGTTCCCGCCTCGTTCCGCGGCGCTCAGGTCGGCCTGCGCCGCTCTCAATTGGGTCTGGGCTCGAGCCGCCTGGGCACGCGCGTCGGCGTCATCCAGAACCACCAGCAATTGGCCTTTCTTGACGGAGTCGCCTTCCTTGACAAAAACGCGCCGTACACTCGTCGAGACCGGAGCGTGAGCCTCGAAGTTGTTGACGGGCTCAATTTTTCCGTTGGTGGAAACCAGGCTGCGGATCGAGCTCTGCTCGACGACGGCGGTTCGCACCGGGACCCCGTCATCGCGGCGGGAGACGAACGCAGCCAGCAAGATCACCGCCGCCAGGATCGCAAGCGCCGTTACCCACCAACGCCGTGGCTGGCGGCCCGAACTGTTTCCATTCAATGGCATGTAGAGAAAAGCGCAAGCTTCAATGTATATCATCCACGCGCTGCGGGGAGCAGGCAAATGCTCGCTTCGGACTTACCTGTTTAGATGCGTCGCGCCGGCCGTTTGCGTCAGCTACAGCGCGGAATTTTGGTGGAGGGACGGGCGTCTCGCCCGTCCAGCCGGGCGGGGACGCCCGGCTCTCCACCAGCAAGCTTGGATCGACAGCAGTAACAATCACACGGTCGCGGCACTAGGTACAAGTGGCTAGGTACAATAGGCAGATGCCGAAACCTCCCCGTTCCACATCTCCCCGTTACACTGCGGAGCACGCCAGCGCCGGGCTCGATTACGATTTCCCGGAAATTGAAACCTGGCCGAACCAGTTTCCCGGATACGAGATTGTGGTCGATGATCCCGAATTTACGTCCGTCTGCCCGAAGACGGGCTTGCCGGATTTTGGCAACATCGTGATCCGCTACGTACCCGATCGCCTGTGCCTGGAGTTGAAATCGTTAAAGGAATATCTCCAGGCGTATCGAAACCTCGGCATCTTCCAGGAGAACGTTGTGAATCAGGTGCTGGAGGATGTTGTCCGCTGCGCCAAGCCGGTGTGGGCCGAGGTGAAAGGTGAGTTCCGTCCGCGCGGAGGGATTTCGACAGTCGTGATCGCGCGGTGGCCGCGGCCGAAACACCGAAAAGAGAAATAGGGGACCTCGGTTTTCTTCGCGGACCTTTGCGAACGCTCCGCGAATTTGCCGGGAGTCTCGCTGCTCTTCTCCGCCGTGTTATATTCCCACGCTAAGTGCCTCCGACCAAACTCTATCCCCGAACGGCGCTGGCCCTGCTGACCACGCTGAACCTGCTGAATTACATTGACCGCTCGGTGTTGTTTGCCGTGCAACCGCTGGTGCAGTCGGAATTCCATCTCACCAACACCCAGGTGGGATATCTCACCAGCGCCTTCCTCGGGTTCTATATGGTCGCGGCGCCATTTGTCGGTCCGCTGGCCGACCGCTACTCGCGCAAGCGGATCATCGTGCTCGGCGCGATTTTCTGGAGCGGGCTGACCCTGCTCACCGCCTTCACCCACACCTACTGGGAGTTGCTGGTGCGGCATACGCTGGTCGGCATTGGCGAGGCGACCTTCGTCACCATCGCGCCCACGTTCGTCGCTGACCTGTTTCCGGAGAACAAGCGGGGCCGCATCTTTGGCGTGTTCTACCTGGCCATCCCCGTGGGAACAGCGGCTGGATACCTGCTCGGCGGCAAACTCGGCCCCGATTTCGGTTGGAGGTTTCCTTTCTATATCGCCGCCGCTCCGGGCTTCCTGTTGGCGCTGGCCGTTACGTTTCTCCCGGAACCCCCACGCGGCCAATTCGACTCCCTGAAAGAAACTCCCGAGCGGGGAACGATTCTGGGGCTGGCGCGGAATCCCGCGTTCTGGACCGTCACCCTCGGCATGGCCGCGGGAACTTTTTCCCTCGGCGGAGTGCAGGTGTGGATGCCAACTTTCCTGTCTGTCGCGCGAGGGTACAGCCTGAAAGAGGCCAACGAAATCTTCGGAGCGATCGTTGTGGTCTGCGGCATCGTGGCTTCGCTAGCGGGCGGTTGGTTGGGGGATCGCTTGCTGCCCCGCATGAAGGGTTCCTATTATTTTGTCTCGGCGCTCAGCATGGCTTTGGGGGTTCCGGTCATGATTGTCGCTCTTTTCGTGAAGGGACCCATCATGCTGCCCGCGATCGCGCTGGCAGCGTTTTTTCTGCTGGTGAATACCTCGCCGTTGAATACAGCGCTGGTCAACGCGGTGGGCGCGCACATCCGCGTTACTGCGATCGCCGTGAACATATTTCTTTTTCATCTGCTGGGAGATGTTCCCTCGCCGACCATGATGGGATACGTGGCCGACCGCCATTCGCTACAGGCTGCCTTTATTCTGCCTGTGATCGCCATGGCCGTTTCTTCTGCCATCCTGTTTTACGGCATGCGCTTTGCCCCGCCATTACGCGTGCAGGATGAATCGTCGGAATCGCAAGTTCCCTCAGGAGCATCTTCCTAAGCAGAATGCATTGGCAAACGGTTCTCTGGATTGCAGGCGGCATCCTCGCACTGGCCTGGTTTTCGCGCATCGTGGAGGCGGCCATCGGTATGCCGCAGATTGCGGACATCGCGCTGCCGGAGTGGGATCGCCGGCCTCGGACTTCGAACGGAGAGCCGCGCGTTACCATCATCGTTCCGGCGCGCAACGAGGAAGAACATATTCGCGAGACGCTCGTGCAGTTGCTCGCACTTGACTATTCGAACTACGAAATTATTGCCGTCAACGACCGCTCAACGGACCGCACCGGGCAGATCATGGATAAGGTTGCCGCAAGTTCTCAAGCCCACGGTTTGCTGAAGGCGATCCATATTTCGGAACTTCCACCGGGATGGTTGGGAAAAACGCACGCCATGTGGACGGCCGGCCAGCAGGCGAGTGGGGACTGGTTGCTCTTTACCGATGCCGATGTGCTGTTCAAGCCCGATTCTCTGCGGCGCGCCGTTGCCTATGCCGAAGCGGCGCGAGCCGGCCACGTAATGCTTTTCCCGCGCATGATCATGAAGCGGCCGAGCGAGAAAATGATGATCGCTTTCTTCCAGGCGCTTTTCGTTTTCGTGCACCGCCCGTGGAAAGTCGCCGATCCCAAAGCGCGCGACCACATGGGGGTGGGCGCTTTCAATCTGGTCCGGCGGTCGGTCTATGATGCGATCGGCACGTATCTCGCCTTGCGCATGGAAGTGCTCGACGACATGAAACTGGGCAAGCTCATCAAGAGCGCGGGCTTCGCTCAGCGCAATGTTTTTGGCGAGGACCTGATTTCGCTTCACTGGGCGAAGGGCGCTTTCGGAATCGTCAACAATCTCACCAAGAACTTTTTTGCCGTGCTTTCTTTTCAGTGGCCGCGAACGGTGATCGCCATCGTGGGTCTGGGTTTTCTGAATCTCGGGCCATTTCTGGGAGTCTGGCTGGCGCATGGATGGGCGCGAGTCCCTTACGCCATCGCGCTAGGTTCGCTGTTTCTGATTTATTACGGCATGTCGCTCAGGTCGCCCGTCTCGCCATATTATTTTTTTCTGCATCCGGTCAGCGCCAGCCTGTTCATGTACACGCTGCTGCGATCCATGGTCCACACCCTCTCGAACGGTGGCATTGTGTGGCGAGGGACGAAGTATCCGCTGGAAGAGCTGCGCAAGGGCATGGTGTGAAGTAAGTCACGAGTAACTGTGACGATGTGCAGCTATCGCCGTGACTTTTGACACTGCATTTCTCTCAACGCCGGAGTCTAATATTAGGCGCGCTGCAGATTGTATTTCATCTGTCTGACAGTGGCGCATTTTGTCTGGATGGAAAGCCTTCCCCACAACCAACACGAAACAGGCTGCATTCAATTTCGAAAAGGAGCAAAGTATGAAAAAGTTCCTCATTCTACTCGTTCTTGTGAGCCTCCTCTCGTTCCCGTTGATGGCGCAAGACTATCCCAAAGCGGAGGTGTTCGGCGGTTATCAGTACATGCACTTCAATGATGTCGGCGGCTGTGGCTACAGCAACGGTTTCGGCTGCCCAAGCATCAATTTTAATGGCTGGGACGCTTCCGTAACCGGCTACTTCAGCAAGTATCTTGGTGTGACGGGGGATTTCAGCGGCAATTACGGTTCGTTCAAGGAGACGTTTACGGTGAGTGGTACTTCCGTTACCGTTAACTTTCCCACTCACGTTTATAGTTTTACCGGCGGCCCGGTGGTTGCTTACCGCGAGGGTAAGGTAAACCCATTCGCCCACGCGCTGTTCGGAGGAGCCCACGCGAACGTGTCGGGATCGTATGCAGGGGTGTCGGCCTCCGCCTCCAAAAACGTTTTTACCATGATGTTCGGCGGCGGAGTGGACGTCCAAGCCAGCAAGTCCGTCGCGGTTCGGCTGATTGATGTGGACTGGGTCTACTATCACTACGGCTCGGGGTCGGGGACAATCCTCACTGTGCCGTACTCGTACAAATCAGGCAGCGGAAGCAAGAACGTGAGAATCTCAACCGGTATCGTTTTTCGCTTCTAAGTCTTGCAGCAGGCGACAAAGGGCTGGTTGAAGCCGCCAGGCTTGAAGCAGCCCTCTTTATTGGGGTTCTCCTGGATCTTCGATCGAAACCGGCGCGCCCTGCTTTTTGTGCTTCGTCTTGCTGGCTTTGGGATGGCTGAACTTCCCGGCACTGTAGTGGCCCGCGCGCTCGACGTCGTAGTCCGTGGGCACCGGAGGAAACAACCGGAAAGCGCTTTCGCCCAGTTGTTGGGGGCGGCGCAAAACGATCTCGGCGCGTCCGTCGTAGTCCTGGATCGTTCCCTTGATTTCAATCTGCCGGCCTTCGAGTTGGCGAATGTCGCCCACCTTCTTAAGATCGGCCGGGAACACGACTACGGTGAAGGGACATGTCATGTCTTTGCAGAAGTTGAGGAACTTGGTGCCGTTGCGGCCATCTTCCACGTGCAGCACGGTTCCGGTGATGCACTGGGTCGTGCCCACATGCTTGCTCGCTTCGGCGAATGAGACGCAGTTACTCGGTGAAGTATTGCGCGCGGAGCAAATCCCGCCCATCGCAACAACAGTTCCAAGAAAGAAAGTCAGAGTAAGAAAACGCATAATGACTGAGGCGTTGAGCAGTGCGTCCTCAGTTTTATTGTAGGTGTGGAGGAGAGATCCTACACCAAGCGGGGCGGAAATTTTCGCGGCAGCTTCCCGAAAGGGGAACTTGCAGCGCGGGGGACCCCAGCACGCCAGGTTTTGGCGTGATGGGGTGGAGCGCGGGGGACCCCAGCACGCCAGGTTTTGGCGTGATGGGGTGGAGCGCCGGGGCCGAGCCCCGGCCTGCTACAGTTCTCGCGGCCACAAGCACCGCGCGCCCCGCTACTTGCTGAAAGACTTTACGCCCGCTGCTTCGTCTTCCTTGACATCGAAGACGGTGTAGAGCTTCGTGATCTGCAGCAGGTCGTGTACTTTCTTGGTGAGGTTGAGCAGCTTGAGTTCGCCGCCCTGGTTCTTGGCAGTGGTGAAGGCGCTGACTAGCTCGCCGATACCTGAGCTGTCGATATAGTTCACCTCGCCGAGGTTCAGCAGGATCTTTTTCTGCCCCTTGGAAAGCAGGTCGCGCACCGTTTCGCGCAGAACTATGCTGCCTTCGCCGAGGGTGATCCGGCCGCTGAGGTCGACAATGGTGACGCCATCCACCTGACGAGTACTGGACTTCATGGTCACTGGGGAGCCTCCTTGGAGTCCGCGGGGTTGCCGTGGACGTGCTTGATCATTCTAAGTTCGGTGCCCGTTTTGGAGGGGTGGATTTCCACCACATCCATGAACGAGCGTATCAGGAAAATGCCTCGCCCTGATGTCTTCATCAGGTTGTCCGGCGCCAATGGGTCCGGAATCCTGCTGGCGTCGAGCCCTTTGCCTTGATCGCGAATGACGATGACAAGGTCGCGAGGTGTAAGTTCAAACGCAAGTGTAACTTTCTTGCTCGGGTCGTAGGCATTGCCATGCAAAACTGCGTTAACGGCGGCTTCCCGCACCGCCATGGAGATCTTCATGATCTCCTCGTCGTCAAAGCCGGCTTCCGCCGCCATGCGGCTGGCCGTCTCTTCGGCGTTGTTCACCGTCTCCAGCGTCGAATCGAGCGTATAGGAGACCCGGTCTGCGGACATAAATCGAAGAGCGAACGGTTCCTGATCCGGCCACCGCCTCGCTTGCGACGGTGACACCAGCCTTATCGTGCCTGCCCGAAAGCGCCGAGCGGGCGAATTGTGAGTTTGCCTGTAGGTCCCGCAAAAGTCAACGCGATACCCTAGGTTTATGCCGCAAGATTAAGTTTAGTACAAGGTTCTGCACTCTGCTTTGCGGTCGGTACGCAAGCGCGCGGTGCCCCTGGGTCACGGTCTCAGTTCGCATCGACGCTTCGCACCGCTGCGAAGAACCGCTTCAGCTTGGTCACATCCAACTTGCCGTCGGTTCGCACGCCGGAACACACATCCAGCCCGAACGGGCCCACCTCGTCAATTGCCTGGCCTACGTTCTCCGGCGTGAGCCCTCCCGCCAAAAACAGCGGGATGCCGATGCGTTCCCGGATCGCACGACTGAGGGTCCAATCGTGAGTTCTGCCCGTACCGCCTAATTGCTTGACCGCGAGTCTCTGGTTGCCGGAATCGAGCAGGATTGCATCCACATGCGGCGCCACCCGCGCAGCCTCCTCGATGGACACCGGACCGGTCACGTGGACGACTTGCACCACGGAAATGCCAGGCAAAGCATCCTTCAGATCGCGATGCGTGCCGACAGCGAGATGATCGCAGATCTGGATTGTGTTCGTCCGGCAGAAGCGTTGCTGCTCAATGATGTCGGCAACCCTTTGCCGCGAAGTCAGCAGGAATATCCCGATCGCCGGTGGAACGGTCGCAGCAATCTCCGCGATCCGCTCGTTGCTGATGACACCCGGTCCGCTCGGCATGTTTGAAACCAAGCCCAGCGCGGATGCTCCGCACTCGATGGCCAGAGCCGCTTCGGCGACACTGCCGATGCAACAGATTTTTACTCGTGGCGTGCGCGTTGCTTTCATGGATTCATTGAGTCATTGAGTCATTTATTCATTGAGTCGTTGAAAACCCGCTGGGAACCTAGGTTCTCAATGATTCAGTGACCAAATGATTCAATGCCCCTATTCGCCGTAAGGAACCCAAATGTTTTTGACCTGGGTGGCGTGCTCAAGAAACCAGCGGCCCTCGGCCAGCTTCGAGTTGAACCAGTCGATGGCGCGGCCTTCGCTTGTCCAAACTTGCTTCAGATTGCCAACCGACATCGCCTTGGCCGCCGCGGCGCTGGCTTCATCGCCAAAGCACCAGATGGCATCGACATCGTCGTGTTCGGCAAGCGTCTTCAGAAGCTGCGACGTGTATCCGGTCACAATATTCAGCGCGCCGCCGGGCAGATCGCTGGTGTCGAAAAGCTGATAGAGATCGCCGGTGATCAGAGGATAGGCTTCCGACGGAACGGCGATCGCCGTGTTTCCCACCGCGAGAGCGGGCATCACGAGAGAAAGAAACCCGAGCAGCGGCGCTTCCCGGGGACAGATGACGCCAATCGTCCCAATGGCCTCGTTCATCGCGATCGCGACATTCCGGAACGGAGGATTGTGCACCGCGCCGTCAAACTTATCGGCCCACGCCGCATACGAGAAGATGCGCTCGATACTGAGATCCACTTCCGCGGCGGCTTGCTTTTCGCCGACCACGGCGGCCAGGCGATGCGCAATTTCATCGCGCCGTTGGGAAAGATTCTCCGCGCTGTAGTAAAGAACCTGGGCACGATTGTGCGCGGTAGCCTTGGCCCACGATGCCGCCTTTCGCGCCGCCTCGACTGCATTGCGGATGTCTTTGCGATTGCCCAGCGGAGCTTCGCCCAGCAATCGTCCGTCGGCCGCGCGCACTTCCATGCTGTAGCCGGAGTCGGGACGCGCCTGCTTGCCGCCGATGTAGAGCTTGACGGTTCGATCAATTGCAGGTGTATCGATAGCAGCAGTGCGGGAGTCTTCTTCCGATTCCGCCTCGGGTGGCGCGGGCGTCTTCTCTGCCGGAAGCGTCGGGGCGCTCTTGAACCATGCTGGCTCCATATATTCCAGCAGACCTTCGCGTCCACCCTCGCGTCCGTAACCGCTCTCGCGGTAGCCGCCAAAGCCGCAGGAAGCGTCGAACAGGTTCGTGCAGTTTACCCAGACGACCCCTGCCTTAAGTTGCGCGGCCACCTGCAAGGCAACGTTGATGCTTTCGCTCCAGACGCAGGCCGCCAAGCCATAAACCGTATTGTTGGCCAACTCCACCGCTTCCGCGGGCGTGCGGAACGTCATCGCCGCCAGCACCGGTCCGAAAATTTCCTGCTGTGCAACAATCGACGTCGGATGCACATTGCTAAGAAGCGTTGGTGGATAGTAGAACCCGCGCGCAGGCAGCGTGACCTGCGGCTGCCAGCAGGTCGCGCCGTCCGCCACACCCTGGTCCACCAGCTTGCGGATGCGATCGAGCTGCACCTTGGCCACGATCGCGCCGATATCGATCGCTTTGTCGAGCGGCGCGCCGATGCGCAGGGTGCTCATGCGATCCTGGATTTTGGTAATCAATACTTCGGCAATGCTCTCCTGCATGAGCAGCCGCGAGCCCGCGCAACATACCTGCCCCTGATTGAACCAGATTCCGTCCACCAGGCCTTCCACGGTGCTATCGAGATCAGCGTCTTCAAACACGATGAATGGAGACTTTCCGCCCAACTCAAGCGAAAGGCGTTTGTGGCTCGCCGCCGTGGCTGAGCGAATTGCGCGCCCAACTTCGGTCGATCCCGTGAATGCGATCTTGTCCACATCCGGATGCTTGACCAGCGCCTCGCCGGTTGCTCCATCTCCGGTAACGATGTTGACCACACCCGCGGGCAAGCCAGCCTCCTGGCAGATTTCGGCGAACACCAGCGCGGTCAGTGGCGTCAATTCCGCCGGCTTCAAAACGACTGTGTTTCCTGTCGCCAGCGCCGGCGCAATCTTCCATGCCAGCATCAGCAGCGGGAAATTCCACGGAATGATCTGACCCACAACTCCGCAGGCCACGTACTCGGGGAACTCCTGTTCCAGAAGTTGCGCCCATCCCGCATGGTGATAGAAATGTCGCGCGACCAGCGGAATATCAATGTCGCGACTCTCGCGGATGGGCTTGCCGCTGTCCATCGTCTCAAGCACCGACAGCAGCCGGGAATGCTTCTGCACCAGCCGCGCGATGGCATAGAGGTAGCGTGCGCGGGTATGCGGCGTGAGCGCCCGCCATCCAGAAGACGCCGCCCGGGCGGCTTTGACCGCAGCGTCAATATCGGCCGCCGAGCCTTGCGCAACCGACGCGAGTCTTTCCCCGTTCGAAGGATCGACAGTGTCGAAGTACTCTCCCGCGGCGGGCGACTGCCATCCGCCAGCGATGAAATGTTGGAAGCGGTAGCCGTGACGCTCCAGCCAGGCCACCGCTTCTTTCGAATCTTCTGGAGCGGGGCCGTATTCCATGCTCACGAACTTTTCGGCAATGCTCATTGGCGTTTGCTCGCTTCCTACTTCTTAGTTGCCAGTCTACTTTTCCTCGCCGCTGCTACTGAATATCGTCCAACGACCGTTTTCTCGATGCAACTCAAACGTGAATCTCACTTTTGCATTTGCATACTGGAAATCAGACACGATTGACGCTTTCCAGCGACTCGGACTTCGCCACTTCTGAACGGTCATACCTTCCTGCTTCACTGACTTGAGAACACCGAACTTGGCTTGCACGTCGTGTTGATATTGGACAAACCTGTCAAAAGAAGTTGTTGCTTGAAATTCCGGGCTTTGGTACCTGTACGCCTCCTCGAACTTCTGATTGACTAGGGCGTCAGCGTAATTGGAAAAGGTCTGCCGCACAGCCGTCCGTTCCGGCCACACTGCAATGAGTTCAGGCAGTGTCGCTATCATGGCAAAAAGCCAAACACAGGCGAGCACTAGAAGGACTTTGTAGCGTGTCTTCATAAGTGTTCCTTCACGGCAGTGCAAAACAAACGCCCGCGCGGACTCCAGAGCCTTCGAAGCGCTTCGCTAGTCGCCCCGCTCACGCCATCGGATGCCGATAGTCGGCGGAATAACGCCCGGTGGCATGATGCTCCAATTGCCGCTCAATGTCCCCCAATAATCCACTGGCTCCGAAGCGAAACATTTCCGCCCGCAGCCACGACGAGCCAAGCTCCTCTTTGATCATCGCCAGCCAGTCGATGGACTGCTTCGCCGTGCGGATGCCGCCCGCCGGCTTGAAACCCAGCGCCATTCCGGTTTGCTGCGCGTATTCGCGGATGGCGCGGGTCATCACCAGGCCGACCGGCAAGGTCGCGTTCGTCGGCTCTTTACCTGTCGAAGTCTTGATGAAGTCAGCGCCTGCCATCATGGCAACCACGCTCGCGCGCGCCACGTTGCGCAGTGTAAGCAGGTCTCCGGTGCCAAGGATCACCTTCATGTGCGCCGATCCGCACGCTTGCTTGAAAGCTGCCACTTCGTCATAGAGCGCCTGCCATCGGCCGCCGAAAACATGCGCGCGGGTGATGACGACGTCGATCTCATGAGCGCCAGCCTCCACCGATCGGCGAATCTCCGCAACCCGCTCCGCCAGCGGCGATAGACCTGCCGGGAAACCGGTGGACACGGCAGCGACGTGCACTCCGCTGCCCTCGAGCGCGTGCAGAGCCGTTTCCACAAACGTGTGATACACGCAGATGGCAGCGACCTTAATTTGCAATTCCTCGATCCCAAGTTTTTGTTCCAATTCCTGCTGGATAGGGTGCCGGCCCTTCGCGCACAAACGGCGAACGCGCTCGTCGGTGTCATCGCCGGAAAGGGTCGTCAGATCCATGCAGGTAATCGCCCGCAGAAGCCACGCCGCCTGCCATTCTTTTTTCACCGTTCGTCGCGCAACCTGGGATTGAGCGCGCCGCTCGACCGCGCTGGTGTTGACGCGCACTTCGCGGACCCAATCCAGGTTGAGAGGAATGCCGACATTTGGCAGCAGAGGCCGCCCGGAGAGAATCGCAATCGCACCGCCGTTGTGTAAAGCTTGTGGCGCGATGGTCCGAGAATCGTTGTGATCGACCGGCATAAATGCTCCACTACAAATGCAGGCTCCGTATCCCTTCATTTGTAGAGACGGGGCTTGCCCCGTCTCACTCCGCGTCTCTACTGGATCGGGGGCTGGGTAGCGATATCCGAATCTTCGCAGCCCGTCCTTCGCCGTTCGATTGTACGGCAGACACGGCGAAAGATGAATTCCCGTTTCGCCTTGACACTGGGGACTTTGCACGGCTACGCTTCGACGCGATTCTTACACCCCGCAATCTGCAATCTGGAGGTCAGTCCTGATTACCCCGAGCAGTCGTTTTCGAGTTCACCCAAAGTTTTTCATGGCCGCAATTTTGTCCGCATTCTTCGTAATGACGCTGGCAATCCCCGCGTCCAGTGCCACCAAGAAAATTATCCTCGATACCGATCCCGGTTCTGACGATGCCATGGCCCTGATGCTGGCGCTGAACTCGCCGGAGTTGGACGTCCGCGCCGTCACCGTCGTGCCCGGCAACGTAACCGCCAAGCAGGGGCTGGAGAACGCCCTGCGCATGATCTCGCTGGCCAACCGTTGCGATATTCCCGTCGCCGCTGGAGCCCAACATCCGCTCTTCCAGAAGTTGATCACCGCGGAGTTCTGGCACGGCAAGAATGGGCTGGCCAATATCGAATTGCCGCCCAGCAAATGCAAAGTCGATTCCCGCTATGGCCCGGACCTGATCATCGAGATGGTGCACGCCGCTCCGCACGAAATCACTCTGGTCCCGGTCGGCCCGCTCACCAACATCGCGCTCGCCGTGGAGAAAGACCCGTCCATCGTTCCGCTGGTGAAAGAAGTCATCCTCATGGGCGGCTCAATCACCGGGGGAAACGTGAACGCCGCCGCCGAGGCCAATATCTACAACGACCCCGAAGCCGCGCAGATTGTCTTCCAGGCCGGCTGGCCGCTGACCATGGTCGGCCTCGATGTCGGCGACAAGACATTGCTTTCGCCGAAGTACCTCGAACAACTCGGACAGACCCACGGGCCCATCAATGATTTCATCTACCAGGTGGCGCACTACCTGATTGATCTGTCGGCGCAATTCGGTTTCAGCGGTACCCCGATGTATGACCCCCTCGCGGTCGGAGTAGCCATTGACGCAACGCTCGTAAAAGCGCCGGCGATGCACGTGGATGTCGAGACCCGAGGCGAGTTCACGCGCGGCGAGACGGTCGCCAATCGTCACGGCGCAGTCGAGCGCAACGTGCTGCACGGCGACCGCTACATCATTGAAGGTCTCGACAAAGTCGAGCCGAATGCGAAGGTCTGCGTCGACGTCGACGCCGACCGCTTCCTGCAACTGTTTGTTTCCAGAATTCGCGGCAAATAGACTCACTCGCCTCGACTAGGGTGGCGACCCGCGAGCGCCTTCACGAATTGGTCGTAGAATTCCAGACCGCTGTAGAAGTCGCGTAGTCTAAGCACTATCTGTACCGAAAGCTGGCGGCTGGGACTCGCACTGCCCGCCAATGAGTCGATTCTGGAGGCCGACAATGAAACCAGTCCGCATGGCCATTTGTGCTTTTCTTTTATTGGTTCCGGCTTGGGCGCAGTCTGAGCTTCCGGCAACAGAAGCTCCGCAATCGCAAGACGCAAAAATACTAAAGCAACTTGAGCAGGATTGGCTTGACGCTTACCGCGAGGCTGATGCCGACAAGATGAGCGCAATTCTTGGGGACGACTTTGTCGGTCGGTGGGCTGATGGCAGCGCGGGAACGAAAGCGGAGCAGTTGAAGGCGATTCGGACTGGGGAAGAGAAGCACACGACCAATCAACTGCTCGAATGCAACGTGCGGATTTACGGCCAAACCGCCGTCGTGACCGGAATCAATACGGAACAAAGTATCCTCGAAGGGCGCGACGGTTCAGGAACAATTTCCTTTACCGACGTGTTCGTGAAACGAGATGGGCGCTGGCAAGTCGTTGCGTCCGAGACCAAGAAGCTCATCCCCGGATCGGCTCTGCAGCCACAGGCGAGCATCAGCAGTGCTCTGGTAGGAGTTTGGAAATTACTGTCCATCGAGGATCAACGCTCGGATGGTAATCTAGGCTTTGACCACGATCTCGGCCCAAAATTAACTGGTTACCTAATCGTCGATCGGAATGGTCTGGCTTGTATTCAGGGAATGAAAATCGACCGGGCGAAATGGGCGCAGTCGGCAGACAAGAGCGAGCCGAGCGACGCAGAGTTCTTGGCCCACGGACGCGGATTTTTTGGCTATTGCGTAACAGGCGTGAAGCAGCGAGGCAGTTCGCTGGTAGGTCATGTGATCACCAGCAGTGATCCGAATGAAGTTGATACTGAATGGGAGAGACCGTTTGTACTCGCCCCGGATCGATTGTTGTTAAAGCCCGTGTTCGTAGAGGGTGGAGTTCAAATTCAGAGGACAGCAACGTTTGATCGCGTTAGGTGAAATGATTCAGCCGGGGGTACCTTTTGGTCGAGGGGAGCTACTTGTCGGCATCTGCTACTTTCCCGCGTTGCAGCGTTACTCCTCAGGCGTGGGTGGAACGCGTTGTGTGTTGCCGCCAGAACCAGTCGGCAAGTAGACTCACGGAGAAGCACCGTTCAAGGAGAAGCGATGTTCACACCCCACACTCTGGGTATTGCACTGTTCATGATGATCGCGAGCGCCATTTGCTGGGGCTCCTGGGCCAACACCTACAAGGGCGTCAAGAATTATCGCTTCGAGTTGTTTTACTGGGACTATGCCGTCGGCATTTTTCTGGTGTCGCTGATCCTGGCGTTCACCATGGGAAGCACTGGCAACAATGCTTCCAGTTTTCTGAACAATGTGCGTTCCGCCGACACCAACAACATTGTTTCCGTCATGATCGGCGGCGCCATCTTCAATCTGGCGAACCTGCTGTTGGTGGCCGCGATTGATATGGCCGGGCTCGCCGTGGCCTTCCCGGTTGCCATCGGGATCGCGCTCGTCGTCGGCGTGATTTCGAGCTATGCCCTCCAGCCCAAGGGAAATGCAGCACTCCTTGCTGCGGGCGTCGTTTGCGCCCTCATCGCCGTCGTTCTGGACGGAAAAGCCTACGGCAGTGTGGCGATCGCCGGTCGCTCGGTTTCGAAGAAGAGCATCATCGTCTGCGTGGTCTCTGGTGTTCTGATGGGGCTCTGGGCTCCCTTCGTGGCGCGAGCGATGACCAACGGCAACACCCTCGGTCCCTACAGCATTGCCGTCTTTCTCACGCTAGGCGCGCTGCTCTCGTGTCTGATCTGGAACACTTATTTCATGAGGAGACCACTGGTTGGTGAGCCCGTGAGCTTCGCGGGTTATTTCAGCGGGCCCGCCTCCGGCCACGCCCTCGGACTGCTCGGCGGATTCATCTGGGGCACCGGCATGGTTTTCAATCTGGTCGCCGCCAGCTTCACCGGCGTAGCCATTTCGTACGCCATCGGGCAATCCGCGCCGATGGTCGCCGCTCTCTGGGGCGTTCTTGCCTGGAAGGAATTTGAAGGCGCACCCGGCAAGGCCAAGATGTACCTGGTCCTGATGTTCGTGTTCTACTGCCTGGGGATCTTGCTGGTGGCCAGGGCAAATGGCTGAACAGGCGACGAAAAAGCTCCTCCTGTAGAGACGGGGCTTGCCCCGTCTCCTTTGGACGCGGCGGGAGACGCGGCAAGCCGCGTCTCTACGGGAAAGCCTGCGAAGGCGCGCCCACATCCCACCGCGGGTTGTAAGATTCTCCCTAAGAAGATTCTCCCGGGGACACGGACTCATGAATCGCAGGCTCGCCGCGGTCGTTGTCGCACTGTGGGCACTCACACTTTCACTCGCAGCTGTGCAGCCGCATTCCGCGCCAGCTTCGAAAGTCATACCCGCGCCAGCACCCACTCCTCCAAAAGTTAACTTCGTTGACATCGCGGAACGCGCCGGGCTGACCGCCAAGACCGAAGATGGAGGCGACAAGACCAAGCGCTACATTATCGAAACCACCGGCAGCGGCGCCGCCTTTTTTGATTTCGACAACGACGGCTGGCCTGACATTTTCCTGGTCAACGGCAGCCGCCTGGAAGGTTTTCCCAAGGGTCAAGAACCGACCAGCCATCTCTACCGCAACAACCGCGATGGCACGTTCGCAGACGTCACCCAAAAAGCCGGCGCCGGCCTCGCCGGCTGGGGACAGGGAGTCTGCGCCGGCGACTACGACAACGACGGATTCGTGGACTTGTTCGTCACCTTCTGGGGCCACGACGTTCTGCTGCACAACAACGGCGACGGCACCTTCACCGATGTCACGCGCAAGGCTGGCCTCTGGCACGACGATGTCCGCTGGTCCACCGGCTGCAGCTTTCTGGATTATGATCGCGACGGCCGCCTCGACCTCTTCATCGCCCACTACGTCAACCTCGATCTGCCGCACACGCCCGAGCCCGGCAGCGGCGCTGCCTGCCTGTGGAAAGGAATGCCGGTGATGTGCGGTCCGCGCGGCCTGAAAGGCACCCACAGCGAGCTCTACCACAACAACGGCGACGGCACCTTCACCGACGTCAGCGAAGCATCCGGGATCGCCAAGACCGACGCTTACTACTGCTTCACCGCCCTTACCGGCGACTTCGACAACGACGGCTGGCCCGACATCTATGTCGCCTGCGATTCCACTCCCAGCCTGCTCTTTCACAACAACCACAACGGCACCTTCACGGAGACTGCCGTCGAGGCCGGCGTAGCCTTTAACGACGGAGGCCGCGAGCAAGCCGGCATGGGAGCCGATGCGGTGGACTACGATGGCGACGGCTGGCTCGACATCGTCAAAACCAGTTTCTCCGACGACACCGCCACGCTCTATCGCAACAATCGCGACGGAACATTCTCCGACGTTACCGCAGCCGCCGGACTCGGCAAAAATTCACAGTTCCTGGGATGGGGCACGCTCTTCCTCGACATCGACAACGACGGCTGGCCCGACATCTTTATGGCAAACGGTCACGTCTATCCCGAACTCGACAGCAAAGGTCTCAACAACACATTCCGCGAACGTAAAATCCTCTACTGGAACGAACGCAACGGCAGATTTCGCGACATTTCACTCGATTCCGGCACAGGCATCACCACTCCGTTCAACAGCCACGGCGTAGCCGCCGCCGATTTCGACAATGACGGAGCCGTTGAGATTCTTGTGAACAACAGTCATGATCGTCCCAGCCTGCTAAAAAATCTCGGCGAACACGGGAACTGGATTCTCCTGAAATTGGAAGGCACGAAGTCCAATCGCGACGCGATCGGCGCCAGGGTCACAGTCGGCGTGGGCGATCACCAGCAGACGCAGGAGATTCGCAGCGGCGGCGGATACATCTCGCAAAGCGACTTCCGCCTGCATTTTGGGCTGGGCAAAGCCACCAAGGCCGATGCCGTCGAGATTCGCTGGCCGAGCGGCCTCGTGCAGCGCTTCGAAAACGTCACCGGCAACCAAGTCGTAAAAATCCGCGAAAGCATAGGCATTATGGAAAAGTGAATTCGCCACCTCGTCGCAGGGCATTCACGGCGTTGCCACAAAAACTCTTGACTTTGCCCATCTAATCTATTTATATGACCCCATTAATCAATACAAGGGACGCTCCACGTTTCAGCTGCGCAGGAGCGATCCCCAATCGCCACTCATTATTGAAGCGAAGAGTGGCAGCCAAGGTGGGAGACCGATGCTGAGAAGAAAAGCGCTGCTCGTAGCGGTTCTGTGTTCCGTGTTTTCCCTCTGTCCACTCCTTTACAGCCAGGCGAACGGCAGTCTTTCCGGAACGGTTGCCGATAAGACCGGCTCAGTCATCTCCGGCGCGACGGTGAAAATCACCTCGCAGGAAACAGGTCTCACGCGCGAAGGGAAGACCGATGGGTCAGGACACTACCTCGTACCGCTACTGCCGGTAGCGCATTACACCATCCGAGTGGAGTCTCAGGGCTTCCAGACCACCGAACAGAAAGACATCCGTCTGCAAGTCAACGAACAGCGCGAGGTGGACTTCACCCTTGCCCCCGCCTCGGTCAGCCAAACTGTCGAAGTCAGCGCCACCGAAGTGGCCGTGGAAACCACGAATCCAACCCTCGGCCAGGTGATCACCTCCGAACAGGTGGCGGACCTCCCGTTGAACGGCCGCAACTTCGTGCAGCTAGCCACGTTGACTCCGGGCACGACCCAGGAGACGAACCCGAACAGCTTCTTTACCAATGCTGCCAGCAGCGAAGTTGCCGCTCGCGGTACCTTCTCGCTTTCGGTCGGCGGTTCGCGCGCCCAGAGTACCGATTGGCTGATTGACAACAACAGCAACGCTGAACTCACCTCAGGCAGCATCGCGATTCTGCCAACCATTGACTCCATTCAGGAATTCAAGGTTCTCACCTACAACTACTCGGCGGAGTATGGCACGCGCGCGGGTCCGACCGTTCTGGTGACCACTAAGTCGGGCACCAACAAGTGGCACGGGGCGCTCTACGAGTACCTCCGCAATACCAAGTTCGACGCCAAGAGCTATTTCGCTGCCTTCAAGGAGCAATTTAATCTCAATCAGTTCGGCGGTTCGCTGGGTGGGCCAATCCAAAAAGACAAGACTTTCTTCTTCGTCAATTACGAGGCAAAGCGCCAGCGCCACGGCATCCCGTACACGGGACTGGTTCCAACGGCGGCGATGATGGGCGGGGACTTTACTCTCGATCCGTTGGGCCTTCAGCGCGGAGTGGCCCAGTCGCAATACAACAACAAGATTTTGTTCCCCAACCTCACGAATCCTTACTCCGGAGCTCCGTTACAGTGCGATGCTTCGGACAACCCGATTACGCCAAACGCCGATGGGTCACAGAATGCGGGCGCTCAGACTTGCAACAAAATTCCGATAGCCGGCGGCCCGACGGGCACTGGCCTTGCCGATCCGATCGGATTGGCGCTGACCGGACTCTATCCGGCGAGTACGACACCCGATTACTCGACGGTGACCAACTACGCCAACGTTCCCGTCAGAAGCCTCAACGAGGGCAATGCCACCATCCGGATGGACCACAATTTTTCGAGCAAAGATTCCGCCTTTGCCCGCTTCAGCTACGATCAGGCAAACTCTTACGTGCCCGGCGGTTCGCCCACCTGGGCCGAGCAGAATCCCTTTGGCAGCAACCAGCTCATCAGCAATCACGGGCGTAACGTTGTAGTTTCGGAGACCCACATCTTCTCCTCCAACAACATCAACCAGGCCTATGCGGGTTACAGCCGAATCTTCAACCACATCACATCCTATGGTGAGTTTGGCGCCCCCATCTGCGAGGCGGCGACGCTCGGAATTATTGGCGCAGATCTCAACAGCAAATGTCCTCTTGCCCCTCCAGGCTTGACCCAGTCTGTCAAGGATTGTTTGAGCTGCGGATTAAGTTCTACGCAGCTCAGCAATTACTGGTCTTTGGGTGACCGCGGCTTTGCACCCTTCCAGGGTGGGTCCAACGTGTACACGTTCTCCGATACCTTCGATATGATCCGCGGCCGTCACGACATCCGCGTGGGTGTCGGAATCCGCCTCAACCAAATGAACGTGATGACTAACGGCTTTCAGGACGGGTATTTCCTATTCGGCAGCGGGTTCACCGGGGATAGCGCAGCCGATCTCCTGGTCGGACAGCCCTTCGGCGCCATTCACGATCAAACGTTCTACGGAGCTACGACCGGCCGACGCTGGAAGATGTTTCGTCCTTTTGTGCAGGATGATTGGCGCGTCACAAGCAACTTAACCCTAAACCTCGGCGTGGCATGGGCTCTTGTAACTCCCATTACGGAAGCTCAAAACCGTCAGGCGAATTTCGACTGGACGACTCAGCAATATCTTATCGCCGGAAATGCCCCCTTCAGCGGCTGTACCAACTGCGTCCGCACGGACGGAAACGTGGGAGTTAAGTTCGACAAAACCGCTTTCGAGCCGCGCATCGGATTGTCGTGGAAACCCTTCGGCAGTCAGAGCACTGCCGTTCGCGCTGGTTACTCGATCTACCACGACTCGGGTTGGAGTCAAGGGGCGCAGGGACTCTGGCAGAACCCGCCCTATTATGCTGAAGTCGACCAGTTTGGATATTTCCCGGGGGGGCCCTGCCCATTTGGCAATGCGTTGGCACTCAATGGACCAACACAAAACTGCGGGCTGAAATACGGCTTCACGCAACCGAACCTTCAACCCTTCACCTCGCCTCCGAACCCAGATAACTTTACGGGAACGTCCCTTTCTCAGGACGCTAACTTCAAACAAGGCATGGTGCAACAGTTCAACTTGAACATCGAGCACCAGCTTCCTGGAAACGTCGTTCTCACTGCCGGGTATGCTGGCACCCGCAGCACCCACATTCTGTTCTACGGATTGAATATGAATGTCAATTCCCCTGCGGCCTGCAACGGAGGGGCTAACGGATATTTCCTTGGCTGCGGTCCTGGTGGTGCGCCGTTTAATGCTCCCTACCTCGGAAACCAATACATTAACATTTCAAATATCACTGACGGAGCTCGGGCTCGGTACGATGGTCTCCTGATCAAGGCGGAGACCAAGAGCGCCCGTCACGGCCTCTACGCGCTGCTTAGCTATACCTGGTCTCGTACTTTCGATTCAGGCATGGCCGATGGAGACGGCACTACACCCGGCGCTACTTACTGGCCGTTGCCTGGCACGCAGCGGACGGATTGGGGCCTCTCGCAACTTAATCTGGATGACCAATTCACGGCCAGTGTTCTCTATGACCTGCCCTTTGGCAAAGGCAAGCGTTTTGGCGGCGACTGGAGTGCCGTCCCGAACGCAATTATGGGTGGATGGCACGTCAACGTGATTGAAAAGGCTATTTCCGGGTTCCCGCTGTTCGTTGTCGACAGCAATAACCAGTCTGGCGTCAATTTCGAATGGAATGGAACTCCTCTGAACCGTCCCAACCAGATTTGCAACCCCAAGCTCAGCCACCCGACTCTGAACGAGTGGTTCAATACGAGCTGTTTTGTGGAAGCACCGGCCGGAGAACTCGGAGACGCATCCCGCGCGCCGATTTCTGGCCCGCGCTTTGTGAATACGGATTTTTCCGCCTTCAAGAATTTCCCGATTCACGAGGGATACGCTCTCCAGTTCCGAGCGGAATTTTTCAACCTTTTCAATCATCCACAGTTCGGTCTGACCGGTAGCGGCATTTACATGCAGGACATTAGCAGCCCCGCCACGTTCGGCAGGGTCAACGAGACTGTCAACAACCCGCGCGTGGTGCAATTCGCTCTCAGGCTTGATTTTTAGAGTCTGACAAAATCACGCGGCGCAGCAAACAAGCTGAGGCGAGCTTGGGTTCATAGAACCTTCAGCTCGCCTCAGTTCCTTTTTCGGGAATCTGTAAGTCGATCCACCGCGCGAAGCCGCCGAACTGCTGGACATCCGCTCGCGTCCGGTTCTATCCTTGCCATTTGCCGCTCAGTTCAAAATGTTTGTCTCGGGCCAAATTCATGAACGCAAGCCGGCTCGCTCGCTGGATCTTCATTGCCGCAATCCTCTCCTTCCCGGTCGCCGGTCGACTGTTCGCTGACGAATGGAAGCCGCGCCATGATCTCGTCTCCCACACCGGCGTTTTGAATCTGACGGAGCTCCCACCGCCCAGCGAAGTCTTCTTCTCCGGCCCCGCCACTCCCTCCGACCAACCCGCGTGGCTCGATGGCCTGAAAGCCTGGCGCCATGATCGCCGCACTCTTCTACGCTACGACGCCTCACAATACGATCGCGCAGACCTGCAATGGACGCAGCACATCTTCTCCCAGGTGCAACTGCTGATCTGGGACCGCAGTCTTTACGATCCGGAGAAGAGCGAGTACACCGTGGACCGGTTCCTGTCCGAGACCGAGGGCCGCATCGGTCCGATCGACGCGGTTCTTATCTGGCATGTGTATCCGAACCTGGGTATCGACGATCGAAATCAATTTGATATGCTGCGCGATCTTCCCGGTGGCATTCCTGGCGTGCGCCGCATGGTGAAGCAATTTCACAGCCGCGGCGTGAAGGTATTTTTCCCGCTTCTTGCCTGGGACGGGGGGACCCGAGACGAAGGCGCGGCGCCAGCGACGGTCATGTCGCGACTCCTCAAGGAGATCGACGCCGATGGAATCAATTTCGACACGCTGGAGAGTGTTCCCCCCGGCTTTCGCGAGGCTTCGGATGCGATCGGCCATCCCCTTGCCCTGGAACCCCAATTTCAACCGCGCGACGCTTCGATCGCCTGGACCAATATAAGCTGGAACGACTGGGTGACCTGGGAAGGGAAGCAGTATCCCTTCATTCCGATGGTCAGCAAGAACAAGTGGATGGAGCCGCGCCACACCGTGAATGTCACCGACCGTTTCACCCGCGACAAGACCGACAGTTTGCAGCACGCCTTTTTCAATGGCCAGGGCTATGCCACCCTCGAAAACCTCTGGGGTTTCTGGTACGAAAATAATCCGCACGATGCAGAAGCTCTGCTGCGTTTTACTCGCATCGAACGCGCCATGGCCGAGTATCTGCTGAGCCCCGACTGGGAGCCGCATACGCCGGTCTTGCAAGCAGGCGTATTCGCGAGTCGCTTCCCCGCGGCGAAGCGCACGCTGTGGACGATCATCAACCGTAACGAATACGATGTCGCCGGGCCTGAGATCGAGGTCCCGAACCGGGCGGGCATGCACTTCTACGACCTGTGGCGCGGGACCGAATTGACGCCCGCCATAACGAACGGCAAAGCCACCCTAGTCTTCGATCTCGAAGGCCTCGGTTACGGCGCTGTTCTCGCCGCCGAAGAGAAACCGGACGAGAGTGTCCAGAACCTGCTCTCCTACATGGCGGAGCGCTCCAAGCGCCCTCTTGCCAGCTATTCGCGTGAATGGAAAGCCGTGCCCCAGACTCTGGTTGAAATACCAGCGACCACCCGGTCGCAGGCACCGCCGGACGGAATGCTGCGCATTCCCGACAGTGACTATGACTTTCAGGTGAGCGGTATTGAAATTGAGGGCGGCAATGATCCCGGGGCAGATGTGCAATATCCGTGGGAAGACTCGGCGCGTCGTTTCCATCGGCATCGAATGCACGTGCATAGTTTTTATATCGATCGGACGCCAGTCACGAATGCAGAGTTCAAAAGATTCTTGAACTCGACGCACTATCACCCGAAGGACGATCACAACTTTTTGCGCTCCTGGAACAATGGTACCTATCCGGAGGGTTGGGACAACAAGCCTGTGACGTGGGTTTCGATCGAGGATGCCCGCGCGTACGCAGCCTGGAGCCGAAAACGCCTTCCCCATGAATGGGAGTGGCAATACGCAGCGCAATCTACCAGCGGCCGTGCGTATCCTTGGGGAAACGACTGGGACTCTCAAGCTCTTCCCCAAGTAGATTCGGGACCTGCTTTGCATCCACCTGCCGACGTAACGGCTTTGCCGAAAGGTGCGAGTGGGTTTGGCGTTCTGGATCTGGTCGGCAACGTGTCTCAGTGGACAGACGAATACCGCGACCTGCATACACGTGCGGCGATCATTCGCGGTGGCGCCTCTTATCAGCCGAGCGGTTCGATTTGGTACTTCCCGCAAACTTACCGGCTGGATGAACACCAAAAGTATCTCTTGATGTCTCCTGGGCACGACCGAGCGGGAACGGTTGGCTTTCGCTGTGTGGTCGATGCGCCATGAATCCCAAATTTCCCTATACCTACTCCCAAGTTTTGAGACGCGGCAGCTCAAGTTGACTTGGACAAGGAAAAATTCTATCGCACGTTCGAGAGCCTGATGAGCGCCCCCACGCCCGCCCGGTGGTTGGTTCAATTCTGCGGCGGCGAAACCGAATTCCTGTTCCGCAGCGAGATCACGAACTCCTGAATCTCATGCCTTTCACGCTCGACGTTCTCCTTTGTTTTCTTAGCCAATTGGTCGTGGAGGTGAAGTTGTTCTTGAGCTCTTGCTTTGTCGCCGGTTCGCAGGTAAGCCTGTGCCAGTCGATAGCGCGTTTCTGCGAGCGTCTCGTCGAATTGCGGATTAACTTCTTCCGGACTGACTTCGATCGCCTTTTGATACGCGGAGATCGCCCGCGAAAAATCCGCGCGCTGCGAATAGAGAATGCCCAGTTGCAGATACGCGGCGCCGAGCTTCGGATCAAGACGGACCGCCTTCCGCAACAGCGACTCAATGCGCGCTGAACGCTCAGTGTCAACTGAACCCGTCGACTGCTTCCAAAGGCCGACGGCGTAGTAGTAGTTCGCGAGCGCATTGTCCGGTTGCAACTGCGCGAATCGCCGCAATCTCTCCACCGATCCTGCTGAGGGAGTGGTCTCCACGCTTTGCATTCTTCCCAGAAATAGATACGGAGTCGGATTGCCGGGAGCGAGATCGGACGCGCTCGCAAGACACTGCGCCGCCTGATCGTAGGAACCGCGAGCATACCAGGCTACGGCGAGCGCAACCAGCATACGCACGGAATTCGGAAACAGGCGATTGCCTTTTGTGAAAACCTCGGTGGCCGGTTCCAGCGCGCGATGAGTCAGAAGTTCGGTTCCCCAATCGAACAGGTTCGGTTCGCTGAGGTCGAGTTCGGCCGCGCGCTGGTACTCATGAACCGCTTCCAGTGGCTTGCCGATCTTCTCCTCGACGTCGCCCAGCAGGTGATGGGATTCGGGATCTCCGGGGTTGAGCAGGGAAGCCCGCTTCAGGAAGGGAACTGCTTCAGCGGCCTTTTCATTATTGGCAAGAAATTCTCCCAGCCGCCGATTCGCCTCAAAGTTTGAGGACTCGCGCGCCACCGCATCGCGTAAAGAACTTTCTGTCGCGGCGGAGGTCGCCGCCCTGGAACTCCCGGCCGATTCCTTGCTCAATGAAACCGTTGCCCGGGCGAGCGCTTCGGTGGTTCGCAGGACGATATCGGAACCGTGTCCACCTGAGTTCGTGGCTTGGGTCACGCCCGCTACAGTGAACTGAGGTTCGTCAAAAAAATCGGGCGCTTGTGCGCTCGGTTTTCCTGTCGCCGCTGTTCCTGCAGGAGCGCTTTGCGGTTCAGAAGCTTTCATGGACACGAGAGCGAGATCAATCTTCCGCGTCTCTTTCTGCGCGAGGCTCACGGGACCGACGATTGCTTCACCGTATCCGTTCATTTCCGCGCGCAGAGTGTAAACGCCCTCTCGAAGCGGTGCAAACCGATACGCTCCGTCCGAATCGGTGTGTGTGATCTGGGTCTGTGCGGCGAGGGCCTGTGTTCCGGTCGCAACTTGCAAGAAGACGGTCGCATTCGCCACCGGCCTGCCACTGGAATCGCGGACATACCCCTGCACCGTCCCCTGCACCATGGCGGTGCCCGCCGGTTCTTGAGACTGTGCTCGAGCCGGAGCGAGAGCCGCCATCACCGCTAAAACGCAGACGGCAACACAAATTCCAGTTCGTCCGAAGTGGCCGGAGGTCAAGCGAATCGGCTCCTGGGAGAAAGGGAGAAAGCGGCAGCTCCAAAAACAAAATGGAAACAGCCGTGATCGTTGCTCGACATTCTATGCTCGTCATTCTATTCGCGCTCAACCGCATCTGCAATTCATGCATTGCCATCAAAACATTGGCAGAGCTCGTAAATAGGCTTTACAATGGCACGCTTTCCATGCGATCTCTAGATCAAGTTAATGAGGTGCACGAATGAAGCGGGATCGATTCCGGATTTTTATTGCGGTCGCAACTGTAGTTCTAATTCTAACGACATGTCTTGTGTCCCAGAGCCAAGAGAGGCGCAAGGTCATCATCGATCAGGACGCGGCCGGACCCGCCGGCACCGACCAGCAAGCGATACTGCTGCTGATCCAGTCTCCGCAGACGGAAGTCTTGGGCATCACGGTGGTGACGGGCGATGCGTGGCTCACCGAAGAAGTCGCCCACACTCTGCGCATGCTCGAACTCATCGGACGAACCGACATTCCCGTCGTGCGCGGGGCCGAGTATCCGTTGGTCAGAACAAAAGAAGAGACGGAGCAGTGGGAGCAACGCTATGGCTATGTCGCCTGGCTGGGGGCTTGGACTCCGAGCGTGTATCACGCACCCAGGGAACTGGGAGCGATGCCGGAAGGGAAGCCGACCACCAAGGCCGCCGACGAAGATGCTGCCCGCTTTCTGGTGCGCATGGTCCGCAAATATCCGCACGAAGTTACTATCTATGAGGGCGGGCCCATGACAAACCTGGCGCTCGCGATCTCCATGGAGCCCGAATTTGCCAGCTTGGCAAAAGAGTTGGTGTTCATGGGCGCCAGCCTGAATCCGCAGACCGCCGATCCCGAGTTCGCAAACACGCCCCGCCGCGAATTCAACCTCTGGTTCGATCCGGAAGCGGCTCACATTGTGCTGCGAGCTCCCTGGAAAAAGATTGTCTGCACCCCGGTGGATATTTCCGTGAAGACAAGAATGACAAATGAACTGATCGACAAGATCAAGGCCGGGAACTCGGCATCAGCGCAATATATCGGCAAGTATGCGCGGTTGCGGGGCTCCTATAACTATCTGTGGGACGAACTCGCGTCGGCGGCCTGGCTTGACCCAACCCTGATTACGAAGAAAGAAAACCGCTTCATGGACGTGAACCTGGATCGCGGGCCCGGCTACGGAGACACCCTCACCTGGACGGATCGGGATAAGCCCAAGCGCGATGTCCAGTCGGTGGAAGTGCAGTTCGACTTGGATACCGATAAGTTCTATAAGTTGTTTGTGGACCTGCTGACTGCCCCGACGCCAAAGCCGGGTAAGCCGTCGACGCCTTAGCGGCTGCCTATTGCCCCAACTGTTGCATCATCTTCTGCGCCAGCTCGTGCCCCGGATGCTGCTTAAGCAGTTCGAGTAGCACGGCGCGAGCTTTCTCCGGCGTACTCTCTACGGCGTAGACTCGGGCAAGGTTCAAGTAAGACTGGTCGAAAGCAGGCGCCAGGCGGATGCACTCCTCAAAGCTTGCCACGGCCTCATCCCGACGCTGCGTGCGCAGATAAAGAATTCCCAGGTTGTTCAGCGCCTCGGGGTAAACCGGGCGCAGCTTCAACGCCCTTTGCAGAGAATCGTAGGCTCGCGCGGTGTCGTCATTCTGCGCAAACACCATCCCCAGACCGTAGTTCGCCTCGGCATTGTTGGGACTGACTTGCAGCGCGCGCTCATAAGTTTTGCGAGCGTCCTCCCAGCGCTTCTGCTGGCGATAAGCGCTACCCATGTTGTCGAGCGCAATTAGATGATCGGGACTCAGCTTGAGGGCCTCTTGAAAGTAGCCGACCGCTTCGCCCGTGCGTCCTTCGCGCGCGGCCAGCAAGCCGAGGTTGTTCCAGGAATTTGCCAAAGTATCCGGATAACTCGCGCGAAGCTTGAGCGCGCGTTCAAAGCTCTCTCGTGCTTCGGCGGTCTTCTGCTGGTTCAGATAGACGCTTCCAATGCCATAGAGAGCCTCGGCGCTTGAAGGATCGTCGCGCAGGGCAATCTGAAATGAAGCTTCGGCTTGATCCATATAGCCGCGCTGAAAAAACACCGAACCATAGGAGAGATAGTTGCGTCCAAACTCAATCGCGTCGGTCACGCCGGGAAAGGGAAGTGCCTTGGTTAACCGTTCCGCGCTGGTTGGGGGGATGTGGCGGAAGTCCTGTTCAACGTGCTCCGGGCCCACCGGCCCCTGATAAACCTTGACGATCTCTCCCTTGGCGTCGATCAGAAATGATGTTGGAAGTTCGAGATCACGATGCCGGTCAAACAGGTAACGATAAAGAATGTTGTAGATGCCGGCTACGTCCTCGGATCCGCGCAGAATCGGAAACGAAAGACGATGCTCCCGTACCAGTGCCCGGACGCTTTCCACATCGGCGGGGCCGTCGAGATTCACCGCAAGCAACTGAAGACCCTGAGCCGCCCAAGCGGCATGGCGCTGATTGAAAGTGACCCAATCTTGCTTGCATCGCTCGGCTCCGGCGGCCCAAAAATTAAGCAGCACCGGCTTTCCGCGCAGCGAAGATAGAGTTAGTACCAGCCCGCCGAAATTGGGAAGAGCGAAGTCGGGCGCCTCGACCGGCGCCAGCAGCCAAGTCTCAGCCGTGGTGGGCAAAGTTTCGATTTCCGGTGGCTTCGCATCAGCTGGCTTAACGTCGGCGAAATGGTCTCGCCCCGCTGACGTTTTGAAGGCCTCCATTCGAGATGGTTCGGAGCCTTCTTCAATCCACACCCGGTGGTTGCTCGGCAGATCGTGAAGTTCCTGTACCAGTCCGCTCGGCCAGCGAATTGAGGCGCGCACCGGGCCGTTCGCCGCTCCCAGGCCAAAGAAGACATCTTTGCTGTGCTGCGAAAGAAATCCCGATCCCGCTTGCAACGACCGGACTTGCAACGTTCGGGTCTGGCGGCCGCGTTCAGTTTCCACCGTGACGACCGCGCCAATCGCGTCGCGATTGCTCTTCGTACCGCGCAGGCGGAAGGCGATCGATGGAGGCAAATTCTCCATGACGTTCTTCAAAAGCCGCAACTGCGGGCCGTTGCGGTTCTTCAGAAACACTTCCTGACGGCCATCGTGATCGAAATCCGCGAGTGCAAACGCTCGCCCGTCTTCCAGAAAGTCCAGCCCCACCACGCCCGAAACATCGGAGAACGTTCCGTCGCCGTTGTTGGCGTAAAAAACATTTCGCTCGTACCCGCTCCACGTGCCATCCGCCCGGATCAACTCGTTAATCGCGCTCCATCCCTGTTCGTAGTCGTGAGACGGCTTGGCCTCCTCAGGCGAATAGGCAACCACCTGCCGCCAGAAAAAACTGTTCAGGTCTTCGCGCGAGGGGCCGGTCACCATGCCATTGGCGATGTAGAGATCGGGAAAGCCGTCATGATCGAAATCCCAGGCGTCGCTCGACCACGCCCAGCGCCCGATCCCAATGCCGGCAGCGCCCGTTGTGTCCTCGAAGGCGACGCCGCCATTTCGAAAGAGCGAATTGCCCATGGCGTGTTTGTGGTAGAGAGCTCGCGCTTCGCTGGGCGCATTTGTCTGGAAGATATCTTGCATCGAAATGCGTTCGCCCGCCGCCGTCCACATGTTTGCCACGTAGAGGTCTTCGGCGCCGTCATTGTCGTAGTCAAAGCAGCAGACGCTCATGCCCGCGCCGATATCTTCAACCCCCGCTTGCGAAGCGATGTCAGTAAACGTTCCGTTGCCATTGTTGCGGTATAGGTTCTTGCGTCCGAAATCATTCACCACGTACAGATCGGGCCAGCCATCACGGTTGAAGTCGCTCCAGCCGCAGCAAAAGCTGTAGCGCGTATTGTTCTGGTTGAGCCCCGTCTCGGCAGTTACGTCGCGAAACGTTGCATCCCGGTTGTTGCGCATCATGAAATTAGGAGGCCCGTTCTCGGCGTCATAGTAAGGAGACGGATACTTGTACTGGTCCGTGCCCTGGTAGTAGACGTAGAGGCAGAAGTAGATATCCAGCCAGCCGTCGCGGTCATAATCTGCCACCGCCGCTCCGGTAAAGGTCCCTTGCGGCGGGTTGGCGAACTGAAACGCGTCCGCCTTCTGGCGAAATTTGCCGCCACCTTCGTTCAGGAACAACATCGGGCCGGTCGCCCGCACGACGATTAAATCCTGCCGCCCGTCATTATCGACGTCGACAAAAAGCGCGCATGCCGTGTTTTCGATGACGCCGACTCCCGACGCTTCCGTGATGTCCTCAAAAGTGCCGTCGCCTCGATTTCGATAAAGCCGGTTCGGAAGACCGCCCGGTTGGCACACATAGAGGTCGTCAAATCCATCGCCATCGATGTCGCCAATCGAAACGCCGTTGTGCCCGTAGATATCAATGCCGCAAGCGCCGTCAAGCACCGTCCGCCAGTAGTCGGTTCCGCGCAGAAGCTGCGAAGAATAGGACGCATTGCCACCGAGCACCGCAGCCGTGATGTCCACATAGCCGGGGCCGGTGGAGCGGCTCTGTGTTTCATCCAGCGCCTGCCAGTTCCGCACTCGGAATTCACCCGACGATGACCGTTCCCAGGCAAGCTGCCAATAACCCACGCGTTGTTCACGGTAGAAGTCGTGGCCGGTGGCCACCAATTCATATCGGATGCGAGTCTGCAGCTGACCGGGAGATAGCGCCGCTGCGGGCATGGAACCTGCGTCAATACTCGTGACCTGAAATTCAGCCGTAAGAATCTTCGAAAAGCCACTCATGACAGACCGCAGTTCCCGCAGAAATGCGGCCCGCCCAAGCGCAGTCTCCCGCTTGAATGTATTGTGACGAACCTCGATCGTCGGGCCCGGGCGCACAACGCGGGATTCAACCGGCCGGGGAGAATATCCCGAGAACTTCGGCAGAAGAACTTTCTCGATCGCTCGCACATCTTGCGGAGACTGCAGCAGGCCGGAACTCCACTGCGCAAGGATAGCTGCGATCTGGTCAGCGTATTTTTCAGTGACAAAATCGTCGAGGCCAGCCTGCGTTTTGAGGAGCAAGGCATCGAGGGGCCTGGGCATCCGATAGTGAGGATGCAGGTGGAATTCACGACTCGATAAGTCTGCGTCGGCAGAATCAAAACTGTAGAGAGAGGGCAAGCCGAGACCGCGCAGACTTGCAGGGATTAGCGCCGCCGAGGCTCCCTGGCAGCACCTGATCAGAAAGTTGCGGCGACGAAGGTCCACGGGGCCCGGGGCGGATGAATTCCGCATCTTCTCTGGCCGACTCAGAACGATGTCTCCCGGATTCCCACGTGTGGCCTGAAATTAACACCCGCACACACGACCGTCAAGATTGGACCGTTATAATGATTCGGTTTGGCGATGAGACCCAGCCCCCAATTCATCACAACTGGATACCGACGCCCGTGGATTCTGTTTGTTCTGGTCGCGTTGACGGCGCTCCAGCACGCGCACGAACTCAATGCGCAGTATCCTGGGACCGCCGATCTGCTCTACCTCGCGACCCTTTCTCTTGCCCGCAAAGCTCAGAGCGCCCGCCGCTATCCCGAGGCGCTCCGCTATTTTCATGAGGCGGCAAAGCTAAAATCGCAGGAGCCCGCGCCTCACCGCGGCCTCGCGGACATTTATAAGCTCACCGGTCGTTCGGCGCAGGCAACCACTGAGCAAAGGGAAGCCGACCGGCTGGCCAGCGCTTTCGAGAAAACTCAATAGGCATCAATCGGCTCATCAAGCTCACCACAGGGAACCATGCGAACAAATCACGACATGCGTTGGCCGAAATTGACAGGCAGTCCGGTGCTCGACAGTATTTATCCCGTCATCGAGCGCTCCCGCGACGTGCAAACCAACATCGAACAAATCGTTGAAGTCGCCGCCTGGATGGCGTACGAAGAGCTACCCATACCCGACTACGCTCTGCCCTTCGGCATCGGCGCGGGCGACGTCCACGAAACCATCGATTTCATCTTCACCGCGGCCTGCATCGACACTGCCTTTACCGATTTCTCCAGCCACATAAAATTCCAGGCGGACTACGCCGGCCGCAACTGGTCGGACTCCGACGCGCTGTTCGCGTGCATGAAGCGAGCTATCGACAAAGGCGTCCCCATCCTCGACGGCGCGTTTCTCGCGAAAGTTACGCGCGTGGAAATGGAAACGCTGTTCGCCGGCAATATCGAACTGCCGATGCTCGACGAAAAGACGCAGATCTTGCACCAGGTTGGAGCCGTGCTCGCTCGGAATTACGACGGCCGTTTTCACAACTTCGTTGCGTCCTGCTCACCGAAGCTTTACGACAACGGCAACGGCCTGGTAGATCGATTGGTAAACGACTTTCCGCGCTTCCGCGATGTTAGCCTCTACGGCGGCCACACCATCAAGTTCTACAAGCTGCCGCAACTGGCCATCTGGTTTCTGTACACCAGCCTCAGGAAGACGGGAAAGTTCCGGCTCGAAGATCTGGAAACGATGTCCGCCTTTGCCGACTATATCGTTCCGGTTGCGCTGAGGTTGCTTGGAATCACGAGCTATTCCGTCGAGCTCGAAAACGCAATCAACTCCTACCAGATGATTTCGCGGGACAGCTCATGGGAAGTCGAGATTCGCGCTCATTGCATCTATGCCAGCGCTTTATTAGCCGAGGAGATCAACCAACTCCGCCCGCCCGATCGGCAAATCGTCATCCCGCAGATCGACGCGCGCCTCTGGACCCACTATCACACCACCTGGTGGCCTCATCATCTTACGAAGACCATCATGTATTGACGGCGAGCCCACGAAAATCTCTACTGCCGAGGCCGGTCAGGCGTTACAATGGCCCACCACACGATCTTCAGCGAAATCGTTTTGAATATGCAAAAGACCAAGGTGTCAGCTGCCATGCGCGAACGCCTGCTCCGTTCCGCGCGCAAAGTAATGAAGAACGCCTACGCGCCCTTCTCCAACTTCAGGGTGGGCGCAGCCATCCTCACCTCCAAGGGCCAAGTCTTCCTGGGATGCAACGTCGAGAACTCTTCTTACGGAATGACCAACTGCGCCGAGCGTACCGCGATCTTTTCTGCCATAGCCAAGCTCGGTCCCGAACTTGAGATTCACGCTGTCGCCGTCGCCAACGATCACGGGGTTCCGTGCTCGCCGTGCGGAGCCTGCCGTCAGGTCATCTATGAATTCGGGCCGCGCGCCATCATCTTCTACCAGGGCGCAAAGGGCCCGAAGCAAAGTCTCATCACCGATCTTCTGCCGGAGGGTTTCCGCCTCAAGTGAGCCAGCCGAGCGTTTCGCAATCGCCGTTCCGCGTCATCGATCTCATCCGCAAAAAGCGCGATGGCGGCGCATTATCCTCCGCTGAAATCGAATACCTCGTTGATGGCTGCACCGAAGGCAGTATTCCGGATTACCAGATGGCCGCGTGGCTCATGGCCGTCGTGCTGCGCGGAATGACGCGCGAGGAAACCGCCGCCCTCACGCACGCCATGCTGCATTCCGGCGAAGTTCTCGATCTCAGTTTTCTTCCCGCAAGAAAAGTGGACAAGCACTCCACCGGCGGCGTCGGCGACAAGACCTCGCTCGTGCTGGCCCCGCTGGTTGCTGCCGGCGGCCTCTTCGTTCCCATGATTAGCGGCCGCGGATTGGGCCACACCGGTGGCACGCTCGACAAGCTCGAATCCATTCCCGGATTTCGCGTAGGACTGCCGGTGCCCGAATTCCATCGCGTTCTCAAAGCCTGCGGATGTTCCATGATCGGCCAGACCGAGAAAGTCGCTCCCGCGGACCGCAAGTTGTACGCGTTGCGCGACGTTACCGGCACGGTCGAAAGTCCGTATCTCATCTGCGCCTCCATCATGAGCAAGAAACTCGCCGAAGGCACCGACGCGCTCGTGCTCGACGTGAAGACCGGCTCGGGCGCGTTCATGAAAAAAGAGGAAGACGCCGTCTTTCTCGCCGAACTCATGGTCGAAACTGGCGAGCGCATGGGCAAACAGATGGTCGCGCTCATCACCGACATGAACCAGCCGCTCGGCCGCATGGTGGGCAACGCGCTCGAAGTGCGGGAGTGCATCGAGGTATTACACGGCGGCGGCCCGGCGGACCTGCGCGAGCTATGCCTACAGTTGGCGGCATGGATGTTCTATCTCGGCGGCGCGTCCAAGACGGTGGCGCAGGGCAAGCAACTCTCCGAGCAAATCATCGCTTCGGGCAAAGCCTTCGAGCGGTTCCGCCAGATGGTCGAGTTGCAGGGAGGCGACATCGGCATGATCGACGATCCGACCCGCCTCCCGGGCACCGATCACCGCGTCGATGTGCCGAGTTTACAATCCGGATATGTGACGTCCATCCTGTGCGAACAGGTCGGCACCGCCTGCGTCATTCTCGGCGGAGGCCGCGAACGCAAGGAAGATTCCGTCGATCCCGCTGTAGGCATCGTCGTTCATAAAAAGATAGGCGACAAAGTTTCTGCCGGCGAGTCACTCTGCACCATTTACTGTCACTCCGACGCGCAGGCCGCGCGCGCAAAAACGTTGCTGGAAGAGAGCTATCGGATTGCAGCTGCTCCGCCCGCGCACAAACAATCTTTGGTTCATCGCGCGATTCATAAAGGGGAACACTAGATGGGACGTTTTACTGGCATTCTCGGTCTGCTCACCATGCTGGGCCTCGCCTATGCCTTCTCCACCAACCGCCGCGCGATCAACAAGAAAACGGTTGTCTGGGGCCTGGGCCTGCAAGTTGTGTTTGCCATCTTCGTGCTGAAAATTGAGATCGGCCGAATACTCTTCCAGAAAGCCGGAGACGCGGTTAATCGCTTACTCAGCTACGCCTTCGAGGGATCTTCGTTTGTTTTCGGCGCGCTCGGTGCGAAGGGCTCGTCGACTGGATTCTTTTTCGCGTTCCAGGTGCTGCCGACCGTTATTTTTATCGCCGCGTTTTTCGCCGTGCTCTATCACTACGGGATCATGCAATTCATCATCAAGCTCGCCGCGAAGGTTATGACCCGCTTCATGGGCGCCAGCGGCGCTGAGTCTCTGAACGTAGCGGCGAGCATCTTCATGGGCCAGACCGAAGCTCCGCTGACCATCCGCCCGTTCCTTCCCGAACTCACTCGCTCCGAACTGATGACCGTGATGACCAGCGGCATGGCCCACGTCTCGGGCGGCATTATGGCCGCCTATATTGCTTTCGGCATCGAGCCCAAGCATCTGCTGAGCGCGGTAATCATGACCGCTCCGGGCACCATCCTGATATCAAAAATGCTCGTGCCTGAGACGGAGGTTCCGAAGACCGCCGGTCGTGTCGTCATGAGCGAGGCAGAAGTGGGTGCGGAGAAAAGTGAAAATCTGCTGGGCGCGATTGCGCGCGGCACCACCGACGGTTTAGGCCTGGCGCTTAATATCGCTGCCATGCTGATTGCATTCCTCGCGCTGATCGCCCTTGCCAACGGCCTCCTCGGTGGCATTCACAACCGGCTTGGAATAATGTGGTTTCCCTCCAGCCTGCAGCAGATCTTCGGCACATTGTTTGCCCCCATCGCATGGGTCATCGGAATCCCATGGCATGACTGTCGCGCCATCGGCAATCTCCTCGGCACGCGCATGGTGTTGAACGAGCTCGTAGCCTTCTCAATGCTCGGACCGCAGAGAGCCGTGCTCGACCCCCGCTCGTTTACGATCGCGACCTTCGCGCTCTGCGGTTTCGCCAATTTGAGCTCGATTGGAATTCAGTTGGGCGGCATCGGCGCGCTCGCTCCCAACAAGCGCGGCGAACTGGCCCGTCTCGGCATTCGCGCCATGCTGGCCGGAACCATGGCCAACCTGATGTCGGCTTCGATTGCCGGCATGTTGTTGTGACCGACCTTCTGCGACGGACAACGATGAGCAGCGCGTTTGAGCCAGAAGTTCGCTCATAAATCGTTTTGGGAAGGGCATGGCTTCAGCCATGCCGCCCAGAGCCAATAGAGACGAGGGCTTCAGCCCCCGAGGGATCGGGCAGATTATTAGGAGATGGCTTCCAGTTTGTGGAGGATTTCGTCGGTAGTAACCAGCGTTGCTCCCAGACTCTGCAATTCAGCAAGTGTTTTGTTCCCAACTTCCGGCGCCAGGGTTTCAATCGCATCGCGGACCACCGCCACCCGCCGCTTTCGCGCCAGCAACCCCTTAACCGCGCAACGGACGCAGTATTCCGTCACCACTCCAAACACCACAAATTCCGCAGCGTTCCCCAACCGTTCCACCAAAGCGCTCGCATGATGAGTCTCAAAAATATCCAGCGTCTGCTTCTCCAGGATGATCTGCCGATACTTAAAAAGATCTTCCGGCAACCTGGCCGTGACGTCGTTTTCTACCCGAACAACATTCTCCGCCAGCGCTTCCGGAACAAACTCCGCCCCAGCCGTGCCTTTCAAGCAGTGCGGCGGAAACTGCTTGAACTCAGGATCGTTGACCGGATGAAAGTCTCCATGCGAAACCAGAAACACTTCGCCGCGCCGCGCCGCGTCCGTCAGCTTGCGGATGTTGGGCAGAAGTTTCTCAGCTCCGGGAACGTAGAGCTTGCCCCCAGACAGCATGAAATCAGCCTGCACATCCACTTCCCAAAAAATGAAGTCGCGAGATCGCATTCCACTCCCCGTCTCGATGCTTGTAACACATTACTCCATCCAGTGTTCCGGGCTTGATGTAGGAGCTTTGATGTACAACGATTGAGTCCTCGGAGTGAGGTTCCTTGCCACGTTAGAGTGTAGGATGTTCGCTATTTGTACAGCAATCACCCCGATTTGCACAGCACTTGCCGCGCGCTCTGGCCGCGCTCGGAATCGCGTCCAAGTGCCGGTGCGCGTCGGACCGGTCCCGACAACGATTTGCCCCACAATTGATTTGCTCCGCAACTCGCAATGTGTAATCCTGTTCAGCGCAACTCGATCAAACACACGGAGAGAGTTCTGATGCGAATGAAATTTCTTCTTGCCCTGCTCGTTTTTTCCTCGCTAACCCTCTGGGCCGCCGATAAAATCACGCCGCTCAACGTCAAGGAGGGCCTCTGGGAAATGACCGTGACTCATTCCATGACCGGAATGCCAGCCATGCCAGCCATCCCTCCCGACACTCTGGCCAAGATGACTCCGGAGCAGCGCGCGCGCATGGAAGCCATGATGAAGGGTGGGCCGAGCACCGACGTGCGCAAAGAATGCATCACCAAAGAGAAACTTGAAAAGCACTCCGCTTTTAGCAACAACCGCGGGAATTGCACCCGCACCGTCGTGAATTCCACGGGCAGCAAGCTCGAGGTGAAGTTTCATTGTGAAGAAAAGCAAACGTCGTCCGACGGAACTCTTCTAGTGGAGGCCATTGGTTCCGATAACGTCAAGGGCACGATGCACTCGGTTACCAACTCCAACGGTCGTACCATGAACATGGACTTTACCATTAGCTCCAAATACCTCGGCCCGGCCTGCGGAGACGTCAAGTAGAGTCCGCGACGATGCCTCGAACTCGCAGCCGACGGAGGGCAAGGCTCGCGATTAAACACAAGCGGATGACAAGCGGAAGCAAAAACAAATGCGCGCAGCCGACAGGCTGCGCGTAGGAAGAAAGCTTCGCGGGTTATCGACCGGCAGCCATGGCCATCACTTGTGGCTGTGTCTGTTCGGCTCGACCCACGTACATCTTGTACGACTGGTATACGGCGAACAGGACTGCCATCAGAGCTGCCACCGTTGCCAGTCCGCTGATCGTGCTGAAGGTGGAGGCGATCGCAGTCAATCCCGCGCCGATAACATAGTTCGGGAACGACCACAGAAAGACTTTGTGCCAGAGGGCAAAAGGATTGCCGCCTTCGGTCAGACCGATGATGCTCGCTACCGGCGCTGTGTTCGCCAGGAAGTATGTGGCTGCCGCCAGCACCACAGACATCGTGTGTGCCGTCGCGTGGGACCCAAAGATCTGGCTGTGGTAGGCCAGGTAGGCGAGTCCGGACGCGTTCATCAGTGTGCAGGCGTTGAATACAAATTGGATTGGTTTCGTTTTATTCCCGCCGGAAGTGTAGGATTGCGCGATCGCCGCCGTTACAGCTACGAGCAGGCTGGCGAACAATCCCAGTTGCGTGACTCCCAGAAGAATGACGGGCAGATTTCCCGACATCGAGCTCGTCATGCCAGGCAGCTTCACCTTGAAGCGCGAACTCAGTGTGGCTGCCGCTAACAGGAGCACCAACTGTGGCCAGGCTTGCGTTTGCCATCTGACAACGCCGAACGACAGGGCGCACAGACTCGCGACGGCCACCATTCCGATCATGACTTTGGCTTTGATTGGTAAAGTATTTGTCATGGCAGTCTCCGAATATGGTTCAGTCGGTTATCTAGTTGTCTCCATCGTCGCCGTTGCTGAGTGATGCCATCGAAGTGTTGGCCGTTGAAGTGGCACCCCAGACTACACTGAAGCCAGAAACGGAGGTCGAGCCCCAAACCACGCTTGTGGCGCCCCAAACCACCGAGTCACTTGCGAATGCGCCAGCGCCCCAAACCACTGAATTCCCCCAGACGACCGAGGTGGCTCCCCAAACAACGCTCGAGCCGCCGAAAGCCGCGGAGGAAGTATTCACGATAGTCACACTGCCATTCCTCGAGTTATAGACTGCGGTCGGAGAAAGTGCTACTCCCGTTGCGAGGTCTGTATTGTTAAGAGCGGTGTCTATATCGAGATACCCCGCTCCATAGGTGAAGAGGTCGTACTCGTTGGAGTAAAGGTTTCCCCAGTGGTCGCTTGACTGGGAGTATCGCCCGAAGCCTTTCCACGCTGTCTTCATCAAGCGCGCTTTTACTTGATCGGGAGTCAACGCGGGGTTCTGCTGCAACATCAGCGCCACCGCGCCACTCACTACCGGCGTTGCCATGCTGGTTCCGCTCAATTGAAAGTACATGGCGGTTCCGCTGGCTGGGGCAACTTCATATTTTGGATAGTTTGTATCCAGCGTGCTGCCCGCAACGCGCAAGGAGACCAGCCGGTTTCCCGGCGCGATCAGGTCAGGTTTCACTATGTGATCGATCGCGGTCGGACCTTTGGAACTGTAACTGGCAATCTTGTCGTCGACCCGCGTCGCCGTACCCAGAGTCATTGTCGCTCCCACCGTGATGACGGCCGGATCGTTAGCCGGAACGCCGATGGTGGCGAAGCCGTTCGTAGGAGCGAAGCGCCCGGTGTTGCCCGCAGCCACCACCACCACAATGCCGGCCTGCCAGGCGGCTTCCACTGCCTGGTCAACCGGATCGAGCGTGTAGCTCTCGAACACCGGACGTCCCAGAGACATGTTGATGACGCGGATATTGTAGGTACTTTGCAGCGCGATTGCCTGCTCAATGGCGGCGATCACCTGGCTGTCGGTGCCCGATCCGTTCTGATCCAGCACGCGCAGGTTGATGAGGTTGACGTTAGGAGCCATGCCGGCATACGTCGCCTGATAGCCATTGGCTGTGCCGGAATTGGCGCCCGTGCCACCGACGAGGCCCGCCACGTGCGTTCCGTGTCCGAACTGGTCCGGTGTCGTGGTGTCGCCAGCGACAAAGCTCTGGCTATAGACCACGCGGCTGGCGCCGCTGGCATTGTATAGATCGGGATGATCGGCGATTCCGCTGTCAATTACGGCCACGCCGACGCCGGTGCCATCGAACCCAAACTGCGCTGCCGCAACATCCGCCTCAATCGCGGTCGCAAACTCCTCGTTGTTCGCGGCAGTCATGCTTACCGGCCGGTCTGGTGTGATGTAGGCGACATTGGGATCCTTCGCCAGTTCCGCCAACATGCTGGCGGGCACACGCATCGTGACCGCACGGATCGTGTGGAACTTCGACCGGATCGTTGCGCCACGGTGCTGCATGGCCTTCAAATGCGCGCTCGTGGGCATCTGGCGATGTTGAACGATGACGGTCACCATGCCGTGCGCGGCCGCTGCTCGCTGCTGGAGATCTGCGGAAAACTTGCCTCTGGCTGTGGGTGCGCCGCCATCCAGGACAGGCCTGGCGCCCGCGTGGGACGGGACTGCCGAGAGCAGCAGCAGTGCCAGTCCGAGAACCCGGCCCCAAGCAGCGCTGAACCCTGGGGAACTAGGCGGACGGCCTTCGCGTCCGTTTGTGATCTGCGATTTATCGTTGCTGTTCATAAGTATTTTGCTGGCGGCATTTCGACGGGCGTACAACACGCCCTTCGTGCCTGGCCTTTAATGGGCAATCGCGAGACCAATCGCAATGTTGTTAAGTCCAGTATGTGCAATGACTTACGCATGAGCGGCGGCCGGGCGCGAAGGGACAACTTGGCCCAACCACTGAGACCCGTGCCGCTGCCAGGTCCGTAACTCGTATGAAACAAAGGCCGGGCGGGCAGGGAAGCCTGCTTTGGGACAAAGTGGCCCGATCCAACGCTGGCGCGGGGACAGCCTTAAGTCATGCCTGCGCCGGTACGGAGCCGAGCACGGGACGCAAAGGCTCACTCAATCCGCGCATCACGCGCTCGAACTGCAGAAGGTCGAGAGACTGCGGCCCGTCAGAAAGCGCGCGCTCCGGACAGGGATGCACCTCGACGATGATGGCGTCCGCTCCCACCGCAATCGCGGCGCGCGAAACCGCCCCGATCAGGCTCTGCTTGCCGGTGCCATGCGACGGATCGGCCACCACCGGCAGGTGCGAGAGTTCTTTGGCAAGGGCGACGGCGGCAAGGTCAAATGTATTGCGAGTGGCGGTTTCGAATGTCTTGATTCCGCGCTCGCAAAGGGCAACCTGATCGTTTCCGCCGGAAAGCAGGTATTCCGCCGCCAGCAGCCACTCCTTCACCGTGGCCGAGGGCCCGCGCTTGAGCAGAATCGGCTTCTTGACGGTCGCCAGCCTTCGCAGCAATGCAAAGTTCTGCATGTTGCGCGCGCCGACCTGGAGCATATCCGCGTACTCGCAGATCAAGTCCACGTCTTCCGTGCTCATGACCTCGGTCACAACCGGGAGGCCCGTGAGTTCGCGAGCTTCGCGCAAAATCTTCAGCGCTTCAATTCCCAGGCCCTGGAACTCATACGGGGAGGTGCGTGGTTTGTAGGCTCCGCCGCGCAGCATGGTGGCGCCCGCGCGCTTCACCCCTTGCGCGGTCTACAGCATTTGCTCGCGCGACTCCACCGAGCAGGGACCGGCAATGACGACCACTTCGGGGCCGCCGATTTTTACGCCGCCAACGTCGACTACCGACGGCTGCGGCCGGGTTTGACGGCTGACGAGCTTAAAGGGCTGGGCGATCGCGACCACGTTGTCCACGCCGGGCGCGACCGAAAGCGCCTCGATTTCATGGCGGCGCCCACCGCTGCCGACTGCCGCAACGATGGTGCGCTCGGTACCACGCGTGACGTGAGGCTGGAATCCGGCTTCGCGGATGCGTTTAATGATGTGGTCGATCTGTTGTTCGGTGGCGTTGTCGGACATGTTCACAATCATGGCGATGACCTTTCCTTTTGCCGCCAAAAACAAAAGCCGCGATTCTATCGCGGCTTTGGCGGAATCTTTGAGCTGTCTCTATTACCTGGGTGACTGGCTCCGATCCTGCACCTCCGCCGCGAATGGAAACCAATATCGGCTAAACAGGCGGAAGGTGCTAAATCGTGTCATAGAGATGCTGAATCGTAACGTTTGAAATACCAATGTCTTCTAAACCTTGTGGAACCCAGACTACTGCAGAGAACTGGCAACACTGGAGAACGCGTTGTTGGCGTTGCCCCCGATCAGACGCACAGTGCCGATCACCAATACCAGGATGACGGCGAGCATGACGGCATATTCAGCAATGTCTTGCCCTTGTTCGTCCGTGCACATGTTGCGAAGAAACTGAATCATAAACCCTCCCACAAACCCGTCTAGCTAATAATGCCGACTCGGACGGCGATTGTCAATCGCAGCCGGAGCTGGTTTTTCCACCGCTGGCACTTACGGCCGAAGTCAGAAACTGAGCCACGGGCAAGGCTTCCGAGCCTGTCACAAATCATGTGCTTGCGTTTTATAGGAGCTCCCGTGCGGGACCGTGCCAGCCTTTCTCTGTCTCTTTGCCAAACAAGCACTACTGTTCTGTCGCGAGAGAAACTGTCGATGCCGTCGGGGCCGCTGTATCGCTCACAAGCTGGCGGGCGGATTGGGAAGCGTAATCGAGCACGCGTCCCGGCAGCACTCCGAGGTAAAGCGTGAGCAGCACGCAAACTGCAATGGCGAGTCCTGCCGCGGCGGGTACAGGAGTAACAGGAACCTCGCCCCGTGGCTCACGCATGTACATCATGACGATAATACGCAGGTAATAATAGGCGCCCACGGCACTATTCAGCACCAGGATGATGGCCAAGCCAACCAGATTCGAATGCAGCGCGGCAGTCAACACGTAGAACTTCGCGAAGAAGCCGCCAGTGATCGGAATACCGATCAAAGACATCAGGAAGAATGTGAAAGTCGCGGCCAGCACGGGGGACTTCCTGCCGAGGCCGGCGTAATCTTCGAGCGTGACGTACTTTTCGCCCGCGTTCGCGAAGTGGCTGACGACGGCAAACGCACCTACGTTCATCGCCGCATAGGCAGCGGTGTAGAACATCGCCGCGGACGTGCCCAGCGCCGGCTGTGCCGCAAACGCAGCGAGCAGATATCCGGCGTGGGCGATCGAGGAATACGCCAGCAGGCGCTTGACGTTGTTCTGCACCAGCGCTCCCAGATTTCCCAGCGTCATGGAAAGCGCCGCCGAGACCCAGATCAGCCAGAAGCGTCCGGGTGCGTTCGCCTCGAACATCACGCGCAGCAATACCGCGAATGCCGCCGCCTTGGGGCCGGTTGACATCAGGCCGACGACCGGAGCCGGGGCCCCTTCGTAGACGTCAGGAGTCCACACATGGAAAGGCGCAGAGGCGACCTTGAAGCCCAAGCCCACGAACATGAGCGCCGTTGCAACATACGCCAGAACCGGCACAGGTACACCGCCGGAATGCAGCGCCAGGCTGATCGCGTCAATGTTGGTGGATCCGGTCGCGCCGAACATGAGCGCGACGCCGTAGAGGAAAAACGCCGTGGCGAACGATCCCAGCAGGAAGTACTTCAGCGAAGATTCGCTGCTCGAGGCGTCGCGCCGCCGGAAGCCCGCCAGCACGTAGGTCGAGATCGACGAGATTTCCAGCGCGATGAAAATAAGCACGAGTTCGATCGCGGACGACATCAGGCACATGCCAACCGTACCGAACAGGATTAGCCCGTAGTACTCCCCGGCGCGGATGCGCTGCACTTTCAAATATTCGTAGGAACTGAGGATGACCACCGCCGCAATCGCGATGACGAGGAAGTGAAAGAAGACGCTGAAGCCTTCTACCCGAACCATGTTCCAGAAAGCGGTCCCGGGATACTGCGCCATCCAGAACGTCGACGCCAGCGCGGCCAGAGTACCGATCAGCGCGATCGTGCCGAGCGACTGATGACTGCTTTCTTCGTCGAGCAGGGGATCGACGACCATTATCAGCATCCCGAAGAGCGAGAGCACAAGCTCCGGCAGGATGCGCATGTAGTCGGCGCCGGGCGGCGGCACGGAAGTCTGCACCTGCGCCAGCAGACTTGGCAACAAATGCGAGAACGCCATCATCATTGTCATTGGCCCACCATCTTGCTGGCCAATTGGGTGAAGGGGGCGAGAGCCGCTTGCACCGCCGGATCGATCGCGCTGAGCCACATCAGGGGGGCAACGCCCATCACCAGAGCGGCAACCGCAATCGGCCAAAGTGCAGCCTTCTCACGGAGGTTGAGGTCGGGCAGCGTGTTATTCACTTCGTGCTTCACCTTGCCGAAAAACACGCGCTGATACATCCACAGCAGGTAGCCCGCGCTCCAGATCACGCCGGTCGCTGCGAGGATTCCGTAGATCGGGCGCGCCTGGAACGCTCCGCTCAGCACCAGGAACTCGCCGATGAAACCGTTCAGCAGCGGCAGGCCGACCGAGGCCAGCACGGTAATCATGAAGAACGTGGCGTACTTGGGCATGGGTGTCGCCAATCCGCCAAACTCGGTGATCTCGTAGGTGTGGCGGCGTTCGTAGAGGATGCCCGCCAACATGAAGAGCCCGCCGGTGGCGACCCCGTGCGCCAGCATGACGAAGACGGCGCCGTTCAGGCCGGCCGTGGTGAAACTGAAAATTCCGAGGACGACGAATCCGAGGTGGCTGACCGAGGAGTAGGCGATCAGCTTTTTCATATTCGGCTGCACCAGCGAGACCAGCGCGCCGTAGATGATGCCGATCAGCGCCAAAACCATGATCCAGGGAGCGTTGCGGCGCGCCTGCTCGGGGAAAAGGCCGACGTCGAAGCGCAGCAGGCCGTAGGTGCCCATCTTCAGCAGCACGGCGGCCAGCAGCACCGATCCAGCGGTGGGCGCTTCCACGTGCGCGTCGGGCAGCCAGGTGTGAAGCGGGAACAGTGGGACCTTTACCGCGAAGGCGATGAAGAAGCCGAGGAAGAGCCACAGCGAAGCATGTTCAAACCCCGGCACACTGCCGTTGTGAATCGCCTTCTGAATGTCAACGAAATCGAAACTGCCGGTCTTGGCGTAGAGCCACAGAATCGCCGCCAGCATGAACATCGATCCAATGATCGTGAACAGGAAATACTTCACCGCCGCGTAAACCCGGCGCCCGTGGCCGTACATGCCGATCAGCAGCGCCATCGGGATCAGCGTCGCTTCCCAGAAGAAGTAGAACAAAAACAAGTCGAGCGAGGTGAAAACGCCGATCAGAGCGGTCTCCAGGATCAGCAGCAGGATGAAAAATTCCTTCACCCGCTCGTGAATCGAAGTCCACGAAATCAGCACGCACAGGGGCGTGAGGAACGTCGTCAGCACCACCAGCCAGACGGAAATTCCGTCAATGCCCATGTGGTAGTGAATGTTGGGGGACGTGATCCAGACTCTGTCGATCTCGAACTTGAAGGTGTTGGGATCGCGATGCAGATATACGGGCAAATGCAGCGAGGCGACAAATGCCAGAATAGAGATGACGAGGGCAAATACCTTGATGTCGCGATCGCGGCGCGGGATCAGCAGAATCAGCAGCCCGCCGATGGCAGGAATGAAGGTCACCAGCGAAAGAATGATGGGACCGAGGCTTTCCATGTTCGTTGGAATCATGTTCACCGAACCCATGTTCATCGCACTCCCATCCAGACCATGTAAGCGATCACAACTGCCCCGCCAGCGGCCACCCAGCCGGCATACGAGCGCAGATTGCCAGATTGCATGTGGCGCACGCTGTCAGACACGTGGCGCGCAGCGCTGGCCGAGTTGTTCACCGTAGCGTCGATCACTTCCTGGTCGACGCCATGCCAGAGAATTGTGGTCGAGCCATCAATAACGGGTTTTACGAAAAGGATGGCGTAAAGCTCATCGACGTAGTACTTGTGGGCGACTGCCTGGTAGAGCCCGCCGAGGCTGGCGGCAATGCGCGCGGGCAGTTGCGGGCGGCGGCTGTACAGCAGATAGGCCAGCAGCCATCCAAGCCCGGCTACGCTAATGGAAACACCCATGAGCAGATGCTCGAGCGTACTGTCAGCGGCTTCGCGCGAGGTTTCTTGCGCAACTTCCCTGGCTGCCCCCTGAAACGCGGGAGCCAGAAAATGTTCGAACCGGTTTCCGTAGCCTATGAATCCCCCAACGACGGACAGTAAGGCAAGGATCACCAGCGGACCGAGCATCACCCAAGGGCTCTCATGCGGCTCTCCGTGCCCATGGCCTTGTGCATGACCGTGATCGTCGTGACCGTGCGCTTCTTGCGCCACGGTGCCCCGGTAGTCGCCGCCGAATGTCATGTACATCAGCCGGAACATATAGAAGGATGTGATGAAAGCGGTAATCACGCCGATCAGCCAATACACCCAGCTGGCGCCAAAGGCTTGCCAAAGAATCTCGTCTTTGGACCAGAAGCCGGCGAGCGGCGGGATGCCAGCGATGGCAAGCGTGGCAATCCCCATCGTGGCGAACGTCCACGGCATGTAAGTCCGCAACCCGCCCATCTTGCGCATGTCCTGCTCGCCGCCGATGCCGTGAATTACCGATCCGGCCGCAAGGAACAGCAGCCCCTTGAAGAACGCGTGCGTCATCAGGTGGAAGATGCCCGCTGAGAACGCGCCCACGCCACAGGCCATGAACATATAGCCGAGTTGCGAGATGGTGGAGTAGGCCAGCACTTTCTTGATGTCGGTCTGGGCAATGCCGATGGTCGCCGCAAACAGAGCCGTGAGCGTTCCAATGATCGCAACCACCATCATCGCCATCGGCGCGCGCTCGAAGATCGCGGACGAGCGCGCCACCATATAAACGCCCGCCGTTACCATGGTTGCCGCATGGATCAACGCCGAGACTGGCGTGGGGCCTTCCATGGCATCCGGCAACCAGACATAAAGGGGGATCTGAGCCGATTTGCCGGCCGCGCCGACCATCAACAAAAGTCCGATCGCTGTGAGTATCCCGACGCCCGCGGTCTCCGTCTGCCACGCGCTGACCAGCTCAAAGACCTTCGTGAAATCCAGCGAGTGGAAATGCTTGATGATCAGGAAGAGCGCAATCAGGAATCCACAGTCACCGATCCGGTTGACAATGAATGCTTTCTTGCCGGCCGCCGCCGCTGAGTCCTTTGTGAACCAGTAGCCGATCAGCAGGTACGACGCCAGACCCACGCCTTCCCAGCCGATGAACATGACCAGGTAGTCCTTCGCCAGCACCAGCGTCAGCATGAAGAACATGAACAGGTTCATGTACGACATGAAGCGGTAGTACCCGTCGTCGTCCCACATATAGCCGACCGAGTAGATATGAATGAGGAAGCCGACGCCGGTGACCACGAGCAGCATGACCAGCGATAACTGATCGAGATAGAAACTGAAATCGACTTGAAAGCTTCCGGAGCGAATCCAGTGTGCGAGGTCGAAATAGTAAGGTGCGGATGCCGAAGAGAAACCCCAAGCAACCAGCAACGCCATGAAGAACGCAGCACCGCAGAAGACGAGCGCGATCGTGGATATCGCTCTCTTCGACGACCGCCGGCCAAAGAAGCCGTTGATCGCCGCCCCAGCCAGGGGCAGAATCGGGATGACCCAGAGATAAGGATTCGGCGTCATAACTTGAGCAGGTTCACCTGGTCCACATTCAAAGTTTCACGCGTGCGATAGACGGCAATGATGATCGCCAGGCCCACTGCAGCCTCGGCGGCGGCCACCACCATCACAAAAAAGACGAAGACCTGTCCGCTGAGCGCGTGCCAGTGCGCGGCGAAGGCCACGAACGAAAGGTTCACGCCGTTCAGCATGAGCTCGATCGACATGAAAATCGTGATGATGTTGCGCTTGATGAGGAACCCGAGCACACCACACACGAACAGGATCCCGCTCAACAGCAGATAGTAAGAAAGAGGGACCATCACGCGTCCTTTCTCGGGCCGCGGGCCACGGGTTCGGGCCGGCTGGCGAGCACGACCGCGCCCATGATGGCGATCAGGATCAGCACCGACGTGACTTCAAAGGGCAGCAGAAAATCGCGGAAAAGAAGCCGGGCAATGTCGCTGGGATCTCCCTTTAACGCGCCGATGGGGACCGTCTGCATGTTGGAGCGATTGAGAAGCGTCCAGGCGACGAGCACCGCCCCGATTAACACTCCGGGAATGCCGAGCAGGGTCGCGACCCGGCTGCCCTTAGTGCGCTCTTCTTTGCCGGCGTTCAGCAGCATGATGGTAATCACAAACAACACCATGATCGCGCCGGCGTAAACGATCACTTGCACGGCCGCCACAAATTCCGCGCCCAATAGAAGATACTCGGCAGCGAGCGAGGCCATTACCGCTATCAACGACAGTGCGCTGTTGATGGGATGGCTCTGCACCAGCAGGTTCACCGCCCCCGCCACGCAGATAGCTCCGAAAAAGAGAAATAAAATTAGATGAAGCATTCTTTGCTAGTTCTCAGCTATCAGCTCTCAGCTCTCAGTACCCCCAAGATAAAAACTGGGTACTGAGAACTGCTTTCAAGCTCTCCACGCTACGACCAGTGCTGTGTACACAATGTTGGCAATCGCCAGGGGCAGCAGCACCTTCCACCCGAACGCCATGAGCTGGTCATAGCGAAAGCGGGGTAAGGTCCAACGCACCCAGACGTACAGAAACATGAAAAAGAAAACCTTCAGGCAGAACCAGCCGACCGGCATCAGATCTTGCAGGATGGGCGGACCAAAGATCGGCCCGTGCCATCCACCAAGGAACAGCAGCGTGGCCAGACAGGCGACCGTCACCATGTTCGCGTACTCGGCCATGAAAAACATCGCAAATTTCATCGCGCTGTACTCGGTGTGATATCCGGCCACCAGTTCCGACTCGGCTTCCGGCAGATCGAAAGGAGTCCGGTTGGTCTCCGCATATGCGGAAATCAGATAGATGAAAAACGCCAGCGTCTGCCCGTGAAAGACATTCCAGCGCGGAATGAAATGCCAGAACACTCCGCCCTGCGCATCCACGATCTCGCGCAGGCTGAGGCTTCCCGCCATGATCACCACTCCCACCAACGAGAGGCCGAGCGAGACTTCATAGCTGACCATCTGGGCGCTGGCCCGCAGTCCGCCGAGCAGCGAGTACTTGTTGTTCGAGGACCATCCGGCAAGCGCCACACCGTACACGCCCATCGACGTAATGCCGAGAACCACCAGCAGCCCGATGTTCAAGTCGGTGATCTGCAAGTACGTGCCCCAGGGACCGACGTTGACCCAGTTGCCAAATGGGATCACCGCAATGGATGTGATGGCGAAGACCATCGCGATCATGGGCGCCGCGATGTAGAGCGGCTTGTAAACATGCGGCTGGGTCAAATCTTCCTTGAAGATGAACTTGACGCCGTCGGCGAGTGGCTGCAGCAGGCCGAAAGGTCCAACCCGCGTGGGGCCCCAGCGGTTCTGGATGTGCGCCGACACCTTGCGCTCCAGCCACACGCTGTACGCCACCGCCGTCAGCAGAATACCGACCACGGCGAGCGACTTGATGATCGAAATGACGATGAACGTCGTTATGCTCATTGAGTGTTAGTGTGGCGCGGGCGCCCTCGCCCGCGTGCTTTTGATCTTAGGTTCTTAGTTCGTCCCTGGAACATGTTTCATAAATAATTCTTTGAAGGGGCGCGGCTTCAGCCGCGCCGTTTCGAGCCACTTAAATGGGGGGCTTTAGCCCCTGAGAGGTGCAGCCTCCCACAAATCCATATATGAAACACGCCTTAGTCCGCCGCAACTTCCGAGTCTGCGGATTTGTTCTCGTAAACCGAGTTCAGAGTCTTCGAATACCGCCCGAGCGTGCCCGAGCTGAACAAATCATCGTTTGCCGGGACGATCAGTTCCGGATTGTGAATCGCGCCAGCGCCGCCTTCGGCAATCTCAAGATGCTGATCGTTGCCGGCCAGCAGATTGACCCGCGAAACATTGGCCTGCGAAATATGGTACCCGGCAACCACGCGCTGCACCTCGTCGAGAATCGCCATCGGGTCGAACGGAGTCATTTTCGGTTCCAGGTTGTGCGCTTCGAGCCACACCGCGTGACGATCCGCCTCGCCCGATTGCGCGCCGCGGGTTTGTCCCATGTCGGAGTGCGTCCCGCTCCCAAACGGCACCAGGCTGCGCACATCGAAGCCCATGGCGTCCGCGATGCGAACGATCATCTCGAAGTCCGGCTTGGTGCTCGCGACTTCGCCTGCCTTCTTCACCAGTTGCAGATCGCCGCAGGTGTTTGTATACGTCCCCGTCTTCTCGTACGCGTTCGCCGCGGGCAAGACCACGTCGGCCATCGTCGCGGTTTCGGTCAGGAACATGTCCTGCACCACCACAAAACTCTTCGAGAGCACAAAAGGATCAATGCCCAAACGGCCGACTGGATTCGAGCCCACCACGTACAGCGCTTTCAGCTTGCCGGCCTTCGCCGCTTCCACCATCTCCGGCAGGCTCAGGCCTTTTTCGGTCGGCAGATTACCCCATTCCCGTTGGAACTTGTCTGCACCGGTAACGGGCTCGTATCCGGGTAGAAGATCCGGATAAAGCCCCATTTCACTGGCTCCGCGGGAGTTCGCGTAATCGCCCAGACAGATCAGCTTTGCTCCGGTCAAGGTCCCAGCAAAGCTCACCAATTTCTCGATGTCATGGCCGCGCAGTTCAGAACCGAAGGCGATGACCACGTTCTGTTCGGCGCGGATTTTTTCTCGCAGCGCGATCCAGGCCTCGCGGCTCGTACCGTCGCTCACCAGCGAATCGAGCAGGGAATCATCGCCGCCGAGGAAGGCAACCGCTTTCGCTTCGGCGCCTGCCGGAAGCAAGCCGAAACCCGCCGCCTGCCGGCGCAACTTGATGGGCGCAGAGTTGATCAGGTAGAGCCGCGCCCGGCGCAGTCGGACGTTCGTCCGGATCTGCCACGCCAGCAGCGGATGCTGATTTGTAGGGTCGTTGCCAATCAGCAGAATCGCAGGCGCGCTCAACACGTCGCGCATGGAAGCCGTTTTTCCGGGCTTGCCGTGGAGCGCCGCCGCGAGGGCAGGGTAGTCTGCCGTGCGGTGGTGATCGACGTTGTTCGTCTTGAGTACGGACCGGGCAAATTTTGAAAGAAGATAATTTTCTTCGTTGGTCGTGCGATTGGACCCGATCACGCCAATCGCGCTTCCGCCGTCGTGAACTTCGTTGTTAACTTCGTCGCGAACTTCTCGAAAGCGTTTGCCGATCAGTTCGAAGGCTTCTTCCCAGGTCGCGGGCGTCAGCTTGCCGTGCTTGCGAACCAGCGGCTGCGTGAGGCGTTCTTTGTGATGCGCAAAGTCGAAAGCGTAACGGCCCTTGACGCAAAGGAAATCGTTATTGATCCCGCTCTTGTCGCGGTTATCGCCGCGGACAATCTCCATGCCCGTGTCCGAGCGGCGCACGCCCAGCGTGGTCTTGCATCCGTCCCCGCAGTGGGTGCAGATCGTGCCCACGTGGTTCATCTCCCACGGACGCGTCTTGTAGCGGTAGGCGCCCGAGGTGAGCGCGCCGACCGGGCAGATGTCGATACACATACCGCACTCTTCGCACTCAAGATGATCTTCCTGATTGGGCGCGATGATCGAACTCACGCCGCGGTTCTGCACGCCCAGCGCCCAAACGTCCATGCCTTCGCCGCAGACGCGCACGCAGCGGTAGCACAGGATGCAGCGCGGGCGGTCAAAATACACCACCGGAGACCACTGCTGTTCTTCCTTGTGGTTCTTGGCCTCCATGAACTTCGATTCGGAGGCGCCATAGGAGAACGTCATGTCCTGCAGTTCGCATTCGCCGCCGGCGTCGCACACCGGGCAATCCAGCGGATGGTTGCCGAGCACCAACTCGAGCATCGCTTTTCGGGCCTGACGTACCTCATCGCTGTCGGTCGCGACGATCATGCCCTCGGTCACTCCCGTCGTGCAGGCGGTCTGAAGCTTGGGCATCTTCTCGACCTTCACGACGCACATGCGGCAAGCGCCTTGCAACGATAGCCCGGGGTAGTAGCAAAAAGAGGGCACTTCAATGCCCACGCTCTTGCAGGCTTCGATTAGCAGCGACCCCGCGGGAGCCGTGAGCTTCTTGCCATCGACAGTGAGATTTACGTCAGCCATTAGGGATTTCGTAATTTTGTAATCGGGTAATTTTGCAATCTAACTTCTATCGATTCCTGCGCGCCGTAAATTGCGAGGCCGTGAAAATCGCGCTTAATTCATGTGCTTCGGCCAACAGCGATACTAACTTCTTTGGCGGGACGATGTCACAGTCCGACAGCATTTCCAGCCAAAAGACTGTCTCGTCCGCCTCCTCCACGACAACACCGATCTTCGCAACCCATTCAGCCTTCGTTCTCGAACGACACGCCGCCCGATAGTTCGCTGCGACTGAGGTCCCAGACCGCATCAGTTGTTTGCCCAAGACCTGCGCATCCATCTTGAACGGTAACGCGCGAAAAACCCGCACAATCCTAACCGCGAATGCCTTCGTCCGATCTCGAAGCTCTTCTTGCTGCGACAGCATCAGGTTCACATAATTTGGTAATTTTGTAATCGGGTAATTTGGTAATTTGAGAAACCTAAAACCACGCGGTTTTAGATTACAAAATTACCCGATTACCAAATTACAAAATCAAACCAACGCCGGCTCTGCCGCTCCTGCTTTCTCAAACGGGCACGGCTTGCCTTCCAAATGATCTTCAAACTCTTTTCTGAACTTCTTCACGAACGCCATCGTGGGCATCGCCGCCGCATCTCCGAGCGGACAGAATGTCTTTCCCAACATGTTCTCCGCGAGGTAGTAAATGTTGTCGATGTCCTTCTTCAACCCAGCACCGGCATGGAAGCGCGTGAGCGTCTTCTTCAGCCAGTCGGTGCCTTCACGGCACGGGATGCACCAGCCGCAACTTTCATGCTGATAAAACTTGATGGTGCGCAGCGCGAACTTCACGATGCAAGTCGTATCATCGAGCACAACCACCCCGCCCGACCCTAACATCGTTCCCGCTCTTGCCAATGAATCGAAGTCCATCGCAACGTCAATCTCTTCGGCAAGCAGCACGGGGGTGGACGATCCGCCGGGAACCACCGCCTTAAGTTCGCGGCCGTTCGGAATTCCGCCGCCGACCTCATAAATCATCTTCTTTAGGTTGTAGCCCATCGGAAGTTCATAGACGCCCGGCTGGTTGAGATTTCCCGACAGGCAGAACAGGCGCGTTCCGCCATTCTTCGGCGTGCCAAGTTTCGCGTACCAATCCGCGCCGCCCAAAATGATGTGCGGCACGGCGGCCAGCGTCTCCGCATTATTAATGACCGTCGGGCCGCCCCACAGGCCGACAATGGCTGGGAACGGTGGGCGGATGCGGGGAATGCCACGCTTGCCTTCGAGCGACTCCATCAGCGCCGATTCTTCCCCAACCTCGTACGCGCCCGCTCCGCCGTGCCAATAAATATCCAGATCGTATCCGCTGCCGAAGATGTTCTTGCCGAGGAAGCCCTTGGCATAGGCGTCTTTAATGGCTTTCTGCATGATCACCGACAGGTAGCGATACTCGCCGCGGATGTAGATGTATCCGGTATGGGAACCGACCGCGAGCGAGGCGATCATGACGCCTTCGATTACAGAGTGCGGATCGTGCTCAAAAATCAGGCGGTCCTTGCAGGTGCCGGGCTCGCTCTCATCGCCGTTGCAGAGCACATATTTCGGTTTGGCCGATTGCTTTGGCACAAACGACCACTTCATTCCCGTGCTGAACCCGGCGCCGCCCCGTCCGCGCAAGCCGGAGTTCTTCACCTCGCTGATCAGGGCATCCGCGCCCATGCCCAACGCCTTCTGCACGGCCTTATAGCCGTCCAGTTGGAGATAGCGGTCGATATCCGTAGCGCCCTGTCCAAAGCGCTTCGAGATAACGCGTACCTCGTCGGGATGGGAAACTAAGTCGGCCATTTGATCGGGTCATCGGGTCATCGGGTCATCGGGTGATCCTGAGATGGTCAGATCACCCGATGGCCAGATCGCCCGATGCTCTATTGCGTTCCCTTCTTCTTGTACTCGTCGAGAACCTGATCCATCTTTGCGTTCGTCAGGTTCTCATGAAAATCGTAATTTACCTGTACCGCCGGAGCCCAGCTGCACGCGCCAATACATTCCACTTCTTCCAGCGAGAACAAGCCATCTGGTGTCGTGCCCTTATGGCCGATGCCCAGCTTCTTCTTGCAGTGGTCGAGAATTTCCTCGCCTCCGCGCAACATGCAAGCGATGTTAGTACACACCTGTACGTTGTACTTTCCGCGCGGTTTCGTGGTCAGCATCGAGTAGTAACTGATCACGTTGCGGACTTCCAACTCAGTAAGATCCAGTCGCCGCGCCAGTTCCGCGATCACCTCATCGTTCAGACTGCCGACCTCATCCTGCGCATAGAGCAGCGTAGGCACCAGCGCCGAACGCCTGGTCGGATAGTGCGTCAGCATCTCGGTGAAACGCGCTTCGAATTCTTCTGAAAACTTCATAGGGCGAAAACGATTTTGTAATTTTGTAATCGGGTAATTTGGTAATTTGAAAACCTAAATCCGAGCGGTTTTAGATTACAAAATTACCCGATTACCAAATTGCAAAATCCCTACCGGTCTATGTCTCCCAGCACCACATCAATACTTCCGATGGCCGCGACCACGTCGGCAATCAGCCCCCCTTCGCACATCTTGGCCAGCGCTTGCAGGTTCGCGTAGGACGGCCCGCGCATGTGCACGCGATACGGCTTGGCCGTTCCATCGCTGACGATGTAGTAACCCATCTCGCCGCGCGGCGATTCGATCGCCTGGTAAACCTCGCCCGCCGGAACCGTGAAGCCCTCGGTGATGATCTTGAAATGGTAGATGAGGGCTTCCATCTGGGTCTTCATCTTCTCGCGGTCGGGCAGCACCACCTTGGGCGCGTCGGCTTTTATTGGGCCTTCCGGCATCCCCGCCAGCGCCTGCTGCACCATGCCAATCGATTCCCGCAACTCCTGCACGCGGCAAACGTATCGCGCGAACACATCCCCTTCCGTGCGGACGGGCACGTTGAACTTGAAGTTTTCATAGCCCGTGTAGGGAGCATCGCGGCGGAGGTCAATGTCGACCCCGCTGCCGCGCAACGTCGGACCGCATGCGCCCAGAGCAATCGCATCTTCCGCGCTCAGGCGGGCGACGCCCTTGGTGCGCATCATGAAAATCGGATTCCCCGTCAGCAAGCCTTCATATTCATCCACGTTGCCGGGGAAGCGGTCGGCGAACTTCTTGACCTTCTCGAAAAATCCCAGCGGTGGCTCCAGCGCCAACCCGCCAATGCGGAAATACGACGTCATCATCCGCTGCCCGCTGACCATTTCGAAAAAGCGCAGAACGTCTTCGCGCTCGCGGAAGCAATAGAGAAAGACGGTCATCGCGCCGAGGTCCATGGCATGGGTTCCCAGCCAGACCAAGTGCGAATTGATGCGGGTCAACTCGTTCATCAGAACCCGCATCCACTGTGCTTTCGGCGGAATCTCCAGCCCCAGCAACTTCTCGACTGCCAGGCAGTAGGCGAGATTGTTGGTCATGGGACAGAGATAATCGATGCGATCCGTTAGCGGCACAACTTGCTGGTAGAACTTGGCTTCGCAGGTTTTCTCGATGCCCGTGTGCAGGAAGCCGATCTCCGGTTTAATCCGCACCACAGTCTCGCCGTCAATTTCCAGCACCAACCGCAGCACCCCGTGCGTCGAGGGGTGTTGCGGCCCCATGTTCAGGACCAGGGTGCGGTCCTGGCCGGGCTCAGCGACAGTAGCGGGAAATTGCGTCATGATCTACCGGTAACCTTCCACCGGATAGTCCTTCCGCAGAGGATGGCCTTCCCAGTCATCGGGCATCATGATGCGTTGCAGGTTGGGATGTCCGGTGAAACGCACTCCAAACAGATCGAACACCTCACGCTCATAGTGGTTGGCCGAGGGCCAGACCGAGGTGACCGATTCGATCGCCGGACTGGAACTGTCAAGGCGGGCTTTCAAACGCACCCGTTCTTTTTGCGGAATCGAAAGAAGATGGTAAACCACCTCAAACCGCGGCTCCGAGGGATACCAATCCACGCAGGTGAGGTCGCACAAATAATTGAATGGGCAATCTGTGGAGTCGCGCAAGATGGCGCAAACTTCGCGGATTGCTTCCTTCTCGACCCAGATCGTAAGCTCGTCGCGATCGAACTTCACCGCCTGCACCACGGAGGCGTTCCACTCCACCAGGCGGCTCAAGGCGGGATGCGGCTTCAACTGCTCGATATCGGTGATTGGAGGAGCGAGCGGCATCAGACATCTCCCCGCTTGGCGGCCGTCAGACCCCAGTCGAGTACGCCCTTTTTCCACACATAGAAGAGGCCGACCATCACGATCGCGATGTACACCATCATTTCCCAGAAACCAAACATCTTCAGTTCGCGCAGGATGACCGCCCAGGGGTAAAGGAAAACAGCTTCCACGTCGAACAAAATAAAGAGCATGGCAACCAGGTAGAACTTGACGGAGAATCGTCCCTGCGCATCGCCGATGGGCTGGACCCCGCACTCATAAGGCGACACCTTCGCCCGATTGGGTTTATGCTGGCCAACGAGCTGGGAAAGGATCACAATCACGCTCGCAAGGGCCGTGGCGATGGCGAAGTGCATCAGGAGCGGCAGGTAGCGAGCGAAATAATTGTCCGGCATAGGAGGAGCTATATATAATCTGCGCCAAGCAACAGTAAACGTTCTAGATTAGTTTTGGCTGACAGAAGTGTCAAGCTAAGTGCGCGTTTTAACAGTAGTTTCATCCGGCGGAACCTATCTTGACAGGACCGGGGAAGGCTTGAACCGCATGATCTTTGGCTTTAATACCGACATTCGGCACGAAGATACCGTCTACCACGTGCAGAGCGAAGCGCGCGAAGGCGAGCAATTGCTGCAGACGCAAGTCTTTGTGCGGGGCCGCTGCATCGGGAAACGCGCGGTTCCTTATGGCTCCAGCGCAGCCGAAGGCAAAACCAGCGCTCAGAGCAGCGATCAGGATAAAGAGAAGATGCTGCGCGAGCTGCATCGCGAGGTGCTCGACGCCATCCGCGATGGCAAGCTTGATTCCATCTTCGACAAGCGGGAGACACCGGAAACGCTGGCGGCGGTAAAGGAGCTTGACCTGGAGTGGATCAATGCCGGGTCCGTACATGCGAGCGGCGCCTTGGCCATGCACATCCGCGTCACCGAAGGAGACGCCACCGTCCAGGGTGCTCGCCTCACACTCCGCTTCGCCCGGCCAGACGCCGCGCCCTACTACGCGCAGGTTCTCACCGACGCCAAGGGCAGCGCCGAGATGAACGTTCAGGTGGATGAGAAATCACTCGCTGATTCCTCCGTACTCGTGCAAGCGAGTTTCGCCGGACGAACTGCCACCCGCAAGTTCCAGCTGCGCGCCGCCAGTTAGCAGCTCATCCCTTCGCCGATGTAGAGACGGGACTTGCCCCGTCTCCCCGGCGCGCAATCCCATCCGCCGGAGACGCGGCAAGCCGCGTCTCTACAAGAAACTCCGCCTCCCCCCTTTTAAATGCGACAATTGCTCCGATGAACCTCACGATCAATGGCGAAACGCAGGTCTCCTCCGCCGAAACTCTGGGCGCGCTCGTCGCCGGGCTCGGTATGAAACCGGACCGGGTAGCAATCGAACTGAACCGCGAGATCGTGCCCCGTGACCAATGGCCGCAGACTCCCTTGCACGATGGTGACCGGCTGGAGATCGTGCACTTCGTCGGGGGCGGATCGGGCTGCGTGCAACACATTTTATGAATTGTCATTCCAAGTTATGAATTGTCATCCCGAGCGGAGCGAGGGATCTGCAGTTCGCCGCAAAAGGCAGACTGATTGTAAGTTTGTCAACCCGTTTCGCAACCTGCTAACCTGATTTCGCGTGGCCCCGTCGTTCAACGGATAGGACTTCAGTTTCCTAAACTGACTATGCAGGTTCGATTCCTGCCGGGGCTACCAAGCTCCTAGCGGCCGTCACAAAGCACCTTGCATCGAGCCAAAACGACAGGTTTGTTAATTGCCTCCCGCCGAAGTCATGCCCCACACAAGTCACTTCGAAAGCGGCGCTCCGTTGCCGTATAATCAAAAGCTGTGCTCAAGTACTCAATCGTAGTTCCTCTTCACAACGAGCAGGAGAACGTCACCGACCTGTACGCGCGGCTTAAGTCCGTGATGGAAGCGAGCGGCGAGACCTTCGAGATGGTGCTGGTCGATGACGGCTCAACCGACGGCACATTCCCCTTGCTGCGTGAGATTGCCGCCGTTGACAGCCGCGTGACCGTCGTCAAGCTGCGCCGCAATTTTGGCCAGACCGCCGGCCTCGCTGCTGGATTTGACCATGCCCGCGGGGAATACATCATCGCCATGGACGGCGACTTGCAGCACGATCCCGCCGACATCCCTTTGTTCCTTGAAAAAATTGCCGAGGGCTACGACATCGTCAGCGGCTGGCGAAAGAATCGCGTCGACAATTTCTGGCTGCGCCGCATCCCTTCGCGCTGCGCGAACTGGCTCATGGCCAAGTTGAGCGGCGTCGACATCCATGACTTCGGCACTACTTTTAAGGCCTACCGCCGCGAAATCCTGGGGCAGGTTCCGCTTTACGGAGAGCTCCACCGCTTCATCCCCGCACTGGCATCGTGGTACGGCGCGTCGATCGTCGAAGTTCCCATCAAGAACATAAACCGGGAACGCGGGGCTTCGCACTACGGAATCTCTCGCACCTTCCGCGTCTTCTTCGACCTCATCACCATCCGCTTCCTGCTCAAATATCTTTCCCGCCCCTTACACTTTTTCGGCACGGTGGGGATGTTCAGCATTCTGGCGGGCTGCTCCATCTCCGGCTGGCTCATTCTGCAGAAGCTCCTGCACCAGGCCGATGTCATGTACCAGCACGGCCCGCTGATGATGTTCTCCGCCGTCCTGTTGCTGGCGGGCCTGAACATGCTCGCCGTCGGCCTGCTCGGAGAAATGCAGGTGCGCCATTACCACGAACCCTCCCAGCGCGCCCCGTACTCCGTCGATCGCGTCCTGCGGGCGCAGAGCGAAGAGAGCACGATCTCGGAATAATTGCAGAGGTCAGAGGTCAGATTGCAGAGGTAACAATCAAAGTCTCCAGCAGGCCGTCATCGGAAGATTTTTACCTCTGCAATCTGACCTCTCACCTCTGACCTTATCGAGGCGTTATAATTTCAACCGCCACCATGCCTACCACAACTCAACTCGAATTGCGTCTTGCCCGCCGGATGTCGCGTCTCGGCACCGAAACCGCCTTTGAAGTCCTGAACCGCGCCCGGGCGCTCGAAAAACAGGGCAAAGAGATCATCCACCTCGAAATTGGCGAACCCGACTTCGACACGCCCGCCAACGTCATCGCGGCCGGTGTCGACGCGCTTCATAGGGGATGGACTCACTACGGCCCCGCCGCCGGTTTGCCCGACCTGCGCCAGGCAATTGCCGACTATGTCAGCCGCACCCGGAGCGTCCCGGTTTCGAGCGAGGAAGTCGTTGTTGTCCCCGGCGGCAAACCAATTATTTTCTTTACGATCCTGGCACTAATTGATGCGGGAGATGAAGTCATCTATCCCAATCCCGGCTTCCCCATCTACGAGTCCATGATCAACTATGTCGGCGGACGCGCGGTGGCAATTCCGCTCCGCGAAGAGCGCGACTTTTCCGTCGATGTCAAAGAACTGGCGTCGTTGATTACCGGCCGCACCAAGTTGATCATCCTGAACTCGCCGCACAATCCGACCGGCGGCACGCTCACCAAAAAAGACATTTTCGCAATCGCCGAGGCCATCGGCGACCGCAACATCATGATTCTTTCGGATGAAATCTACAGCCGCCTCATCTACGAGGGCGAAGACTTCTCCATCATGAGCGTGCCCGGCTTCAAAGAGCGGACCATTCTGCTCGACGGCTTCTCCAAGACCTACGCCATGACCGGATGGCGCCTGGGCTACGGCGTAATGCGGCCTGATCTCGCCGTGCACATCGCGCGCCTCATGACCAACTCGAACTCCTGTACCGCCAGCTTCACGCAGATTGCCGGAATCGAAGCGCTGCGCGGCGACCAGTCGTCCGTGGACAAAATGAGCGCTGAGTTCAAGCGCCGCCGCGACGTCTTCGTCGCCGGCCTGAACAAGATCAAAGGCTTCTCCTGCCGACTGCCCAAGGGCGCGTTCTACGCCTTCCCCAACATTAAGAAGACCGGCTGGCCTTCCAAGAAACTGGCCGACGCGTTGCTCGAACAAGCCGGCGTCGCCTGCCTCTCCGGCACCGCGTTTGGCGAGTATGGAGAAGGCTATCTCCGCTTCAGCGTCGCCAACTCGCTCGAGAACCTGAACAAAGCGTTGGCGCGAATTGAAGATTGGGTGGGGAAGAACCTCTGATGCAGCGTGGCCCGCACCCGAAGGGCCCTTCCGGCTACCTGCATATCAAGAACGGAGAGTATTTCATCGGAGGCATTCCGCCCGCAGCCCATCGCCAGCCCGGAGTGCCGCCGCACTGGCTGGCCTACTTTCAGGTGGATGACGTGGACGCTTCCGCATCCAAGGCCAAACAGATGGGCGCCAATCTCTATCTCCCTCCCAAGACGATGGAAGGAGTCGGCCGCATGGCGGTGATCGCCGACCCGCAAGGCGCGGTATTCTCCATCTTCAAATCGGCGCGCTGATAGAACCCTCACTTGGTGGGGACCAAGTGAGAACCGGCCATTCGGCGTCCGCGGACGGGAGTTCAAAGTAAGTGTCGACAATGTAGATACAGTTGGATATACTGTGTATTATTAGAAGGAGCGCCGTTCATGAAGACGCAGATGGTTAAGTGGGGCAATAGCCTCGCCGTGCGCATTCCCAAGCCCGTGGTTGAGGAAGCCAGGCTGAAGGAAGGCGATTCGCTGGAAATCGAAGCCGCCGCCGAAGGCCGCGTCGAACTGCGCCGGGCCACGAAGATTCCCACGCTCTCGCAACTCGTTGCCCAGATCACTCCCGAGAACCGCTACGCCGAGATCTCAGCCGGCGCGGAAGTAGGGAAGGAAGTTGTCGAATGGTGACATGGTGACTCCCTATGTTCCGGACGCCGGGGACATCGTGATGATGGATTTCGATCCGCAAGTTGGCCGCGAACAGGCCAAGCGACGCCCCGCATTGGTGCTCACGGATCAGCGTTACAACCGCGCCAGCGGCCTCGCCATTGTTTGTCCGCTCACGAGCAAGCGAAAACCCTATCCCTTCGCCCTGCCCGTCACCGTTGACCAGGTAGAGGGAGCGGTTCTCGTCGATCAGTTGAAGAGCATGGATTGGGCCGGTCGCAAAGCGAAATTCCACTCCAAGGCTGAGCCGGCGTTAGTCGGCAAAGTGCGGCAGTATGTCGCGGTTCTACTCGCCATTCGCTGACATAGGTCGAAGCCTTTGTGGAACACATCGCGGCCAAGGCGGTTGAGTGTCCCGCCCGTTTGCCTCCCTCCCCGCCCGGATGGTACAAACCTCCCGAGGCCTCCGCTCGTGAAAAAGTTCGCCGTCGTCTCCCTCCTCGCTCTGTCCTCGCTGCTTGTCGTGTTCGTGGTCGCACGCGCCGCCGACCGCTCGCGCCGCATCAATCTTCCGACCAGCAAGAGCCTGACGCTCCCCGTCCCCGGCTACCTCGCCCGCACCAACAGCTTCCCCGCGACCATCGCGCTCAGTCCCGACGGCCGTTACGCGGCGCTGCTCAACCAGGGCTACGGTACGCAGGAAGCGGGTGCGCGCCAATCGATCGCCATTCTCGATCTCAGCAACAATCAACTGCACGACTTTCCCGACGACCGCCTGAGCGACGATTATTCCACTCGCCAAAGTTATTTCATCGGCCTCGCTTTCTCGAGCGACGGCAAACATCTCTATGCCTCGATGGGCTCGATCACCGACCCAACCGGCGAGAAGCCGAAGAGCACCGGCAATGGCATCGCGGTGTACAAGTTCGCGGCCGGACAAGTCACTCCCGAGCGCTTCATCAAGATCGCGCCCCAGCCCCTCGCCGCAGGTAAAGAAGTCGCCTTCGGCGTGCGCAAAACTCCCGCCGGGACTGCGCTCCCATATCCCGCGGGACTCGCCGTTCTTCCAGGCCCCAAGGGCGACCGCCTGCTCATCGCCAACAATCTTTCCGATAACGCCATCGTCCTCGACACCAGCTCCGGCAAAATCCTTCAGTCGTTCGATCTGAGCCGCAGCCGCTTCATTCCCAGCGCCTATCCGTACACGGTGATCGCGAACAAGGCCGGAACCAAAGCCTGGTGCAGCTTGTGGAACGACTCTGGCATCGCTGAACTGAATCTTGAGACAGGTAAGGTCGCACGCTGGATCGCGTTGGGACCGCTCAACTCCATCGAGCCCAGTCCGCATCCAACGGCGATGCTGCTGAGCCCAAACGAGGAGACGCTCTACATCGCTCTCGCCAACGCCGACGTCGTGGCTGCGGTCGATCTGAAAGTCGGGTTCGCTTATCGCCGTTATCGCACCAGTCTCAAGAACCCCGGGTCCGTCCTCCAGGCCATCGCTCTCTCGCCCGACGGCAAGCATCTCTATGCGGCCAGTGCTTCGCTCGACGCGATCACCGTGTTCGAAGTCAAGGATTCCCCAAAACTGACCCCAGGCACTATGACTGCCTACGTGGAGCGTGACAATCTAATCGGTTTCATCCCCACCGAGTGGTATCCCAGCGCCCTCGGCATCGCCGGCAATGACCTCCTCATCGCCACCGCCAAGGGAGAAAGCAGCGGCCCCAACAACATGCAGGGCAAGCTGAAAGGCGAGCGCAAAAGAAAAGAGCATCCCTACATTCCGACTCTGATCGGCGGCTCCATCGCGCGCCTCAGCCTCGCCGACATCGACAAGAATCTCGCCGCCTACACGCATCAAGTCGAAGAAGACAATCTCGTCCACTCCGACGGCGGCAAAATCGAATTCGCCAGCGGAAGCAATCCCATCCGCCACGTGATCTACGTCCTGAAGGAAAATCGCACCTACGATCAGATTCTCGGTGACCTACCCGTAGGCGACGGCGACCCATCGCTGACAATGTATGGCAAAGACATCACGCCCAACCAGCACAAACTCGCGCTGCAGTTCGGCGTGCTCGACAATTTCTACGACAGCGGCGAAGTCTCCGGCGACGGCCACCTCTGGTCCACCGCCTCCACCACCAGCGACTACAACGAGAAAACATGGCCGATCGGTTATCGCAGCAAAGAGCGCACTTATGACTCCGGCGGCAGCGTGGCCGAAGAATTTCCGCTCGAGCAGGGAATCCCCGACGTGGACGATCCCGCCACCGGCTTCCTCTGGGATAACCTCGCGCGCCGCGGCCTCACCTATCGCATCTACGGCGAATTCATCGCCGCCGTGTGGTGCAAGAGCGAAAAGGCAAAGTCACCGAAGCAAGGAACGCCATCTCCCTCGTCTGCCACCTGCGCAGTGGCCGAAATCAAAAAAGGAGAGCCTCTACCGCCGAACGTCGGCAATCCGCGCGGTGGGCCGAGCCCGTGGCCTTGGGCAATCCCGCAGATGAAGCGCATGCAGCCGACGAAAGCCGCGCTGCGCGACCACTACGATCCGCAATTCCCCGACTTCAATACCGACTATCCCGACCAGCTCCGCGCCGACGAATTCCTCCGCGAATTCGATGCGTTTGTGAAAGCGAAGGGAAGCGCCAAAGAACTTCCACAGTTCACCCTGCTCTACCTGCCCGACGACCACACCGGAGGCACGCGTCCCGGCAAGCCCACTCCGCAGGCCTCCGTCGCCGACAACGACCTAGCGCTCGGCCGCGTCGTCGACGCCGTTTCTCACAGCCCCTACTGGGACGAAACCGCCATCTTCGTGGTCGAAGACGACGCGCAGGACGGCGCCGATCACATCGATGCCCATCGCTCCACAGCCCTGGTCATCAGCAAATATGCGCCGCACACGCCGCAAACGTTCGTCGATCATCGCTTCTACACGACCGTGAGCATGATCCACACCATGGAAGCTCTGCTCGGCCTTGGGCCAATGAACCTGTTCGACGCGCACGCCCCACTCATGGCGCCGCTGTTCTCCGGCCCCGGAACGCAGCCGCCGTATCAGGCTGACGACAAAAATCTGCGCAGCGGCCTCCTCTATAAAGTGAACGAAAAAAAAGCTGCGGGAGCGAAGGAATCGTCGCAGATGAATTTCTCCCGGCCCGATGCGGCCGATACAAAGAAGCTGAATGCAATCTTGTGGCAGGATGCCAAAGGCAACGTCCCGATGCCAGTGAGACAGAACTCGCCAAGACCCATCAACCACTAAGTCCAAAAAAATAACAACGGAATGCCGAGTCCCGCAGGATTTCCTTCGTGAACCTTAGTGTCCTCTGTGGTTCCCGCTTTTTGCTGGCGTTGAAAAAGGTGATTGGAGTCTTGCCAAACATGACTGCGCTAGAATGCCCTCGTGGGCTCTCCGATCGAGTGCACCAACCTGCGCAAGACCTACGACGGCAAAGTCGAAGCCGTCCGCGGCCTCAGCCTGCAAATCGAAGCCGGCCAGTGCTTCGGGCTGCTCGGTCCCAACGGAGCAGGGAAGACCACTACCATCGAAATCCTCGAGGGTCTGCTCCCACCCACATCGGGCGAGGTCCGCATCTTCGGTCACACCTGGAACGACAACCCGCGCCAGTTGCGCGAGTGGATCGGCATCTCGCTCCAGGAAACGCGTCTGTCGGAAAAACTAACCGTCCGCGAAACCATCGAACTCTTCGCCAGCTTCTACCGCGAACCCTGTTCCACCGCCGACATCCTCGAGGAACTCCAGCTCACCGAGAAATCCGACGCCTGGGTCGGCAAACTTTCCGGCGGCCAGAAACAGCGCCTGGCCGTCGCCACCGCTCTGGTCGGCAATCCGCGCATCCTTTTTCTCGACGAGCCCACCACCGGTCTCGATCCCCAAAGCCGCCGCCAGCTCTGGGACATCGTCCGCGTCTTCCAGAAAAAAGGTGGCACCGTCCTGCTCACCACTCACTACATGGACGAGGCCGAACGCCTCTGCGATCGCCTCGCCATCGTCGATCACGGTCAGATCATCGCCGAAGGCACTCCCTCCGACCTTATCGACCGCCTGGGCGGCCATCATGTGGTTGAGTTCCAAGTTAGTAAGAACGCCAGTAAGAACGCCAACGCCGACAACGATAATCTCGACAACGACAACCTCGATAGCGACAACCTCGACCGCTGGCGGTCCCTGCCGAGCGTGGAGTCCGTCCGTCGCGAGGATTCAACCGTCTGCCTAAGTGTCCGCGAGCCGCATCTCACCATCCCCGCTCTTCTGGATGCGGTAACCAACCACGGGCATCAACTCGAACACCTCAGCACGCGCCAGGCCAGCCTCGAAGATGTCTTCGTGCTCCTCACCGGCCGCCACCTGCGAGAGGACTGAATGGCAACCACCGAAACCAACGCGCCCAAGCTCCATGATGAGAAGAATCAGCAGCCGCAGCCCACGCCCGCCGCGCGCCAGAATGGCCGCTGGTCCGGGTACCGTCACCTTCTCTGGGCGCGCATACTTGAACTTAAACGCGAGCCTGAAGTCGTATTCTGGGTCTTCGTCTTTCCGCTGCTGTTGGCGGCTGGATTGGGTATCGCCTTTCGCAACAAGCCCGCGGACATCACGTCGGTCGTAGTAATCGATGGCGCTGGCGCGCAGAAAACGCTGGCCATGCTGCAGAACTCAGCCGAGAAAAGCTCGTCCAATAAAAGCTCAGCCGACAAAAGTTCGGCCAATAAGAATTCCACCGTCCGAGCCACCGTGCTCGATCGCGATGCCGCGCTCAAGGCCTTCCACTTCGGCAAGTACGATCTCGCGATCGAGTCCAATCCCGACGGCAGCTACACCTACTACTACGATCCCGCGCGCCCGGAAAGTGTGCTCTCCCGCGCCGAAATTGACGCCGCGCTCCAATCCGCCGCCGGACGCAAAGATGCGCTCACCACTTCCGCCCAATCCTCCAGCGAACCCGGCTCCCGCTACATCGACTTCCTGATCCCCGGACTGCTGGGGATGAACCTGATGAACTCCGGCATGTGGGGAGTAGGTTTCGCGCTGGTGGAAATGCGCCAACGCAAACTGCTGAAGCGCTTCGTAGCCACTCCCATGCGCCGCAGCGATTTCCTCCTGGCCTTAACCAGCAGCCGTCTGGTCCTGATGGTGATTGAAGTAGGCTTGCTCTTAAGCTTCGGAGTGCTGGTCTTTCACATGCGAGTGCAGGGATCGATCCTCTCGGTCGTCCTGCTCGGATCGCTCGGAGCGGTAACCTTCGGCGGCGTAGGCCTGCTAACCGCCTGCCGCGCGCAGAAAATCGAAACCGTCTCCGGCCTCATCAACCTGGTCATGATGCCGATGTGGATCTTCTCCGGCGTCTTCTTTTCCTACCAAAGATTTCCCGCGATCGCCCACCCCTTCATTAAAGCCCTCCCGTTAACCGCCCTCAACGACGCGCTGCGAGCCACGATCCTCGAAGGCGCGACTCTGAGCTCACAGTCGGGGCGACTCCTGGTGCTAGCAGTTTGGGGCGGGGTTTCGTTCATCCTTGCGCTGCGATGGTTCCGCTGGACGTAGGGTAGCTTTCAGCTGTCAGCTCTCGGCTCTCAGCAACCCCATCTAAGGTTGTCATCCTGAGCGGAGCCGGGACTTCACGAAGTGAAGTTCCGGAGGAGTCGAAGGACCCCTACATCTATTCAGCGGCAAGGACGCGTCAGGGAGTTCTCCCTGTGCAGCGGGTCTTTCCGCCTGCTGCTGAGGTAATGAAACAGTGAAAACTGGGTACCCCCCCTACCCCCCCCTTTTTTGCCGTACTATTAGAATCATGGGTTTACGGGGTGGTGGTCGCCACATAATAGATTCTAAAGGACTTACTTTCTACATAATTCATAAATAAGGACTTACGAGATCCGTTCGCTTCGCTCAGGATTTCGGCAGCGGGCTCCCACCCGCTAAACGCCTCAACTTAGCTCGTCAAAGAGCGCTGAAAATGGTTTTGAGGCAGCTTCGAGGTCCGTCTTGGGAGACGGGCACCCTTCTGGCTGCTCCAATCAGTACGTCATTGTCTCGCGGGACGGGGTTAGGAGTCTGTGATGGGATGCACAGATGTTTTGTGATGAATGCGGAGGTCAAAGGCCCCGCCCAAGCGAAGCTTGGACGGGCCACCCGCGGACGACTTCTGGTGCTCGCGATTTGGGGCGGGGTTTCGTTCATCCTTGCGCTGCGATGGTTCCGCTGGACGTAGGGTAGCTTTCAGCTGTCAGCATAACCAGTTGGTGGAGAGACGGGCGCCCTCGCCCGTCCCGCGGCCATCGATTACGCGACGACAGACACTTCGCCGTGGTCCTTGCGCGCCGGCCTCACCGAAATCTCCACGTCTTGCCCCAAGGCGGTAAGAAAATCCATAAGGCGCTCGACGGAGAAACTACCCGAGCGGTTGCGCATCAGCGCAGAGACATGCGGCTGCTTGATACCGAGGATTTTGCCGGCCTCGGCTTGCGTCAGGTCGCGTCTCTTGACGAGGCGGTAAATCTGGAGCGTGAGCTTTGCCTTTAAGAGTTCCTGTTCGGGATGCGGAAGACCGAGGTCCGCAAAAACATTGCCGCTGCTCTTTTCCGCCCTCATGGGGCTCTTCCTTCTCGTAGCCATGTCAATTCTTCCCTTCTCGGTGGAGTCGTTCGGCCTCAGCAAGGCGCTGGTGGATGAGGTCAAGATCCCGCTTCGGCGTGGCGATCCCGCTCTTCGATTTCTTCTGGAAAGCGTGCAGCACGTAGATCGCTTCGGAATAGCGGACCGTATAGACCCCACGCCACGTGTTGCCGCTGTGATCCGCGACGATTTCAAGCACAGCTCCTCCGCCAAAACCTTTCATGGGCCTGGCCGACGGATCGGTTTCGCCCTGTTGCGCGGCGTAGAGGGCTTGGCCGATGTCCCGCCTTACCTTGCGCGGGAACCCTCGCAGGTCTCTCCGGCTCGCACCGACCCAAACGACCTGGCGCTCCGATCCTGCCATTATACATGTATACGTCTATTGGTATGTCCTGTCAAGGGAGAGGGATCTTTTTACCCGGCTATCTAGTCGCCTCCGCTAACCGCTCAACGAATTAACGAGTGCTGCTTAACGGGTCCGGCCAAGGGTGCGAACCTGAAGAAAAATCGTGGGCGACCTTCCAAGGGCGCGGTTCTCCGGTCCATGCCTTATTGATTAAGTGGGGCTCTCCCTTTCCATCGTTGATCGTGAGGCGCATGTCACGCTTCTTGGCTCCGTCAAATTCAGTGTAGGCTACATTCTTAAGAACATAGTGAAGCCATCCTTCCACGCCCTTCCCCTGCTCCAGCAGACCCGCAATGGCCGACAAATCGGGGATGGGTTTTTGAACAGAATCGTGAACGATGCTCAATCCGTCGCGTGCATTCATCTGTGATTCTTCTCTTTCAAGTATCCACCCTTTGAAACTAAATTCGCGCTCAAGCTTCACATAACTCCCCTCGAATTCCATCTCAAAAACGTATTCTAGAATCGACCCCTTGCCGGGAACATCATTTTGTAGATAGACCTCCAGAAAAACGTCGTAGTCACATTTCGGAGGGTCCGCTGGATCAAGAGGGGGGCGTTTCTTCGCCACGTTCATGATTTCATGTATGAATGATGGATCAGCCAGCCCAGTTCTAGGAAAGATCTGAAACTGATAAAAGTGACCGGTAAATTTCGGCCCAGCTAAAAGGGCCCTTAGCGTTTGCTCTGCGGCTTCTGCTCTCTGGTACTCCTTGTCACATACGCGATAACAAGCAAACACACCCGCGACCACCGCCAACAGTGCGAACAACACCCTGTATGCTGGTGTGCCGACGAACAATGCCGCGACAGTAAACGGAACGGTCAAAGGCCCGGTCATGCCGGTAAGCCAGTCCGAAAACATGATTGTGAAAAAGCGCCGTAAATGCATGGCCAGAAATTGTACTCCACGCCTAGCCGGGCGCCCCCCTTCTCGCGTTTTTTGCAAGGGGCGTATGTGTGCGCCGGCACATCTTTAGCGGGCATCCGCATTTACGCTTTCCTCATGCCCAAAGATCTCAAGCGGCATTGCGCCTCTTCTCGCCTTTCGGGGACCCAACGTGGTGTCCAATGGCATACGATTTCTCTTGGCCATAGGTGTCCATTGGAGTACAAGGTGATTAGGCGAACAGCTACCGGAGATAGACGATGAAAACCGCGTTTGAAGAGCTCATGACTGGACTGGACGAGGTTCAAGCTTTTCTCGCAGGAGAGCGGAAAGGCTTCAAGGTGCATGTGCCGGATGAAGTCGATGTGAAAAGCATCCGCCACAAGCTCAACATGACTCAATCCCGCTTTTCCGACACTTTCGGCTTCAGTCTGGATGCTATCAAGCATTGGGAAGGCGGACGCCGCACGCCAGAAGCGCCAGCCCGCACGCTGCTTACTGTGATCGACAAGAATCCGGCGGCTGTCATCACCGCCCTTCATCCCGAAGCTTTGCCGAAAGCGAGAACCAAGAACGCAGCTAGATCTCGCACCAAGACAAAGAAGCGCGCGATGGCGGCCAAAGCAGGCGGCAATGGAGCTCGCGCATATCCGAAGAATGGATAGAGAGATAGACGCGAGGCCGTGAACTTTTTCATCACAAACGCCCGGTCCATCCGTCACAGACATCGAACCCGCCATGCGCGACAATGGAGACCTGATTGGGGCAGCCAGAAGTGCGCCGGTCTCCCAAGACGGCCCTCGAAGCTGCCCCAAACCCATTTTCAGCGCTCTTTGACAACCTAAGTCCTTATTCGGAAATACTTTACCTCTAAGTCCTTTGAACCCAAAGACCTGGCGGGAATTTCCTCCTAACCCCATGATTCCAAAAGACCGGGGGGGGGGTGCCCCTTAAACAAGTGGTTATTGCCTTCATAGTAAATAGGCAGGAAATGAGAGAATAGAGAATAAAGTGAAGCGCTGCTCCACTCAAAACCGAGCTACACCGTCGACCTCTTGTACTCGTCGAACGCGTCCAGGAACCGGTCGATATTTTGCCTCGACAGGTAGTAAGGCGTGAAGAGCCGCAGCTTGTGCGGTTCGGCTCCTCGGATGCGAATTTTCTTTTCCTGCCACCCGCGCGGGCGGCTCCGAGAAGAACCTCAGCCGCAACGTTCCGTGAAAATAACGGGTAACTTTCCGGCGCGAACCAGCGTCCAACTAGGTGGAAGACTCCGTCGATCCCGACTTGCGATCGGGGGTATAATCTTCTCAGCCGACCGGGTTTCCGCGGGGTGTCCAAATGTCGTTCCGTAAATCGCTGATTTGCCTGAGTTTACTAGCGCTGATGGCGGTGCCTGCTTGGGCGCAGGAGCAAACTTCCCAGACTCCAGGCGCACAGCCTCAAGCCTCGCAGCCGCAGGCGCCAAAGGATCAGACCGCGCAGCCTCAGAGCACGCCGCCCCCGAGTGGCTCATCGTCCAGCACAGCGACTAGCTCAACGCCAACTGCACCGCAGGATTCCTCGGCAACTCCCAGCTCGGCTCCGCCTGCGGCCTCCTCTTCGAGCAGCAGCAGCGCCGGCAGCGACGTGGCTCCTAGTGGGCCGCCTCCCATCCAAGAGCCCGACGACAGCAAGGTCAAGCACGACGGCAGTAAGAGCGATGTGGACGCCATCGGCAACCGCAAGGTCGGCGGGCGCGGCATGGGTAACTGGTACTCGCTCGAAACCGAAATCAGGATGGGCAAGCAATACGCGATGCAGGTCGAGCAAAGCGTGAAGCTGGTTCAGGACCCGGTGGTTACCGAGTACGTCAACCGCATCGGCCAGAATCTGGTGCGCAATTCCGACGCGCAGGTGCCGTTCACCATCAAAGTGATCGACTCCGACGAAGTGAACGCGTTCGCGCTCCCTGGCGGATTTTTCTATGTGAACTCCGGCTTGATTCTGGCGGCGGACGAAGAGGCCGAATTGGCCGGCGTGATGGCGCACGAGATTTCGCACGTAGCCGCCCGCCACGGGATGCGTCAGATGACGCGCGCGAATATTGCGCAAATCGCCACCATTCCTCTGATCTTCGTCGGAGGTGGCATAGGCTATGGGATCTACGAAGCAAGTGGTCTGGCCTTGCCGCTCACGTTCATGAAGTTCCAGCGCAATTTCGAAGCGGAAGCGGACTACCTCGGCCTGCAATATATGTATAAGACGGGATACGATCCGCAGGCTTTCATCAGTTTCTTCGAAAAAATTCAGGCGAAAGAGAAGAAGAAGCCGGGCACGATCGCCAAGGCCTTCGCTTCGCACCCGCAGACGCCCGACCGCATTGAGGCGTCGCAAAAGGAGATCGCGACCATTCTTCCAGCGCGCGCGCAATACATCGTTTCCACGTCAGAGTTTGACGACGTGAAATCGCGGCTGGCCACCATCGAGAACCGGCACAAGGTCATCGAAGAGAAGGATGGGAGCCGTCCCAGCCTGCGCCGCACCTCAACGAGCGACAAGACCGCCGGCACCGACAAGAGCGGCGGCGACGACGATCGGCCGACGCTGAAGCGCCGGGACGATAATCAGAACCAGAATCAACAGTAGAGGGAACTGCGGAGACAACAAGAAACCGGCGGGCTGCCCGCCGGTTTCTTATTGCAGTTGTCATGCGAGTGTTGTGTTCCGTAAATTCGCGAGATAAGTTCGGGTTGTCATCTTGAGCGAAGCGAAAGACCTGTGCATCGCGCGTGCAAACACCTAGGTCCTTCGCTTCGCTCAGGATGACAGTTTGAATTTTATGCCACAGGCTTGCGGAACACTATACTGGCGCCCACTGCCCTCACGATCCAGCGGCCACCGTTCTTACCGTGATTGTGGTGCCGTCCACTTCTCCGGTTACTTTTGCCTTTGCTCCCGCCAGGTCGTTGAGCTTATCGAGAGCGGCTTTGTCCGAGGTTTCCAGCGTGTAGACTTTATCCCCGACCACGAGCGCGTACTTCGAGCCATGCTTCACGCACGCGCGCGTGCAATCCGCGGGCTTGCCGGGCATTTCATGTTTCGCCCCGCACATGGCGTCGCTCACTTCGCCGGTCAAGGTCTGGCTCTTACCGGCAGCCAGCGCCGGAACCGCTGCCAGCCCGACCAACATTTGCATCCCAAGAAATGCAGCCGCAATTCGATTCACTTTCATTGTGCTTTCCTCTCCTGTGAAACGGGGTGATGGTTCAAAAGTGGACAACCTATGATCTCTCACTATCATGATGTCAATATACAGAGTCCTACGCAACTTTCCGGTTACAAAAATATTTTGTCCTTTACAACCCACAGTTTTCAGTGCTACTGCTGCTTGAAACGGATCTCCACGTCCACGGTCTTATCCTTCGCGTCCGGCGTTTCATGAATGCTCACGGCCCACTGCACGCCGCGGGGAACGAGCTGTCTGGTATCGTCCAGAAATTTCTTGGGGTAGTCGGCGTTGTAGGGCTGACCTTCACGCAGAGTCCACGCCGCCTGCATTCGGGCTTTGGCCTGCGTGTCGAGTCCTAAGATCTCCAACTCCCCCATCGTGTAGAGGTCGCCTTCGACGATATTCAGGTCGTAGTGCACGCTGCTTTTCTTGTCGTCGAACTGGGCGTCGGCCTTGATCTGAACCATCATGTAGCCGCGGCTGCGGTAAAGCTTGCCTACGTTTTCGATGTCGCGGAGAAGACGCACGGCGTCGGCGGGCTGGCCGGTTGGCAGGTGGAGGAGGGGCGCGACTTCGGCGGTGGTGATGGCAGAGTTGCCCTTCCATTCGAGACTGGAAGTTGAATACACCTTGCCCGGCGTCACCGGTACGATGGCATCCACCTGAACGTCGGCGGGGACTTGCGCATCCGCCGGTGGAGCAGGTTGAGGCACGACGCGCGCGTCTGACGGCCCAAAGGTTGCCTTCAAATATCCGCGCTGCAGGTACACCGGCAGCAGGTCAGACTTAGCGACCGCGGCGAGAGTAGAGCGTCCGTATTCTGCGCCCGTAAGGCGGCGGGCGGCGGTTGTGAGTAGAGCCGTCTGCTCGGGCGAGGCTCCGGGGAATTCGACGCCGCGAATTCGGATGCTGACTTCTTCGACCCGGTAATCGATTGCGTTTAGGACACCGCTCGACTCGTCTCCCTGGCGCAGGTAATTTACTCGACCCGGAAAATTCTTTTCGGTGAGGATGGCTTGCAGCGTTTCGGAAACCCGGTCCGGAAGATTGCCTGCAAGCGGCAGCAACTGCTTGAACAACGGAACGCGGGGTTGCAAGGCAGTGAGCAGTTCGTCGTCGGTGAACCAGACGAAGTTTTCGAAGCGCGCGGGAACCAGCTTGCTCTTGTCGGTATCGGCGAGCTGGAGTTCGAGTCTTACGCCCGCGCCTGAAGAGGAATACGAATAGGCGACTTCGCTGAACAGGCCGGAATCGCCCAGGCGCTGCACCGCCTCTTTGAAATCGCCGTCGGCGGCGTTTTGGCCGATCTGCAGGCCGCTGGCGGCAAGAATTTCTTTGTCGGCGTAGCGCGCCGTTCCCGTGACTTTCAGCGCGATGAGCTTGTAGGCGGCGCCGGAGGAAACCTTGCCGCTGACGGGCTGCTTCTGGGCTGCGGCGGGCGAAACGAGCAAGGACAAGCAGAGCACAAAACGGATGGCCTTCTTCATTTGGATCGTTTCCCAGCCCCAGCGGCGGAAAAATTCTTTTGCTTGACCGCGATGTCCATGAAGGCCTTGGCGGCGCGGCTCAGAGATTTGTCTTTGCGGAAGACGATCGCGAGGTCGCGCCGGATTTGCGCGTCGGCGAAGGTGATTGCGACGAGAGCCTTGGCCCGGATGTCTTCCTCGATATTGGAGCGCGCGATAAATCCGACACCGACACCGGCCGCCACAAAACGCTTCAGCAGCTCGCTCGAATCGAGTTCCATGGCGAAGTTCGGCTTCAAGTGATGGTCATAGAACAGCGCATCGAGTGCGTCGCGGGTGTGACCCAGTTTGGGTACGACCAGCGGATATGTCGAGACCTCGGCCACGGTGACGCTCTTCTTCGCCGCGAGCGGATGACCCGGGGCCGTGATCACGACGAGTTCGTCGCGATGAATCATCTGCGCCTCGAGGCGGTTGTCGGTCACGGGCAGCGAGACCACGCCAAAGTCCACCACGTTCTCGATGATCGACTCGAGAATCCTGGCGTAGTCGGAGCGTTTGATGCTTACGGCAACGTTTGGATAGTCGCGTTTGAATTGCGCGAACACCTCAGGCAGGATGTGCAGGCAGGTGCCTTCGTTTGCTCCCACAACAATTTCGCCGCGCGGCACGCGCTCGGTCTCGGCGATTTCGGTGAGGATCGCCTTGCGCCGCTCCAACGTTTCCTCGGCATACTTGAAAAACAATTTGCCGGAGGCGGTGAGCGAAACGCGGCCTCCGGAGCGGTCGAGCAGGCGAGCTCCGACTTCTTCTTCCAGGGCGCGAATTTGGGAAGAAATGGCGGGTTGAGTTCGGAAACGCTTTTCCGCCGCGCGAGAGAAGCTGGAGAGGCGCGCCACTTCCAGAAAGATTTCTAGTTGATCGAAGTCCATGGTGGAGTCGTCAACACACTACAACGAGGGTGACTTGATCGGCAAATGCGAAATCGAGGTGTGAGTTTGCTGGTGGATTTCGGTGGGGCCTGAGACCCCCTTGAGTGCGGTCTTTTGGAATCCTGGACTTAGGATGAATTCACGAAGCGGTCTTTGATTCTAAAGGACTTAACTGTAAGGTGTTTAAGAATGTGTGAGTTAGGGGGTTGATGACCGGGGGGAATCTTGTCAAGGGGTGCAACGGGCAATATTCGGCGTAGGTTAAGTTGTGGGTTGGACGGTGCTGAAGATAAAGATTCGACCGCCGGCGGCGTAAAAGCTCCTTGTGCCAGCGGTTGGGCAGGCCCCTTCTCGAAAAGCGCGAGAAGGGGCGCACCCCCTTTTCAGCTCTGCCAACGCAGCGCGGGGCGGGTTATACTCGCGCAGATGGTGGCCACCCGCCTTGAAGTTCGGCTACAAAAGAAACCAGATTATGCGGTCAGAGACCTAGTCGTCTTCCGTGGGCTCCTCGCGGGTCAACGTCAGTTCGCCCGGGTCCTCAAGTTTTGCGCCAAGCCAATCAAACACACGATCCATATCATTCTTTCGGAACGCTTTGAGAGCTACGATGACCGGCTTCTTGTTTGCGTCACGCGACAATATCTCAAGGCGAATGCCAGGTCGATACCTATCAATGCCGATTCTGATGCGAGCTATTTTAACCTCGCTCAAGTTCATGGCGCGGTACCCGCCGAGCGACCAGCATCTAATCTCCTGACCGCAGATTTTCAGCTGGTAAGCACCGAACCATACACAAACGGTTCCCGTCATAAACACAAATAGACCCAATCCAAACCAAAGCTGCCGGTCTGCGATCGTCGTCTTAGACGTGTAATAAAGTACGAACGAGACGATGCCCAAAACGATGCCCATATTCCCGACGTAAAACAGAATTGGATTTACCGCCCGCGCTACAAGTGTGCATTCGCTATCCGGTGTTTTATCGCTTAGGCGACCAACTAGCGCCCGTACACTGTAGTAAGCCAGCATGAGCAGAAGCGCAGCACCGACGACAAGCGCTGCAGTATCTTGAACCTTCTTTGGAGCTAGCGTGCGCAACAACAAAACAGCTGCAAGCGTTGCAAATGCCGCAAGTCGACCGAAGTCCGCTGACTGTTTGCCTCTACTTTTCACACGAAGCTCTCCCAGAGAGATTCTGCACCTGATTCATGGTTGCGGTTACCTCAGTGGCCGCTAGTGACCCTGGAACGCCTGCAACGGTTGCTCCAACTAGTGCTTGGCGGGTGGCGCACATCTGCGGAAAGTATACCCGCGTTGAGAAACATTGGCAGCTAAGAAAAAGGGGGGTGCGCCCCTTCTCGCGCTTTTCGAGAAGGGGCCTTTCTCTGCGGTGGACGGAGGGGGCTTTTGTCACCAATCGATGGTGTGCGGCGTCACCGCACGACCGACACAGTGCGGGCTATATTCGCGCAGATGGTGGCCACCCGCCTGTCGAACTGCGCCGTCACGCCCTCAGCGGCTAAAGCCCTTTCTGTTCGGGTCGGTTGTGGCACGACTGAAGTCGTGCCCTTCCCAAAACCTATGACCTAGACGTTGATCACCGCGACGAGTTCTTTCACGGCAGCGGCGCTTCTGTCGAGGGCCGTTTTCTCTTCCGGGGTGAGTTTGATCTCGATGATCTGCTCGATCCCCTTGGCGCCGAGTTTCACCGGGACGCCGACAAAGATTCCGTGGATGCCGTACTCTCCGTTGAGGTAGGCGGCGCACGGGAGAATCTTTTTCTTGTCTTTGAGGATGGCCTCGACCATCTCGGTGGCGGCGGCCGACGGGGCGTAGTAAGCCGATCCAGTCTTGAGATGTTTGACGATCTCGGCGCCACCGTCGCGGGTGCGCTGGACGATGCGCTCGATAGTGGCTTGGTCCATGAGTTCGGTGATGGGAATGCCGGCGACGGTCGAATAGCGGGGAAGCGGGACCATGGTGTCGCCGTGTCCGCCGAGGACGAAGGCGGTTACGTTCTCGACGCTGACATTGAGTTCCTGGGCGATAAAGGTGCGGAACCGGGCGGAGTCGAGCACGCCGGCCATGCCAATGACGCGCTCGCGCGGAAAGCCGCTCATCTTGTAGGCGGCCTGCGCCATGGCGTCGAGGGGATTGGAGACGACGATGAGGATGCAGTTCGGCGAGTGATGCACGACCTTGCCGACTACGTCGTTCATGATTTTGTGGTTGGTATTCAGCAGGTCATCGCGGCTCATGCCGGGCTTGCGTGGAATTCCGGCGGTGATGACGACGATGTCGGAGTTGGCGGTGTCGGCGTAGTCGTTCGTACCGAGAATTGCGGAATCGCGCTTCTCGACGGGCATGGCTTCGAGCAGGTCGAGCCCTTTCCCCTGGGGAACGCCTTCGACGATGTCGATGAGGACG
>Ga0187865_1000232_pt1 | contig 79793 bp, 90 predicted proteins | sample June2016WEW_11_1_2_FD_132989 | JGI IMG/M metagenome (GOLD analysis project Ga0187865, IMG submission 132989) | Peatland microbial communities from SPRUCE experiment site at the Marcell Experimental Forest, Minnesota, USA - June2016WEW_11_100 | ecosystem: Environmental > Terrestrial > Soil >... | reverse complement strand
GATATCCACCCGCTGTCACAGCCGCCGACTACAAAGGCACCAGCTCCTGCTGCGCTCCTTCATCCGCCATAGCCCACTTCTCTTGCGCCTACGATAGGACTTTACTTATGCAGGCATCAATAGTATCCCGTTCCAGAGATAAGTTGACAAAGTCGTTGGAGCTTGACAAGGATTGAATCGGCGGTGGCGGTCCAGGCAAATGGTTCCGCTCCAGGGTTGTAATGTTGGACGAAGTTATCGATCTTGGCAGTTAGGTCCCTGACACTGCGAAAAGTACCGCGCCGAATTGCTCTCTGAGTGATGAGGTTGAACCAGATCTCGACTTGGTTGAGCCAAGAAGCATAGGTGGGGGTGTAATGGACCTCCCAGCGCGGGTGCCTGGCGAGCCATCGTCTGACCTGGGGGTGTTTGTGGGTGGCGTAGTTGTCCACGATCAAATGGATGTCCAGCTTGGCGGGGACGTTCTGCTCGACCCGCCGCAGGAAGGCGAGATAATCCTGGTGGCGATGGCGCGCTTTGCACTGGGTGATCACCTGCCCGGTGGCCACATCCAAGGCCGCGAACAAGGTCGTGGTTCCGTGCCGTTCGTAGTCGTGGGTGACCCCCTCAACGTAGCCCAACCCCATGGGCAGCATGGGCTGGGTGCGCTCCAGAGCCTGGATCTGAGTCTTTTCGTCGGCACACAAGACGACGGCCTTGTCGGGAGGCTGAAGATACAACCCGACGATGTCTCGCACTTTCTCGACGAAAAAGGGGTCGCTGGAGAGTTTGAAGTGCCGTTGTCGGTGGGGTTGCAGGCCGAAAGCTTGCCAGATGCGGTGAACGGTCGTCGCCGACAGACGCGCCTTTTGGGCGGCGGAGCGAACCGTCCAGTGCGTCCTGTCCCCCGGCTGGGTTTGGAGAGTCTTGCGGACCAGCAGAGCAACCTTCTCGTCGGAAATCGTCCGAGGCCGCCCCGGCCGCAGTTCGTCATGCAAGCCCTGCAGGCCTTGCCGCAAATAGCGCCGGCGCCACTTGCAGACGGATTGTCGGCTGAACCCCAGACGATCGGCAATCGCGGCATTGCTCCGGCCATCCGCAGCCATCAGGACCAGCTGGGCACGCTGCACCAAACCATGGGGCAAGGACCGCGAAGAGGCAATGCTCTCGATCTGCAAGCGTTCCTCCTCAGCCAGGACAACAGGAGCTTTCGGCCGACCAGCCGTCATGGGTCACCTCCCCCGCAAGAGATGACCCCACCATATCAGGACTTTGGGAAATAATCAAGTTATTTTAGGAACGCGATACTAGCGACTGCGGTATCCTGGTCCTCGACCTGGATGGCATGGTCTGGCCTTCTATGATGCGGCCACCCCTCGTCCGCATTATCCTGTTCCACGCCGACCACGAGGGTGACCATCGTGTGACTTGCCGCTCCAAACGGCTCTGCGCCGGGTTAGGAGGAACAGCCTATTCTAGGACACTCTCCGACAAGGGCAAATCCCAAACGCTCCACCGCCCACGAGAACATCCCGGGTTCGCCGGCTCAATTGCGGGCAATTTGAAGCAATAGGCCGGCACCTCGATCCCGTCGTCTGACTTCCAAGTGTTGGCACGACCATCGTCATCGATGACTGGGGGGATGCGGCCAGTCGCCTTCACGCGGTTTCCCACGCGAAGTTTCCAGATCTGCGCAACTAGGGAGCGCCCGCCGATGCAGAGCAACCGAGTTATCTAGCCCTCCGAGGTCGGGGCCGCCAAGGTGAACGCCGCGATGTCATGTCTTGTCCACGAAATGGTGTGTGGTCCTCCGATCTCTGTCCCAAGGAGGCTCTCATGCTCCCGCAAATTCGTCCTATTCTGCAACTGGACAATAGCCGTGCCCAAGCATTGCTTATGGGAAGGCTTGTTCTGGAAACGCAAGGGGAAATGCCGCGCACGGTCTCCCGCAGGCCCGCGTGAGCAGCTTTTCGATGCCCTGCTCTTTGGTTCCGAGGAGTCTCCGGCGCGCCTTGACCCCCCCAGAGGCCTTTACGGGGGTATCTGGGGCTCGCCGTCGCCGAATCTGAGCCCTCGAGCGTCCTTCGACTCGCTGTTGCGTTTCAACGTCGGTAGGGGAACGATCGCCAGGTGCCGGAAACGAGCCCAGTGTTGCACGGTCGGTCCATGCCCCTCTCTGGCCCGGACATTGCAGGAGGAAATACGTAGTTATTGCGGCCAGACAAGGTACCGAACCGCGGGTTTGACTGATTTGTTGCGATTGGGTCCAATTCGTTGACATCTCCCGGCAAATGGCTTATACTGACCACAGATTAGACCCCCTGGACAGTCCCGCAGGTCGATGGCCTGTCGGAAGAAGGCTGCCCAGAATTAACGCCCCTGGGAGTGCCACGTGCACTCCCAGAATTACTTAACAAGACATCGCGGGGGCGAATCATGGCGCTACGCACAAGGGTCTTTATCGACTTCTGGAATTTCCAGCTCTCCCTCAACGCGAACGCAAGCCCCGGATACCGCCTCGACTGGAAAGCCCTATCCCCGTGGCTTGTCGCCCAAGCGGAAGCTGCTGTGACGACGCCCCTGGCGTATGAGGGCACGCATGTATACGTGTCCTCCGACCCGGCCAGCAAGGCCGAGGCTGGCTTGCGCGATTTTGCTCTCAATGTGCTCGACAGATTCCCCGGCGTGAATGTCACACTCATCGACCGCAAACCGCGAAATCCGCCAACGTGCCCAACCTGTCATCAGCCGATCACATCGTGCCCGCATTGTAATGGACCAATGAACCGCACTATTGAGAAGGGCGTCGACACGGCGATCGTCACTGACATCTTCAAGCTCGTTTGGGAAAACGTGCTCGAGGTCATTGTCCTCGTCAGTTCGGATCGCGATTACATTCCCGCGGTTGAGATGTTATCTGCGAAGGGCTATCGCGTGATAAATGCCCACTTTCCCCCTCTCGGGATGCACTTGGCCCGCACCTGTTGGGCTTCAATCGACGTGAAGAACGGGCTATCTGTTCTCGAGAGAAAACGCCCCACTTAGTGGCCACGAACAATCCGCGCATCGACCAACTGCCTCTAATGTCTCTGTTGGAGCAGCCAAAGCCTTGCCGGTTGGCAAAAAGAATTGCCGATTGGCAATCCGGGAAGTGCAGGGAAATGACGCGGGTCGCGCCCCGCTCGCCTCCAGTCAACCGAGCGCATCTGTGAGGGGAGCGCGAGACTTCGAGGCGGCAGGTTCGGCCGCACAGCATTTCTGCCATTCTGCCAAGCCGAACTCCCTGGCCTTTCGCACGGTCTGGGTCAAGCCCTCCATCTGTTCGTCATCGAGCCAAACAGAAGTATCCGCCTGGCGGTCGTGCAATTCGTACATGCCGCCATTGGCGTCCGTCTGCACCTTGACAAAGAAACGATCGCTCTCCATGGCTGTCTTTGACCTCGACATGGCATTCTCCTCTCCGAGCTGGCCTCCTGCGCCCAACACGAGACGCACGGCCAGCACAACTGCATCCTTGGGCCATCGAGAGGCAATGTCAATTGGTGAGGGGGAACAAAAAGGTTTTTGGGTCGCTCGAGGACGCTTGCGTGGTGCTTGTGGATCCCTCTTCACGGGAAGCGGGAGCACCTGTCGGGCTCAGTCCTTCGCCAACTCAATCGCATCGAGATCGAAGCAGTATAGCGGCACCTCGGGCACGTCGTGTGCCGGCCTGGTAATCGCATGACCCTGCACGTCTAGGGCAGCAACGAAGTCGCCGGTCACCTTCACCCGGCTGCCATCGTGAAGGGTTCGGATCAGCGCAATCAGAGGGCCCTCGCCAACGCAAAGCCACACATCGGGGAAGCCCTCCGAGGTGCTGGTCATTAGGTTGAACAGCGCCTTCGTGTGCCCTGGCCGAGGATCCTCGGCTCCTCGATTACTTTCCCGAGTGCGGTCTCCATGCTATCTCCCGACAGAGCGGGCGACCTGATGCCCGAGGCCTCACTTGTGTCATTACGGCAGGTACAAGAAGCAAGACCCACCAACGTCATAAACGCCTTGGAGAACGCCAGTGTCAAGATTCCATGAGGCTATCACCTTGATGCTGATGTTCCCGGGCAGTATGACGTCGAAGTTCGCTGTCTTGCTGTTGTTCCAAAGCACAGTGAACGAAGTGCTCACCGAGCTCTTGCCGTAGCCTTCTTCTACCGCTCTAGTTATCGGGTCGACCAAGGATTGGTTGGTAGACACCGAGTTCGGCAACGCAAGCGTGTACGGGCACATGACCTGATTAACCCGTGCTCTCATATTGCTGTTGTCACTCTGGAGAGTGCCCACTTGGGTCTCTAGCGACGCAATTTGGGTCTCTAGCGACCCAATGGTCTTATCCTTGCCAGCCGATGCCTGGCGCTCATTGGCTAGGTCCGATGACAATCCCGACGCTTGCGAATTGAGGCTCTCGTTTCGGCTGGTCAAATCGGCAACCCGGCCCATCAGTTGCTTCACGTTTGCCTGTGAGACGATGGCCGAGTTTGTATTTTGCTGAGCAATCACTGCCAGCACTCCATTGCAGATGAGGCTTAAAGCCAAAAGGACTGCAAGCGTGATCGGTAGTGTTTTCCCCCTCATGGCATCCTCCATTCCTTGAGTGAACGACCAATCTTGTCCTCCGAAGAGAGGCACATCGGTTGCACTTGCGTTGTGAGTAGGCCCAGCCGCCCCGACCACTGCTTATGCGAAGGGCCGTTCCCGGAAGCAGGGCAGGCGTTGGTAGTTCCTTATCGCGGCGCCCTAATCCCTTCTCAGTTTGGCTGGGTCAAGTCCGCTCATGAGACTCGCCAAGAAAATGGTGGCCTCGTTGATTCGCCTCTCCCAAGTGCTGCGATTGATGGGTTCTGTTTTGCTGGGCGAGAGAGTGGACCTTTTTAGGAAGCACCAATCTCGAGCCCAGGACTGGATTTGCTCTGGGGTAACGAAGTCTTTGCGAAGCTGGTCCGCAATTGCCGCGACTTTGCGCCAGTCTTTATTCTGGCCCTCAGCAGCGACTAGATTGGACCGGGTCGGCCTGAGGTCAAGCAGGTGATCAATGGTTGTCTCGATCGCCTCGCGCATGGGGATTATGGACGTGGATGCGGGGTCGAAATCGCCGCTGACCGGCCTCTGGAGCGCGTCATAGGCAGTTATAAACTGCCGAATTGCACTGATGCGACCGTGATGTGATTTGTCGAGCCCGAAGGCCTTCATGAGTTCAACAACCTTCTCCTTGCTGGCGGTGCGAGCCAATACCGCATTGAAGCTTTGAACGGCTTCCTCGGCGAGAGGTCGGGCACTTTGGGGTACCAAACAAACGAAAGTCATCATCGAATGAGCAGAAGATAGCGTTGCAGTGCCGCTGGCCGATGTTATCGCACCGTACTCGTGCCCAGCCATTCTGTCCCTCTCCTTGCGCCCTGCTTCGAGATACGCACGCCAGTCTTCGATGGGGTCCTCCAGACCAGTGAGGGTGACACTCTGAGGAACTTGGTCGAGCACAGCCCTGAATGTGCTCGCGAGGTCAGACATTACCGTGCCTTTCTCCGTGCGAGTACGACCTTGCTCGGCGAGGTCTTTGCCGACGCGCTCTGCGTCGTCAAGTATGTGTTCTAGTTCATCGCGTGCCGGATCACCGCCCGCTTTATCGTCACTGGCCCTGTGTCCCATTGGCCCCTCCTCTGAGGAATGTTTCCTCTCGCGATGACCGGAACCGTTCGGCCAATCGCCTTGACTCGACTTCCCACCCGAAGTTTCTGGATCTGCGCAACCAGGGAGTGCCTCCCGATGCGGAATCGCTGATCGATGTGGCCCTCCGCAGTCGGGGTTGCCAAGACAAACACTAAAGTCTGGTGGCCTGGCCATGAGACGATCTGTGGCTTCCCGATCACTGTCCCAAGTGCGGTCTTCATGCTCTCTCTTTAGTCCTCCTATTCCGCAACCGGACACCCGCCGGGCTCAAGCATTGGTCATGGGAAGAACCATTCTGGAAGCGGAAGAGGGCGCGTCCAACTATGGCGAGAGGAATTCCCAGGGTCCGCAATCCTGGAGGCGTGCCTGGAATGCCGTTGCTGGAATGTACATAGTTCCACCCGACATCCCGAAGTGATTGTCGATAATGTCTCCGGTTCTAGTCGTCAGTTCCCAGTAGCAACTATCGCCCTGCCCCGTCGATCTCCACAGCCCCGACGAGATTTCCGGACCAACCAAATAGTACCCGTCGTATTTCGTCGTCCGCGTTGGGTCTTCCGTGGCGGTCGGTCTTGGCGTGTTGCTCGGGATTGGCGTCCGGGAAGCCGTGAGCGTGACTGTGGGCGTGAACAAGGGAGTCGGACTTGGCGTGACTGTAACCGGAACCTCGACGGTCTGCTCCACGAGAGCAACGCTGGTGACTATCTGCGTCTCGAAGACAATAGTGACAGCCGGCGTGGATGTGGGCAGGGCTGCTAGGGTCTGCACGACGGCTTTCGAGATGACTGATGGGCTCGGGGCGCAACTGGTGATCAGGGTGCAGATCAAGAAAGCAAACGGGCTTGTTTTCATGGCATCCTCTCTGTTCTGCAGTGGATTGGCTAACACGAGAGCCGAGGTCTGCAATCGCCAGCCCCTCCTTGCCTCTGCCTCACTGCGGGCTTGCGGATGTCCAGGCATCGAGCTTTCCGCTTGCGGCCTCAAGTTCTGAGTTGGCGGGGGTTAGATATCCCGATACCTTGTTGTAATTGACGGTGGCATTGTCGAAGTCACCACCCGCTGCAAAGGCTATTCCTGCCGCCGTGTAGCCTATTGCCGCGCTGAAATTGCGCTGTAGAGTACCCAATGCTCTTTGGTAGCATGGGGAAAGAGACTGGTAGGCGTCCTGTTCTCCGGTGATCAAGTTCCCCGCCTCTATCACGTCATTGTTGTCTGGCAGGCCGCCTTCGAGTATGGACTGCATGCGGCCCTTGATGTCTCTAAGGGTGCCGATGTAGCCGATTGCGCTATCTACGTCGGTCGTGGCGCACCCATATGGCCCTGCTACGGTAGGCTCTGGCGTTGGCGAAAGCGTATCTGTTGGAAAAGGCGTTGGGGCCAACGTGTCCGTGGGCGTCGGTGTGTCGTTGGGTGGCGGGGGTGTGCTCGTCGGCTCAGGGGCTTCAGTTGGCGGTACCTGTGTTTGGTAGGGTGTTTTCGTCGCGTAGGGCGTGTAGGTAGGCTGCGGTCCAACGATCGTCGCGCTCGAGCACGCCGCCGTGGCCAGAAGGACCGCAATCAGGATTGCGCTCTTCATGGTCCCCCCTTTCTTTCCTCGAGTGTATGCGAGATTCCCGATCCCCGTGCGGTCAGGCCGGTTGCATTTCGGTTGCGCCACTCGACCCAAAACCGCACAAGCGACCGACTCATCTCGACCCGCCACCCGGCCCCTCAAAGCCGTCCCGGTTGGACTCACCGATTGCGGACAACCCGCCTGCCGTCATGCATCACTTATGGGAAGACCTGTTCCCAAAACCTATACACAGAGGCGGAAACATGGGTCAGGCGCTAATACCCACGACCGAAACGATGCTGGAGTTCATCCAGCGCGAGTTAGCCAACTATCCATGCCTTGCTTCGCCGCTGAGCAAGGCAACGTATCTCCAGCCGCTGACCGACATGCAGACATGGCGCGCCGGCCACGTTGCCTCTGTACGCAAGACCACGCCCAGCAAAGCGTGCATTACTGGACCTGCCGTAAGCAGGGCTATGCCGCCATTGGGCCTAGTCCTACTCTCACGGAGTGGTCTCCCCCTAGCGTGTCATGCTGAGCGGCACAGGCCTCCAGGTCAGGGTGTGTCTTGCCCTAATGTTGCCCTTACGGCGCAAATATGACATTGCCCATCCATTTCGCTGGGTCTAGGTGTACGCTATGAGGGTCCTGGACAACGGGGGAGCACCATGAAGAAATGCCCATACTGCGCAGAGGAAATCCAAGACGAGGCTGTCTACTGCCGCTACTGTCATCACGACCTGCCCAAGTCCGGGACTCCACCCCAACCCTCTCCGCTGTCGACAAGTGGGCCAGTCAAGGAACCTCCCACAGTTCCACCCGCCGCACATCCTGGTCAATCCTCCGAGCCCCCCCAACCCGCAGCCACGCCAAGCACGTCTACCCAAGGAGCCGTGGCCCCTGCCCCGCCGCATCGTTCCACGCCCGAGGAACTTGCCGAGAAGAGAGCCGCAATCCATGAATACTTTGCCGCCAATCCTGCCCTGCCCCCTCCTGCGGCACGTCCTGAACAAAACGCTGAACCCCGCGTCATGGTGGCACCCTTAGCTGATGTATGCCAATCCTGCGGCGCACGAGGGCCCACGAGATTGGTTGATTTCAATCAGAACATCGGGCTCATAATCTTCAGGCGTTCAAGGAAAGTGAACGGGCGCCTCTGCCGCTCGTGCATCGAAGAATACTTTTGGACCTTCACTGGCATAACGCTGCTCTTTGGCTGGTGGGGAGTAATTTCCTTCTTCGCGACTCTGGCCTACTTACTCGGCAACTTTGTCACATATCTCGGGTGTCTTAGCCTCAAGCGATCAACGAACCGACCGGCGCCGCCTTCTCTTATTTGGTGGCGAAGCGTAGTCATAGCCGGCGCGCTTCTCGTCACCGGCGTAATTGCTGCCGTCATTACGAACTTGGGGCATTCGTCCTCCATCGCTGCCTCCTCTCCTGTTCCGGTAACGGCTACCCCTAATGGGCCGTTTGCGTGCAGCCTTGAAGACGTTACATCAGAGGACGGCTACGTAAAATACCTTGGCACGACTGATTCAGCATTGAATGAAATGACCACAGAAATGAGCCAAGCGTCGCCTGGGGCTCTATTCGCGTCTCAAGGGGCAACATGGCTGTCGGAGTCGTCCCAATGGGTTGCGCAAGAAGAAAGTGAATATCTGGGCTTGTCCCCTTGTGCCCAGCAGGCCTTCGCTGCCCTTCACGGTTACATGCACGGAACCTTGCTCGCCTTGCATCAGGGCATTGTGGACGCTCAGAATCGGGATGCTACCCAATTCAATTCGGATGCGGCCCAAGCAAGTGCGGACATCACGGCATATGCCACGGAGTCTATCAATCTTGCCAATCAACTCGATGCGTGGGGCACCGCAAACCCACAGTGAGGCAGAGCCATGAAACGCTCGGATCTCGCTATCGCAAGTCTACTCGTCATGTACATCCTAACCACAACGGCGTGCTCAGGTGCCGTCGCACCACAGCCCACCTACACGCCCTACCCAACGAACACACCCTACCCGACACAAGTACCGCCAACTGCCGCCTTGCCCGAGTCCACCGATACGTCCTTTCCTCTGGCAACTGGCACATCCTGCATATCCCCCGGGGAAGTGACCGTACTTGATAAAGGAGAAAAGGTAGACGTCTGTGGAAAGATAGTTAACGTGGGCGTGCAGAGGTGCCCCTCATGCAAGTATGGCAACTACTGGTACCTAACCCTTGAGGGCGGTCTCGACATCATTTCCTACGATTGGACCTTTCCGCAGAGCTGGATTGGACATTGCGTTAATGTATCAGACACGGTGGAGGAACTAGCAGGAAGGCCGGTATTCACAGTAACGTCAGGAGACATAATGACTGGCAGCAAATGCACCTACGATGCGAACGGCGTAATGTCCTGCTCCGCCGCAGGCTACTTTCAATGGCAATCGTGCCCATGAGGCGCCGCCACCGCCGCCGAGTGCGGACCAGCAGGATGGTCTCCTTGCCTCCACGCCGATCGCCCGTCTCAGGCGCGCCTCCCGCTCCTCGTAGTCGCCGAGGCTCTTATTGACCGCATCGTGGATTTCCGCAAGCATGTTGTCCATGTCGTCCCGCTTAGCCACCGCCGCTCCCTGGGCCGTCGATCTGCAGGGGAGCCTTACCTGGCCGATCATGCTCCTGCGACCGCTCGCAGTCCACACAGCGAACAGCCGGTGGGCTGACAAGGCGCCCGAATGGATCCTCCCCCGCCGTCAGGCCACAACCAGCCTGCCAGTACATGTAGGTTTCACCCGGCGAGGGGGTCAGGCGAACCGTGCGCCAGTAGTGCAGGATCTCGCCGACTGTCTCCGGCGCAGGGCCTGACGCAGGGTCCGGTGCCCAGCCAAACGTCGTCTGCTCGACCACATCAACCTCCTCAACTGCCCGACCCGTCCAGGTGCAATTGCGCCTGCCCAAGCGGCTTCTGTCCTGGCAGGACAGGTGCGCCTCCGAGCGCATTGAAGACCCGGCAGAAGATCGCCACCTTGCTGCGGGGGTATCACAGCGCCAAGCTGGCAAAGGCCGCACAACTGCCTCTGGAAGGGGCAGCGGCGGGGGCGCTGAAAGCCTAGGCCGCATCGCTCGTACAAAAAGACAGCGCGCATCCTGCATTCGCGTTTGATGCCATGAGGCCCTTGATTTTCGATAGGGCCAAGATGTCTGCCAAAACTGATGACCGGATGGGGGCGCCTCAGGCTGGCTGCTCGTCCTGATCGTCACCGGTAGGCGGCATGCCGCCAGCATCTTCGCCTGCTTGTCCCCCGGAACTCGGATCTGCGGTTCCTGGAAGCGCCAGAGGATCTCATAGAGTTACGGGACCTTCTGCCTCAGGTTCCAGCCGTCCAGGAATCGCCCGTCGGATTCGGTCGACAAAAGCTCGCTGCCGCTCGGGGTCAGGGATGAACTCACGGATCGTCCGCTCCATCGCCGACTGAATGAACAGGATCTCGGCCCTCGTCAGCGCCTGGGCCGCCCTCGCGTCCACGATCCGGGCCGCCAGCGTCCCGATCTGCGCCACCCACGCCAGCACCGTCTCCGCTTCTGCCTTGCTCAAATCGTCCTGGTTCGGCAGTCGGTCGATGTAGTCCGTCAGCATCGTCCGCGCCACCGCCAACTCGGCGTACAGGGCCAGGGGATTGTCCGCCGTTGCCGCCTGCTGGAACTTCAGCGCCAGGCGGCCCCGGAACACCTTGGCGTACAAGCCATGCCGCCAACGTGCGCTCTCCGGTCCAGCCCTCGCGTTGCCACCGTGCAGCCAACACCGCCCCACGCCGGGATGGTTGGTCCTGGACCCGGCCGGCATCCTGCAAGGCGGGCGCCCGTCCTGCCTCGGACTGCCGCACTTCGCTCCCTCGCCCGTTGTCCCCCGCGCTGCCCGAGATGTCTTAGGCTGCTCGCTACTCATGGCCTATCCTCACTGGCCCCTTGCTCATGGCCCATAGGACGGCGGACCCGTTCGATCTCGCGAGCTGACGACGTGTGTCGACCATCGCCCCAGGGGCCATACAGGGCCCGGTGGTTCTCCCATGCCACCTCGACCAGCAAGGTCAAGCCGCCCATCCTCTCGCAGATCTCAAGGAGCATGGTCCGGTCGTCCAGGTCGAAGCCTTTGGGATTGTTCGCCACAGGGTTAGCCATGTTACTCGTCCCTCCACTGGGGAACCACTCCTCCTCAATTATGGCCAACATCATTGCCACTTCGTTCCGTTCCAAAGGTGTGAAAATCCTGCATACCATCTGCGCCCCTTTGGCAGCCAATCTGCTCCCCGAAGGCAACCCTATTTCGGGTGGCTCCAGTATCCTTTGGCAATGGCAAGTTGGCCCCCCTTAAGGGGGGTTGCCAACGGTTGCCAACGGATTGTGTTGGCAATTGCCAAGCGTTGCTAACGGTTGCCAACGGATATTTGGTCACGGTTCAGTTACCCGATAGGTCAAAGTACCGCGCCCAGCCTTGGCCACCTTCACCTGCGGAACGTTTCTGAGCGATGCAACGGCTCGAGTCAGCGTCCTGGTCGATCCAGTCCAGCCCTGGCGCTTGAGTGCGCCCTCCAGTTCAGTCCGGGTCATGGGTTCGCCGGCTGTGGTCAGGATGCAGACCATCATGCTGACGGCAGCCTCGGAAAGGCCCCCAGCCTCCTCCGCCTCGCTTTGTTCTGCGATACCCCAAGTGATGACGGTTCCCTCCTCGTCAGAGGACTCGATTGCGAAGGTTGCTGGCGTTGCCTCCTCTTGCTCGAGGCGGTTCTTGAACACGGAGAGGTAACGCACCAGGTTGGCCCCTTTGCCCTTGGAGGTCAAAAGTATGGCCAGGTCCACGGAGGCGAGGATCGCGGTGCTGCCCCGCACCCTGGCCGCAGAGGTCAAGAACAGGTTCTTGTTTCCGTGGTGGTTCACGACGATCGAGGTACCAGACTCTCTGGCAATATCGCGGACGTGGTTCATGACGAGGCCCATGTCGCCCGAGGCGTTTTCATCGGCGTCGCCCAGCATGGCCGCAAGGCAGTCGAGGCCAAGAAATCGGATCCCATCGCGTTCGCATTGCCGCCGGAGCATCAGGCAGTCAGCCAGGTTACTCAGGTTGAAGGGCGAGACGTCCAGGATCATCTCGGAGGCCGGTGGCTCAATCCCACGTCCTCGGCACAGATCCTGGATGCGTTGCCGGTAGACGATGAGGCCATTGTCGGGGCCGACGATCATCGCCGGACCCTGGATGGAGGGCTGACCATAGGCTGACTGACCCTCATGCACCCCGAGAGCCGCATCGAGCAAGCAATAGGTCTTGCCGGCGCCAGGATCCGCCGTGATCAGGGTCACGCCGCCCTCAATCAGGCGACCCCGCACCCGGTAGGGGGTCTCGGGGCGCGGCATGGCGCACAACTCGGCCGGCGAGTATTGCTCTCGATCCTTGGCCCCCACAATCGTGATCAGAACATCCAACTGCTCGCGTGCTCTGCCCAGGGTTGCCTCGAGCCTGCCATCGGGGCTGTAGGCCGCCTTCGCGATGGAACTTGCAATCACGATTGCTCTCCTCCTGGCCGACTCGCGCTGGACCGTTCGAGCATAGGCCTCAGCATGGAGGGAAGTGGGGACGTCCGCCATCAGGGCGGCCAGGTAGGATGCTCCCCCTGCATCTTCCAGTTTGCCTTGCGCTTCGAGCTCGCCAGCGAGGGTCACGACATCGATTGCCTCCTGGCGTTCGGCGAGGTTCTGAAGGGCCCTCCAGATGCAACCATGCCGCTGGATGTAGAAATCGCTCGCGTTCAGCCTGGCTGCAACCGTCGGGAAGTTCTCGGGCTGAATGAGCAAAGCGCCCAGGACAACCTTCTCGGCTTCGGGATTGTGAGGAGGAGGGATCGCGGAAGGAAGGCCCTTGGATAAGGACGGAACGAGCTGCCGAGGCTTGCCCTTGTCAGGCGGGAGTTGATGCGTGCTTGGGGTTTGTGCTAGACTTGTCATCGCTGGGCTCTCCCGGAGCCCGGCGCCCCGCCGCCGACTCGCCATCGGCGGTTTTTTCAGGGCGTCAATCGAGAGGAGCATGCAACGACACGGCCCGGGCTTGCAAGGGCCGATCTTGGCCCGGCCCAGCCACCGCCGCTCCCCGGGCCATCAATCCGCCTACTTTTTCCCCAATTTGTTCCCGACCTCCCAAGCCAGCCGCTTCTGCTGCGTCTCCCATTCTGCAAGGATCAGATGCCGGACGGTCGCCGAGGGCGACTGGTCGAGAAGCGCGGCCAACTGCTCAAGCCCTTGCCGCTCGCTCTCCGACATTCGGACGCCGAGGAACCGATCACGAAGCATTTGATCTCCTGCCCCAAACAAGAAAAAAAGCCCGCGGGGCGCCAACGCTGGCACCCTCCGCGGGCAATATCGCCGCACGTGCTTTCAGTATTATTGAGTGACAAAACGGGCTCCGCTGTCAATAGCCACTATTCGCGCAGTGAAGGGCGTCGCTCAAGCCTCGGCCTTGGATGGTAAGGCACGTGAAGGAGTTCCACGGCCTTGCACTTGGCCTCCTCGCCGCGTCGGTCATACCGACTGGTTGTGGTCACGGAGGCATGGCCTGCCAGCCTGGAGACAACCACCAGGTCCGCGCCGGCGTCGAGGAGGTGCGAGATCATGCTGCGCCGAAAGTCGTGCGGGCTGAGGTTGGTCACGGCAGCCTGAGCCGCCCGCTTCTGGAGCAGGTTGTAGATTGCCTGCGAACTCATGCGCTCGGCGGATACCTTGCCTCCCTTGTCGATCGGACCGAACAGAGGCCCGGGCAAGGAGCCGCGCACCGTGATCCAGTCCCGGAGGGCACTGATGCCGCCGCTCGCGATCGGGACGCTACGATCCTTGCGGCCTTTGCCTCGCCGCACGGTCAGACTGCCGGCTGTCAGGTCAACATCAGCCAAGTCGAGCCCGTGCACCTCGGAACGACGCAGGCCGCAGGCATAGAGAACCGCGATCACCGCGGCGTCCCTTGCGCCGGCTGGCGAAAGATCATCGGCGCAGGCATCGATGAGGCCCGCGATCTCCCCGCTCGAGAGTGCCCGCCCTGCCGGCAGCGTTTCTCCGCTCACGCCCTTCACGTCGATCGCTTTTCAATAATCCGCCTCCCCGATGAGCCCCAGTCTCCAGCCCTCGCGTAGTGTGCCCCTCAAGGCACAGAGGACCTTGTTCGCCGTGGCGGGCGCGAAACGTTCTGCCAGTTGCGACCGGATCGCGGCGATGTGCTGGTAGCGGAGAGCGTGCCAGGGGACGGCCAAGGGGTCTGACTTGCCGCCCACAAGCAGCGAGGCGACCACCTGCAGCGCTTGGTGCATCGTCCGCCGGCTGCCCGAGGCCAGAGTGGCCAGGTACACGGCCGCTGGGTTGCGCTCGAGCGGCAGGGGCTCGATGATAGCCAAGTTCATGGTTCCGATCTGGACTCCTGTAGGCATGGTGCCCTTCCCTTCCAGAATATGTATTCTCATAAGCGATCCCAAGCCAACTTCACGAGGTTCCCTTGAAGGGCAGGAACCTTCCGCGCACCGGCCGCCTTGCCTTCGTCTGCGGTGCCTGCAGCCTATTCAGGGGGCTCGTGGCAAGGGAGCGCGCTTGGAGTTGGTCACCGGCCAGGGTGGTGTAGACCGGCAGCATGCTGAGGTCGCTCCAACCCAGGAGCTGTTGCAGGGTGCTCGCGTCGGCTCCCTGCATGACACGCATGGTTGCGCTCGTGTGCCGGAGCAGATGGGCGTGGCATGCGACCCCTGCCCTCCTGCCCAGATCCTCGATCCGCAGGCCGCACCCCCACGGGCCCAAACCGAACATTAGATCGCTGCCGCGGTACTGCCCGTGGAAGGTCTGGGGATCCCGGACGTCCAGCCATTTCCTCAAGGCTTCCGTGGTGCGCCCGCTGAAGTAGACGAGTCGCTCCTTGTCGCCTTTCTCCACTACTCGAGCGCTGCCATGCTCGAGGTCCAGATCCGGCATTCGAAGATTGGCCGCTCCGGCTCGCCGGCAGCCGGTGTCCAGGAAGAAGAGGACCAGCGCGGTATCGCGTTCCGGGCGCAGGCTGGTAGCGGCCGCCTGAAGGATCTTGCCCACTTGGTCGAGGGTGAGGGCCTTGGGCAGCCTTCGCGGCAGTTTCGGTTTCTCCAGTCGCCGACCGATGTTGGCCGGGGTGATTTCTTCCTCTGCCAGCCAAGCCGTGAAGGCGCGGACGTTCACCACGCCGCTCCATACGGATCGTGGCTTAAGGCCTCGAGCTTGCAAGCCCTCAGCCCACTCGCGGAGGAGTTCGATCGTTGTTTCCCGGCCAGCCAGGAAGTCGCCCAGTTGGCCCAGCCATGCCCGTCGGGACGCGATTGTGACTTCAGACCTTCCCCGACGCCGGAGGGCCTTGAGGTGAGCCTGCACCATCTCTTCGAAGGTCACGGCGTGCCTCCCGCGATCATGCAGACGGCGTGCAGGTCCCCTCCATGCGCTTGCAGGGTCTCCAACACTCGAGGCAGATCTTCGCAGATCTGTGTGGCCAAGTCGGCAGGCACATGCCCGCCTCCGGCCTCGGCCTCCCTCGAGTAGAGGTCAAACTCGGATGCGTACCAGGCGACGTCAATCAGATCCTTGGGGGCGTGGTCGTGCAGCCAGGCCCAGACGACCTCCTGGCAGGCCTCCGAAAGCCCTCCGACGAACGCCGGGGGTAGCGGGGCCACGACCTCTTTACGGTGAATGATTGGGGCTTCGGTGCCATGTTGGATGGACATGACTCCCTCCAAACTGGGCACCGTGAGGCGAGGCTACTATTTCGGGGCAACTATGGGACTGGACCCATAGCGCTGTCGGGAACGCGTCGACTCCCATCCGCAAGAATACTCAGTGGACCCAGCGGGATTCGAACCCGCGACCTTCTCAATGCCATTGAGACGCGCTCCCAACTGCGCTATGGGCCCAGTGCCAGCAACTTGCTCATTCTACCCGCCCGAAGGCCGAGCGTCAACGAGTGGACCTGGAGGGATTCGAACCCTCGACCTCTTCAGTGCGATTGAAGCGCGCTCCCAACTGCGCTACAGGCCCAAGCCACACTGGCAATTCCTACCCGGAATGAGATTCTACCTCATCCAGGGCACCACGCCGGCCCACGAATGCGTTCCATCTTTTGGCGATGGGCTCTCCTTCAGGGACCCCACAGCCCGCCCTCAGGGGTCAGCTACCTCAGCGCCCCACAGGTCACCGCAGGGCGCTGGGCAGGTTGAGCCGGTCACACATGTCGCTCTTCACTCGGCTCCGCGGCCCCCGCAGCCCCGCACTTCTTTCATCTTTTTCATCCTACTCTGACAGGTCGGGGAAGTCAAACAGCCAGCCCCGGTGCTCGACCTCGAGGCTGCTTGTAGCTCGGAGATTCTGGTGCCTACCGGGAGAGGTCCATTGGGACACTTCAGCTGGCCGAAGTCATGAACCGGGTGGAAGTTGTCAAGGAGGCGGCCAGGAGACTCCTGAAACCCGCTCCGCTCCATCTGCTCGCCGCAGGGGCCGAAAACCGAATGCCGACCCCGCCGATACCCGGAGTACTCAACCGCTGTCAAGCGGTTGAAGAACCAGGGACACGACCGGTTGCGTGCACGGCTCACGGCTCCCTTGATTCCGCTGCGGCACAGAAGCTTCCGAAACCACGCGATTCGAAGCGGCAGGCTGACTCGGTAAGGTGGCGGCCCTGGACCGGAAGGCGATGATCCTGGCAAGCGCGGCCTTTAGGTGCCAGCCTCCAAAGTCATGTGGCGCCGGGCCGGTTGGGCTTGCCCTTCTTGAATCACCGGCGAGGCTGCAGCAACGTAACCGCGAAGGGCTCATGCTCTTCTCTTAGCTGCCGGTTTGTTAGTACTTGTAGCTTGTTCTTGGACAGAGGCTTGCCTTGATCCGCCAAGGGCATGCTATGGCGGGCGCGGGTCCGATTGCAGTGCACATGACGCATGGCCTCGACCGCGGGCTCTGACGCCGGCACGCCGAGCGGCTATCCGCGGGAAAGGCAAGGGCCAGGGAGCCCCTTGCGGCAGGGGAGCTGCGGGCGCCACGCCGCATGGGTTTTCGCGAAGGACCTATTCGACTGCTGCCGGCGACCGGGCAACCGGGAAAGTGCTGGGGGCCAACACGATGATTGGAATCTTCCTGGGCGCAGCGGTCCTTGCATACACGCGGTACCCAGGGTACACCTGCGCCGCCTTGCTCCAGCAAGCCTCTCGCTCTGCGCCTCCGACTTCCCGAGCGACATAGTTCCGAGTCTGCTCGCCGTAGGTCACGGCGACCTGCGGGCTCGCCTTGAGGTTGTAATACCAGGAGGGATGATGGGGCCGGCCAAAGTTCGAAGCGACGAGGATCAGCTCCTCGCCCTGGGGTATGGCCACCACCGACACGGAGCGGGCCTTCCCGGTCCGCGCTCCCTTCGCCGTGATCTTAATGACCGCCACTCCCCCCAGGGCCCCTGTGAGCGTGGTTCTGCCTGTGGATAACCCCTCCGCGATTCGATCGATAAGGATGTGCAGGTTCGGAGGGAACAACCGGATCCAGAGACTGGATGCCGTAATCTTCCTCAGCAGGGTATGGAGCCAGCCAGTGCTCGGCGGAGGAATTACCATGGCATTCTCCCCTCCTGTCTCTCGGGACCCTCCTTTGCCTTGTCTATCGCGGGTCGGTTCGCCGCCAACAACCTCGAACTGCCCGCCATGCCGCGCGTGTCTTCTATTCTACAACCGGCAAAAGCGATTGCGATCCGGCGTTTCCCTCCCGCTTGCGGCTCTCCTCCAAGCCCAAGGCCGATGGGAATTCAGGTGCGGAGCAGCCAAGGCCCCGCAGCGGCAGCGGAGGGATGCCGCTGGTTCCACTTGTTTCGCCCCTGTTCCTCGCGGTCCATCATTCCCCGCCCACCCCACAGTCGCCATCACCCTCCAAGGGTAGAAACCGATTCCTATCATTTCCATTTGGGCAAGCCCAGCGAGGTCTCTGGGGCGGCGGGCGGAGGTTCGCTCCCCTCAGGGAGCCGGTGGTGAGTACTCCCAAGAAGGTTCGTTCGGAACAAGGATCACCTTCCCGCGATCCCAGGGCTGACGCTGTTCCCAGATTGAGCCAGAAATTCTTTCTGGTTCTTGGATAGTGAGGCCTGGGCCGAAACGAGCATCTCGATGTCCAGGACCGCCAAGGTGTGGGCAGAACGGTCAGACGACAATGCTCACCGGCCTTCGTTGGACCCCCCTGTTGGGCCTGCCTGCGAGTTCAGATCAGTGCGCGCCACCTGCGGGCCAAGTCTCCTCACCCGGATCCTGTTCCGTCGCCAAGCACTGCCCTGCGCCCCGATTATTGACCCGGCCCTCGCCATCCGGCGGCACGGGAAGCGTCCGGCCGGCCGTCCTATGCGGAGGAGGCACCCTGACCCTTTCCCCCCTTCATTTCCCCGTGGACTGCTGCCAGTCTCCATTTATGAAATCCGTGAGGAATCCGCCGGCTGGTAGAATCAAGGTCATTCCAAGACTGGCGGGAGAGAACATGGGGAACCGCTCAATTCCCTCGGACTTTTCGATTGCTCCTCCTCGAGACCTGCGAGATTGTCCGTGGTGGAAGCCCAAGACTGTTTCCCTGGTGGGACAGATCCCTGCTCACGACCGAATCCTGCAGCGATTCGTGCCCCAGTTGCTTCAGGCCTTCCGGGAGCAAGGTCATGAGGTTCTTTCCAAGTCGGACGGCGGAGTGAATCTCCTGCTCTCCTTTGGCCTAATCCCCGATGGGTTCTCCCCCGCTGCCGAGCGCATTCCGGAGCGAGACCTCCCCTTCGCCCTGACGCTGATGCGCGAATTCGGCCTCGAACGGAGGCCGGACAATCTCGTCATGCTGGTGGCGATCCCCGAACGGTTAAGCACTCGACCGCATCTGGAGGTGGCCGAGCTCGCCCGACTGGCAATGGCCCGTATGGGGTCTCCCAAGGTAGTCTTCCTCAGCGGCGACCGCGAAACGGGTGACCTGTTCGAGGCGACCTTCTGTACGCTCGAGGGAGGTCATCCCTCGGACACCCAACAGGTGGCCGAGCGTCTGCGCGACCGCTTGGTCACGGCGGCCTCAGCGAAGGAGGTCGGCGCCGATTACGAGGTGCATGAAGGCGCCATGACACTCGAGGAATGGCAACACTCGCCGCTTCCCGGGGCGTTGATCGAAGCCGGCCAACGGATGGACCGGCTCCGCCTGTTGCCCCCTCCCAAGCAAATTGGAGAGTACGTTTCCGAAAAACTGGCCAGGATCTACGAACGGTACCTGGGCATGAAAGGCTTCAGCGAGGGGATGCTGTTTGTATACGACCCGGGGACCCAGACCATGATGGTCACCGCCTCCGGGAGCTGGGCCGTGGACAAGCGGGCTTTGCGGCCCGATGAGGTGGTCATGGTCAGCGGCCTGAACGATGGAAAACTGCAGGTCCTTGCTCCGCAGGGCCTTCGCACCAAGGGACCCTCCGTAGAGGCCATGGAGATGTTCAGTCTGCTTCAGGCGGTACCGCGGGTGCGGGTCAAGGAGGCGGCTTCAGGCTCCTGGAGGTTGGACCCGGCCGGGACCGTCGAAGTACCGATCATCCGCGCCGGGATCCATGTACACGTCGGCGTAAAATCCGCAGATGAGTTCTGGATTGAGAGCATCCCCGCCAACCGGAAGCTCTACCCCTACGGCTTTGGATGCGGCACGGACCTCATGTGCGGCCTGGCGCAGGACGCCGCCCGGCGGTCCCGGGCGATCTGCGACCGGACAGATCCGCGAGCCTACGTGCGCTGGCCGATGCTGTATCACGGAGATACAGCCCTCGAGCTCTGGAAACCGGGGGTTCCCGACACTCCGCTGGAAGGGCTTCTCGACCTCTACGACCCCGCCAAAGGCAGAGCCATTCTCTACTCGCCAGAGGAGATCGATCAGCCGGTCTGATCCTGGCTCTGGTTGCGGTCCCTGCCCACCGACCCAACACCCCCAGGCCTCAGGGCTGGGGCGGAAGGGCCCAGCGGCAGACTGGCCGCGGTCCCATATGCCGCTTCAATGCCCTCGAGCCAGCCTTGGCATCACTTCAGCCGCCACAAGCTCCAGAGTCTCCTGATCATTGTGGATGTCCCGCAGAATGCAGAGCTGGATCCCGGCCTCCGCAAATTCGGACAGGAGCTGTGCGGCCTGGGACGGGGTCATCAATTCCGGGGCGGCGGCAGGGACTCCCAGACCCTCCGCCTTGATCTTGAGCGCCTGCTCGTCGCGGCCCAACACCAAACCGGTCAGGCAAGTTCGCTCGATCTCGTCATAACGGCGTCCTTCCGCCTGGCAGTGCTGGCGGAGCACCTCCAGCTTGTGTCGAACCTCCGCAGGACTTCCAAACAGGTTGCAGGCGTCGGCCTGCCGCGCCACAGCCCGCAGGGTAAGCTGCTCACCGCTGCCGCCGATCATCACCGGTGGATGAGGCTTCTGCACCGGCTTGGGCTCGAGGATGGCCTCGCGGACATGGAAATAGCGGCCATCGAATGTGGCCCGCGGCTGGGTCCACATGGCTTTGATCAACCGAACGGCTTCTTCCAGCTGTCCGATCCTTGTGGCCGGGCGCAGAGGGAATTCCCAACCGTATTGCATGTACTCCTTCTCGAACCAGCCCGCGCCAATGCCCAGGGTGAGGCGCCCTCGACTGATAATATCCACCGTCGAGGCCATCTTGGCCAGCAGGGCGGGATTGCGATAAGCCACCGAGGTGACGAGCACACCCAGCCGTATCTTCTGGGTGACAGAGGCCAGGGCCGACAGGGTCGTCCAGCTCTCCATGAAGGGCTGGTCAGGCTCACCGACGTTGGGAATCTCAATCAAGTGGTCCATCACGCTGAACCAGACAAACCCGTGATTCTCCGCCCACTGAGCCTTGCGCTTGAGGGCCTCGAAGGATTCGTACGGGCCGCCGGGGTATTGCCAGGAAGGGTTATGAATTCCAAGTCGCATGCGGTCCTCCTAATCCAGAATCTTGCCAGGTCAAGGGAGCCATCCGCGGACCTCGGGCCGACCGGGATTCGGCTGTCATCGGCCTCACGACCGGGCTGGGCGCCTCTCCAGTCGTTCCGCCACCGGACCGATCGTTCCCCGGGGGTCCTTCGTCGGGAAGAATGCCCGAGCCCCTTGTTCGCCTTCGCTAGGGCAACCTCCGCAAGCGGAACTGCCACTCACGGCGGCGCCCGGCCGGGGAGGAAGTCCCTACTCCCATCAGATCGTGCTTTCCTTTCAGGGCCCTCCCCCACGGTCACGTGCCGCCCTTCTGTTCCGCCTCCAGCCGATCGAGGCCCCGCTGAAAAACCTCGTAAGGCTGCGCCCCGACAACGGCGAGGCGCCCATTCAGGATGTAGGTGGGAACCGCCTCAATCTCCAGTGCCTGCGCCTGCGCAATCTGCTGTTCCACCGCGCCACGGAATTCCCCGCTCTCGACCCGCCGGCGCATTTCGGCCGCCTCGAGCCCGGCCTCCTCCGCGGCAGATTCCAGAACCGCCCATCGGCTGATGTCTTCACCCAGGCCGAAGTACTTGTGAAACACGATGCGGTGGAATTCTTCGAGCTTGTTCTGCCCCCTCGCCCATTCGGTTGCCTCATGGGCCCGCCGCGTGTTCGGAATGCGCGCTGGAAAGACGATGCTCAGGCCGCTGGCCAGGGCCATTTGCCTGAGTTTCTCCTGGGTCCCGGCCATGCGCATGCGAACGTCCTCAGGCATTTCCAGCCCTTCCGCGGGCGTATCCGGCCGCAGATAGAACGGACGCCAGTCAACTTGCGCTCCTCGCTCCCGTTTCAATCGCTCGACCACACCCTGGCCGAGATAACACCACGGTCAGACGTAATCTGAATAGATGACCAGTTGAACGTCAATCACGGCAATTCCTCATAGTGGGAGCAGGAAGGCACCGGTTAGTCGCCACCCCCGCCCCTCGACTCCTCCGCGTTCGACGAGGTCGGAGGATCGTGAAGCGCCCGAGGGCCATCGGGGACGGGTCGACCCCGAACCCACTGAATCCCGGTGTGTCGGGGGCGTCGAGATTTCTCAAGCGCCCGCTGGGGTTGGCCGAGGCGCATTCGCCTTGCGCCGGCGCCCAGCGCCCTGCCCGGTTTGGCACCGAGCGCCTGACCCAACGCTGCACTTGCAAGGCAGGTTGGCACATCCCCTCGCCCGTTGCCCCTCGATCACTCGCCGAGGTCACTCCTTCCCTCCGCTCACGGTCAGCCGACGGCCTCTCGCAATCGATCGACCTGATCCAGATCTGGAATCGTGGGCCAGAAGATGAGCTCGTCCGCGCCAATCCCCTCGAAGCCCTGGACCAAGGATTTTACCGCCCCTTCCGAAGAGGGAAACGATTGGGCGATCATGCGGGCATTCGGCCCCATGAAGCGATAGTAGTCAAGCACGTTCACAGAGCCGCGCTCGGCGGCACGAGGACCCAGCGCATAGTAGACGGCGCAAACGAGCCTCGGTTTGCCTTTCCTTTCCGCTTTCCTCCAAGCTTCCTCCACCAGTCCGTAGCTCTCGCGAGCCCGTTCGGGATTTCCGCCGCCGCCGGAGATGAAGCCATCGGCGAGACGCCCGGCTCGGCGCAAGGCGTTCGGCTGGTTGCCGCCGATGAGGATCAGGGGCCCGCCCAACTGCACCGGGGTTGGTCCCACCGGAGGGAGGCCCTCCTCCGGAGGCTGGCCCGCCCAAATGTGTTTCATCAAAGCCAGCTGTTCCTCAAATCGCCTGCCGCGCCCCCGGTACGTGGCGGGGGCAACCCGAAAGTCATCCTCGCGGCTTCCGATCCCCATCCCCAGGATCAGCCGGCCTCCGGAAAGGGCATCCAGAGTCGCGGCCTGCTTAGCCAGCACACCCGGATTGCGCAGGGGCGCGATCAAGATCGTGGTTGCCAGGCGCACTCGACGGGTAACCGCGGAGACGGCCGCCAAGGTGATCAGGGACTCATAGTTGCCGTAGGCCAGCCGGTCAATGGTTCCCACACTGGAAAAGGTCCCCGAGTCCGCCCGCCGGGCCCATTCCATTATCAGTTCTCCTTTGGTCCCGGGGAGAGTTGTAGGTAGCCCGATGCCGATGTCCATGTTTTCCTCCAGAACTTTGGGACGGCCATAGGACCGTTCTGCGGATTGCTGCTTGGAGCCCGCCGGATTCATTGCCTTGCGGAATGGCCCAGCGAGCACAAGATTCCGTTGAACCGCTCCCGCTTGGCCGATCGAGAGGCAATTGTTCTCGCGAAAGGGACAACCCCCTGGTTTCCCACTTCATACCCTCGTAACATTAGGACAGGATGATGGCCTCTCGACGCCAGGGGCAGCAGCAGCCCCGTATCTCCTATCCCCTATGAACAGCACCCTTTTTCCGGCCCAGTCAGACCCGCCAAGCCGACCGGAATGTGTCTCCGGAACTCGGCAGGGACTGGCAAGTCCTGGATCCTGTGCATGGGCCCACTCCGTCCAACTGGGTGAAATCCCCCAGGCGGGATCGAACCGGGCTCGGAAGAGACCTCAACGCACCTCTCCCAAAACGCTTCCTTCCTCCTGAGGCTTTCCCCCAGACAGGGGCTTCAACCTTCACGAGGGTGGCACGGGAGATTCGGAGAGCGAGGCCTCCATCCTCAGTCCGGCGGGGCGGCAGCACCCTCCTGATCCGCGATGTAACCTCGCAAATGCTCGAGGGCGCGAGCCGCATAGGCCTCACCCCGCTCAAGCTTTCCCCGCGGAGGATGCTGGAGCGGCGGCAGGAGGCCAAAGTTGGCCTTCATCGGCTGGAAATGATGCTCTTCTGCGGCGGTGATGTACCGGCAGAGCGCGCCCAGCATCGAAGTCGCCGGGAGGACGAGCGGGGTTTCTCCCCTCAAGAGACGGGCCGCATTCCATCCTGCCAGAAGGCCCGTCGCCACGTTTCCCATGTAGCCTTCCACCCCCGTGATCTGCCCGGCCAGGAACAGATTCGGCCTCACCTTCAATTGAAGAGTCGGCTGAAGCAGGCGCGGGCTGTTGACAAAGGTGTTGCGGTGCATCTGGCCATAGCGGACGAACTCGGCCTTCTCCAATCCCGGGATCAAGTGAAAGACCCTCTTCTGCTCCAGGTACTTGAGGTTGGTTTGAAACCCGACAAGATTGTAGACCGTCCTCGCTAGGTCCTCCTGGCGCAACTGGACCACTGCGAAGGGTCGTTTTCCGGTGTGAGAATCCCGAAGTCCCACCGGCCTCATTGGGCCAAAGGCAAGCGTATCCGGGCCTCGTTCGGCCAGAATCTCGACCGGTAGACAGCCCTCAAAGTACCCCTCCGCCCCCGCCCTCACGCCTGAACGCAAGGCCTCCTCAAACTCCTGCAGGGGAATGCGTTCGGCCTCCTTCAATTCGGCAACGAAGTGGTAGTACTGCTCTCGATCCATAGGACAATTCAGGTAGTCTGAGGAGAGGCTTCGGCGCGAGTCCTGAAAGGCCACACGCAAGTCGATGCTCTCCGCAGAAACCAAGGGGGCAACCGCATCAAAGAAATAAAGATGGTTGGCACCCGTGAGATGGGCGAGGGACTCGGAGAGCGCCGGTGAGGTCAAAGGCCCGGAGGCGAGGATGGCGGGCTCTGGAGGAATCTCCTTGACCTCCTCACGGATCACCTCAATTCCGGGATGGCCAAAGATTCGCGCCGTGGCATCCTCCGCAAAGGCCACCCGATCGACAGCCAGAGCCCCACCCGCCGGGACAGAGGTCTCGCGGGCGACCCGGAGCAGCATAGAACCGAGCGTCTCCAGTTCCTCCTTCAGCAATCCGCCCGCCCGGTTAGGAAGCGCAGAGCCGAGGGAGTTTGAGCATACGAGCTCCGCCAGAAGCCCGGTTCGGTGCGCCCCGGTCATACGCAACGGCCGCATCTCATAGAGCCGTACCCGCAGCCCTCGTTCAGCAGCCTGCCAGGCAGCCTCGCAGCCTGCCAAACCGCCGCCAACGACCATGAGATCCAATGGAGAGCTCATCAAGGGTATTTTATCAACTTATCATTCCCAAACGGCTGACTTGGGTCGTTCCATGGAGGGAGCCAGGCTCACATGGTCTTCCGGGAGTCCAACTCGGGGAGAATAGGCAGGACCCAACCCCTCGACGATGCTCCGGGTTCTTCGGCCGTCCTGACCCAGTGTAAAATCGCTGAGCGGACCGTCCCCTCCGGCGGCGGGGGTAATTGCGCAAAACCGCCAGGCGCCTTCCGGGGTGCGGACTCATCCGCCTGGCGCTCGGTAAGGAGAGATGGCATGGCACGAAAGAGCGGCCGCGCACCATTCAGTCCAGGAAGCTCAACCTGGACGCGCTGATGCTTGCGGGATTTGCTTGATCTGCCTGGGCGTACGCAGGGCCTTGAATCCGCACGGCGGGGGGACAACACGGGCGCCCTTGCTTCTATTCTCCAATATGCTGCCGGGGGTCGCGACATCTTGGGATGGCCCGCATGGTGCCAGGATGAAGATTGGGGTCGCTATCAGTTCGGTCTCATTTTCGAGGTGAAGGGAAGGATGCGGCTTGAAGCCAGTATCCCGCCGGAGTGGAAAGAAGAGCCTCATTCGACTCCGCCGCTGGAGCGACGGTACGGCCTGTGGGGCGGCGCCATTTGTCCCATTTGCAAGCGACCGTTCAGGCTTTGCCTCTTCTCCCCTCATTTGCTTGTCCGGATCCTCGCTCGCTGCCCCTATTGCGGCAGACTTGTCTTGGTCCGCCGAGCGTCGGTCAAGGAACTACGCCGCGCCGAGGCTGCCGAGCAAGACGCCAAGGGAGCAACCGCCCCCGTGCCGGAAGAGCGAGAAGAAGAGGAGTCCCGTCGGGAGTCGGCGCAGCCACGGGACCGGGAGACATGATCGCCCTTCACGCGCATTCGTCCGGCGTGCACGCGCCCGGCCACGCTTGCTGAAACGAAGGGACGGGCATACCTCTTTCCGCCCTCGTTGTCTGCCCTTCTCAATCGCACGGCGGCCGAAGGAGACGGCTGGGCGGCGCAGGCAAGATCGGCTGGAGTTCATCGAACAACACGTCTCCATCATCCAAGGATGGAAGAATGCCAACGATGAAGGTCTACCTGGAAGGATGGTTGGCGGGCTCGCTCCCGCCGCCCCCTATCGCCCAGTTGATGGGCATTTCCCTGAGGGATTGCAAACAGGGGGCTTCGACCATGGAGATGCGGGTCGGCCCGGCGCACCACAACCCCCTTGGCACGGTGCATGGCGGTGTGCTCTGCGATCTGTCGGATGCAGCCATGGGCACGGCCGTCGCCAGCCTGCTTGGCCCCGATGAAACGTTCACTACGGTTGAATTGGCGGCACATTATTTCATCCCTCTCCGGGAAGGTCTCCTAACCGCGCGTGCCCGGGTCCTTCGCAGGGGGAGGTTGATCGCCTACGTCGAATGCGAGGTGACCGATGAAAAACAACGGCTGGTCGGCAAGTTCACTTCGACCTGCTTGATGAGATCGGGGACGCAGTCGGAGGGACCTGCCCCGACGGCAGCGTGACCTTGGCCGCCAGGCGGTCAGGAGGGAGTCCGGGGAGCGGCTGGGAGGCCGGCGACGAAACGCCCGGGCTGCGCGGGGATGGGCCACCCTGTCCACAAGCGCAGGATCTGATCCCTGGGTTAGGAAGGCAGGCATCTGCCAAGAGTTGCTCAACAGCGGGTGGAATGAACAGATAACTGAAGTTGATCCCGCGAGCGAAGCCCATTGGGGCCAGGCAGGAAGGATCCCTCCGGGCCTGCGGGAGCTCGCGCTCAAGAAGGACCGCCTCCCAGTCCCTGCGGGGGTCGTGCTGGGCGTATAATCGCCCCCGGACACAACAGAATAGTCTGCAGCCCTGGCGCCCGGCCCCCGGATGGGCGGGCTCAATGGCGAAGCCGGTAGTAGTCCGGCGCTGTCTCGCAACTGTAGGCACGGTGAAGATGTTGGCCGTGCAAGCCAGGTCGACCACCAGGCTGCGGTTCCATGACACCTCGCAGGAAGGGGAAGGGACCACGGGCAAGTTGCCCCTCACAAGCCAGATCCCCTGTCTGCCGACAGGGGATCTTCTTTCTCCATGGAAAGGCTCTGCCTGCGAACCTTGTTCGGCCGAAAGGAGACTCCGATGTGCAAAGTTCGATTCCTGCTCCAGGCAGCCGTCTATGCAATGCTCCTTGTGGGTTGCGCCGCGGGAGGAGCCGCTCAGGCGGTCCCGACCGAGACCGCGGCACCTTCCCCCAGCCCGGCGCCCCCGACGGCGACGACTCTTCCCACGCCCATCGCCGTCCAGGATGGGAGCGGCCAGATCGTTCGGCTTACCGGTCCGGCGACGCGCATCGTTTCACTGACGCCCTCCACGACCGAAATCCTCTTCGCGGTTGGAGCTGGCAGTCAGGTCGTCGGCCGAGACCAATTCTCAGACTACCCCTCCCAGGTCAAATCACTGCCCAGCATCTCCACTTCGATGGGCCAGCTCAACACCGAGGAAGTGGTCGCCTTGAAACCTGATCTTGTGGTTTCGGCGCCCCTTTTTGCCCCGGAGCAGATTCAGACCCTGCGCAACCTCGGCCTTACGGTCTTCGTGGTTCCTAATCCGACGGACTTTGAAGGGCTCTATCAGGACATCGAAAACGTCGGTGCGCTCACAGGACGCAGTTCCGAGGCCCAGGCCTTGGTGAACACATCGCAGGGGCGCGTTGCGGCTGTCGAACAGGTGATCTCAAAGGCCACCACTCACCCAAAGGTTTTCTATGAACTGGATGGGTCCGACCCGGCCAAGCCATACACCGCAGGCCCCGGGAGCTTCATCGACCTCGTCATTCGGATGGCCGGCGGCCAGAACGCGGCCGCAGGCCTCAAAGTGGACTATGCCCAGATCAGCCTGGAGGAGCTGGTTAGCCAAAACCCGGATGAAATCGTCTTGGGCGATGCGGCTTATGGCATTACCGTGGCCTCCGTCAAAGCACGCCCCGGCTGGGGGGTCATGAATGCCGTCAAGAACAACGCCGTGTTTCCGTTCGATGACAATCTGGTGAGCCGCCCAGGACCGCGCCTGGTCGATGGGTTGGAGGCAATGGCCAGGCTGATCCACCCGGAGCTGTTCAAGTAGAGCGCGGTCAGTTCATGCCGCGGACCAATCCTCCCGGCTGACAGGTCCGGCAGAAGTTGGTGACGCGCTGATGGGCAGTGATGGAGGAGATAGTGGTCCCGCAGCGCGGACAGGGCTGCCCGCCTCGCAGGTGAACCGAAAAGAAGTCGCGAGGCTCGAGATGGATATCCTCGCCCATCTCGGCGCGCACCTTCTCTAGCGAACCCGAGAGGGTGGTCCGCATCGCCTCATAAACCTGCGCGACCTGCCCAGCCTGGAGGCTGGAGCGCTTGCGGTAGGGGTGAATGCCCGCCGTCCAGAGGATCTCGTCGGCATAGGCGTTGCCGATCCCGGCAACGAAATCGGCGCGGGTCAGAACGCCCTTGATCTCTCCTCGGAAGCGGCGAATTCTCGCCTCGAACTCCTCCCGCGAAACCGCCAGGGCATCCGGCCCCATCTCGCGGAAGCTTGGGATGGACATCAGGTCGAGGGTCAGATAGAACTGACCCATCTGCTTGGCATCGATGTAACGCAATTCGTGCTCCAGGTCAAGAAAGCCCAGGATCACCAGAACCGGACCCGGCTTCTTGGCGTCGGGCGAACAGAGCTGGAAGCGGCCCATCAATTTGGGGTTTATTGCCAGCCACAAACCGGCCGTCAAGTCGAAGAGCAGGAACTTGCCCCGCCGGCTGACTCCTCGGACCTCTTTTCCCCTCAGGCTTTCCGCGAATCCTCGCCCGGTTAGGTCCCGGACGACGATGGCCCCACCTTTGGGAGCCACCTTCACCTGTTGGATAACACGCCCGACCAGCCGGTGGGCGAGGACCTCGCTGACGACCTCAAGCTCTGGAAGCTCTGGCATCGGATGGAGACCGTGTGGCCCGCCTGCCGCCGCAAAGGGCAGCGTCGTGCGCTGGACCAACCGTCAGCGGAGATGGTAAAGCGAGTGGAGACTCAATCTCCCGCGGTAATTCGAAAGACTGAGTCGCCTGGACGTACCTTCTGCTTGACCTGGACGGCGACCTCCTGCCCCGATTTCACCTCGGTCACCGCTTGGTGTTCGATCTGCATGGAGGTGATCTTCTGCTCAAAATCCGAGTTCTTGCCCAGGAAGTGGAGTTCTTCACCGAGCTTCAGATCCCGGGTGAGCTTGAGCACCGCCACGCTGGCGCGGTCATAATAATGGGTTACCTCTCCAATCCGCTCGCCGCTAGGCATTTTCTCCTCCCCGGCCGCCCCTCTTTCCGGCCTTTTTGCTCGAACTGCCACCCCAAGCCCTTTGAGATTGTACAACCATCCCTCGGTAGCGGAGGCGGAATAGTCCGTCCCCCAAGTCCTGCGGGCGGCGGCGCCGCATTTCTGGACGGAGCAACCCCCGCCCCTTATGGCCAGCCAGGCTCTCCATGAAGCCATTGGAATCCCTGCAGGTTGGGAATGGCTCTTGGTGCCCTTCTCCGCCTTCGCCTTTGAGACAGAGGGGCCTCAGGGAAGGCTGGCCCTTGCGGGACCCCGAGGAACCCCGGATCTGTCCAGTCCCAGGAAGACCCGGTGAGTGTTGTCGGCTGCAGGGGCGTGTCCCAGCCGGGGGCCTGGCTGCAATCACTGTCGCCAACACCCTGGCCATCGCGCATCAGGGGTGTCCGCCTCCGGAGCGCGCTGCTGAGCGAGTGGCATCCCCCGATGTGCCAACGAGACCTTGTGCGGGGTGGTTCCCTCATCCCCATCAAATCAGCTTGACAGAGATGGGCTCAGAATGTATTAAGGATGCTCTCATTCGTTGGCGCCATCGGCAGGCGCTGCCCCGGTCGACGTTCGCTACGCCGATTTGTGTCTTCCACCGGTGGCGGGGACCAGAGCGCGGGGCAAACCCACATCCCGTGGCGGTCGCTCGGGCCGCAAATTGTCCATTCCTCGGAGGCTCCCATGAAGAAGGTGAACCAGCGATCCTCCTCACCCAGGTCCTCCCGTGCAACCCTCGGCTCTCTTGCCCCGGTCGGGATCGGCCTGCTGCTTGCAATCGTCTTGATCTCCTTGGCGTGCAATCTGCCGACCGCCTTGGGGCTGAAAATGCCGGGGAGCGCCACGGCCACCCCGCCCATGTCCCTCCAGGAGGCCCTGGCCGTCCCCCCGCGTGACGACCGACCTGAAATCCTCAAGCAGATGGGCTATCCCGACGCGTTTCGGATCATCTTCGAAGACCTGGGCTCCCAGACCGTCCGAAGGGAGGAATGGTCCTATTTCGACGAGCAGACCCGCTTCGACTTCATCGATGGAACGCTGGTCGACACCGCTCGCATTGTTCCCACCCCGAACGGAACGATTTTCGCCAGCTACTACGATCCCTCGGCCTTCCAGGCTTATATGACCCTCGGCCAGGTCCAGGCCTTGTTCCCGGACCAGAAATTGCTTCAGGTCGACGCCGCCCAGGCCGGCGTGTCCGGCGGGCTGGTCGTGGCGGGCAACCAGATCCTGATGGGCTTTGATCAGGGCCAGCTCGTGTATGTCGAAACCCTGGTCCTGACCCCGGAGGGAAAATCATGAAACTCTCGCCTCTATCGCGAATGGCCATCTCACTCCTGATCGCCCTGCTTGTGTCCGGGCCCGCCCTGCCGGTCCTGGCGCAGTCCCAGCTCCTTCCCCCCGAGCGCGGCCTCTCTTCCATGATCCCCCTCCTGGGCCTGGTCAGCGCCTGGATGCACCGCAACCGGACCTATCGCAACGCCAACGATTTCGAAGAGGACGAACAGGCCGAGTATGCGGACAAGCTGGCGGTACTGGAGCAGCAGCATCAAGATATGAAAGTATCACCGAATCCCAACGCCACTCAGGAAGAGCAGGAGGCTGCGTACGTCAAGAACAAGGCCGCGCTTGAACAGGAACAAAAACTGGCGATGGATTTCGCCGAATCCATTAAGGGGGGCGCCCGGCACGATTTCAACCAGGCTCTGAAAGACGAGATCATCAAGACGGTCCTGGCCACCGGGGTTGTCCAAAACCTCCTGGGAGATCTCGGCCAGGGTCTGCGCCAGGCGCAGGATCTGGTCAACAGCGCCCTGTCCCACCTAAAATCGAACGGGGACATCGGCGGTCAAGTCCAACAATTCAACAACAAGGCCCAGCTGCTTAAACTGGCGGCAGGCCTGATTGGCGGCGACGATGGGGATAACCTCAACCAGACGGCCCAGGACATCATGGACAAGGTCAACGGCACGGAGAAAATTACCGAGGAAACCTTGACGGGGATCAAGCAGAAACTGGACAACGCCCAAGGCATCCTGCTGGGACTCCAGAATACGGACTACGTCCCCACCACAAGCGAGTTGACCAGCACCCTGGCCCTCCAACTGGTCGGGCTAGGTCAGGGCAACCCCACGACCGACGCCATCCTCAACGTGCTCGGGTTCAAGGTCGGGTCCAGTCCGGAATCCCTTCGCCAACGCTGGGAGCAACTCCAAACTCAGGGATTCAGGGTGAGATGCCGGGCCTGGAACAAGAACTGGATGGCCACGCTCAACACCCTCGCCGAGCAACTGTCAGTGGAGGAGTCGCCGACGGAGGAGGAAGTCGCCTGCAAGGAGGTCACCCCCGACGATCTCACCCAAACGGGGGGCGAAGTTGTTGCAGAGCCCTCGGCCACCACCAAGCAGGGCCCTGCCTCAGGGGCCACCGGCCAGCTAGGCCACTTCCAGAAGACGGACTGCGGGGTGGAGGGGCTGGATATCACCAATGCCCTGGTGGACTACAACACCCTCGACCCCAATAAAGGTCCCTATCTGGTCTGTCATAACGACGTGGGTGACGGTTTCTCAATCACCCCTTGGTCCGACCCTGTTCAGCTCATTGCTTTCTTCCAGAAAAAGTCGGCTGTTTTTCAGGGCTTCGTAGATCAGGCCAACCAGTGGAACTCCTTCCCGGGGCTCGACCCGGCTCTGATCCAACAAGTGACTTTTGTAAGGCACGACTCCAATCGCTATGTGGTCACGATCGTTGGTTACTCGAACGTTCAGAAGTGCGAAGAGGGCGATGGCTATGGAGAAGAAGCGATCGATGGGCGGTTTGCCGTCCAGATGGAGTACACCCTGGATGGAGACTGCGGCCCTTCAGATCCCAGTGCCTATCCCGCGATGATGCAGGAGCTGGAGGCCTCGGCCCTGACCGCAATTGCGCGCGTGGAAGGGAAGCCCAGCCCGTAGTCGGACCGGAGAAGATGAGGACTTCTTCCACGAGATTCCGTGCGAGCGACTCTGAGATCGAGCGAGGATCGTGTGTGGATTGCTCCCCGTGGAGAAAAAAAGGGGGGATTGTCATTCCTCCTCCGGCCCTCCTCTTGCGGGGAAGAACGCTCAATCGCGACACGTGCGAACTCTCAACGTGATGGCCGCCAGCACATACACCGCCGCCGCGAGGATGAGACACACGACCAGGCTCACCACTTCGAGAAACGAAATCCAGCCCATGACCATGTTTTAGGATTCCCCGTGCCACCCGGCCAGCCACTACCTCCGTGAAGGGGCTATGAAAAGGGCCGAACGATCCGTTCGGCCCTTGTGCCTCTGTATGTGGATTGTCTTCTCACCCTGTTACGCCAGGGGCCAGCGGCTTTGCCCCCCCGCCCCACACGAGAAGCCCGCAAAGACGGCCTTCGCTGGGCAGGACCAGAAGCTCCGCCAAACCACTCGCTAGGGGGTTGGGGTTCCAGAGGTTATCCCTTCCGCGCGAATGTAGAAAAGCTGAGTCTTTCCACTCGGCTGATCCGCGGTCGCAATGATTACGAGGGCCGTAAAGTTCTGTCCTTGGGTTTTTCCAAAGAGACAGAACGTCCCGGCTAAGGCTCCCCCAGGCACCGGCGTCCCGGCTAGCCCTTCTGAGGCGATCGCCGATGCGGTGTTGCCTGTGCTGCATGCCGTCTGCGAGTTGTCGTTCCAACCCGCGCGGGCCATACGATCCAGGGTGTAGAAGTTGCCAACTGCGTCAGGGCTCCGGGGGCTGGTGAAGGCCACGAAGCCCAGGCTGTTCAACTTGTTTCCCGCCTGCGCCTGACTCTGTGATTCCACCCCGCTCAAGAGGCCCTGGAGCATCAGGTTCACCGCGGGAGGTAGGCTAACGTTGCTCTGTGTCGCGCCAGGGAAGCGTGGAACATCGGGCCAGAGCTGGGATACAGTAACCGCTGTCTCCCCCGTGGCCTTGTTGACGGCTGAATTGACCGCCGAGTTGACCGCTGAGTTCAAGACGTTGCAACTGAGGAGAGTGAGAACTGCCAAAGAGCCAAAGACCATCATCGGGAGTTTCGACTTCGGTATCGATGCCATTGCGTGTCTCCGTGGAGTCTTGTTGAGGGCGTGGCCCCGTCATGCTTCGGGGGCCAAGCTCTAGTCGGATCGGCTGGATTGAGATTGGCGGCCTTCCCCCCAGAAGAACCAAGTCCCCCCAGCAAACGGTCTTGCTGCCATGCCTTTGGTGCGCCTGCTGCTGCCTACCACGTTCCGAACAGGATTCTGGGCTGCCGGTATGGCCCTCGACCCACTGCGGTCACAACCCCCTCGAGCCGGCACCTCGCTCACTAGAAGGGGCCCCGCTTGGTTCAGATTCCTAGAATGGAGGTCAAGCCGGGAGAGACTAGTCGGGGGCCCAGGAAGGCCCCGCTATTGAACTTTGCCCCCGCCGCATGTCATGGGGTGCATCTCCTCTTACAGCGCAAGCTATGTGCGTCAGCCGCGCCAGCCCCTATCCGGAGCCTTGGCAGACTGCATACCAACAATTGACTATTATAGATTGTTTTTGTCTGGAATAAACTTGGCAGGAGATTAGAGAATGGTGGCAATTATTGGCGGAAATGTGAAAAATTGTCAGGCCACCCGCTTTCCGTGGGGACTTTGTCCCTGTGTCGTTAACCTTTGCCTACAGACCCCAGCTTGCCGAAGGGCTCCTGTTCTTGCCTACCACGGGACTGGACCTCGGCTCAAGCCTGTCCCCTCTCGGCCTCAAGAGGTCATAAGCCCCCGCAGGGCTCCAGCAGGACCCAAGCCTCTTTCGCCATCCTTCTTTGAGGGTTCCGGAACCTGGCCGGGTCTGAAAACGCCGTGGACGCAGGCGCTGGCCGACGCGAGGTCAGCGCCTGTGCGGTCTCCCCCTAGGTAGATTGGCCCCCCTACACCAGGCCCCCAAATTCAATCCCCCCAGGGGACCGTTCGGAGCTCTGCCATTCCAATGAGGCTAGCCCGACGGAACCCGGGATTCCAAGAGGGCGCACCCTAGGTCTCAAGTGAGCTCTCGAGCGCCTCAACCAATTCGAGGCAGGCATTGGCCACGTACAGCCTGGCCAATACCGTTGCGTACGCAGCCCCCAGCGCCACCACGATCGGGAGCACCAGAAACAGGCTCTGGAAGAAGGAGGAATTGAGGGCCCCATAGACATAGATCCCGACCAGGGACAGGAAGAGCAGCCCTCCCGCCATCCACGCATCTCTTCGGGACCCCTTCTGGCGGATTCGCAGCAGACTAGCATATTCCTTGAGTCGATCGTGTGTGGGCATGGCTCACTCCTTGACTGCAACTCGTCGAGTAAGAAATCCAGTTTATACCCAAGCCTTCTCCGGCGCCCTGAGGCGATCCCGCCCCCTAGACGTCCCACGGATCCCGGACCGGCCTCGAACGAGCCTTCTCCGCCCATGGGAACTTGCTTTTTCGTCGAGACCGTGCGCTCCTCGACCCGCTCACCAGCCCGTGAAAGAGAATCAGCCAAATCCTAGCTTCAAGAGCGAGACCGGACCACCTCGCCTGCAGCGGAGGCATGATCGAGGGCTATTCAATGGCGACGGGAGCCAGGCCGATACCAATCGGAGTGATGCCGCGGCCCCGACCGAGGGGGCCGCGGCATTCCGTTCCCTATCGGGGGATCGCCAGGAACCCAAACCGCCTGGCAAAGCAAGAACCGCAGACTTCCATTCCCGTGGCAGCCAAAGGATCCTATTTGCGAACCCCAGTAGCCAGGGCTGGATGTTCGCAAGGATGGAGGCGGAGTCCAGTGTCGGCCGGAAAAGCGCGGCCCTGGGATTGGGTCGCGGGAGTCCCGGCCGGCGACCCAATAGGCAGAGCCGTCATCGGATTCACAATTTGTCGCCAGGATTCGAACGAAAAGCAGGCCGATTCGATAGCGTAAGCTCATGATATTAGAGGCCTCCAATTATCGGGAGCCTCTTTTTTATGTCCGGATTGCGGCGATTGACTGCGCGAGGATCAATTCCACAATAGAACCCTGGAGCATCTCCGGCTTAGGCGAACTAAATGGCGCACGGAGGCAGACTGAGCGATGGCCGATCTAGCAAGACTCTTGGAGGCATACTACGAGATTCTGGCCACGGAATTCGGTCGGCTCTGCACTTCGGGGCAGATACCCCATCATGGGGAACGCGGGAGGCTGCTCGAGGAGGCCCTATCTTCCTTTCTATCCCAAGTGCTACCTGCTCGTGTTGCGATAGGGTCTGGTCAGATTGCAGGGTCCACAACGCCCGAGACTAGTAGCCAGACGGACGTCGTTCTTTATGATTCTGTGAAATTCCCCCTTCTGATCAACCAAGAGTCTTCTCAACTTTTCCTCACAGAATCGGTGCTGGCTGCTATTGAGGTGAAATCGACGCTCAACAAGGGGAAGGCAGAGGAGGGTTTCGAAGTCACTGCGTCTGCTAAGCGGCTCCCCAAATTCCCGCCGGGCACTTTCCCACCAACTCCGGGAATCCTTTTCGCCTATCGGACGGAATGGACGAAAGCCCCACGGCCACTAGCTGAAATGCTCTACAAGCAAGTGCCGCTGTCTCTGGAGACAGCACCCGTCATGGTCTGCTCGCTGTACCCCGGATTCATCATTGCTGCGACCAACGCGCTAGGCTATTCGGTGACTAACCTTGGCGCAATCCTGGCGGGAAGGGAGGAAGCGAACAGATTTCCCCCCAATATGTACGTGCTCATTCGACCTCTCGGCGCTATCGAAAAGCACGTGCTACTGTTCTTTTATCTGCTTATCGCTACTTATCTGAAGAGCACTCTTCAGGTGGATGACTGAAGTTCAGGAACCGCCCCCTCAAAAGCGGTGAACGCGGTTCGCTTCGCCTAGCCTCCTCGCCGTGAAACTCATGGATCGCCAGAATCGGACGAATTTGGCCTCTTGGAGGCCTTCCAGCCAATGGGCGCATGGCACCCAAGATCCGCCCTGGGCGACGTTGTCTATCGTGTGGTGCGGTCCTAGAATAGAGGCCGCCGTTCGTGCGCCGTGCGGCAACCTAGCCTTGCCGGTTCGGGGCGTAGACTTTAATGTTGTTAGGCAGCCGCCCATGATGGCCTTCGTCTCCCAAAAACAGGGACACCATCCATCACCAACGATTGAGGAGACCCACATGGAAAGACGATATTCCGCGCTTCGGACAATCGGTTCCATTTACAAGTTTCTCGGCGGCGTCGTCCTCGCAATCACGATCCTTATCGTTATTGGGTTTTGCTTCACCAGCGTGTTTGGCGGCACGGCGCTTGGCAACACCGCTCGCCAGTTAGGTGCAGGACCAGGCGCCGGAGGCGTGTTCACACTTGCCGGGGTGATCCTCAGCATCGTGGCCGTACTAATTGGCGGAGGTATATCCCTAGGACTCTTTGCTCGTGGCGAGCAAATCTATCTATTCATCGCGCTGGAGGAGAACACCCGGGCCAATGCACTTGCTCTCCAGGCACTCGTGCCCGGGCGTGCAGAGGCTAAGCGTTAGCGCCCGGGCTATTCCCCGCCACCAGTCCCGCGGCACGGGCCCTCCTAGACTTGTGCTGTCTGGAAGTCCGGAAAGCTCTCCCTGCATCGGCCCCTCAGCACAACCGAAGTCTAACTGATCGTCCGCCAGGGAGCCGCAGGCGCAGGCATTGAACCAATATCGCCTCACGATTTCGGCAGGTCATTCGTCGGCCAAATGCTCGACAACGGACAGGACTTGTCCGTCGTTTCCAGTCTAGTCGGCCACTCATTCATCCTGACGACCAGCCGATATGATCGCCGGCCATTGGAATTGCAGAGAACTGCACTCGAGACCCTGCGCGTTCCATGGCCGATGTAAGGCCACTCCAGAGGAGGATGCTATGCCAGCGAATAACATCATTGATCCCCTTCCCGAGCAGATACTTGGCGTCCTGAAGAGTCTCGATTTGGATATTGTGACTGCGGAAATCCATTGCAAAAGCGTCCATAGAAAAGACCCCCTTAAAATCCAAGATGAGGCGATTCTTTGCTGCCTAGAACATGGTGGAGATGTCGCCGCAGGCCTTGTAGTTGCAGTCAAGCAACGATTGTCTCGTTCCTCTTTCATCCTCACTGGGGCCCTGATGGAGACCCTCTTTTGGTCACGATACGTTGCTCTTTCAGAGGAGAAAGCCCAAGTCTTTCTCGAGGCCGCGGAAAACGAGATGAGAAGGAACATGCGCTGTCTCTTGAAAGAGGAATACGCTCCGCTGGTCGAAAAGGATGGCAATGACAGGACTGCTGAGTACAAAGATCACCAAAGTTTCGCAGACATTCCCCGGGGGCCCTCCGTGGAGGATGTCGCCAGGGATGGGGGGCTTCACCAATACTATCGGGACTTCTATCCAACCTTTTCCTTCTATGTCCACCGCAAGACACTACCGGGTAGCGAACGTGCTGACCCTGAGCATGAAATGTATATATCGGCCACGACTGCGCATTCCCTTTTCATGGGCATCAACTTCATCGCGTACGAGTGGACTGAATTCCGCAGACAAGCCGACCAGAGTGCCCTCGACCGACTCCTGTGGCGGACGCCGCCCCACTCGACTAACCAGGGAGGCGAATCATGACCGCCAAAACCGCATGAATCTACGTGAGAGTTTCGTCTGAAAAGCAGGGGAACGGGATTGCACGTCCCCCGTGGATCAAGAACGTGCCTCCCGCGAGTTGTGCCAGAAGCGAGACTACCGTGTTGTGGAAGTCGTGCGCGATGTGGAGGGATATCAGGGTGCGGATGGGCGTCTGATTGAGCCGTCCGGCAGCAACGAGGATCGCCCTGGCCTCCTGCATGTCTTGGATGCAGCCTCCTCCGGCAAGATCGATTTCGTTGTCGTCCGGAAAGTGGATCGCTTGAGCCGTGACCTTGGCCCCGCGGCGCTTATCAAGCGGGCGCATGAGAGGAATCCTTCTTGGCAAATCGAGGCCGTGGCGGATGTCTTCTCCTGGGAGATGTGGCCTCTCCTGGCCGGATTGGCCTCGTTCCAGAAATCCACTCAGTTGCAGACGACCCTCCGGGGACGCAAATCCGGTCTGCGGGCTAATCGCTCCGGGTGGACTGGTTCGCGATGGATTGACAAAAGATCCCGCGACCAAGCGGCTCGTCATCCAGCCTGAGGAGGCTCGGGTTGTCCGGCGCATCGTGGACAGTTATGCTCGCGGAGGCACCACGCGGGGTACGGCCAACAAATTGCGCGCCGAGGGGGTCAGGGGGGTCGCAATGGCCGATCGATTGGCTTCGGCACCGTGGCCGAAATCATCCTCCGTGGCGAATCTTATGCGACGGGTCAAATTGTGGAGCACTGGGGAGGCGAGACCTTCGAGTTGACCTTTCCACTAATCATCAGCGTATCACTCTACATGCGCGTCCGTAAGCGAGCAAGGAAGAATCAAACCTTTGCTAGGCGAAACACGAGGCATCCGGCATTGCTGCAAGGGATCATCCGTTGTGCTGCCCACCCCACTTGGCGGATGTTCCTGAAAAGAGGTCGTCGCAGACCCAACTCCCCCGCCAATGCTTGCCCGGCACCCTACAGGACGGCAGGCAAGGTTAGCATGGAAGGATGCGCCAGGCGGGTGCCGGCCGCGTCGATCGATAGGGTTGTCTGGAAGAACGTCAGCGAATTGTGGCTCAGCCCCCTCGTCCTCCCAGAGGACATTGGCCCCAAAACGAAAGGCTCCAAGGCGCAAATGGGTGAACTTCGAGAGAGGATCGCCACTCTGACCCGGGCCATCGGAAAGACGAGGGATGAGCGGCATTACGCCATTTCCAATGCCGCAGCCCTCGGCTTGGCCGTGAGCGAGGTGACGGTTCAGTTGGCTGAGATCGAGGAGCGGAAAGCCAGTCTCACCCAGGAGAAACGGAAGGCCGAATCGGAGCTGTCTCCAGCTGAAATCCATGCCGAGTTCCCCCGCCTCCTGGAGCAGAGCATCAAGGATCGCCGCAAGGAACTCAAAGGCCGGATGTCGTTCAACCGAAAGCGCGAGATCGTCCAGGGCCTTGTCGATGTTCTTTGGATCAAGACGAATCCGAATTGGGAGAAGACTTATCAGGCGGAGTTGGCGATTGTCGTCCCGCTCGGCAAGGAATCGCCGCATCTGCGCGGATCGTTAAATGGCCAGTCCAATGCTGAATCCGATGATCCGTCTTCTGGTGACACCGGCCGAGGTTCCATCTCCGCTGGGACCGCCAACCCGCTGACCCAACGCTATTCCTGGCGCAGCCCTTCCGGCCCCGGCCCTCTCTAGGCAACGGCACGGGACAGTTGATCGAGGCGAGCCATTTCCTCGTTCGAAAGCCTGAACCGCATAGCCCGCGCACTTTCTTGGGCCTGGCTGGTCTTGGTGGCGCCGGGGATGGTAACGACCGCCTCTCCGTGAAAGTGAATCAGCCAATTGAGGGCGACTTGAGCTGCTGTGGCCTGGTGCCCGGCCGCGATTTCTTCCAGCGCCATCACCAGCGGGCGGGTGCGCTCGAGATTGTTGCGGATCATCAATCGAACTCGTATCGATGGGCGCGAAAGCAGTTTCGGGTCCCTATGGTACTTTCCCGTCAGCAACCCAGAGGCCAGCGGCGTGTAGGCCACGATGGTAACCCCCAATTCCTGAGCCGTTTCCAGAACGCCATTGGTCTCGATCTCGCGCCGAAGCAGGCTATAGCGGACCTGGTTGACGGCCAAAGGCAACCCCCGCTTCTGCAGCTCGGCATGGGCACGCCGCATGCGCGCGGCACTGAAATTGCTCACTCCTACCGAGCGAATCTTCCCGGCCTCGACAAGGTCCGCCATGGCGTCCATTTCGGATTCCGGGGACGAGAAACTCCAGGGTTGGTGGATCATGTACAGGCTGATGCTATAACCGTCCAGGAAACGGACGCGGTTGGCGATCGTGCGCGGGATGTTGGCGGCCGTCCTGAAGAAGGGAAGCCACTTCGTCGCCACGACGACCTCCGAGTCCGATTTCCCCGCTGCCTTGAGGGCCAGCGCCAACGATCTTTCCGACAAGCCGCCGCCGTACATTTCCGCAGTGTCAAAGAAGTTGATCCCCCCGTCGAGAGCCGCCTTCACGATGTCATTCTTCCCCTCTTGTGGGATCACCGGGAACATGGAGCCCATTAACCCACCCCCTCCGGAGAACTCCATCACCCCCAACCCAATCGGGGACACGCGGATGCCGGTCTTGCCTAAGGACCTCTTTTCGATTGCCGATCCCGTCGCCATTTGATCGCCTCCCAGCACGACTCAGCCGATACTTTCCATAACCGCTACTGTACCCCATTGGCCGACAAGCTGCAGCCTACTCCGTCCTGGCCGGGAAAGAGCGCAGCCGGACAGGCCGCCCCCGAGTCCTGTCCCCCCACCCTACCCGCCCTTGCCTTCGGCCAAAAAGATAAAGGGCTGTATGATACGGCTATGAACAAAAATCCCCGACGGTCGGCGGCCTCGCGGTCCACTATCCAGGACGTGGAGGCCGCGGGGCACTGGGTGGATGCCGAGCTGGATACCGCGCTCAGGCTCCACGGTCTCTCCATCGCCAAGCTGAGCGTTCTCCGACATCTCGCCCAGGCCAAAGAGCCGTTGGCCATGGGGCAGCTCGCGGAGATCCTGGCCTGCGTCCGCTCCAATATCACCCAGCTGGTGGACCGCCTGGAGGCCGAGGGCATGGTTCAACGCTCACCCGACCCTCACGATCGCCGGAGCCTGTGGGTGACGATCACCAAGGCCGGCCGCCGACGCTATCAGCTGGGGATCACGGCCGAGCGAGTGGTTCAAGTCAAGCTCGCCCAGGGACTCTCGCCGCGCGAGCAAACCCAGCTGGCGCGGCTCCTCGCGAAACTGCAAAGGAGTGAAGTTGGAAGGTGAGTTCCAAGGCACGAGATCTCAGCAACCGTCCCATCCCCAAGGCCAGGACAACGGGACTGGGCCGTGTTTCAGCAAAGGAGGACAACCGTGTTGGACAATGCGGGCGTGTTGATTCTCAGGGTCGTAGTCGGCTTGCTGCTCGTCGGTCACGGCAGTCAGAAACTGTTCGGCTGGTTTGGGGGAGGAGGATTCGCCGCAACGGCTGGTTGGATCGGCAAGATTGGGCTCCGGCCCCGATGGTTCTGGGCGCTTCTCGCCTCGCTCAGCGAGCTCGGCGGAGGCTTGCTGCTCGCCCTCGGATTCCTGAACCCCCTGGGGTCACTCGGGATTTGCGCGGCAATGCTGATGGCCACTGTCAAAGTCCACTGGCCAAATGGTATCTGGGCCACTAAGGGCGGGGTGGAGTTCCCGTTGACCAATCTTGCCGCGGCGCTTGCTTTGGCTCTGACCGGACCTGGTACCTACTCGCTGGATGGGGCCCTGGGAATTCGGTTCCCAGAGCCGGTCACCCTGATCGTGGGCCTGGTCCTCGTCATCCTGGGATTGCTGGCGGCCTTCGCCTCTCAGACACCGCGATCGGGCTCGCAATCTGGAGCCACCCAGGGGTAGCACTCGTCTTGGGAGTTTCCCAGAGGTTAACCGCCAACAGATTCCCATTCGGCTCCGACCGAGGATGAGCTGCATGCTGAATCTTGCCGGACCGCAAAGCCCGGCGGCGCCCATCGCTTGCCTTGCCTCCCACCGGGAGGAAAAAAGCGTGCCATACACTGAAATCGCCTTCACCCTCCAACGAGGGATGGGGTCCACACAGGCACTGCGCAAAAGGGCCGATCTCATCGTTCAGCTCTTCTGCTTGTGCGGCCAGTTCGCCAACTCAATTTGCGCCGTCCGCTCTCCCCTTTGGTCCCTCCTTCGGCCAAGAGGCCGAGAGCAAGACCCTCGAAACCGGCGACCGTTGGAGGCGCCGGAGCCGTCCCGCGACTAAGGCGTTGCGGTCACGACAAATCCAGTCCCTTCCAAGCGCACGTAGAAGATTTGAGTCTTCCCACCTTGCTGACCAGCTAGCGGAAAGATCACAAGAGCCGTATTGTTCTGGCCCTGGATCTTTCCGAAGAGACAGAGGTTTGCCGGAATCTGCGCGCCAGCCACAGGCGTGCCGCCGTTCAGCAGGCTGCAGCCTGGCTCGGATTCCACATTCCATCCTGCCGCGCTCATTCGATCAACGGTGTAGAAAGAAGCAACAGCGGCTGAACTGTCGGAGCTGGTGTGGGCAGTGAAGCTCATGTTATTTATCTTGGCACCCCCGCCTTGCTTTTGGGCCTCCTGTGAGTAAGCCCCCCTCAGGATCTCTTGGACCATGAGATTCAAGCCTGGAGGAAGACTGGTGCTGGCCGGAGAGGCCCCGGGCAGCGGCGGCACATTCGGCCACAGCTGCGACACCGAAATAGCCTGTTGGCCCGTAGCTTTGCTGACCGCCGAGTTAATTGCCGAGTTCAGAGCCTGAGTGAATAGGCTGCAACTGAGGAGGGTTAGAGCGGCCAGTGAGCCAAAGCTCGTGATCCGGAATCTGGACTTCATCATCGATGGCATTGCCCTGCTCCCCTGAGTTATCTTGAGGATCTGCCCACAATGCCCTTCGCGGCCCAGGCCTCAATCGGATCCGTTCGAACGCGATTTCCGGCCCTCCCCCGAAGAATCAAATCTACCCGGGCCCTGGCAGCGCCCTCACGCCATTCGGGTCGCTTTCAAGGATTGGAAGCGTTGCCTCCGACGCGGCGGCCCGGCCGCCTGGGCGACTTGCCGGACCCGCTGTGCGCAGAACCGCGTGCCCAGGCCGCTTCCTCGGGGCTTAGTCCATCATCCAAACTCGCATGCAGCCTGTTCCCAGTCCGCTTGCAGGAGAGAAGAACACGGCTGGCAAAGGCCTGCTTGGAATCATGGACCGACCGGTCCGGAGGGCTACTCCTCCTCAGGCGGTGCCGCCACCGCGTGCATCAACCGGCCTGGGTCCCCCGTCAAGGCAATGCCAGGGCAGGCAGAATTGGTATCGGTTGTAAGACAACATCACTCCCAGCATTCTTTATGCCGTCTCGGAGGGCCGACACCCACCTTTCCAGGCAGCTCAATATGGGCCAGACTTCCCCAGGTTGTGCAATGGTCCCCCACCGGGCAACAGTTGAATCGCGGTGAGTTCCAATCACCGATCAGGCTCCGCGGGTGCCGCCTGGATCAAGGCGCGGAGAGCGCCCTCGCGTGGACTTGCCGCTTGAAGTCGAGCCTTGCTGCCTGCAGGGCCTTCACTTTTCGGATGGGGCCGATTTCGCGATCGCCGCCTCAAGGTCACTCTTTGCGGCACCTACGCCTGCCCTCCCGCGGGGCTTTCCTGGTTCCGTGATCCTTTCAAGCTACGCCTGGGGCTGCGTTGCTCTGATCGAATACAGAGAATACGAACAAGTTCTCCACGACCCCTGCAAACCTCACCCACAATCAACGGGCAGGGTCGACATCCTGTCGCTCGGACAGGATGAGCAGACGAGAGAGGGGCGAAGTAAACCAATACCGCGAGGCGATGGCTGAGACAAGGCCTGCCCAGCCCGACGCTGGAATAGCCGAGCGCTGGGTCGGGTCTCTCAGGCCGCTTTTGGATAGCCTTACGCCCTGTGCACCCGGATCTCGAAAGGTCTCCTCGTCCTCATTCGCTCAGGCCCGGGAGATTGCTTCGGTCCGATTACAGAGCCGGCCCTTGCGAAGAAGGCCCTTCCGGAGACGACCAGTTCCCCCTACGACGCCTTGGGACGAAACACCCTGCCCGGGCTCCAGGGAGTGCCCAACCAGGAGAGGAACCAGCGGTCCAGCCCCCACCACCCCGCCGTTTTCCAAGCCAGAATGATGAAGATCTCCAGGATAAGAAGAATCGGATTGATGCTCACCGCCCCGGCGAGAAGGTAGTTCATGTTCATGAACCACCCGAAGAACGCGGCAATGCCGGTGAAGATCCCGAGGATCAGGGCTACCCCAACCAGAAACTCGCCAAAACTCACAACGTAGCTCCAGACCCCGACGTGGGGCAAAACCGCATTCTGGAGAAAGGCTCCATACCAGCTTTGGACGGCGGGATGAGCCCCGCCCGCTTCGGCGACAGCCCCCTTGATAAACCCCGCCAGGGCCGTCCCCGCCTTGGATCCGACCCACGTATCGCTGTGCAGCTTCTCCCATCCGGCCTCAAGCCATTGAAGGCCGGCGTAGACCCGGGCGATCAGCCAGATCCACGACCAACGGATGGAGCCGAACAGGGCTCGTGCCGCTGGAGGGTCCTCGAATGTTTCGACCACCGCCCGAGAACTTGATGGTTTCATTTCTGTGCTCCTCTCCCAAAAAGGATGGCCGATCTGCGGGAAGATTCCGAACTCGAACAGGAGCTTGGACACTGAAATTGGCGAATCCCTATCCCAACTATCTTACCTGAAAATAAGGTAACCCACTTCTGTCGAATCGGCGACCCCTCGCCAAGCTGAGACGCTGATGGGCCGCCCAGCCCCCTGAAACTGGGAGGAAGGATGGGCGCGCCGACACGGCAGCGTGATGAGTTCCCCAACTCTCCGATCGATCGGGCCGCATCGGCCTTGCTGGAGAGAGAAGTTGCCGCGGCGGGAATCCCCGCCAGACCTTGCTTGAAGTACCACGCGACACGCCACCTTGGGACCAGTCCATAGGATGGCCAAGGTCTTCTCAATCAAGTTCAACGCCAACCCGGTGGGGTCAGCAACGCAAGGAAATAGTAGGTCCCATCTATCAGATCAACCTTGGGGGAGCAGGAAGGACCGCAGATTCCGCCTCGTCCCCCTGCGACCGGAGATTCGTTGCCCGATCTCGTCGGCACCGCGTCCGCCCGATGGAGCCCATCCCCTTCCCAGCGCGTCGCTCAGGGCCAGCCGCATCCGTTTGAACGGCACAGAGGTCGAAAGAAGTGCGCCCATTGGCCCCCGAGATCCGAGGCCACGGAGGAAATCAAGTCATGCGTCCGGGCTCGCATGGAGAACTTTTCCCTCGGGCCGTCTCCAAAGGGGGGCCCCCGAAAAACTGCAGGTGCGCTATGATTCATGCCCGGGAGGATTCGCCATGGCCGAAGATTTGATCAAGCGCATTGGGCAAGACGGAGTTCGGTTCGTCTGTTTGCAATTCATCGATGTGGTCGGGACAGTGAAGAGCGTTGACCTTCCGGCTCACCGCCTCGAAGACGCCCTGGAGAACGGGGTCTGGTTTGACGGCTCCTCCATTGAGGGGTTCGCCCGCATCCAGGAATCGGACATGCTTCTTCGTCCGGACGTTTCCACCTATCAGGTCCTTCCCTGGAGCGAGCCGGAGCGCAAGCGGGCACGGATCTTTTGCGATGTATACACTTCCGATGCTGAGCCCTTCCCCGGGGACCCGCGCGGTGCGCTCAAGCGGATGCTGGCTAAGGCAACCGATCGAGGCTGGCTGTTTAACACCGGACCGGAACTTGAATTCTTTCTCTTCCGACGCGATGGCGACATCCGCCCGGTCCCGCATGATACCGGATCCTACTTCGATTTCTCGGCGCGCGATGAGGCCCAGCGGGTGCGAAATCAGATCATTGCTGGCCTCGAGCAGATGGGGCTGGAGGTCGAGATGGGCCACCACGAGGTGGCTCTGGGGCAGCACGAGATCGACTTTCACTATGCCGGCGCGCTGGAGACGGCGGACAATGCGGTTACCCTGAAGTACGCGGTTAAGGCGATCGCCAACTTGAATAACCTGACGGCGACCTTCATGCCCAAGCCGATCTTTGGGATTAACGGCTCGGGCATGCACACGCATATGAGTCTGTTTGAGAAACCCACGCGGCGGGGAAGGGGATCCAACCTCTTCTATGACCCCAAGGACGAGTTTCACCTGTCCCCGCTGGCCAAGTCGTTCCTGGCTGGGTTGATCGAGCATGCGCGCGCCCTGGCGGCCGTTGTGGCCCCGACCGTGAACTCCTACAAGCGCATTGTCCCCGGCTATGAGGCTCCGGTCTACGTATGCTGGGCGCAGATCAATCGCTCCGCCCTCATCCGCATCCCGCGCTACACGCCCGGGAGCAAGAGCGGAGCGCGGATCGAGCTGCGCTTCCCCGATCCCTCCTGCAACCCCTACCTCGCATTTGCCGCCATGTTAGCCGCAGGAATGGACGGGATCGACCGGAAGCTGACGCCTCCTCCGCATGTCAACAATGTCGACGTTTACCATCTGTCGGAACAGGAAGTGAAGCGGCGGGGCATTCCCATTCTTCCGGGGTCGCTCCCTGAGGCATTGGCCGAACTCAGTCAAGATGAGGTGATCAAGAGGGCTCTTGGCCCAGCGGTGTATGAGGCCTTTGACCGGGCCAAGCGCGAGGAATGGGACGATTACCGCATTCACGTCACGGACTGGGAAATCGAACGATACCTTGAGAACGCCTAGCCTGACACCGGTTTGACGGGGGCAGGGCCTGGAAGGGCGCTGCTCCCGCCTTGGTCCGGCTCTCCCGGGGTGGACACAGCTGGACATTTCTGCTTGGGCGACATCCGATCCATTGGCTGGCACAAAGTTCAGAATCCATTCTTCCCATCCTGGGAGCCACCTTTACTGAAGAGGAAGAGCTTTCCTGGACAGCAAGATGCCGTGGCCCTCGTGAAAAGAGACCTGCCCGGCCCCCCTACGACTCCGATCGGGGTCTGCATTGCTTGACTCGAGCAGCATCGGCAGCAATTGGTAGTGACCTCGAAAGGCCCAAGGCGGGCCTTGCCACTGGACCAATCCGTGGAACTCGTGCGCCCGCCTGATCACAACCCCGACCTCAGGGGACAAAACGAGCGGACAAACTCGGTCCGATGTGTCAGGAGGCTTGAGTCCGCATTCGCCAGCCGCGACTTCACGTCAACAGGAGTATCCGCGGAGGCACCAGGATGTCACTCGTTCACCTGCAGATCAGACCAAGCGATTGCGATATCTATGGCCACGTCAACAACGCGGTCTACGCAAGCTACTTCGAGCAGACCCTGGCTCAACACCTGGCGGCCCTCGGCTTCAGCGACGATTGGCAGCCGGATTCTCCGTGCTTCTGGGCGCCACAGTCACTGACGCTCGAATACCGACAAGCGGCGACCTATGGAGACCCTCTCGAAGGACGCGTCTGGCTGGCCAAGCTGGATGGAGTCCGTCCAGCGTTCGGGTTCGATATTCTTCGGCCCGCTCGTTTTCCCGACCATCCGGCTCTGGCCCTTTTCCGCGCAGTGGGATCGTGGGCGAGGTACTTCAAGAACAGCGGCGAGCCTCAGGAAATTCCCACGGCGTTGCTGGCTCGTTTTCCCAATGACGAGGGATCGCTTCCGCGGGAGCGCCGGCCGGTTTCGCCCTCTTCCGATGTGCGAAAGTACAGCTTTGACCACCGTGTCCAGAGGAGTGAGGCAGCCCCCAGCGGGCATCTGCACCTGCAGGCGTTCTACCGCCTGCTGGAGGAAAGCCTTTCCAACTCGTGCGAACAGGCCGGCTGGCCGGTGGAACGCTGGCTCGCCGCCGGTTTCTTCACCGTTCAGACCCGCCATGATAGCCAGATCCTTTCTCTCCCTAAGGCGGGCGAAACTGTCAGAATGACAAGCCAGTTGGTTGAATCCCGGCGCCTCGGAGGAACCTGGCAGCTGGAGATGCAACGGGGCGCCGATGGACAAGTGCTGGCCAGGGACTACTCGACCGGGGTTCACCTTAACCTGGAGGGACATCCCGCATCTCCGCCAGTCCAAATCCTCAAGGACATTCAATTCGGGTGAACCGGGGCAAAGGCTCCCCTTGGCTTTTCCCACCTGCTTTCTGAACCTCTTGGCATCATAGCCGAGCGGAATGGGGTCGCTTTTCGCCGCTCCATCAACTCAAGGCGAAAGAGGGCCCGGGTCGGCGGATCGACTTCCGGGAAGGCGCTGAGAATTGCCACCCGGAATACGGAGCGCCTGCTCTCGGTCGAGTTGGTTGAGCGCGATGTAACACCGCCCTGCTCACGTCGATAGAGCCCATGGGGTTTCTTGCCCAACGCGACCAATTCAACCGCCTCTCAGCTTGGCCCCCCTGGAGCAATCAGCGCTCTCCCTTTCGGCCTTCTGCTCAGGGCCTGTGCCCCAAGGCCGAGGTCTGGAATACGAGACCAAGCGTGGCTATTGCACGGTCCAGGGACGAACAAAGAGTCTTAAGGAGTAAGATATGACGTCTTTGTTCTCGCACGAGCAACAACATTCCAACGGCTGCGCGGTGCGGTTCACATGGACATCGTTGCCAGGCCGTAAGGAGAGATTCTGGTGCTAAAACGATACCCGGCTGCCATCTTCCTTGCCGTTCTTGCCGTGGCGGTCCTGGTTCTGGCCTTCCTCATTTGGGGCCCCCCCAGTCTCTCTGCGCCGGCCAGAACCTCAGCTGGGACGGCAACTCTCGGCTCGCAGACTGCGACGGCTCGGGTCTTGTCTGTGACCCAAGTAAACCCGGCGCCCGGGGGCGGCCAAAGTCAGTCTTATGAAGCCATGGCTGTGCAAATCCTGGACGGACAATACAAGGGGGTCAAGACGGTGGTGAATTACTACAGCCAGAGTTCTTCCCCGCTGGCAGCGGGCGCCGAGATCTATGTGGAACTCAACCTCAGCCCCACGGGTCAGCTGAAGGCAAACTACACTGACTACGTGCGTTCGCAGCCTCTGCTCATCCTGCTTCTGGCTTTTGTGTTGGCAATGCTGGCGATGGGCCGCTGGAAGGGCCTGGGCAGCCTCGTGGCCTTAGCCTTCAGCATGTTGGTGATTGTCCGCTATGTCATTCCCCACATCCTCGCCGGCGAGGATCCGGTCCGCGTGAGCTTGACCGGGGCCATTATCCTGCTGGCGGTCACTCTCTATTTGACCTACGGCTGGAACATGAAGACCCACGCCTCGGCGATCAGCATGACCCTTTCGCTCTTGCTGACAGGCGGCCTTTCATCGTTCTTCGTATTTCTGACCCACCTGACCGGGTTCGGGGATGAAAACGTCATGTACCTCATGACGTCCTTTTCCGTGCAGATCGACCCCAGGGGATTGTTGCTGGGGGCGATGATCATTGGCGCCGTGGGTGTCCTGGGCGACTTGGTCACCTCGCAGTCCGCGGCGGTCGTCGAGATCCATGACGCCAACCCGTCCTTGGGCGTCCGGGAAACTTTCCAGAAGGCCATGCGGATTGGCCAGGACCACGTGGCGGCAACGGTCAACACTCTGGTGCTCGCGTATACCGGAGCTTCGCTGCCGCTGCTGCTCATCTTCACGGTCGGCAATGGCAACTTCACCTACTTTATCAACTCAGAACTGCTTTCCGAGGAGATCGTGCGCACCCTGGTCGGCTCCCTGGGGCTGGCAGCGGCCGTGCCGATTTCAACCATCGTTGCCACCTTCTTGATCGTCAACCAAAAGCGCCGGGAGAGTCAGTCTGCCCAGCTCGGCTCCGAGGCGCGAAGCGACGCGGTGGCCGGACCACACCAGCCCTAGTCCAAGATCTCCCCACCAGAAGAACTGTCGGGAGGTATTCAACCGTATCCATATCCTCGTTGTCCTCCACCGGCCGTTGCCCTTCTTTGCGACCGATGCGAACCGGGTTGCCTTCTTGCATTTTCGGCCACCCATGGTTTCCGGTCCTCCCCCGGGGTGGCCTGCGGCCGAGATGACGATGGCCAGCAGGGAGAGCCGCTGCGAACCACTTGTTCGTGGGCTCTGCAGTCCTCGGAATGAGAACGCTCCATGTCCAAGGTGCATCGTGTGACCCAAGCCGATTGAAGCCGACCAGTTGCGCCAAACAGCCCCCAGAAGAGATGAGGGTTTGATCGTGCTACTGAGTCTCATTCCTCTGCTCACCGGGTTCGAACTTCCCAGGAAGGAGGACAGGCCTGGAACTCCCCTTCAACACCGCCACCTTGCTACCGATTGTGTTCTTGGCCTCCTGAGGGGCCCGCATCCCCTGGGCATCGACTTCCCGCCGCAGGGGGAGGCGCTGCTCATCCTGCGCCTCGGGCCGGGCAAACCCCGTCCCGGAAGGAAACGGGGAGTTGGGAACCGGTTGCAAGTCCCCAGGGCAATGAGGGTCCCCGGAGAAGCGCGATGTGCCGATTGAGCGGCCCAAACACGCGCTGACTCTTGCCTTCCGCCGGAAGCTCGAGATTCTCATCTCGGTCCAGGCCAAATCAAATGGCCGTGCGCCAAGCCGCACGGACTCCCGATGAGCGGGGCGTTCCCGGTCCCCAGCGCTTTGACCTCCATTCGGGAATGCGATGGCCAAGCACATGTCCCTCTCGCCAACTACGGTGACGGTCCATCCTTGCTTTCCATTTCGAGCGCTTGCCAACGCCCGCTCCTCCTCCAGGGGGCTCCCATCTTTCAATTCGGTGCAACCGGCTGAACCCGAGGATGTGTCCTGTTGCCGCATGTCAGTTTCCTTGCCAGGATCGAGTAAGGGGCCTATTCCACCTCGAATCCTTCACCGGCAGAAGGATGGTCACCAGCGATGACTGAGGGCCTCGGGGGCCTGGGAGAACAGTTGGGGCGAAAGGGGGAGGCCACTAGGACTGAAGACCTGCTCGGACCCTCCTCGCCGCCGGGATACCCTGCGATGTGGGTGAGACTGAATCCAAGAAAGGGGGATTCCGGATCCCGCACCCTGTCATTCGAAGAAGGCCAGAGCGCCCCGTCCAGCAGCCGCCCGCGCGGTATTGCGATTCTTCTTGAGTCAGCTACACTTGACCAAGGCCCGGTGCGGCCTGGCTGAGGGAGGAGGGCAATCGCAGCGGCGTGAACACACGCGAGAGATTTATGGCGAGCATGAGCCACGGCAGCCCTGACCACGTGCCCTATTTTGAAGAAGGGATCCGGCCGGAGGTCTACGAGGCTTGGCGCAAGAAAGGATTCCCTCGTAAGGTCATCTCAAGCGCTGCCTTCCCCAACGATCGGCGCGAGGAGGTAGCCCTGGACGTCGATCCTCACCCGTGGCCCAGACATTGGCCGACGTCGCGGTCCGAGCTCAGGGACTTCGAGCGGCGAATCGATCCGCAGGATCCCACCCGATTGCCGGAGAATTGGTCGGAATCCATACTCCGCTGGAAGAACCGCGATCATGTCCTCATGTTTCGGGTCCACGAAGGGTTTTTCCTGACCCTGGGAGTCCGCGATTGGAGTCGGTTCTATGAATTGATGGGCTTGCTCAACGACGACCCGGAATTTGTGCGCGAGGCCATGCAAAGGCAAGGCGAGTTCGTTGCCCAGCTGACGGAACGGGCCCTAAGCGAGGTCGAGATCGACGCGGCCATCATCAATGAGCCGATTGGTGCAAACCATGGCCCCTTGATCTCGCCCACGATGTATGCGGAGTTGGTCCTGCCAAGCTACCTGCCCGTTTTGCAGGTGTTGCGCAGGCACCACGTCGAGGTGGTGACCCTGAGAACCTATGCCAATGCCCGAGCCCTGATTCCGGCCTTGCTCAAATGCGGGGTGGACTGCCTGTGGGCGTGCGAGGCCAATACGCAGGCCATGGACTACCGCTCCTTGCGCCAGGAATTTGGCCGCGACCTACGCCTCATCGGAGGTATTGACCTGGATGTCTTGCGCCAGGACTTCGAGGCGATCCGTGAGGAGATCGAGCAAAAGGTACCCCCTCTTCTCAAGCAGGGGGCGTATGTGCCGCTGGCCGACGGACGGGTCAGGAAGGGTATTCTCCCTCAGAACTACATCTACTACCGCAGGCTGTTGCAGAAGGTGACGCAACCGGATCAACCCCCACCCGCTCCCCGCGTCCCGACGAACTGAAGGTCCCGGGGCGGCCTTTGGGCTTCAGGATACACGGAGGCCCGGGAGCGCGACCGGAGAGGGAGCAACAAGGTCCCTTTGTGGGGGAAGATTATCGCCGCCCCGGAAGTCCAGGGGACACAATCCAGATCCGCGCGTGCTCCTCCAGCCTGCACGGAAGGGCCGGGAAAACATCGTCCGGAAGCGCGCGCCAAACCAATAGGTTTTCGCGTGGTGCCCGCTCCCGACCCAGCGGGAATGGATCCGTCCCTCACCGCCGGTTCCAAATGAAAGCCTTGCGCCCCAGGCAATGGCCTCAGCCCCCAAGGGATTGCAGGTGCGCGGGGCACTCCTCGTGGGATTGATCTCGAACAGCACGGTCTCCGGAACTGTTCCGGTCCTCGGCCCAGCCCAACAGCCCGAGCGCGAAACGATCGCCTTTCCAAGTGGGCAAGCAGACCTCGAGGCTTCCCAACAGACTCTGCCTTCCCGGGAAGTCCTGCAGGACGACTAACAGACCAGGCACAGCGATCGCTGCTCTTAGAGCAGAAGAACCGCGAGGGCTGGCCCGCCGAGCCCGCTCAGGCAATAGGGCTATGGCCTTTGCTCTCAGCGCGGGGATTGGAGTAGGTTCTTGCTGGGGCGCATGGCCCGGGCCCATCAGCAATCGAGAAACGCTGGCTTAATTCAAGAGTCTTTGAAGAGGCCGCAGGAGCAGTCTCTGGGCCAGCCTCCGTCACTTCATGCCCAATGAGTCAAATGAAGCTGACGCAGGAACCTTTGGCGCCTCGAGAGGATGACCCCTTCAAGCGGGGGCCGTCCGGGTACCACCCTGGGTGGCCGCAGGCGGCACGCTGGGCGTCCGCCGACGAAAAGGAGCCGGGAAGTTGGGGGGGGCCGTCCGACAATGAGGCCGAGGCCGGGACCGTCGTGCCAGCATGAGAGCAAAGATGGGCCTGCCCCTGGGGGATTATGGAAAGGCCGCAGTCTGAAGGCTGCGGCCCTTCCCAGTGACCTTAGTTGGAGGAAAAAGCGTCTTCGCGTCGTACGACCTTATGCCATTCCCGGGAGCCTCTCTACGGGCAGTTAGCATAATTGATATTGTACACAGGGCTCCGGGCCACCGGATTACCGTACGCATCCGCCGCAACGAATTGGTAGTAAAGCGGCTGCGGGGAGGGGCTGAGATAGGGGTGCGGTTCGGGCGTCACAAAGTCATAACGGTTGATGGTTTCGTGGCTGATCGTGGACCAGAAGAACGTCGATCCCGGGTTGTTCAGCATCGACCTCCCGCTGTCCCAGCGAACATACGGCGAACCAAACCACGGCAGGCCTGTAAAAAGCCAGACATACGAGAAATTGCCAAGGGGTGCCACGTTCACCGAAAACTCGACCGACAGCGGAGCGCAAGGCCCGTCAATATAAATGGTATTCGTGCTGGCGCTTGGGTTGGAGAATACGATGCCCGTGGGCGGAACCACCGGGACCGGCACAAGTACCGTCACGACTGCAAAGGGAGTTGAGGTTTGGGTAGGAATGACAAACGGCGTGGCCGTGATGACCACGGGCGTCTGGGTCGGTGCCGCTGTATCCGTGGGCGCGGGTAACGGTGTGCTCGACGGAGCGAGGGTCGCGAGGGGTTGCAACGTTGGCAAGGCCAGCGTCGGCGGAAGCGTTGCGGCCCCCTGGCTCGGGACCGCGCAGGCGACGATTGAGGCAACCACTACAAGGGCGGTCGCGCACAGTGCAAGGGAAGATCGCTTGTGATGGATCATCTCTCCTCCATGATTCCTAGAGGGCGCGCTGGGCCAGTCCTCTAGCCCGCCGCCCACCCAAAGCATTGGCCTGTTGCAACGCCAATTCTATAGTCAACTGGCATTTCCGACCACTATGGGGCTTGCGGTGCAAGGATCGCGCCAGGCCTCGATCCGATGGACAGGGAGGTTCCTCCCGGCAGCCTTTCCTCCACCATCCCGGGCCGTATCACGCCAGACGATCCGGGGCAGCCAGGAGCTTCTTCAACCGACTGATCCCGGCGCTTCCGTAGAGCTGCCGAGCCCCTGTTTTCACCGGGCCCTTAGTCCCCCCGGAGGCGCGCTTTCCTTTGCAGGCCTGCATCCGTCAGGGTCGAGAGACCGAAGGCTCCCACCAGGAAGATGACCTCGGACCGCTCGTTGCCAAACCCAATCGGGGCTGCCAAAGCTCGGGGTGGGCGCACCCTCTGAAGTCTCGCTCCTGCCTTTGCCTTTCGCGGACATTGCGGGCCGATGGGAAAGCGAAATCAACCTCAGCCCGCGCTCGGAATGCAGAAAGACCAGAGACGACGATTGCCCGTTCGCATGGATCGAACGACTATCTGGAGAATTGGTTCCGGGAGGCGGTCTGCCAAGCCCGCGCCGCAGGCGATGGGATTCTTCAATGGCGTGCAAAACTCCCCGTGTGCCAGCCCGGAGGCCCCCCGTGCCCAGGATGGGAGCTCACCCTCTTATGGGCCGAATCGCAGCGGCGTCTCTTTTCTCCGGCCCCGCTCCGGACCCTTGAATCGGCGCGGGAGCCGCCCCGAACCCTTGACTCAGAGGGGTCTTTCCGGTGGGTCTCGGCGCCCCACCAGACGCTTGTGTTCCACTCGCAGGCACCGATCCATCACCACCAAGAGCCCGGCCCGTTCCGCAATGTCCTTCGCCTCTGCGCTCACAATACCTTCCTGCATCCATAGGACCTTGGCGCCTTTCTCAACCGCCTGCCGAGCAATGGCGGGAACCTCCTCCGCGGGCCTGAAGACCTGAACCAGGTCCACGGGTTCTGGAACAGAGGCCAGATCAGGGTAGGCCGTTTCGCCCAAGATGGTCCCGCAGCGCGGATTGATCGGGATGACGCGATAGCCCTGGTGTTGCAGGTAGGCGGCCACCCCGTAGCTGACTTTGGCTGGACTCGTGGAAAGGCCAACGGTGGCAATCGTCCGGGTCAAGCGGAGAATTTCCAAAATCTGATCGTCAGTCATCTCGAATGTCGCTCCAAGGAACAGGATGGGAAATCCAGGATCCGCTGGCTGCGCATTGGGAGCGGAACTCAAGCGGCAAGATAGCCATATACCATAAGATGGCAACCCAGCGCGAGGCCAAGCTCCCCCCTGCCGCACGTGTCTTGGTCCTCCAGGAGAGCTCAAGGGTCCTCGGCAGGGCTTGGGGCGGAAGACGCTCCCAGGCTTGCTTGCCCGTCAGCTTGGCGCGGGAGTCTCACAAGGTCAATGGGCTGCCGATCCGCCTTCCGGGGCGCAACGAGTCCCCACCCCAAGCTGCCAGCGGATTCCCATGTACTCGGCGAGACGGATGCAGAAGGGGGAGTCCCCGCAACCCTTTCGGCGGCTTTCCGAGGATGGCTTGCGACGAACCCCTGGAGAATGACGGCGAAGGCACAGAGGCAGTCAGCCAAGTTGGAGGGAAGGCCTCGATTGCGGCGCGAAGATTCCGGAGGCTCGAGGTCATCTTGAGGCGTCCGCCCTTTCTTGATGATATAAGAGAGGCATCGACGCACAAGGGTCAGGGGCCTGAATGCTAACCATCTATGCGGTCTCAGATGCCACCGGAGAAACGGCGGAACGGGTCTTGCTTTCGGCGCTTGTCCAATTCCAGGGAGCGCCAGCCAGGGTGCTGCGCCGCGGAGATATCCGCACCGCCGAGCAGGTGCGAGAGGTTGTGGCTGAAGCAGCGGGCCAAGATTCCCTGGTCCTTCACACCCTCGTATCGGACGAATTGCGGCACCAACTGCTGGCCGAGGCGCGCAACTGGGGGGTCGATTGCATGGACCTGCTCGGTCCGGTGCTCGACCGCTTGGCAACCCACTTGCGTCTCACCCCCCAGGAAAAGCCGGGGCTCTTCAAGCAAATCATGGCGGCTCAGAGCCGGGAGATAGAGGCGGTTGAATTCGCTTTTCGGCACGATGACGGCCAGAACGTTGAGGGTTTGACCCAGGCGGAACTGGTTCTGGTCGGCGTCTCCCGTACGATGAAAACTCCGACGATGCTTTATCTCGCCTACCGTGGATGGTTCGCGGCCAATGTTCCCTTGGTCCTTGGAATGGATCCGCCTGCGGCCCTTTTTTCCTTGCCGGCCGAACGCGTCTTCTGTTTGGTGATGGCACCGAGTCGCCTAGTCGAATTGCGTACGGCACGCGCCGAGCATCTTGCCATCCCTGCCGAGCCGTACACTTCGCTGGAGGCCGTTCGTGCGGAATTGCGGGATTCTCAAGAGGTGAGCCAGCGGCACGGCTGGCGCATTGTCGACGTCACGGGCAAGTCGGTCGAGGAAGTAACCCGGGAGATCCTGGCGTTGTTCTCCCAGAGGGGCAACAATAAGGAAAATCATCCGGGTCGCCAATTGGCCGACTGAGCCTCAGGCTTCTCAAAGGCACTGCCCAGAGGCGCGCGCCTGAAAACCAACGCAGCCAGTCCTGCAGAGCGCAATCCTCTCTTTTCTCCCCTTCCACTCATCCAGACACGATACAGTTGGTATCAGCGGCGGATGAGATCCGCCCTGGGGGCCGCTATGGAAACATCCAATTGGGCAACTCACAACCAAAGGGAATCCCGGAAAATTCCCAGGCTGGCTTTCGGCCTCAGCTGGTTGATCGTCCTGCCGGCCGGGATATGGGCTGTCCTCAATCTCTACCTGCCCGTCTTTGGCGGTGAATTGGATCCCTTGCGCAACGGGATCGTGACGTTTCTCGTCGCCATCTTGGCTTTGGTCTCACTGATTTGCCACGTTATCGCTCATTGGGGGGCAGCCCGGATCACCCAGGGGAGGGCCCCTGCCAGGCTGACCTTTCTGGTTTCCGGAGACGCCGCCCAGGGCTGGCCGGCCTCCCCCTCCCCTTGGCGTGAGATCCTATCCGCCAGCGCCGGGCTCATCGCCAACCTCGTTCTGGCGGCGCTGGCCTACCTGGTCTGGAATGCCCTGGCCAACCCCATCTTGAGTCTCTGCGCTCTTTTCGCGTGCGGGTTCAACGCCTGGTTGTTCGTTATCAACCTGATCCCAGCATTTCCATTCGATGGAGGGCGGCTGATGAGGGTCTCCTTGCGAGACCTGGTGAAATCGGGCACCGAGGTGACCCGGGCAGGCAGGCAGGGAGGAATGATCGTCGCGGCAGGACTGGGCGCCTGGGGGGTATTTCTCATTGCCCAGCACTCGCGGTTCAGCTGGCAGACTGGCGCGATCACCTTCGGCCTGGTGCTCCTGATCGTGGACGGTCTACGAGTGTGCGCCGCCCCCGATGAGGACGGATTGGCGGAAGCCCCTCGAGGCCAATATGGACGGCCGCTCCGCCTCCTCGGCGCGGGTTTGCTCGGGTTTCTCCTCGCAGCCGCCTCCTCCAGCCTTCTCCTCACCAATAACGGTTTGGAGGCCCCTGGGATAGCTCTCCCAGTCGAGCCGATGGTGAACCTGCCCGCCCCGTACCGTCATCCCCACCGGGGAGAACTGCTTCTCACCAGCGTTCTCTCTCAGGCGCCCATCACCGCGGGAGAGTGGTTGATGGCACAGGTGGACCCCGCCTATCAGGTCGTGCCGCCCGAAATCGTGGTGCCCGCCAATACCACCCTTCAAAAGCAGGCTCAACAGGACTATCAGATGTTGAATGACTCCGAGACGACAGCGATCGCCGTCGGCCTGCGCCTGGCGGGTTATTCGACGGCCGTAGTCGGAAGAGGGGCTCAGATCGTCGCCATCCTGCCGGGCAGCCACGCCGCCGGGCGATTGGAGGCTGGGGACATCGTGGCAGCCGTGAACGGGAAGTCGATCCAAACCACATCCGATCTGATCGATCAGATCAAGGTCCAATCCCCTGGCGCAACGGTGCACCTCACAGTGGAGCGCGGGCCGACCAGGATGGAGATCGATGTTCCTCTTCTGCCTCCCGCGTCCGCAGGGGCTCCGCCCAGATTGGGGGTCGAGATCGAGCCCGCCGGATTTGACTACCGTCCCCCGTTCCCGATCACGATCGTCACGCAAAAGATTACAGGCGGCCCATCGGCTGGTCTGATGTTCAGCCTGGCCGTTTACAACCTGCTCTCGCCCACGGACCTGACCGGCGGACGCAGAATCGCCGGCACAGGCACCATCGACCTGGATGGCAACGTCGGCCCCATTGGAGGCGTGAAGCAAAAAGTGTTTGCCGCCGAGGCCGCCGGAGCAACGTACTTCCTCTGCCCCGTTGACAACTACGCGGATGCGCTTTCCGTCGCCAAGACCCTCCGGGTCGTAAAGATATCCACGGCTCAGCAGGCAGTCGTCTACCTGCGCAGCCTGCCCCCACAGTAGCTCGGGGTGAGGGTCGCAAGGTCCGGTGCGGCGGCAACAGCTTCCTCCCCGCGGGCCGGGCGGCACGACACCCGATAGGCCCATCGTTCTCGTTCGACACGACCGTCAGCCTGAGTTCATCGTCGGGCCTTGGACGGGGAATAACTGATAATTTTGCTCTCCATTGACAGGAAGTTGGTTAGGAGTTAGACTGACATTATTGGTACATAGTACCATTAGCGTTCCATGCCAAACCTATGGGGGATGAATTGCCCCTCCTGAGCCGAACAAGTCCAATGCGGCTGGTCGTCTGTGCTCTTTTGGTCACGCTCGGGCTGAGCGCATGCGGGACGGCGCCCTCGGTATCGGCCACAACCGTGGCGGTTGTCGCCGCCGAGAACTTCTACGGCGATATCGTCCAACAGCTGGGTGACGGCCATGTATCCGTTGTAAGCATCCTTTCGGATCCAACTGTTGACCCGCACGAGTACGAATCCAGCGTCCAGAATGCTATCGCCGTCAGCCGGGCCCAGCTGGTCATCGAGAATGGGGACGACTACGACACGTGGATGGACAGGCTGGTGGCCGCCTCGCCAAATCCCAAACGGGTCATGCTGGTGGCGGCCGATGTTGCCAGGACCAAGCTGCCTGACAACCCCCACTTTTGGTACAGCCTGGAGGATATCCAAACCATCGCCCAGGCCATCACGGCCTCCCTGGAGGGAATCGATCCAGGCCATAAAGCCGACTATGACAGGTCCTTGGTTGCCTTCCAGGAATCGCTGGCGCCCATCCGGGGGAAAATGACCGAGATCGGCTCAAAATACGCTGGGACCCCGGTCGGCCTGACCGAGACTATCTTCCTCTATCAGAGCGAGCCGATCGGACTCAAGGTGCTGACCCCTTTTGAGTTTCAGAAAGCCATCGCCGAAGGCAACGATCCGCCTGCAGACACGGTGTTGACCACGGATGACCAAATCGCCAATCACCAGGTGAAGATCCTGATCTACAACACACAAACCGTGACCCCTGTCACGATCAACCTTACCCAAGAGGCAACGAAGTTCCATATTCCCATCGTGCCGGTCACGGAGACCATGCCCCCTGGAAAGCATTACCAGGGTTGGATGTTGGATCAGCTGGCGGCTCTGCAGCAAGCTCTGGGGGGCTGAGCCGCCTCACAGGAAGCGTGAGATGCAAGAGCCCATCGTCCTTCTGGATCAGGTCAGCGTTCAACTGGGGGGAAGACCCATCCTTCAAGACGTCAGCCTATCCATCCGTTCCGGTGAATTCATCGCGATCTTGGGCCCCAATGGATCCGGCAAGACTACGTTCCTCAGGCTGCTCCTCGGTCTGGTTCGACCGAGCCGGGGCGTGGTGCAGGTTCTGTGTGAGGCTCCGCGGCGAGGGCTTGAAGCGATCGGCTATGCCCCGCAGCACCGTGCCCTGGAGGCGGACCTCGCCTTGCGTGCCCGCGATCTGGTGGGGTTCGGGTTGGACGGCCATCGCTGGGGGACCGGCCTGCCAAGCCGCGAGCGGCGCGAGAAGATCGACCGGGCTCTTGGCGAGGTGGATGCGCTGGAACTGGCGGAGGCGCCGATCGGGCAACTGTCGGGCGGAGAACAGCAGCGGCTGCTGATCGCGCAAGCGCTTCTCACGAACCCGTGCCTGCTCCTGCTCGATGAGCCGCTCGCCAACCTGGACCTGACCCACCAGCAGGAAGCTGTGGCCCTTCTGGATCGGGTGTGTCGCACGCGCGGGGTTACCGTCCTGCTCGTCGCCCACGACATCAACCCGCTGCTCACCGTCACGGACCGGGTGATCTACATGGCCCGCGGTCACACGGCCATCGGCCCCCCGAGCGAAGTCATCACCAGCGCTGTTCTGTCCCAGCTGTATGGTTCCTCGGTTGAGGTCGTGCAGGCGCTGGGACGCTACTTTGTAGTCGGGGCGGAACTTTAGGGTTACGAGGTCCAGAGGCCGCAGGCCTCATGAACCCCTCTGCGGGAGGCACGAGAGCTTGCTGAGCATACTCACCTACGCCTTCATTCAAAACGCGTTCCTGGCGGGCTCGATCGTGGCGATCGCGGCGGCCATCCTGGGGTATTTCCTGGTCTTAAGAGGCCTGACCTTTGCCGGCCACGCGCTATCCAGCATCGGATTTGCCGGAGCGGCCGGAGCGGTCCTAATCGGCGTCCCGCCGGTTTATGGCCTGCTGGCGTTCACCGTCGCCGCCAGCCTAGCCATCTCGGCCCTGGGCCGGGAACTTCGCAGCCAAGATGTCGGCGTCGGGGTCATCATGACCTTCGCTCTGGGCCTGGGAATCCCCTTCTTTCGCTCTATCACGGGTACGCCGAGCAGGCCTACAGCATCTTGTTCGGGTCAATCGTGGGCATCAGCCGTGGCGATGTGTTTCTGAGCGGCCTGCTGACCGTCGTGATCTTGGCCGCCCTGGCGGGGCTGTGGCGCCCTCTGCTTTTCAGTTCCGTGGATCCGGAACTCGCCGAAGCTCGCGGCGTCCCGGTGCGCCTGCTGGGGTCGGTATTTCTGGTCATTGTAGCCATCACCGTCTCGGTCGCGATCCAAATCGTGGGCGTGCTGCTGGTATTCGCCCTGCTGGTCGGGCCGGCGGCCACGGCCATGCGGTTGGCTACAAGGCCCGCGCAAGCGATGACCCTGGCTGTCCTTTTGGCCCTGGCCTACACCTGGGGAGGAATCCTGCTCGCCTCGATCAGCCCCTGGCCAGTCAGCTTCTTCATCGCCTCGCTGTCCCTCGGGGTCTACTTGCCCGTACGCTTCTTGGCGAGGGCAAGATCCGCCCGAGGGATCGCGTCGGAAACGATAGCGGTATCCGCCCCCCGGCGGCCTCCCCAGGAAGCCCATCATGCTTAGCTTGTTTCATCACGGTTTTGTGCAGAATGCATTCCTGGCCGGGACCCTGGTGGCCGTCCTGTCCGCCCTGATCGGCTATTTCGTGGTGCTGCGGGCCGAGTCCTTCGCCGGCGATGCTCTGTCGCACATCGGGTTTTCCGGAGCGACCGGGGCGGCCCTGGTCGGCGCCAGTTCGCTCGTGGGAATGTTGCTCTTCACCCTGCTGGGGGCTATCGGAATGGGAAGCCTCGGGAAGCGGTTGCGCGGCCGGGACGTCGAGACCGGGATGTTGCTCGCCTTTGTCCTGGGGCTGGGTGTCTTGTTCCTCAGTCTCTATACCGGGACCGCGACCAAGGCTGTGAGTGTGCTGTTCGGGTCCATCCTCAGCGTGTCACTCTCGGACGTGTATGTGACCCTGGCTGGCAGCCTGGTTGCCATCACCGCCCTGGCCATTCTGTTCCGCCCCCTTCTGTTTGCGTCGATCGACCCAGAAGTGGCCGAAGCGCGCGGCGTCCCAGTTCGATGGCTCTCGATTCTTTTCCTGGTCTTATTGGCGGTGACGGCATCGGAGGCCATCCAGGTGGTTGGGGTGCTGCTGGCTTTTGCTCTCCCGGTGGTCCCCTCCGCGGCGGCTGAACACATGACCAACCGTCCGGGATTGGCGATTTTGTTGGCCGTCCTGATCAGCCTGCTCTCAACCTGGGGAGGCTTGGTCCTAGGATTCGTCGGCCATTGGCCGGTCAGCTTCTACATTGTCAGCCTGACCTCGGTGTCCTATTTCATTTCTCTGGCCGTGGGGGCGCTGCGTTACCCTCGCCGCTACCGCGAGCCGCCTCACCCGACCCAGGAGGTGCTTCCTCCCGCTCGCTAGATCGGGGGCCGAGTCTGCAGCCGGACTTTGCGCCCTGGCCTGGTCCTGGCGCAAGAAAGGCCTCAGAGGAGGGACCGGGGCCGGGGAAAGGTGGGGATGCAGAGCCGCAACCATCCCGGAGGATCGAAGAAGAGGGAACTCAAGAACCCGATGATGGACTCCAAGGCATCTTCTGCTCCTGTGGCCGCCAAGATCCGCTTGGCTTTCGAGGAACAGTCCCGGCGAAAGACGCGGCCCAGGAATCGAATCTCGCGCCGCCTAGCCGAACTGGCGGCCAGCGGCGCGGACTTCACGGTCGAAGAACTATGGCGCGACCTCAAGCAACTGGATCCCCACCTGCGGCGGAGCACTGTTTTCCGGGCCGTGGAGATGCTGGTTCACCAGGGGCTGCTCAACCGCGTGGAATTTGCCGATGGCCGCCACACGTGTCGCGCCTGCGGGAATGAACAGAATCACCACCTAACCTGCGTGCGGTGCCATCGCGTGGTGGACGTGGATATCTGCCTCCCGACGGAGCTGCTGGCCGAGGTGGGAGAACAAACAGGCTTTACGGTCGAAGGTCATTCCCTGTTCCTTTTCGGGCAATGTGCAGAGTGTCGCAAGGTTGAGTCGGGCTAAGGCTGTCCAACCGGTCCGGCGAACTTGACCCCTCCGGTGGGATATGGTATGTTTATTGAGGGGACGAATAGGGGATTCTGCATCGGATGATAGTCGGCATGTGGATGGCGCGGACGAACCGAGAATAGCCGGCGCTCCCGCGCCGGGGCTTGCCAAACCCGGGTTTTTGGGTCAGGATCAAGAGATGGTTCTTTAGGAGTCTTGGGAATGTGCGTCTTCTGCGCTGCCATACCGGCCACGGCCACACTCGGCACGAATCTGAACACGAAACAGAACAAGGCCCGGCGCGATGCGGCTGCGAGAGGGGAAGAGCCTGCCTCGGCAAAACCCATCCTCAAGATTACTCTCGTTGCGGTCGTTCTCCTGGGCGCCTGCTCGGTGGTGTACCACACTCTTCTTTTCCCGATTCTCAGAATTTGAATCCTCTGATCGGCACCTGAGCGCCGATTCCGTCTGCGGATCCTTGCAGGGACCCCGGCTCTTCACGTTTTCGCTCAACTCAAGAGAACTTGGATTATCACCCTAAAGGCGACGGACGAGGGTCTTTGCTGGGCGGGTACTGGAGGCCCTGCCTTTGCGCCGATCCGAGAAAGGGATGTCCTCGAGGGGTGTTCCCAACCCGGTTCGCGAGGGGAGCGATACTGCCCAGGCCCCGGATCAGAACTGGGATGCCGGATCGGACTCCGATCCACGGCGGGGGATGGGAAGGCCCCCGGGCAAAATAGCGGCAGGAACAGGACGGCCCTTCTCACGAAAGGAGCGGGTGAAACCGGGCCTGGAACGCGATGGCTCTGCAGCCCGTCCCGACGCAGCTTCCGGATTGGGAGTCGGATTCGCGACGAGGAAGCCAATCAGCCCCTTGACAATGAAGCCAGGAGTTGGTATATTACGGGTTGTAGGATTCCGGTTGGTTCACGTTGGAAGCAGGAACGACGGTGGCTCACGGGAATTCCCGTGGGCCATTTTATTACGGCCGTCCAATGGAACACACGGAACGCCTAACACCGATACAGTTCGATGCCTGAAGGAGGCAAACAGAATGTCCGAACGTGTCATTGGAACGGTCAAGTGGTTCAACGGCGGGAAAGGCTATGGCTTCATTTCCCGCGAGGGCGGGGAGGATGTCTTCGTGCACTTCTCCGCCATCCAGGGTGAGGGCTATCGCAACCTGGAAGAGGGACAGACGGTCGAATTCTCGATCGAAAAGGGTCCGAAGGGGCTGCAGGCCAGCAACGTCGTGGTCAAGAACTAGCTGACCCTCCGCACCATGGGAAGGCCCTGCGATAAGCGTCGCAGGGCCTTTTTTGTTTTGGGGCCCCCGGAGTCTCACGCCTTCTTGGTAACGTAATCAAGTACCTGATGATGGGCATGAGTTCCAATTTCCGCAACCTGTTCAGCATGGCAGGGGCGATCATCTTCTTGCTCTTCCTGCCCATGCCCCGACCCAGATCCTGGTCAACAACCTGCTATATGACCTCTCGCAGGTCACGGTCCCCACTTATCGGGTCCACCCCTCGTTGGTGCTCAAGCCCAACCACTGGAACATCAGCCTCATCCGTGACTTCATTCTGCTCACCGGACCGGTCAGTTCCATGTCCGAGTTTCTCACCTTCTTCGTGCGGCTGCGGGCCTTCCACGCCTCGGAGCAGCTGTTCCACACGGGTTGGTTTGTGGAGTCGCTAGCCACCGAGACGCTCGTGCTTCCTATCATCCGCACGGCTGCGAACCCCTTCCGCAACCGGCCAAACCTTCCTTTGGTGATCACTGTCCTCGCCGTCGTAGCGGTGGGCCTTGGCCTGCCGTTCTCGCCGCTGGCTGGGATTCTGGGGTTCACTCCGCTGCCGCTCGGATTCTTCGGGGTTCTGGCTGCGGTCACGATCATGTCCTTTGGCATTCCGGCCGGCGTGGGCGATGCGGCCGCAACCCAGGATGATCCTGCGGCAGACTCAGCGGGCCAAGCCCATCCCAGGCCGCGCGAGGATCCCTTCCATCCTACGAGCCGGACCCGAAGTTCACCTTCACGCTCATCCCGGCGCGCACGCCATCGGGTTGGTTGTCCAGATCAATGACCGCCTTGTAGACGACGTCGCCGCCCAGGGTGCCAGCGGTTGGGGAGATGGAGCGGACGTGCCCGGTCACGTTCTGATTAAGGTCTTCAAACAGGACCATGACCGCTTGTCCGACCTTGACCTGCGGCACATCTCGCTCACTTAGATCGGTGGTTTCGACGTGGAGCCGGGACACGTCGACGAGGCTGACGAGGGTTTCGCCCGGAGCAGCATAATCGCCCCCGACCACGTTCACCGCCGAAACGGTCCCGGAAAACGGAGCGATCAGCCTGGTCGCTGCGAGCTGGCGTTGCGCTTCGGCGAGTTGGCTTCTTGCGTCGGCCAACCCACTCAACTGGGCCCCGGTTGCGCCGGCGGGGACCGCTTCCCCGCGGAGAGCCGTTAGGTAATTCTGCGCCGCGGACAGGTTCGCCTTGGCAACCTCATACTGGCCGGTGACGATGTCCACTGTGGATTGAGAGGCCCCCACGCCAGAGGGCCGCTTGGCAAGGTAGTCCGACTCCGCTTTCTGCTCGTCCTGCAGAGCCTGGATATAGTAATGGTAGGCCAGCCCAACCTGGATCAATCCCGAGGTCCCGGGATCGTGGTGGTTGGCAACGTACTGGTAGTGGGCGGTCGCCTTGGCCAGGGTATCCTGGGCGTCGAGCAGTTCCCCTTTGGGATAGTTCACAACCACATTGTTGTAGTTTATCTGGGCGTCGGTAAACGCCTGCTCCGCCTGTCCGAGGGCCAGTTGGGCGTTTGCGATCGCCTGGGAGGAAGTCAGCTCCGCCAGATTGCGCTGTGCTTGATCCAGTTCGCGCTGAGCCGCGGCGGGATCAAGTTGCACCAGCAGTTGTCCGGCTTGTACATTGTCACCCAGCGCCACCGGGGCGCTGACTACCTGGCCCCCTGCGGTGAAGGCCAGATCCGCCTCTTGCGCGGCGACGAGGATGCCTGAGGCGGTCACCCCTCCGCTGACTGGCGCCAGCGAGGCGGCCGGTGTGGACAGGATCAAGGTGGGCACGGCTGGGGCCGAAGATCCTCCCACCCCCGTGCATCCCGCAAGGGCGAGTGCCAACCCCAATGACAGCCAAAGCTTCGGTGCCATGTCCTGCTCCTACCTTTTTCCCCCGCCGGAGCCATTTTCCGCGACCAGACCGTCGCGCAACGTGATCACCCGCCGCGCGTAGCGGATAACTCGCGGGTCATGGGTGGCGAAAATGAAGGTCACCCCCGTCTCCTTGTTCAGACGGGTCATGGTTTCCATGATCTGTTCGCCATTGGCCGTGTCCAGATTCGCCGTCGGTTCATCCGCCAAAATGACGGAGGGCTTGGGGGCCAGGGCCCGGGCAACCGCCACGCGTTGCTGCTGCCCTCCGCTCAGCTGGTCGGGGCGATGGTCGGCTCGGTCCGCCATGCCCACCGCCTCCAGCAGTTGAGTGACCCGCTCGCGGCGCTCGGAGGCCCCTTTTCCGATCAGCAGCAGCGGCATTTCGACATTTTCATAGGCGGTCAGGGTGGGAATGAGCGCAAAAAACTGAAAAACAAATCCGAGAGTTGCCCTGCGGAGGTCCGCCCGCTGGTTTCGATTCAGGTGCGTGACCTCCTTGCTGTTGATGAACACTCGCCCCTCTGTCGGAAGGTCAAGACAGCCGAGTAGTTGGAGAAGGGTAGTCTTGCCGGAGCCCGAAGGTCCGACCAGCGCGCTGAATTCGCCGCTTTCAAAACTCAGGCTGATGCCCCTTAGGGCCCGAGTCTCGACTTCCCCAACTTTGAAGACGCGCGTGACGTTCTCAACTCGTGCTACTTCCATGTCGATCTCCTTGCTATTCGGCGCGCAGTGCTTCGACGGGCTCGAGACGCGCGGCGAGGACGGCCGGATAGAGCGAAGCGACCAGGGTGATGACCAGCGCCGCGATCATGAGATTGATCGTGTCGCCGGCCGTCAGCAGGGCGTAGAGCCTGTCGCCCAGCAGGAAGCCGGTCGTACCCAAATTGCCGACGTAAAAACCTACCTTTTCGAAGTAAAGGCACACGAGAAAGCCCAGGACCAATCCGAAAAGAATGCCGCCCACCGCCAACAGGCTCGCTTCCGCGAGAAAGAGAACCATAATCCGCCGCCCCGTCATCCCAATCGCGGCCAGAATGCCGATCTCCCGCGTCCGTTCGAATACGGCCATGATCAGAGTGTTCACCACAACGGTCGCAGTGACCGCCAGAACGATCAGGTACAGGACGAGCATGTATGCATTGGCCAGCTGTTCGGTCTGCAGAGTTAGCGCGTTCATCGTCTGCCAGGTCAGCACCTGATACCCGGGGGCGCGCAGGGCCGCCGCCACAGCCTGGGCCTGATCTGGGTCCTTCAGGAGGACGAAGATGGTGCTGGCGTGGTTCTGGGTCTGGGTAAACGCCTGGGCCTTCTGGAGCGGCATCAGCAGCGTGCTCTCGTCATAAGTCGGTGTGTGAGTCGAGAAAATGCCTCGAACGATGAACGTCTGCTGGGCGACATCTCCGTTCGAGGTATTGGCGGAGAGATTCACCGTATCCCCGACTCGCAGCCCGAACTTCTGGGCCAACGGCTGCCCGATCAGGATGCCCTCCGTATCTCCCGGAGTCAGTAAGCTCCCGGCCACCATTCCCCCCGCAAAAGGAGCATTCGCTGCCGATCCCGGGTCGATTCCGATCAGTTGAACCCCGCTGGACAGATTTCCGGCCGCGACGATCGCGGTGGCAAACAGCCTGGGCGTTGCTGCGCTGACTTGAGGCAGGGTCTCGACCTGCGCCGCCAGCGCATCGGGATTGGCCACCAGATCCTCCCACTTGAGGCTGCTTTTTGCCTCGACGTAGGAGGCAGCCCGGATTTGCAGATCTCCGCTCACCAGCTTGATGGAAGACTGGATCGAGCCCTGGATTTCCCCTCGCACAATGGCAGCCATCAGCATCAGCAGCATCAGTCCCAAGGAGACTGCCAGGGATGACAGAACCGATCGGCGACGGTTTCGGTTGAGATTGCGATAGGCCATGCGGTAAAGCTGCAACATTCCAGCCTCTCTTCCGCCTCAGTCCTTGCCTAAACCGAGTGCAGCGCGGCCGCGGGCTCGCGGCGCGACGCCTCGCGCGCCGGGTACAGGGAGGCCAGGATCGCAATCAGCAGGACCGGCAAGCCTCGGCTGAGGATCGAACTCAAAGCCAAGGTCGGGTAGACCCGCCCGCTGATCAGGGCCATGTAGTCGGTCATGCCCGCGAATCGGCTGTAGTCGACTCCCACAACCCCGAGGGCGCCGTTCAAGACCAGACCCAGGACGGCCCCCGCCGCCACGCCCACGAGACCCAGCATGGCCCCTTCGGTCACGAAGAGAGCCATGATCTGGCCGGGTCGGAGGCCCATGGCGCCCAGCAGCCCAATTTCGCGAGTCCGCTCATAGACCGCCATCAGCAGAAGATTGAGAACCCCGATCCCCGCAATCAACAGGATGATGACACTGAAGGCGGTCATGGCACCGTTCTTGGCCCCGATGGTTGCCTGGAGGTCCGGGAAGGCCTGGGCCCAGGATTCAATTTCGTAGCCCGGCAACGCGCGGCTCAGCGAACGGATCACCGGCGGCTCCTCCCCCAGCTTCTTGAGGGTGACGACGACCTCGGTGGCCTGCCCCGGCAGGCCATACAAGTATTGGGCCTCCCCCAGCGAAATGTATACGGTGTCCTGCTCAATCGATGAAACGCCGATGCTGTAGATTCCGACTACCGTCATCGTCCGCTGGCGCATCTGATTATGTGTCGAGCGCCCCACTAGCGTAATGCGATCGCCCACCTGGACATCCATGAGATCGGCGAGGCCCTTCCCGATCAGGATCATGTCCTCATCGCCGGAGGTCAAGTAACGGCCCTGCGTGACGTGCTGCGCGATCACGTCGACGGGTGCCTCCCGCTCCGGTTCGATCCCGATGATGCTTACGGCAAAGGCTCCCTCGCGGTTGCTGGTCAGTCCTCCCGTGTTGATCCGCCGCGACGCGACTACCACATTCGGGATCGCTTGGGCCGCCCTTAGCACGGCCTGATCGTCCGGCAGAGGCAGGAGCGGCGTGCTGTCGGGGCTCGCACTATAGCCGGCGGCATGCACGCGTATGTTTCCGCCAAGCACCCGGATGGCATTGCCGTAGATAGCCTGCTCAAACCCGGCGATCATGCCGTCGTAGAACATCATCAGCCCCAGGCCCAGGCCCAGGGCCGCCACCACGATGACCGTCCGACGCCGATGACGCCAAATGTTCCGCCATGCCAGACGTAAATACATCTGCATTTCCGGCCTCTTGTGCGTTGCGCTTGATAGCTCAGCGGACGCGAGCGACCTCCCTGCACGCCATATCGTACCTCATACATCCCTCCTTGGCACGGTCATCCTTTCCCTCGGGGGCTTCTCAAAGATCCGCTCCCGCCAGCCTGGCCACATCGCGAAGAGGACCCCCAAGCCACGGGTCCCGGAGGGACGGAGGTCAATTCTGCCTCCCCTAGCCCCGCACTGCAATCGGGTTGGTTGCTCGCCGAATGTCCCTGTTGCTCGGGCCATCTGAAAAGACATGGCACCCAGCGCGCCTTCCCCGAAGCGAGACTCTCTCCATGAGCCCGCAATGGGCCTGCCGCCGGATGGAGGTATCCAACACAACGATCGCCATTGCATCGGGTTCTGCTTGGGCGAACACAATATGCTACACTCCTTGAGGCTCCGAGTTCTTGTGGCCACGGTCGGGAGCAGACCCCTGCGGCAACGCCGGCCTTGCCCCAAAAAGGGGCCCCGGATGAGGCCGGGTTCTTGAGGAGGTGACCTGGTGGGGTTTTTCTATCTCCAGGCGGGTTCGCCGATTTGGCTCTCAGCACCCTAAAGGAGGCTTCATGAGAAGCTGGGTGAAACGGCTTTTTGGGGCGGGCGTTTTCGGAACGGGATGGATCAACGCTTTAATCTGCCTCGCGCTGGTCGTGGCGGTCTATTTCACCAACGAGATCTATGACCTGCTCAATCACGGGCCGGCCGTAATAAATCTGCGAACCCCCTTGGACGCCGCGCTGCCCGTCGTCCCCATTTTCGTTATTCCTTATGATTCTCTGGTTCCCCTGGTCTATGCTACCCTCATTATTTTCCTGGTGTTCCGAACTCGGGTCTTCCAGTCCGCGTGCCTGGCCCTTATCTCTGCCTGGCTGGTGAGCTACGGCTTCTATTTCTTCCTGCAGAGTGAAGTGATCCGCCCCGTCCTGACCGGGACCGACGTGCTGACCCGCATGATCAACAACGTGTACGCTACGGATAATCCCTTCAATGATTTCCCCAGCCTGCACACCTCCCTCTCGACCGTCCTGGCCATCCACTGGTTCCGCATCGATCGCCGTCTGGGGATCATCCTGGCGGTATGGACCGCCCTCATCGTGGCCTCGACCGTCCTAATTAAGCAGCACTACGTGGCAGATATTGCGGGAGGCCTGGTGCTTGCCTTCGGGTTCTCTTATCTGTATACAAGACTCCTCCTGCCGAAATCCTGAAACCGGAGGTGCTTCGGACCAAGCGCTCGCGCGGGGATCAGGTTTTCCTGGGAAGGTAACCGATGGGAAGGTTAGTGGGGGACCCGTTGTTCCCTCGGCACCACTCACTGGGAGGGCCAAGCCATGGGGCGTTCCAACAAGCCTCCCTTGTAGACGACCGCCGGCAAGATCATCACGTTCCCGGGCGAGCGCCTCACTCGGAAGAAGTTGGGAAGAAAACCGCCCTGTTCAGGCCGGCCTTTTTTGTTCCACCGGCCCGGAGGAGGACCTTTTCGCATGCGTGCTTGCTTTTCAAGGGTAGCATCGCGCCGGCTGTCGGAACGCGCCGCGAATTCGCGTCGGGGCCGCAGAGTTCAGGGATAAAAGTCCCGGTGCGGATTGCGAAAGAAGGGCATCGTATTTTGCAAGTCCGGCTCTCCCTTTATCGACCCTGCTTTCGAAAGCCGTAAGTGGTCGTTCGCATGGCTGACAACAGAAACCAACCACTAGCCGCCGGATCACGTCCGAGACGCGCTCGCCTGTCCTGCCTAGTCGTCGCCGTCTGGGCGGTCGATCTGGTCGCTCTTGCCCTGTTGGGATTGGCACTGCTCACCGGGCGGTTCGGGCCTTTCCCGAAGCCACTGCTCAGCGCCAGCCTTACTCCGCCGGTGAAAAGCTCCGCTACGCCCACGGCCTCAGAGGCGCCTTCGGCCACGCCTAGGCCGACAACGGCTGTCCCCTCCCTGACGCCGACCCCGGCCAGCACGCCCACCCTCGAAACGGATCTAGCCCCCTCTCATGCCGAGGTCGTGGCGCTGGAGGCAGCGCGGACGCCCACCGTTGTGCCCACCCCGATTCCGTTGGTGATCGGTTATTCCGTCGAGGGCCGGCCCCTCCAGATCTTCGTTTTTGGATCGGGATCCTACAAGCGACTGATGGTTTTCGGCATCCACGGGGGGAGCGAATGGAACACGATCGCGCTGGCGGACGAGCTGATCCCGTACCTTTCCGCCCACCCGGAGCTGATCCCGCCCGATAATACCCTGGCCATTCTGGAGGACCTCAATCCCGACGGCGAGGCGCGTGGGCAGAGCGCCGCCGGACGTGGAAATGCCCACGGGGTGGACCTGAACCGCAACTGGAACGCCTATTGGCAGGCCACTTGGCCGAGTCATGGGTGTTACGACGCAGCTTCCTTGACCGCCGGGGACCATCCGTTTTCCGAGCCGGAGACGCTCGCGCTTGAGCGCTACATCGTCAAAGAGCACTTCGACGCCCTCATCAGCTACCACAGCGCGGCCCTGGGCATCTTTCCAGGCGGCAATCCGCCTTTGCCACGTTCTGTGAATCTCGCCAAGGCAATCGCGGCGGTGAGCACGTATCCTTACCCACCGGTCAAGACGGGATGCCTGATCACGGGAGACCTGGCCGACTGGGCTGCCCTGGATGGGCTCGCGGCGGTCGACCTCGAACTCACCGACCATGTCGACACAGACTTCGCCATAAACCTCAAAGTCCTGGCTGCGCTGCTGGCGTGGCGACGGGATGGCATTTGACCGCAGGGGCCCAGCAGATGCCAGGCGAGCACAATTTGTCGGGACAGATTCCTGCGGGTGACCCGACCTTCACCGCCCTCGTCGACGGCAAGCCCTTCCACGGTTAGCGGCCAGCTGATCCACCTGCGGTCGAAGCCTCCGACCAGAAACATGCTGCGACGAGTCTGTCGGAAGGCTCAGGGCTTGCCGAACGCGGCCAGATGCTCCTCGAGCAGTTTATTTTCCCGCACGATCAGGGCCGACAGGAGGCGGCCGGATACGCTTTCCGACCGCAGGGTCTCAACCGAAACGGGGGGAGCCAGAGACAGGCGCGGGGAGAGGTACAGGCTGCCGGGAAGAAACATCTGCTGAAGCACTTGACCAAATTCGACCAGGCGCCTCTTGTCAATGGGCTGGCGGCGCAGCCAGGTGAGGGGGCTGCGAGCCCAGGCCAGGGAAACCACGTGGCTGACAACAGACAGCAGGACGCGCGTATTGGGGGCGAGGCTCAAGAAGAGGTCCACGCTGCGGGACCACCCCTCAAGGCTCTGGGAGGCCCCCTCGGAAACGGCAGGGTCGGGGTCGATCAGGCCGGTGCCTTGCAGCAGGACGACTCCCCGACCCCGCAGGTGGCGCACGGCATCGCGCGCGCGCGTCATGCGCGCATAGGGGTCGGAGTCGACGAAGAAGAAGTGACGGCAGGCGTTGGGGAGAGCCATGAGAAACGGGATGTTCGTGGCGAAGATCCGCAGATCATTGCGCTTCATCTGAGAGGCCACGACCAGCATGTCGTAGGTCCCGGGATGGTTGGAGACGACCAAGAGCGGGCCCTCGGGAGGAATGTTCTCTGTTCCTCGAACCCTTATGTTCTGGCACCAATTCGAGAGAGCCCACTGGGCTGCGTTGGGAAAGCCATCGTCCCTGCATAGACGATCAAAGGTCAGGCCAATCGTGGAAAACCGATCCGTTGCCAGAGAAAACAACGGTGCGAACGCGCGCCGGGCCCAACCGTGTTCCGGTAGGCCCAGGGCCTTGAAGACCTCCCCGACCAATGAAGCGCTGAGGACCTTGGCTTCCGGGTCCATCTCCATGGTTGAGCTCTCTCAGGGACTAGGGGATCCCCCCGCTGAGGTCGTGGAACAAGTCTTGCCCGCAAGCGGCAAGGACTCTCCGCTCGGCTTGCTCCGTGCGCAGGCTTCCGATAATGACCGCACGCGAGTCATCCCGCCAAGCCCGCTCCAAGTGAAGTCTACCGCACGGCTGGAAAATGGGGCCGCATCCAGGGCCCCCCATAGGCACCGCCCATGTCTCCCCTCTCGCAGCCCTTTCCCAGGACTCCCGCATGATATGATCTTTTCGGGGTCCTGTCGATGGCGCGTGGTATTCCTCGCACCAGCGGGCTGGGCCCTTCGTCAAGAAGCTCAGCCTGCTAAGGAATCGGCGCCTTACGAGGAGTGAGGCATTGCCAGTGCCGCGGGCGGAGGAAACTGGAGGCGCCGTCTGGCAATGGGTCCGGAATCCAGCCCCTCCTCCGTTCTTGGAGCCCCTCAGGATGCCCGTGCAGCGCTGGAAAGTGGGGTGACTCGTGAGAGACGTCCTGGCCGATATCCTTCGATGGAATTCTCAGGGGGAGGCGGTGGCTCTGGCCACAGTCGTGCGCACCTGGGGGTCCTCCCCGCGCATCCCGGGTTCAAAAATGGCGGTCAGCCGCTCCGGGGAAATGGCCGGCTCGGTGAGTGCCGGCTGCGTGGAGGGCGCCGTGGTCGAGGAATCGCTGGGGGTACTGAAGACGGGTCGCCCCAGGTCGGTCCACTACGGTGTTTCCGACGACGCTGCGCTCGAGGTCGGTCTCGCTTGCGGCGGGGAAATGGACATCTTCATTGAGCCGCTCGCCCCTCTGCTCCGTCCGGGTCCCGAAGGCGGACCGAGCGCATTCGATCTCCTCCGGTCCTCCCTGGAGAAGGGGTCACCCCTCGTGCGGGCCACGATCATCCGGGGCCCTTCGGAGCTGCTCGGGCAGACCCTCCTGGTTCCTCAGGATGGCTCAGTCGCTGGGTCTCTGGCGGCGGAGCTGCTCCCCCAGGTCTTGCGGGAGGCGCAGGCCGCCCTGGCTGTCGCCGGCACCCAGATCCACGACTATCCCTCCGGCACTGAGATCTTCTTCGAAACCCAGCTGCCGCCGCCGACTCTTATCGTCGTGGGGGCTGCGCACGTCGGAATGGAGGTGGCCAAGATTGGGAAACTGCTTGGCTTCCGCCTGGTCATCGTCGACCCTCGACGCGCGTTTGGGACCTCCGACCGGTTTCCGCAGGCGGACCAAGTCACTAACTTGTGGCCGGACAAAGCCTTGCTGGCGATCGGGCTGACCCCCTCCACCGCGGTCGTCGTCTTGTCTCACGACCCAAAGATTGACGATCCGGCACTTTTGGTTGCGCTGCGCAGCGATGCTTTCTACGTGGGCGCGCTGGGCAGCGAGCGGACCCAGAGGCTTAGGCGCGAGCGGCTGCTGGCACAGGGAATCGCCCCGGCCCAACTGGCGCGCATGCGTGCGCCGATCGGACTGGCCCTGGGGGGCCGCGCGCCCGAGGAGATCGCACTCAGCATCTTGGCCGAGATTGTCGCCGTGCGTTCCGGCTCCGCGCTCGCTAGGCGCGACCAACCGCAGGGCTCTCCGAGCGACCCGGCGGTCCCCTGAGAACTCGTCGGGCACCCCGCGAGGGCTCCCGAGCAGCTTTGGTTGCACCAAGGAATCCGACTTTCCAGCCCCTGGGGATTTCCATTTGGCCAGAGTTGACCGAGTCGGTGGCACCGAGGGTTGCCTGGAGCCGGCAGGAACTTCCGATTGAAGCCCAAACCGAATGGGCTCGAGGTTGAAAGCCCTGGCCTCGCCCGAGGCGAATGCCTCCTCCTGCGGATCGGCAAGCCCAGCGGGCAAATCTTCTCCTCGCAGAATCGCTGATCCCTGCAAGGGTTGTTGACCAGAAAATGCAAATCCTCGCAAAGCCTGCGGTCTCCTGAATAAAGGGAAGGGGTTCGGCCCGCGGTCGACCGCCAAACCAATTTGCAAGGACCTCCAAGACCTCGATTCTGGGCGCCACCGCCAGCCGGTTGGGTGAGGCGGCAGCCTGAGCCTCCTCATCGTGCCAGAGGGGACCGGCTGGATCCGGTTCAGGGCCGCAGGCGTCAGACGCCCAAGGCTTCTATATTCTCTTGGCTTCCCTCGGTCTCAATGGGAAGAGCCCAAGGACCAGAGTCACAACTACCAGGACAGCGGTAATTCCCGCCGCATTGGCCACCAGCGCCACCGCAGATTGCTGGACGACGATTCCTGCGAGCGCCCAAACGATGACAAGAGTAAAGGCCACATCTCGGCGGACCAGGTTCATCCAGGAGGCGATTGCGAAGACCGCGATCAGCATGATCAGCATCCAAGCTTCAGGAGTGATCCCGAAACCGTTCCACTGGAGGGACCACAGCACGTCAGAAACATTCGCGATCGTCGCCACCGTGATCCAGCCCAAATAGAGGCTGAAGGGGATTCGCACGGCCCAGGTCTCGCCGGCCGAGGGAGCAGTTTGGCCTCTGCGCAGACCCAGGTAAGTGATCAGCAGCGTGGCCAGCAAGACCAGCATCGCAACCAGGGTGAGAGGAAACAGCTCATAATGCCAGAAAAAAATCCAAGCGATATTGGCCAGCCCACCCAGGGAAATCCACCAGCCCGTCGCCCGCAACCGCGGGTTTTCCCGCTGAGACGGCAGGGCCTGGTAGGCGGCGTAGGCGATCAAGCCGATGTAGATCAGACCCCAGATCGAAAATACATATCCTGCCGGCACAAAGTAGATATGGAAGGAGTTAGAAATGGCCGCCGTGTTCAGCCCGTTGATGGGCAGGGCGTCCGCCAGGATGTTGACCACGATCGTGGCCAGGACCGTGACGGCAACCACCGCTTGCCGAGAGACATCTTTCATCTTGACCTCCTCTTTTCGCGACGTTTTCCCGGGTGGCGACATGCGTTGGATACGACCGGGAGCGGACCGCAGAAGGGTTGCCGCCGGACCTCGTTCCTTGCGCGTCCGGGGCAGAGCCGGGCACCCAGGCCCGAGTCGAAGCGAGCTCCGTCTGGCAGAAAGCCATATTCGGGAGCCCGTGGAGGAAAGCGTGCATGAACTGGCCTAGGCCCTCGCGCCTGCCAGCGCGAACGCCAGCCCCTCTGCGCCAATACCAAGCCGGCGAAGTCATTCTTTCCCGCTTGAGCCTTCAGAGATCCCCCCTCCGAACTGGGGCTGGATGGCCAATGGACCCGGAAGGCCCGCGTCCGGCACTGACTCCGGTTCCTCTGGATCATAAGCGACCCCCCGATCCGTCGCCAGCGGTGCTGGCCCCGGCGGTCTTGAAGACCCAGCGCATAACCCGGGCGGCCAGCCACGCACCGTTGCCTTGGCCGAGGATTTTGCTCGGAACGCGGCCACTCCCCGCTGCCGGCCGTCGGCCCTTTATCACGATCCGGGAACCCTTCCCGGGTCACCTTGGCAATCTCGCAAGCGGTGCCGTCTCACCGAGACGTCCAGCGGAGAAGTAGCAGTGTGCCCCCGTCAGCCACGCAAGGATGAGGGCTACGGTCCGAGAATTTTCGGTGCGAGGCTATTCCACGAACCGGTGCTTCAGGTTCATTACGTCCCGGTAGGTCACCACCCCGAGGATCTTGCGCTCCTGGTCGGTGATGGGCAACGCGCGGTAGTCGTAGCGCGCGAACATTTCGTAGGCCTCTTTGAGGGTGCTGTCGGGCTCCAGGCTGATGTAGTTGTCGACCAGGATGTCTTTCAGGAGCGCATTGTCCTCTGCCTGGAGCAGCTCCTTGATGTCGATCACCCCCAGCAGCCGGCCCTGCGGGTCGACGACATAGATGTACATGACCACATCCTTGCCCTTGGCTGCGGTTCGATACTCGTCCTGGGCCTTTTCAACCGTGTTACCGGGTGGAAAGCCGATGTACTCCTGGGTGGCAAAGTCCAGAATGCGCTCCTCGTGGTGATCCATGATCGCGTGTATCTTCTGGGCGTTCTCGGGATCGAGAAGCTTCAAGATCCCGTTCGCCTCCGAGGCCGAAAGGATCGAAAGGACATCGGCGGCCTGTCCCGTCGTCATCTGGTCGACCAGGTGAGCCACCTTCTCGACTGGGAGGGACTCGACCAGGTCCCTCTGCACGCTCGGCTCGATCTCCTCCAGGGTGTCCGAGGCCTGCTCGGTCTCGAGCGCGTCAAAGAGCTTCACCCTCTGGTCGGGATCCATTTCCTCGAAGATATCCGCCAGGTCAACCGGCTCAATGTCGGCCAGCTTCTCCTTGAGCACCTTGAACCGCAGGTTCCCGTGGAAACTCCCCAGGTCCTCGGGCAAGGGCTGGATATACGACCAGGAAATCGTCTTGTCGCGGATCGTTTCGCCCAGGCTGTACAACCAGTTCGCCAGGCCGCTCAGTCCCATGCGGCGCAGTAGGCCATAGCGGCTGAGATCAACGTCGCTGACGTACAGCTTCCCGTTCCTGAGGACCAGCTTGATGTCGTAAACGACCTCCATTTCGCGGCCGTCCATGTCAATCGCCTTCTTGTCCAGAATGTGGTCTCTCAAGAGGACGGCGTGGTCATCCGGCTTGCCCAGAAAGGCAGCGAGGTCGATTAAGGAAAGGGCAACCGCTTTGGTGTCCATGGTCGCGACCGCACTCCAGGGAATCACAGCCGTCTCTCCAAACGGCCGGGAGACCACGAGGTATGTCACGACTGGCAGGGTCTCCTCCTCTTTGATGACCAGATCCTCAAGCTTGCCGACCGCCTTCTGCTCCATGGTCACCCGAACACCCAGAATCTCGCTCAGGAAGAAAGAGGCTTCCATCACGGGCGTCCCAATCTTGGCCTTCGTGTCCATTGGATTCCTCTTCAGCGAGCAGCTACAACCGTGACAAACTTGTAGATCAAGAGAAGGATCATGCCAATCAAATAGGCTCGCAGCAACAGGAGCGAAACCCGCACCATGGGCGTCATCTTGAGGCGCGGGGTCTTGTACTTCCGATTGGTTTCCCGGATCAGGTCGGCCAGGCCGCGAATCCCGTTCCGTATGGTTTCCATCGACGCACCCCTCTTCTACTTCAGCAGGCTGGGGAACAAGGTCGTCAAGCTGTATCCCGAGGAAAGAAGGATCAGCCCGACAACAATCGCGAAGTCGACCACGTTCTGGAAGGTGGTGTTCCTGTGCGTCCCCATCAGCTCTTCATTGTTCAGGAGCAGGATCAGGAACACCAAGGCCGCGGGTAGCAGGGTGGTTGCGACCACCTGAACAAAGAGCGTGATCACGACCAGCGGCGCCCCGGGGATCAGGACGACGATCCCGGCCGAGACGAGCAGGAGGAAGTAGAGGGCATAGAACCAGGGGGCTTCTCTCACTTTGTTGTTCAGGGAGTGCGCCCAGCCGAAAACCTCGCCCACCGCCCAGGAGCTGGAGAGGGAGATGCAGATTGCCCCCAGGAAGCCGGCATCGAACAGCCCAATCGCGATGAATGCTCCCGCGTATTTGTTGATACCCATCAGCGCCACGGCCGCTTCCGCTGCGCTCTGGATGTTCACGCCGTGGAGCACGGCGCCAGTGACGACGACGCAGAAGATCGCGACGACCACCGTGAAAACCGATCCGATCGCGGTGTCCAGCTGGCTCCACAATATGTCCTTCTCCTTGAGATTCTTGTCCACGACCGCGCTCTGCTGGAAGAAGACCATCCAGGGGGCAATGGTTGTGCCGACATTGGCCATCAGGAAGAAGAACATGGTGTTGTTTAACCCCCCGGGCAGATTGGGGATCAGCCCGATCCGGGCGACATCCGACCAATGGGGATTCACCAGAAAGGCGGCCGGGATATAGATCAGGTTGATCACGCAAAAGGCGAGAGCGATTTTCTCCCAGGTCCAGTAGCGCCCTTGCAGGACCATGAAGGCCATCAGGACCGACACGATCACGACCGTGGCCCAGTTGGCGAGGCCAAAGATCTGCAGAGCCGCCGTCATCCCGATGAATTCGCTGATCAAGGTCAGCCAATCGGTGAGGGTCAGATCAAAGAGGGAAAACCATCCCCAGAACGTGCCGAAGGCATCGAAAATGGCCTCGGCATGACCGCGCTTCGTGACCGCTCCCAGGCGGACGGTCATTTCCTGGACGACATAGGCAATCGGCCCAAGCAAGACCAGGAACCAGATCAGCCCATACCCATACTTGGCCCCGGTGGCGACGTACGTCGTGATCCCGCCGGCGTCGTTGTCCGCCACCATCACGAGGATGCCCGGCCCGGCAATGATCGCCAGAAGCCTCAGGAATTTCAGGATCCTGCGGTTGGTGTAAAAGGCCCTCGCCGCTAAATCCATTCTGGGCCTCCTTCCCCGATCTCACGCTCTCAATCCTTGGAGGCCTCCGGCCTTGGGCCGGGCCGCCGCCCTCCAGAGATCCCCCCCTGGCCCTCACCTCGGCCGCGCCGGGCGGCATCTCCCATAGGGCTTCAATAAGAAACGCCTCCCGATCGGACCAGGGAGGCGTTCAACCCACACACGTGTGCGGGCGGCACGAAATGCCGTCGGACTGCCCCCCCTGGTCGAGCTTTGGCACTGCGTAGCGTAGGGCACTTGCCCCAGCCACTTTGAGCAGAGCCTTACTCCGGCCCTGCCTGGTCTACCCCTTGGCGTCTCTCGACGTTTCGGGGCAGCGGCCTGTATCTCACGCAGACGCCTCGCCTAACGAGGGACAATGTT
>Ga0187865_1000230_pt1 | contig 79949 bp, 69 predicted proteins | sample June2016WEW_11_1_2_FD_132989 | JGI IMG/M metagenome (GOLD analysis project Ga0187865, IMG submission 132989) | Peatland microbial communities from SPRUCE experiment site at the Marcell Experimental Forest, Minnesota, USA - June2016WEW_11_100 | ecosystem: Environmental > Terrestrial > Soil >... | reverse complement strand
CGCATCATAAATCCAGTTGTCATCCTGAGCGACGTTTGGCCGGCTTTTGGGCCAAACGGAGTCGAAGGATCTGCGGTTGTTCTTCGCTCATTTTGTCGCGAAATTCGGGGACACCACACTAGCTTCATAAGCACTCTCTCCGATTGTTTCGAGTTGGCTTCCGGCGGGCTCGCTTTTCGAAAGCCAAACCATGATTTGCCGTGAGGCCAGGTTGCTTTCCTCCGAGCAACTCCTGTCCAAGACCGTCTCCGCAAGCCCGCCGGCCGCAAGAATTCAGCCCGCACTTCCTTTTTGAATTATAGTTCCGCATCTTTGGGCCGTTACAATCGTCAGTGTTTACGAGGGTACAAGCGCTGCGAAGACGTTCTGGAGGTAATGAACCCAGGGTGTGAGAAACAGAACCGGCCTTTCCTTTTCTCTTTACAACTCCTCGCTCAAGGCTGGTTTCCAGGGACCACGAATCCCCTCCGGCGCCGGCTCCTTCGAGATCGACGTTCTTTTGGCCTTGCAAATGCCTCGTGGGCGATATGACTTTAGGGAACCGGCGGCGAAAAGGAGATTCTGGTTGTGGCGTCTAATCCAGCCGTGATACATTTTTCGAGCGAACCGCAAGCGACGTGTTCATGCCGCCTAAATTCAGAGATTCGCGCGCCAGGGAGGCGGCAATTTTCAAAGGCGGGGGGACGAAATGCAGAGACGCACATTCTTAAAGAACTCGGCGATTGGGATCGGAACTCTAGCTGGGATGCATAGCGGAATTTTGAAAGCAGGCGGAGAGAGTCCGTCGCATTCCCGCGATGGTGCTGTGGTGACGGAAGGAAAGGGGCCGCTCGTTTGGGGAACCAACGCAGTGGTTCTCAAGTCGCCCTGGGACAGGGTTCCTTCCGCCGATGACCTGCTTACGGGCAGCGAGCATACTCTTGTCTTAGACCGGTTCTATCGCGTTGGCGGTTTTGATCGCCCGGCGACGCCGACCGAATGTCGCGTTGCTTACAATAGCGACGCGCTCTATGTCGTTTTCCGTTGCGGGGAGAGCGACATGTCTTTCCCTTACGCCAATTTGGATAAGAGTTTGTGGCCGCCGGCGGATTGGCATTCGCTGCATGGTTTGCCATCGGAAGCAAATAACTGGCCTCCCAATCCCGATGAAGCGGACTTTTTGATTCAACCCGATACGAGTGTTCCCTCCTATTACCAGTTTGCGGCGACGCCGCAGGGATTGAAATTTGGCTGCAACCGATTGTTGAGTTCCAGTACGGACGTGGCTGCCGATGTCGCTGCGGCCGCTCGCGATTCTTCCGTAGTCGTCAGCAACGTCGAAGGGTTTGAAGCGATTGTCACCAGGAGAACCGACGAATGGCTGGTTTTCTTTGAGATCCCGTGGCAGGTACTGGGGGGAAAGCCGAAGTCCTATTTTGGTTTTCTTACCATGCGTACTCGCTGGCGCGATGGCGAGTTCAGCAGCCCGGTGGCGTTTGATATCAATGAAGCGATGCCGGTTGATCTGTTAATCGAAACTCACTTTTCGGGCGCTGCCCAAGTCCGGGATTCTCAAAGCAGTTTGTGCCAGTTACCTTCCGGCATACTCCGTTGGCAAAGGCCGGCAGTGATGACCTATCCCGGCATCGACACATGCCAACAAATCTGGCAGATGGAATCATCGTTAACCACGCCGACGGACAAGGGTAACCTGGCGCAGCGGCTCTATCTCACCGAGCGCTGGATGGGCTTGATGATGCTGGAAGGCTTCACTCCTCTCCCTGGCGCCTGGGAGAGTCTGCTGGAGAACAACCTGACGCTGGCGCTCCTCCGGCAAAAAGTGAACGCCGCTTTGCAGAAGAATAATCCGGAGCAGGCATATCGGCTCCTGGACACTTATCTGAGCCAGCTGGATACGATGTCGCGCTGGTGGTATGCCGATGGTTCTCCGGGGGACATTCTGAAGGATGCATGGACACCGGTCACAAGCGCGGAGAGCCTGGAAGTGCAAGGCAATGCGTTGCTGATGCGGTGCATGGCGGGCGGCCATAAAGCTGACTTGCGTCTTGTCCTGCCGGCAACGGGCGGCATACGAATCTACGGCAGCGAAGAAGGGTACTGGAGACCGGCCGATCTGTTGCCGCTAAAGGCCACCCAAACCCCAGGCTCATGTTCCATCGAAACCGCCGGCGGCAGGGTTGTGATCAGCCCAAAACCATTTTCGGTTTCATTCTATGACGCCGCGGGAAATCAAGTGACGCAGATGGGCGCCGGCAGTCTGGCTTTCCGGTTTGGCGCGGATGGCGGGATATTGGCGGTAGATTTCAAGAATCGTCTTGCTCCAGACGAGGTGATTTATGGTTTCGGAGAGAAGTACGATCACTTTAATCAAAATGGCAATGTGCTGACGCTTTGGGGATCGGATGACTGGCTTGGGAATGGAGAGGGTCTGGCGAATACGACGTACAAGGCTCTGCCCATCTTTCACAGTTCCAGGGGTTACATGGTTTTTGACAATTCGTCCTATCGTTTGCGGGCGGATATCGGGAAGGCGGATCCAAACCAATATCGAATTACACAACAGGGTTCGATATTCGACTTTTACTTCTGGACTGGTGCGCCCGAGAAGATATTGCAGTCCTATACGGCTCTGACGGGCAGGGTTCCGCTGCCGCCCAAGTGGGTTTTCGAGCCGTGGATGGGCGGACGCGAGGGTGCATTTGAAACCGACCAGGAGCATCGGGCGATGGCGCTGGAAGAAAGCGTCACCCGTTTCGCGGAACTGGACATTCCTCATTCCACTGCCCCGGCGCGAACCGGTTCGCCGGGTTTGAATCAATTCCTGGCGGCGCGCGGGATCAGGATGTTGGGCTATTTTTATCCCGTGATTCCACTCGTTGAGCAGCAACGGCTCATGCCGGAGCTGAAGCAGTCTGAACTCCCTATTTTACGCAACGCAAGCGGGACAATCGTCCCAGACCCCGATGACAATTACATCGATTTCACCAATCCCAACGCGCTGGAACTCTGCCGGCGGGCGTTGCGGGAGGCCCTGGACCTTGGCCAGGCCGGAGGCATGGTGGATTTTGGCGATATAACTCCGGACGACGCGGTCTTTTACGACGGCCGGCGCGGAGCCGAGATGCATAACTTTTACTACTACCAATATCAACGGACAATCAGTGAAGTCTACCAGGAGAAGCGCGGGAACGACTTCATTTTGTATGCCAGAGGAGCCGCGCCCGGTACGCAAAGATGGGAAGGCCAATTTGCCGGCGATCACCCGGCTAACTTTGATGGGCTTCAGCACGTTTTGACCGGAGCGCTGAACTTGTGCGCCTGCGGTTATTCCCTCTGGGGCAGCGACATCGGCGGCTATTTCGGTTATCCGCAGCCGGCGGTGTATATGCGCTGGTTCCAATTCGGTCTTTTCAGCCCTTTGATGCGCCCTCATGGCACCGCGCCGCGCGAGCCGTGGTATTTCAACGAAGCAGCCGTGACGAACTATAAATTCCTTGCCTGGACGCGGGAAAACATACTGAATTACACCTACAATGCCGCTGTCATTGCGCATGAAACGGGTATTTCCATGATGCGTTCCATGCCGGTGGCCTTTCCCGAGGAAGAGCAGATGGCCGCCGTGGGGGATCAATACATGTTCGGGCCGGATTTGCTCGTTGCGCCGGTGGTCAACGAAGACACGTTCAGGACGATTTCGTTTCCATCCGGCGTGTGGACGAGCTTGTGGGATGGCAAAACGGTCTCCGGGCCGGTGAAGCTCAAGGTCAGCGCGCCTCTGGATACGATTCCCGTCTATCTGAAGCCAGGGGCCGTCGTGCCGGTGCAACTCAATGAGGAACTGCAATTCGGTCAAAGCATGACCAACGGCCGTGTCAGTGCGTTGGTTGTAACTCCCCCCAATGGGGATAAGACCGTGACATTGGTCATTACACCGGGAGAGACTGCAAAAGTAACTGTGCAATCCAAGCCCGGTGGTTTTGGTTGGACGCTCGAGAACCTTCCTGATACTGGCTATTTGCTGGTCTACGGCGTAACTGATGCCTCCACGGTACGAGTGAATGGCGAGGACTTGCCGAAGGTGACGGCGGCCGACTTTGGCTCGATGCCGGTTGGCTGGGAGGCCGACCTTGCCGGCAACCGGCTGGTGATTCGCCTGCAGACACGCCAGGTCGAGCAAAGCGCGCCAACAACAAGAATTGAAGTGGACATCAACCCAGGCGAGAAATAGTGCGGCCTGGGCGAAGAACAAAACTAAGTTGCGGTAGTCTTGTGGAGTTGTTTCCTGACGGCATCGTATTTCTTCGAACATTCCAGCTAAGCATCTCGGGAGATGTAGGCGAGAATGAGTGGAGGACGGCGAGAGAAAATCAAGTTGATAAACTGACCTGACTACGAGATGACCTGCCCCCGTTTTCTCAACCATTGATAACTGGAGTTTCCCGGTTTTGGTTTGGCTTCGAGACTGACCCGTAGCCGTCGTGGCTGTGTAAATGTGGGAAGCGTTCTGTGCTTTCCACATTTGCATAGCCTGCTTGCCGGAACTCCTCCGGCGCCCTATAGTCGAGTGAGTTGTGCGGGCGCTCGCAGTTATACTCCTGCCTCCAGCTTGCCAGAGTACTCCTTACATCGTTGAGGGTGCGGAACCAGCTTGCGTTGAGGCACTCGTCGCGCAGGCGCACGAGGAAGGTTTTGGCGTGGATTTTCGCACTCCTCGGCCAGCGGCGCCACCGACTCCCAGCCGTTGAAAGCAAAAATCGAAAAGATTACCGCAGGTACGGCGAGATTGCTTTGGCATGGTCCTCCGAAGTAGTTGATCTCCGGCCCGAAGACTCGCCCGGGCTCGTACAGGATCGCACCCGGCAATCGCCTGACGGGTTGCAAACAGGTACCACGTTGCCGTTCAGTAATACGCACAGTCTAAAATGATTAATGGGTTCACCTGTCCTTGTTGAGCGCTGCGGTGGTGTGTCTTGCACGGCGTCGCATCCTATGCGTACAAAGCGCGCAGGCAGAGAGAATGGGCGCCCCGCAAAGGAGCAAGAGGAGTGATCTCCCGAAAAGCCGAAAGTAGTGTACTGCGGTTCTCGCAGATTTTGATGGCTGCTTGCAAGCGGCCTTGTTTGAAAGCCGTGCTGAGTGCCTCAGTTTTGATGCTCGCGTTGGCGGCGAGCCCGGGCGTGTGCGCGCAGGATGCAGCAAGCGCGGGAAATGCCATGCCTGGCGCCGGCGCCGGACCCCAGCCGGCGGCGATGGCGCAATCCCAGGGAGGAATGGCCAATGCCGGCCCTCAAACGGCCGTTTTCGACAGTCTGCACCGTCCCATCACTGCCGGAGGGTTCGTCAAGAGCGGCCCGATCGTCTTCCAGAATGTGGCTGCAGCAGCCGGACTGACGCAATGGCATCACCAGGCAGGCACCCCGGAAAAGCGCCTGATCCTTGAGGTCAAGGGGCCCGGAGTGTGTCTGCTCGACTACGACAACGATGGCTGGCTCGATATCTATCTGGTCAACGGCTCGACCTACGATGCTCTTGCGGGCAAAGCCGCTCCACCGCATGCGGCTCTCTTTCACAACAATCATGACGGGACCTTTACCGACGTGACAGAAAAGGCGGGCGTGGCCAACGACCGGTGGGGATACGGGTGTGCGGTTGGAGATTACGACAATGACGGCTGGCCCGATCTATATGTCACCAACTTTGGGAAAAACCGCCTGTACCGCAACAACCACGACGGAACCTTCACCGACGTGGCTGAGCAGGCGGGAGTGACGATCGGGACCTGGTCTACCGGCGCAACCTTCGGCGATTACGACGGTGACGGGCGGCTGGACCTGTTCGTGGCGGGCTACGCGCAGATCGATCTGAACAATCCCCCGATCTCGGGCACCAAGGCGGTCAACTTCACCCTTTGCCAATTTCGCGCCGTGCAGGTGCTGTGCGGCCCGCGTGGGTTGAAGGGCGAGCACGACCATCTGTTTCACAACAACGGCGATGGCGCCTTTACCGACGTCAGCAAGAAGCTGGGCGTCGACGATCCCAATGGCTATTACGGCCTGGGCGCTTTGTTTGCCGACGTGAATAATGACGGCAAGCCGGACCTTCTGGTGGCCAACGACTCCACGCCGAACTATCTGTATATCAACAAGGGAGACGGCACGTTCGAGGACCGGAGTTACGAAAGCGGGTACGCACTGAACAATGACGGCCGCGAGATTTCCAATATGGGCATCGCCGCCGGCGACTACGAAAACAACGGACATCTCTCGATCGTCAACACGGACTTTGCCGACGACTACAATGTCCTCTTCCAGAATGACGGGACAGGGCTTTTCACGGACGTCAGTTACCAGGCTGGAATCGCCGAATCTTCCATTCCGTTTGTGAGCTTCGCGGACGGATTTCTGGATTACGACAACGATGGTTGGAAGGACCTGTTCATCGTGAACGGCCACGTGTATCCCCAGGTGGACAAGCACCCGGAATGGGGCAGCAGCTATGCCGAGCGGCCGCTGCTCTATCACAACCTGGGGAACGGCAAATTCGAGCTGGTACCCGCAGTCGAGGGAACCGGGCTGGCCGTGGTCACCGTAGGCCGCGGCGCGGCGTTCGGCGACATCTTCAACGACGGCAAGATCGACGTGGTGATCAACAGCATGGATGGTGTCCCCATTTTGTTGCGCAACGTGAATCTGGACCATCATCACTGGGTCGAGTTGAAACTCGTTGGCGGTGCAGGGAGCCCGCGCGATGCCGTCGGGGCCACTGTTTATCTCACCGCGGATGGGATGCGTCAGCGGGGAGATGTTTTAAGCGGTGGCAGCTATCTCTCCTCGAACGATTTCCGCGTCCACTTCGGCCTGGGTGACGCCACCGTTGCCGGAACCGCCGAGATTCACTGGCCGTCGGGCAAGAAAGAAACTCTAAAGCTTCCGGCGGTGGATCGCATCTACACCATCGCTGAAGGCCAGGGCATCACCGGCGCGCTGTGCGCCGGCAAGCCTTGCGTGGATGCAACCGCGCCGTGAGCGTGCGGGCGAATTCGAGTGGAATTCACGAAGGCGTCAGCGGTCGGTACAGGAGTAGCAGGGATCGATCGAGGCCTGGATGAGCGGCGTATCCGCAAGCCGCGCGCCGCGCACCATCCAGCGTACCGCCGGCATGTTGGCATAGGTGGGCGTGCGCGCGTGCACGCGTGCCGGATTCCGCGAGCCTTCCTTCCACGTGACGCTGTACATGACCTCGCCGCGCGGGGCTTCAACGCGGCTGGTGGCCGTTCCGGTGGCGAAGTTGAATTTGTCGCCTCCGGTCGAGATCTCGCCGGGGGGCATTTTGCTGAGCGCCTGGCGGAGAATGCCGCAGCTCTCGATAATTTCGAGCGCGCGGACGAAGAGGCGGGCGCGCACGTCGCCAGCCTGCTCGACGGGCACCTCGAACTTCATCTCCGCGTAGGCCGCGTAGGGCGCGTCGCGGCGCAGGTCCTGGGGCACGCCCGAGGCGCGAGCCGTGGGACCGACCACGGCGCAGGAGACGGCCTTCTCGTGCGTGAGCACGCCGATGCCGGCGCAGCGCGAGCGCGCCGTCGAGCTGGTGGTGAAGATGGGAATGACGGTGCGCATCATTTCGCGCTCCAGCTCGTCGATCATGGGCGCCAGCGCCGCGGGGTCCTCGATGTCGCGATTGACGCCGCCCACGCAGTTCATCGAATAATTCACGCGGTTGCCCGAGATGGCCTGCAGCACGTCCATCACCTTCTCGCGCAGCGCAAAGCAGGTCATGAACATGGTTTTGAATCCCATGAGCTTGGCGGCGATGCCGGCCCAGAGCACATGCGAGTGCAGGCGTTCCAGCTCTGCCATGACGACGCGAATGTATTGCGCGCGTGGCGGCGCCTCGAGGCCGGCCAGCTTCTCCATGGATTGGCACAGAGTGAGGGTATGGATGAACGAGCAAATACCGCACACGCGCTCCATGAGCGCGATCACCTGGAAATAGTTGCGCGTCTCGGCCAGGTGCTCGATGCCGCGGAAGTTGAAGCCGATGTGCAGCTCGGCGTCCTTGACCGTCTCACCTTCGCAAATCATGTCGAGCTTATAGGGCTCTTCCAGGCCGGGATGGTACGGTCCCATGGGGATCTTGTAGCTCATTTTGCGACCTCCTCACGCAGATTCACGCCCGGCTTGTCGCCCTGGCGCAGCAGCAACGGCTCATACGCGCGGCCGGCGAAATCGATGGAATACTCTTCGTGAATCTCGCGCTCGATCCAGTCCGCCGCCTCGCAGAGGTCGAATATGCTCTCAATGGAATTGCCGGCAATCTGAAAGGGAAAACCGAGCAGACGCCCTGTGAGATCCCAGTGGTATTCGAGGCGGAATCCTGCATCGCCGGGCAACTGGTAGGCGGTGATGGTGACGAAGCGTGCGCCGATGGCGTTCATCGCCTGAGCAAGCTCACGGACGCTTACCGCGCCGGGATTCAGCCACCACGTGCCGCGGCTCTCCACCCATGGCTCAGCGGTTCCCAGCTTTTCGCGAATGGTATCGAGGGCGGTCATTGGGAATCTCCTCCTGGCGGCGTAGACGCCGCCAGTACAGCCGGTCTGGAGACCGGCGCTACGGGCGAAGCGGACGGCGCCGGTTTCGGCGCGGGCGGACGGCGCGCCACGGTGTACGACTTCTTGAGCTCGCCCTGTACCAGGTAAATGGGTGGCGTGTCCTGCTGTTGCGTCAGCGCGTGCTCGGCGCGGCCTTCCTTCAGCGCGTGCTCCGTGCAGCCTTCCACGCAGCGCCCGCAGAACGTGCACTGGCCGGGGTTGTAGCTCCAGGTGAACTCGCCTTTGCCGGCTTTGAACTCTATGGCGCGCGAGGTGCAGCGGAGGCGGCAGATGGCGCAGCCGGTGCAGAGCGAGGGATCGAATAGCACCAGCCCGCGGAAACGCGGAGTGACCTTAGGTCGCGCGGGAAAGAGCAGGGTCTGGTAGCCGCGCCGCAGATTCTTCCACATCATGGTGAGAATATTCATGACCGGAACCTCATGAAGAGCGCGGACGAAATGGCGAGAACCGCGAAGATGAGCGTGCACTGCCAGTAGAAGCGCACGCTGGAATCGATGGCGAGGCGCGCCGTTGCCGCGGCCAGCACCGAGAGCAGCAGAACCACGGCGACCGAGAGCACAACGAAGATGCAGCCGGCAAGCAGGGAAGTCCCCCAGGCGAGCGCGATGTGTGGCGCAATCAGCGTGGCCACGAGACCGGTGCAGGCAACCCACTCGAGGCCATGCGAAAGCTCCCACATGGCCAGCTCCGGACCGGCGTACTCGGTCAGTGGTCCGGAGTAGATTTCCTGCTCCGCGTTGGGCAGCGAGAAGGGGTTGATGTGCAGTTTGGCGGGCAGGCAGACGAGAATCGCCAGCACGCCCAGCCAGAGCAACGGAGAACTGGGCAGCGCCGCCAGCGCTTCCAGCCGGAAGGTGTGCTGCGAAGCGGCGATGGAAACAATGGCCAGCAGAAAGACGATGTTGTAGGAGACGCTCAGTGCGGCCTCGCGCGCCGAGCCGATTTCTCCGAAGATCGACCGCGAAGAGAAGCCGGCGGCGATGATGCATACGGAAGGCAGCTCCAGCAGTGCCAGCAGCAGGATCAGGTCGCCCTCGAATCCGCCGGATGACGGCAGCACGGGCAGCAGCCCCACGGCTCCGGCCGCGGCCGACACCGCAATCAGCGGCCACGCGCGCATCAGCAGGCCGCCCACGCCGCTGCGCGGAGGCGTGCTCTTGCCGAGCAGCTTGACGAAATCGTAAAACGGCTGCATGAACGGCGGGCCTACGCGCTCCTGCATCAGAGCGACCGATTTGCGCTCCAGCCACAGGAAGAACCACGCGGCGGGCACAGCGAAGAGCAGGCCCGGAAAGATGAGCAATCGCGCAAGTGCTGTGAGGAGAGTCATGGCTGTACCCCCGCGGACGCTTCATTCGCCGCATCCCTGTCATCCTGAGCGAGCCCGCTTCGCAGGCGAGTCGAAGGATCTGCGGCTCTCTCCAGTCCGCGTTCGGCCAAAATCTCCGCCGCCTTGGCTACGCCTTGAATGATGGCGTCCGGCCGCGGCGGGCATCCGGGAACGAAGACGTCGACCGGCAAATGCCTGTCCAGCGGCCCATCGAGCGTGCGGCTGTCGATAAACACATTCGTTGTGGCCGGGCACGAGCCGATGGCGACGACTGCCTTGGGCCCGAGCACCTGGTCGTAGACGGTCTTGACAGCGCGGACGGCCTTTTGGGTGACCGGCCCGGTCACGCAGAGAATGTCGGCGTGGCGCGGGCTGCCTTCCAGGCGAACGCCCAACTGCTCGGCGTCGTAACGCGGCGAAAGCGCGGCCACAATTTCAATGTCGCAGCCGTTGCAACTGCCCGAGTTCATGTGGAAGAGCCAGGGGCTTCGGCGGCGAGCGGTGCATAGGAGTCGTCTCCAGAGATTCATAGCCGCACCCCCATCAACATTTGCCACGCGTTGGGCCAGATTCCGGCGGCAAGGAGGACCGCCACCAGCACGACAATGACGGCTTTGATCAGGAACGGCTCGCGGGCCGGGGATTGCGGCGGCGATTCTGGGGGAGGGCCCCACCAGTTGCGGGCCAGCGCCAGCGCATAGGCGATGAGCGCGAAGATCGACGACAGAATCAGGACGACCAGCGGCCAAATGCCGATCTGCAAAGCGGTGGAGTAAAGCCGCCAGCGGCCAATGAATCCCAGCGTTGGCGGAACTCCGATCATGGCCAGCATGCCGAAGAGAAAACCGAATGCGCTCACCGGGTAACGCACGGCAAGCGCGACCGGCTCAGACTCAAGCGCGCCGGCGGATTCAGGAGCGGCAAGCGAGATGAAAAGCAGCGCCTTGGCCAGAGCGTGCGTGCTGGCTGCAATCAGCGCGCCCTGCGCTCCGATGACGCTCATTGAAGCGGCGCCGAGAAGCAGGAAGCCCACGTCCTCGGCTGTCGAAAGCACAAGCAACCGCTTAAGGTTGCGTTGAGTCAACATCAGCAGAGCGGCGACGAGCGACGTTCCCGCGGCAACGGTTATCCACAGCCCCTGCGGGGTGAGCGCCATCTGAAAAGACTGCGTCGCGATAAAGAATTCGCCGAAGGCAGCCATATCGACGACCGCGATGATGACGCCGAGCACCAATGCGGGAAGTTCGTCGGCCAGCTTTAACAGCCAGAAGAAGAGCGGCACCGCGGCCAGTTTGACGCAGACGCTGGTGAAGAGCAGCGCGCGCGCCCATTCGGGATTGCCGCGATCGGCCAGAACGTCGGCGGCGACCATCGATCCCGCAGAGATCAGCACGACCGCCAAATAGGTCAGCTTCGCGGCCTGCGAACGCGCCGTTTGCCAAACCAGCACTACCGTCAGCAAGGCTACGACTTCAAGCAGACTCAGGCGCACCCACGAATTCACCGCGAAAAGCCCGTCGACCACTAGCGCGGCAACGAACAGCATCGGCAAAGCCAGCTTGCGGCCGTAGGGACTTGAGAGCGATGCAAGCAACAGCGCACATGCCGCGATGGCGACGGCGAGGATCAACAGCGGAGGGATCTGTGCGAAAGACGCTAGGGCCCCGAATTCTGCCTGAGCAGTTCCGGGCACGGCCCAGCGCGCTAACGCGAGGGCTGCCGCGGCAAAGGCCACGACCAACCACGCCGCACGCCGTTCCATCCACGCGAAGGCGGCGCCGAGAACGCGCGAAATCGCCTGCAGTCCGGCCCACACGTTCAAATACACACGATCGACGTTGGACCAGCGGAAGAACGAGTGCCAGTGTGCCTCGAAAATCTCAGAGAAATCGCCCGCCGTCAGCCGGCCCTGCTCGGAGAGCGGCTCTCCGCCTGTAAAGACGCCCCCGCCCGCACCCGCACCCGCCAGCACAGCGCCGGACGCAACCGGCCGCGCGGCGTAGGCGACAAGATAAATCGCTCCGCCCAGCACGATCGATACGACGGCCAGCACCAAGCCGCCTACGCTGGAGAAGCTGCCCGCATCGGCCGACAATCCAAGCCATGTCACATGCACACCTGCGCCCAGTCCGAGCGCAGCCAGGATCGGATTCAGGAAGTAGTTGACCGCCAACTGCGGCGCTACGCCAAGAACCACGCTGCCCGCGGCCAGCAGTCCCATGCCCCACACCATCGAGGGCGGCGCTTCGTGCGCGTCGTTGGTTTGCTCCGTCACCGGCCCCAGGAACACGGCGCTGGTGGCCTTGGCTCCCATGAAAACCGTGCCCAGGCTCGCGGCCCACGCCACCATGGCTGGTACGGCCCATCCGGCCTGCAGCGCCGCGGCATAGAGCATCCACTTGCTGGCGAAGCCGCTCATCAGCGGAATGCCCATCATGCTGCCCACGCCAATGAGCCAGGACAACGTGGTGTGCGGCATCTTCGCAGCCAGGCCGCCCAGCTGGTTCATGTCGCGCGTGCCCGCGGCGTGCTGCACCGAGCCGGCCGTCAGGAACAATCCGCCCTTGAAGAAGGCGTGATTGAGGCAGTGCAGCAGCGCGGCGGTGATCGCCAGCGGCGTGCCGATGCCGAGGCCCATCATCATGTAGCCGATCTGGCTTACGGTGGAGAAGGCCAGCATGCGCTTCAAATCGGTCTGCACCATGGCGTACATCACGCCCACGGCCATAGTGACTGTGCCCACCCACATCAGGCTCTCGCCCCACGCGGCGGGCCACGCGCCAAAGCTGTGCATGCGCGCGGCCAGATAGACGCCGGAAGTCACATAGCACGCCGCGTGCAGCAGCGCGCTTACGGGGGTGGGCGCGGCCATGGCCTCGGGAATCCACGTGTGCAGCGGGACCTGCACGCTCTTGGCCACCAGCGCGACCAGCATCAGCGCGAAGATGCCGCCGGTAAAGCTGCGCGCCACGGCGGGATCGGTCCACAATGCGCTGCCGGCGCGGTGATAGAGGACGAGAATCGCGGCCAGCAAACCGTAGCCCGCGATGTGCGTCATCAGCAGCACCTTGCGCGCGCCGTTTACCGCTTCGCGGTTGGTGTACCAGAAGCCCACCAGGCTGAACGAGCACAGGCCCACCAGCTCCCAGCAGAAATAAAAGATGAACAGGTTGGCGCTGTACACCAGAGCGATGAATCCGCCGATGAAGACGAGCATCGTGGCGTAGAAGCGCGTCGCCGACTTGTCCTGCGCCATGTAGCCGATCGAATAGAGCAGCACGAGTCCGCCGATGCACGCTCCCATGAAGGCGAACAGCACGCTGAGCGCGTCGACGTGAAGAACCAGCGCGAGCGGCCCATCCCACGGCAGCGGATGCAGGTCGATGCCCTGTCCGCCGCGGACCCATGGCGCGATGCCGGCGACGGCGAAGAGGGCGGGTAAGCAGGTGAGAAAGGCGAGGATTCCCTTTGCCCGGGCTGAGAAGAGTGGCGCTACCAAAATTTGCAGCGCGGCGCCCAGCAAAAGCGAGCATGGAGCAATCAGAATCAGGGTCACTGCATCCATGCCTTGATGTTGATCGTGTCGCCCTTAGGCGTGATGTGACCGCGCACACAGGGAGAAGAAGTTGGCTTCTAATTATGGCCCTACGTTCCGTATCATGGTACGCAATCGTCCCTCACGATATTTCCCGGCCAAATGTGAAACGCATCGCCGCGACGATCGAGTTCTGACGTTATCGATCCCCGCCAATGCATAACTCATAAAGCCGGCGGCCACAATGCGCGTGCGCCAAGGGCTTTTCTTTGTCCGCGCAGGGCCTGTACGGGAAGTGTCCTACAATGCAGCAGAGGGTTGATGGCCATGAATTCCTCTTGGAAAGCGCACAACTACGCGCTGTTGGTTCTGCTGTTTTTGGGCAAACTATTTTTCGTTGCGGCGCCAGCGACGGCGCAAGACAGCAGCGAGATGGAACGGGCCGCCGCGCTGCTGCCGGCTCAGTCCCGTGCGGTGGTGGAGAGGCTGACCAACCTGGCGCAACTACCCCCTGGCACGTGGAAGATGCACGTGGGCGACGTGACGCACGGCGAGGCTGTAAACCTGGACGAGAGCGGATGGCAGGTCATGGCGCCGGGAACCGATGCGCCGACCAGCGCCGTCTGGTTTCGCCAAACGATTCAAGTTCCGGAGACGCTCTTGGGCTACGACCTGACCGGCGCGCGCATCTGGTTCCAGTTCCACGCCGACGCCAACGGCCCCATGGCGGAGTTTCTCTACTTCAATGGCCGCCGCGTGGATATGGGCGAGTCCGACCTGGAGCCGATCGTGCTGTTCGACAACGCACGGCCCGGCGACAAGGCTGTGGTCGCGACCCAGTTTTTCGAGACCGTGAACGCCAAGCATTTCCGCGGCGCGACCCTGCGCGTCGACTTTCCTGAGAACCGCCCCAATCCCGAGGACCTGGCGCAAGAGTTTCTTTCGGCGGCGCTCTTGCTGCCCTCGCTCGCCCCCGGCGACAGCGGCAAGCCTGGCGGTGCGGAACTTGCCACCTTGAACAGCGCCATCGGCGCTGTGGATGTGGCTGCTCTGGATGCGGCGGAAACATCCAGCGGGGAGGCGCGTGCCCAGGCGCAGGCCAGGTTCGATGCCAGTCTTAAGGCGGCGCAGAGCCGGCTTGAAACGCTCCGCCCGCTGCTCCAGTCGGCGACCTTTCACCTCACCGGCAATTCGCACATCGACGCGGCGTGGCTGTGGCCGTGGACCGAGGCCGTCGACGTCGTCCGGCGCACCTTCGGCACGTCGCTGCAACTGATGAACGAGTACCCCACCTACACCTACACCCAGTCCGCGGCCGCTTACAACGAGTGGATGGCCGACAAATACCCTGACCTGAACGCCCAAATCAAAAAGCGCATTCAGGAGGGCCGGTGGGAGATCGTGGGCGGCATGTGGGTCGAGCCCGACCTGAACATGCCCGACGGCGAGTCGCTGGTCCGCCAGTTGCTGGTAGGCAAGCGCTGGTACAAGCAGGCCTACGGCGTGGACGTGCGCATTGGCTGGAACCCCGATTCCTTTGGTTACACGTGGCAACTACCGCAGATCTACAAGAAGAGCGGTATCGACTACTTTGTGACGCAGAAGATGACGTGGAGCGACACCAATCAGCTTCCCTTCAAGTTGTTCTGGTGGCAGTCGCCCGATGGATCGAAAGTTTTAACGTATTTCCCGCACGATTATGCCAACGACACTCTGGGACCGGTTCGACTGTCAGGGGATCTTGCCGTCGCGCGGGAGCGTGCTCCCGGCATGACGGCGATGATGGATCTCTACGGCGTGGGCGACCATGGCGGCGGGCCTACGCGGGTCATGCTGGACCAGGGCTTCCACTGGGCGCGCGGCAGCCAGCCGCCGTGTCTTGTAACAAAGCATGAATCGCCGAGTGCAGAAGCGAATCCGGGTCTTGCAACGAGGCAGGAGTCCTCAGATGCCGAAGCGAAGGAGGGTCTTGTAAAAGGGCACGACTTCAGTCGGGCCGAAAGCGCGCCCTCATCGAGTGGGGCTTTAGCCCCTGCCGCTTCTTGCTTCGTTACTCCTCGCTACCAATTCGGCACCGCGCAGAGCTTCTTCTCCTCGATTGAAAAGCAGATTGCGCCGGAGAGTCCCGTGTGGAACTACCAGTCGATCGCCAAGGGTTACGAGCCTCCATCGGCAGTACCGGGGAAGGTCGCGATTCCCACGTGGGATACCGAGATGTATCTCGAATATCATCGCGGCGTCTACACCACGCAGGCCAACCACAAAAAGAACATGCGCGACAGCGAAGAGGAGGTTCTCAACGCGGAGAAGTGGGCGTCGCTGGCCTGGCTGGACGGCCAGAGCTATCCCGGCGCGGAACTCACTGAGGATTGGAAGAAGGTGCTCTTCAACCAGTTCCACGACCTGTCCGCGGGCTCCGGCATCGCCGACATCTACAAGGACGCGCAGCAGGACTACGACTGGGTGCGCATGTCGACCGATGAGATTTCGGCGAGTGCGCTGGAGACCGTGGCCGAGCGCATTGGAACCCTGCCGGATCCAAAGAACTGGCACGGAATACCGATCGCTGTCTTCAATTCTCTGGGCTGGGAGCGTTCGGGCGATGTTACTTTCAAGATTCAATGGCCGGATTCCGGTCCCGGCGCCTTTGACGTAATGGAGGAACACAATTCAGTGATTGCCCCGATTCCTATACTGGCGATCAGGCAGGACAGTGAGCCCGGGGTCGTGGAACTCACGGTTTCTGTCCCGCAGGTTCCGGCATTCGGATATGAAGTTCTTCAAGTTATGGGAATACCCGCTGGCGTCAGTGAGACGATGCGACCCACTACCAGTGTCCATGAGACTGTCAATTCCTTCGCGCTCGCAAACGCTGCGCTGAGGGTCGCGGTCGACAAGCAGAGCGGATGCATCACGAGCCTGTCGATCGCGCGGACGAACTTCGAGACTCTTCAAGCGGGCGCATGTGGGAATCAATTGCAGTTCTTCAAGGACACGCCGAAGCAGTACGACGCGTGGAACATTGATCCCGGGACACTGGACGTTCAACCGATGACGATTGACAGGGCGGACTCGGTTGAGCTTGTCGGCGAGAAGTCGAATGACGCCGCAATTCGCATTACGCGCCACTGGCAAAACTCGAAGTTCATTCAGATCATCAGCATTCCAGTCGGCGCAGATTACGTTGACATCGACAACGACATCGACTGGCACGAAAAGCACATTCTGCTCAAGGCCGCCTTCCCACTCGCCGTCACCAGCAACTTCGCCACCTACGAGATTCCTTACGGGACCATCGAGCGGTCGACGACGCGCAACAACAGTTGGGAAAAAGCCCAGTTTGAGGTTCCGGCGATGCGCTGGGCCGATCTCTCGGGCCAGGGACCGGACGGCAAGGTGCACGGCCTGAGCCTGCTCAACCAGGACAAGTACGGATACGACGCCGTGGGCAACGTGCTACGGCTGACGCTGCTGCGCTCGCCCACCTGGCCCGATCCCGATGCCGACCAGGGCCATCATCACTTCCACTACGCGATCTATCCGCACGCGGGCACGTGGAAGGACGCGCTTACCATGCGCCACGGATGGGAATACGACTATCCGCTCCAGGCGGTGGTGACAACGGCCCACCCCGGATCGCTGCCGGCGGAGCACTCGTTTGCCTCTGTTGGACCAGAGAACGTGGTTCTGACCGCTGTCAAAAAGGCAGAAGACGCGAACGCGCTCATCTTCCGCGTGTATGAGTGGGCAGGCAAGGAGACGACGGCCGAGTTTCACGTGCCGCCGGGCGCAACCTCAGCCACAGTGACCAATCTGATGGAGCAGCCCGAAGGCAGTCCGCTCGCGGTCACATCGGAAAACGGGGGCGATTTGGTCAAGGTCCCGATCCATCCTTACGAGATACTGACCATTCGCGTGGACTATCCAACAGCAGGGTATAGGGAGTAGCCAGTAGGGAGTAGCTCTCAGCTATCAGCTCTCAGCCAGGTTGTCGAAGTCATGAGCGATGAGCGCAGGACCGGAAGGTTGATCATAAAGAGGCTCGGGGGGGAAGCGTTGGAGGCTGAAGGCTGAGATCTGAAAGCTGACGGCTGGTATTCTGGATACCGCAAGGAGCTTCCCAACCATGCACATCTCTTCCCCGTTTTTTGTTGTCTCCGTCATCATCGCCGTTTTTGTGGTGTCGATCTTCTTCGCCACCGGCAGCAAGGAAGACAAGCCCTCATCGCACTGAGTTCAGGCCCCGCCGTTTGCCTGCCATCAATCTGGGCTCGTAGGCCCTCCCTTTAATTTCTGGAACCTTTCCGCCTTTGCCAGCGTATAAGGGGACCAGAGGGCGAGAGCCATGATACGGAACACGATGAGCAGCGCGGCCGGCCTGTTCGCCTGCCTGGCCTTGGCGGCCGGAGTGGCCGGATGCAGGGTCCACGTGGAAAAGGGCGCCAACGGCGAGGACAAGAACGTCCAGGTGGATACTCCGTTCGGCGGCATTCATGTGAATACCGACGAGACGACCGCCGCGGACCTGGGCCTGCCGGTCTATCCCGGCGCGCAGATCGCGCAGGACAAGGAGAACGACAAGTCCGCGGATGTGCACATGGGCTTCGGCGAGTGGGAACTGCGCGTGAAGGTGGTCAACTATGCCACGCCGGACAGCGAGGACAAAGTCGCCGCGTTTTATAAGAAAGCGCTCACCCGCTACGGCGATGTGATCGCGTGCCTGGACCATGCTCCTGTGGGCACGTCGGCCGCGACCGCGGAGGGCCTCACCTGCACGGACTCGAGCAGCGCCCATGTGAAGGTCGACACCAACAACCAAGGCCACGGGTATTCCACGGGCCAGGGCGGCTTCGAATTGAAGGCCGGGTCAAAACGCCACCAGCACATCGTGGCATTCGAAAGCTCCGCGCCGGGCCAAACCCGCTTTTCGCTAGTCGCGCTCGATCTGCCGGCGGGGGTCGAGGGCAGCTCGGGCAAGAGCGACTAGGGCGGTGAGCTGGCGAGCCGGCCAGACCGCGAGTCGTGGACGGTGAGCCGCAGGTCATGGACAGTGAACAGTGAACGAGTGAAGAAGTGAATCAGTGAACAGGGATTGAGCATGGGTGCGGAAGGCCGCTGCCGTGCGGCGAAAGATTCCTAGATAATTCACGGCATTTTCGGCCATTTTGACCGTGTTTTTGAGGGCCGCCTCTCAATTCCAAAAGAGTTACTGCCAAAACTATACCCCCCCTGGGTATCAAAAGAAATCATTCATTATTTTCCTCCGTTGCGATGGTTTTACGCGGACGGCCCTGACCTCTCGGTGCAGGACCGTCCGGTTTTGGCTCGAAGCGAAACGCGCTCATGGCGATTTTGGCGGCGGCCAGAAGAGGCTCGGCCCCCTCTGAGGCGGCATTCGCCTCGGGTCCTTCTGCCGTGGAGAGGGCGGCTTCTTCTGTTTCGGCCATACAAAGCTCCTATGCTTTCAGCCTAACGATTTCGCGGAATTACTCTGCAAACTTCGCAAAAGAGTTATCCTTGCAATTTCAACGAGTTCAGCGCGAATTGCGCGAAGCAGGCCTTGACAGCGCGGTGGGGTGCGCGGAACGGAGGAAGCGTGCTTTTCACCACACTTTCTGTGCGCCGGAGCTGTTGAAAACAGGCATGTAGAGCGTGATGTGTGCAATTTATCGTCAAGCGAGAAGTATTTCGCCGAAATCCTTATCTATTGCGCAAGAAATGATGAATTCTAAGAGGGATTTCGCCCTGATTGTGCAGGGGATGGGGTGACTCCCATCACAGCGGGCGGTGTGAGCTAACGCGCAGAATAACCCCGGTTTGTGGGGATTTTGCTCTACCCGGAGCCACCGGCCATGGCTGGGACGATGAACGCCGAAGCAAGCGTGCAAAGCGGCGTGCAGAGGCGGCAGCAGACAACCTGGAGCGAGGAGTACCAGCGCAAATGCATGAGCGCGGCGCTGGTTTGAATTTCGCTGCGTAGAGGGAGTGAAGCGGATGACCGACACCAAAAATCCGGATCGGAAGCGGGATCGGGGCCTGCTGCGCGTCGATGACGAGGAGTGCAAGGGCTGTGGGCTGTGCATTGAGGCCTGTCCGCCCAAGGTCATCTCGATGAGCGAACGGTTGAATCGCTATGGCTACCACACGGCAGTGTATGCGGGCGCCGGCTGTACGGGTTGCGGCATCTGCTTCATGGTATGCCCGGAGCCGGGAGCGATCACGGTGTATCGCCTGGTCAGCTCGCGCGAGGTGGAGGTGCGCGAGCCAAAGGCCGCAGTGGAGGGAGCGATCGAATGCGCAAGCAACTGATGAAGGGCAACGAAGCCATCGTAAAGAGCGCCATTCTCGCCGGATGCCGCGCCTTCTATGGCTACCCCATTACGCCCGCCAGCGAGATTGCCGATGCCGCGGCGGAGTGTATGCCCAAAACAGGCGGCGTGTTTGTACAGGCGGAGAGCGAGGTGGCGGCCATCAATATGCTGTATGGCGCGGCGTCGGCCGGCGTGCGCGCCATGACCGCGTCGAGCGGTCCCGGCATCAGCCTGATGCAGGAGGGCATCAGCTACATGGCCGGCGCCGAACTGCCTTGCGTGATCGCCGACATTACGCGCGGCGGCCCGGGACTGGGCAACATTTCCGCCGAGCAGAGCGATTATCACCAGGTGGTGAAGGGCGGCGGCCACGGCAGCTACCGTACCATCGTGCTGGCGCCCTACTCCGTGCAGGAAATGGCGGATTTCACTGCGCTGGCATTCGACCTGGCCGACCGTTATCGCAACCCGGTGGTCCTGCTCGCCGACGGCTTCATCGGGCAGATGATGGAGCCGGTCGAATTTCCGCAAACCGCAACGGCTACGCACCTGCCGGAATGGGCCGTCGTAGGCACCGCCGCATCGCGCCCGAATCTCATCACGTCGCTGCATCTGGACAGCGACGAGCTGGAGAAGCACGTTCGCGGGCTCGAAGCCAAGTACAAGACCGCCGAGTTGCGCGAGGCGCGCGCCGAGGAGTGGTCAACTGCCGACGCGGAGATCGTGCTGGTCGGTTACGGCATCGTGGGGCGCATCCTGAAGGCCGTAACCGCCGAGGCCCGCGCCGCCAGCCTCAAGGTGGGTTTGCTGCGGCCCATCACGCTCTATCCATTCCCGGTGGTGCAATTCCAGCGCCTGGCCTTCAGCGCCCGCGTCTTTGTCGTGGTGGAGATGAGCCTGGGGCAGCTGATCGAGGACGTAAAGCTGGCGCTCAATGGCTCGCGGCCGGTGGAGTTTCTGGGCCGTGCCGGCGGCAATGTGCCGTCGCATGAGGAGGTGCTGGCGTTTGTCCATGAGTTGGTCCGCCGTTACGGGCTGGCGCGGGCAACTCAAGAAGAGGAGCGGATGGCCAATGTCTATTGAGCAGGTGGCAGATTACTCCGTCGCGCACGGCAGGGCCAAAGCCTTCTACGAGCGCTTCGACCGCAAGGACGACCTGCAGCACCAGACGCACTTCTGCCCCGGCTGCGGTCACGGCACCATCCATAAGATGTTGGCCAAAGCGATCGACGATCTGGGCGTGCAGGACCGCACCATCATGATCGGCCCGGTCGGCTGCGGAGCCTTCACCTATTACTACTTCGACGTGGGTAACGTGCAATCCGCCCACGGGCGCGCGCCGGCCGTGGCTACGGCGATGAAGCGAAGCCGTCCCGCGAGCATTGTGATCGGTTACCAGGGGGATGGCGATCTTTCCGCCATTGGATCGGCGGAAATTCTGCACGCCGCCAATCGCGGCGAAAACATCACCGTGATCTTCGTCAACAACGCCGTCTACAGCATGACCGGCGGCCAATACGCTCCCACCACGCTGCTGGGCCAGAAGACCACGACCACTCCGCAAGGGCGCAATGCGGCCACCGAGGGCTACCCGCTGCATGTGAGCGAGCTGCTGAGCACGCTTCAGGCGCCTGCCTACATTGAACGCGTAGGCCTGGGAGACAACAAGCAGATCGCGCAGGCGGCGCGGGCCATCAAGCGTGGTTTGGAAAACCAGGTGCGCGGGCTTGGCTTTTCGCTGATCGAGGTGCTCTCGCCCTGCCCGACCATTTGGAAGATGACCCCTGTGGAAGCGCAGCACTGGGTGCGCGATGTGATGGAGAAGACCTTTCCCCTGGGCGTGTTCTGCGACCGGACGAAGGAGCGGACGGAGACGGTGGACCTACGGCCAGTGGCGCCACCGCCGGCGCTCGAAGAGCTGCCTCACATTCTCGGCGTGGCCGAGGAGGATCTGCCTGAAGGCAACGCGGCGGCGCTCGCGCGGGACAAGGAGATCGATCTTCAGGTGCGCATCGCGGGCTTTGGCGGGCAGGGCGTCCTGCTGCTGGGCGAAGTGCTGGCCGAGGCCGGTCTCGATGCGGGACTCGAAGTCTCCTGGCTGCCTTCGTACGGGCCTGAGATGCGCTCCGGAACGTCCAATTGCCACGTGCGGTTGTCACGCGAGATCATCGACTCGCCGCTGGTGACGGCGCCCAACGTGCTGGTGGCGATGAATGAGCCTTCGCTGCGCAAATTCTACAAAACCGTGCGCGCCGGCGGATGGGTGATCTACGACGGCGGCGAGTTTCCGGCCGACTGCGTACGCGATGGCGTGCAGGTGTTCGCTGCTCCGTTCACGCGCCTGGCCGACGAGATGGGCAATAAACGCGCGGCGAACATGGTGATGCTGGGCGCGCTCGTGGAGATTGCGGAAGTGTTGCCGCGGGCCAGCATCGGCGACGCGCTGCGCCGCCTGGTCAAAAATCCGCGCTGGGTGGAAGTGGACGAGCGCGCCTTGGAGCGGGGAAGGGAACTGTACTCAAAGTCGCTCGGCTAGTCCGGCCATCGCGTGTCCCGGCTCGCGGACTTTTGCCGGTTGCCTTCACGCACAACCCTGTTGCCGCTGCTTCGCCGCCCGGCGCCTTTTCGGTTTACATTAGGTTCATCGAAGGCTCGTTAGATAACTTTAGATAGTTAAGGTGCCTCTCCTAATGGATTTCAGAATTCATGGAGCAATTGCCGTCGTCGCCGTTTGCATCGGCTCGATCTACCTTCCCGCCCAAACCGTCGATCTGCCGTCGAGCAAGCAACTCGCCGGAGAGATTCAAGGCCATCCGCAACGGATCAACAGCTTGCCCATCTCGATGGCCGTCTCGCCGGATGGCCGCTACGTGGTCACGGTGAATGCCGGCTATGGAACGTACGAGTCGCAATATGAGCAATCGTTCGCGGTGCTGGATACGCAGACCGGCGCGCTGGCCGATTTCCCCGATGCGCGCACCGCGCTGCGCGCGCACCAGACGCTCTTCTCCGGCTTGGCGTTCAGCCGCGATGGCAGCCGTCTCTACGCGAGCATGGCCTCGCTAACCGGCGCAAAAGGGGACGGCGGAGCCGACGTGGGCAGCGGCATCGCGGTCTACAGCTTTGCTGACGGAAAGGTCGCGCCCGAGCGCCTGATTCCTCTGCCGGAGAACCAGCTCCCCACCGGACGAAAGACTCACTTGCCGGAAGGTACGGATAGCGATGAGGGCATCCCGTACCCGGCCGCGATCACGGTCCTCGGCGAGACCGGCCGCGAGAAATTACTGGTCGCCGAAAATCTTTCCGACGATGTTGTCCTGCTCGATCCGGCGGCCGGCACGATCGAAAAGCGCTTCGATCTTTCTGAGAGCCAAACCGTCCCGTCGACATACCCGATTGCTCTCGCCGTCACCGGGGACGGCAAGCGCGCGTTTGTTGCGCTGTGGAACGCGTCGGAGGTCGCGGAACTCGATCTCAATCGCGGCACGGTGACGCGCAAGCTGGCGCTGCTCAAGCCGCCCAGCCCCATTGCTCCTGGCACGCATCCCTGCGCGTTGGCTTTTTCGCCGGATGAAAAGACGCTCTATGTCGCGCTGGCCAACCGCGATGCCGTTGCGGCAGTGAACGTCGCCGCAGGACAGTTCGCCGTGAAGGGATACTTTGACACGCGCCTGCCGGGGCAGAGCTATTTCGGCGCCGAGCCCGACGCGCTTGCCGTCAACGCTGACGGCAGCCGTCTCTATGTGGCCAACATGGCCACCGATGCGGTCGCGGTGATCGACACGCGCAAATTGACGCCGAGGGCCGCGAAAACCGGAATGGTCGAGCCGGACGGCTTCATTCCCACGGAGTGGATGCCGATCTCGATGGCCTTCGAGACGTCGTCTGCCGGGGGCAGGCTCTATCTCGCGACGGCGAAAGGGAAGGGAACCGGGCCGAACAACTTTCCTCAGCGGGTAATTGAATCGCACACGAATGGCGGGCATGGCAGAAGCACGTACATCGCAACGCTGCTCTACGGCTCGCTTGCGGTGCTGGACGAGCGGGAGATTGCGAGTAACCTGCCGGAATGGACCTCGAATGTGCTGGCCTCGAATCGCATGAAGGCCGCGCAGGAGCAGATCGCCTTTGCCGGCGGAGTGAAGAACCGCATTCGCCACGTCATCTACATCATCAAGGAAAACCGCACCTACGATCAGATCCTCGGTGATTTGAAGCAGGATGGAATGCCGGTTGGCAATGGCGACCCCAGGTTGGCAATGTACGGCGAAGCGATCACGCCGAACGAGCACAAATTAGCGTTGCAATTTGGCGTGCTCGACAACTTCTTTGACTCCGGCGAGGTCTCCGGCGACGGCCACGTCTGGTCCACAGCGGCTATCGGCACCGATTATCTGGAGAAAACCTGGCAGCAGAACTACCGCGGGGAACAGCGGTCTTACGACTACGAAGGTGTGGTAGCCGACGGCTATCCGCTGCTGCAGAAGATTCCCGATGTGAACGAGCCGGCCAGCGGTTATCTCTGGGGTAATCTCGCCCGCCACGGCAAGACCTACTACCATTTTGGCGAGTACATTTCGTCAACGTTTTGCAGTCAGGCTGCGGTTGCCGATCCCACCCTTGGCCCGGTGCTCGCCGGACCAAAGTGCTCTCGCAAGGCGATTGCGCCCGGCGCAACGCTGCCCGCGGAGTGGGGTGGCGGCGTGAACCAATGGCCCTGGCCCATTCCGCTCCTCGCCACGAACATTGCCACCAAGCCTGAGCTGCAGGGCCACTTCGCTCCCGAGGCGCCGGACTTCAATCTGATGATTCCCGATCAGATCAGGGTAGAGATATTCCTGCGCCACTTGCGGGAGTGGGTTGCGGACCGCGAGCAAGGCCACGACACCATGCCCGGCTTCGTGCTTCTGCGCCTGCCCAACGATCACACCGCGGGAACGCGCCCCGGCGGGCCCACGCCCAGGTCCTCGGTCGCCGATAACGATCTTGCCGTGGGCCGCGCCGTGGAGGCGGTCTCGCACTCGCCGTACTGGGACGACACGGCCTTCTTCATCCTCGAAGACGATGCGCAGAACGGAGCCGACCACGTGGATGCGCACCGCAGCATCGCGCTGGTCGTCAGCAAGTACTCGCCGCACGGCCCCAACGGCGTGCCGTTTGTCGACGATCGCTTCTACTCGACGGTCTCCGTCGTCCGCACCATGGAAGCGCTGCTAGGCCTGCCGCCGATGAACAACAACGACGCCTTCTGTTCCATGATCGCTTCTCTGTTCACGGGGCCGGGCGATCAGCCGGCGTATACAGCCGACGACTCGAATCGCGACAACGGCCTCATCTATCAGGCCAATCCCAAGAATGCGGCCGGAGCGCGGGCCAGCATGAAGATGGACTTCAGCCATGCCGACCGGGCGCCCACGGAGAAGCTCAACGTCATTCTGTGGAAAGACGCGATGGGCAACGCGCCGGTGCCGGCCATGCTGAAGACGCGGGAGAAGAAGACGGCGGGCGATGAGGATGGCGACTAGCCGAAAGTGCGGGCGTGGACGCCCGCACGACAGCCGGTCAGCCACCCCACGGACGAAGACCTGTCCGCGGGGACCTCGGTCAGCAGGCCGGCGCTACATAGGCGCTGCGGGGCTGAGCCGGCGCCGGGTCGGCGAACGGTTCACAGGATGGGATAAATGGGGGTTAAAGCTGCCTGAACTGCAGAAAGCGGCGCCAACCCCTTCGCCAAAACCCGCCCCAAACTGTTAGCTTGAATGAGTAGGAAACTCTTTCCCGCGATGGCTTCCAGTCCCTACTTTTCATTGGCCGTTCTGTTCGTGGCGGCGCTCGCCTTTGGCCTTGCCCCGTTGGGGTTGGCCTGGCTTTGGGCCAGGGTGTTTTCGCCGCCCAAGCCCAACCCGGTCAAGAATGCCATTTATGAGTGCGGGCTGGTGTCGAAGGGCGACGCGTGGATGCAGTTCCGCTCCGCCTACTACCTTTACGGCATTATTTTTCTCATCTTCGACGTGGAGGCTGTATTTCTGCTTCCGTTTGCGGTCGCATTTACAGGTTTGGGCGCGGCGGCGTGCATCGCCATGCTGGTTTTCGTACTCCTATTAATTGAGGGGCTGGCCTGGGCCTGGGCTAAAGGTGTGTTGACGTGGTCGTAAATGCAGAGATCAGAGAACAGAGATCAGAGATCAGTTTCCCGAGAGGCAACCGAAGCTGAAAAGAATCGGAGCGAAGGTTTGGTAGACCGGTAGGCCAGAGAGGGTTTCTGAGAGAAGCGCGGCGGGAATCAGATGGATCTCTGATCTCTGTTCTCTGATCTCTCGAAAATGGAGCAACTCATGGCAGTTGATCGAAACCTGAAGATCGAACTGGGCAAGCAGGGCGTCTTCGTCACGACCGTCGAGGAGCTCTACAACTGGGGCCGGCGCAGCTCGGTGTGGCCCATGCAATTCGGCCTTGCCTGTTGCGCCATCGAGATGATCGCCACCACTATGGCGCGCTACGATATGGCTCGCTTCGGCGCCGAGGTCTTCCGGCCTTCGCCGCGGCAGGCCGACCTGATGATCGTCTCCGGCACCGTGACCAAGAAGATGGCGCCCCAGGTGGTGCGCCTCTACAACCAGATGGCCGAGCCGCGCTACGTCATTGCCATGGGCGCCTGCGCCATCTCCGGTGGACCGTTCAAGCAGGGCTACAACGTGCTCAAGGGCATCGACCGCTACATTCCGGTGGACGTGCACATTCCCGGCTGCCCGCCGCGGCCCGAGGCGCTGCTTCAGGCCTTCATTACGCTGCAAAAGAAGATCGATGTCCAGCACCTGACCGGCGAGGACCGGCCACGCTTCCTCGACCCCAACGCGCAGGGCGAGTTTCCCGTGCCCGAACAGGGCGAGCACGATCTGGAGCCAGCGTCGAATCATGGCGTGTGGCCCGTACCCATCACGATTCGCTAAATACAGGGACCGAGGGATTAGGGAACAGGGAACAGAAAACAGTCCATAGCGGTGACGAAGAGGCTAGAGGCTAGAAGCTAGAAGCTAGAAGCTAGGAGCTGGATTGAAGTCAGTCGAAGAGATCAAGGCGGCGATCGAAGCGGCGGTTCCGGGCGGGGGCGTTGAGATTGTGCCCAACGCGAGCCCCTCCGCGCAGCACTCGCTGAGGCTCGCGCCCGCAAGCGCCGTCGCCGTGGCGACATTTCTTCGCGACGATCCCGATCTCGCCTTTGATTTCCTCTCCAACGTCACCGGCGTTGATTGGCCCGACAAAGAGATCGCAGAAAAAGTGAAAGTAACACGTGAAGTCACGAAGATCGTCGATGGCGTCGAGAAAACAGTCGAGGAAACTCTCGAGGAGACGCAAAAGCGCGTCGAACCCGGTTGTCTTGAAGCGGTCTACCACCTCTATTCGGTAGCCAAAAAGCACGGGCCGCTGGTTCTCAGGATGCGCACGGCCGATCGGACAGATCGCGTGGAGCTGCCATCGCTCACCTCCGTCTGGCGCTCGGCGGAGTTCCAGGAGCGCGAGATATTCGATCTCTTCGGCATCGTTTTCGCTGGCCACCCCGATCTGCGCCGCCTGCTGATGTGGGACGGGTTCAAGGACCATCCCATGCGCAAGGATTATGTGGAGCCCGACGACTTCGAATATGAGCCCACGCCGCACGATGAGGTGCTCAGGCGCGCGCAGGTGCATAGGGGCAGTGAACAGCAAACCGTGAGTAGCGGACCAGGCGCCCAATGACCGTAGCGGACACAAAAATCGAGAGAGCCGAGGGCTGGAACCGGCCTCCGGTAATTGAACCGGACGGCGAGGGCGAGCTGCTCGAAGTGGCCATGGGGCCGCATCATCCCTCCACCCACGGCGTCTTCCGCATGGACCTGGCGCTCGACGGTGAGCGCGTCGTCCGCCTCAAGCCGGTTTTCGGCTACCTGCACCGCAACCACGAAAAACTTGGCGAAGGACAATCCTACCTGGCGTCGATGCCCTACACCGATCGCCTCGATTACATCTGCTCGCTCACCAACAACTGGGCCTACGCCCTGGCCGTGGAGAAGCTCGCCGGCCAGCAGGTCCCCGAACGCGCCGAGTACATACGCGTGATTCTGGCCGAGCTCACGCGCGTGCAGAACCACGCTTCGTCGATCGGCTTTCTCATCCAGGAAATGGGCGCCAGCGGCACTCCGCTGATGTATGCGTTCAAAGAGCGCGAGAAGATCCTCGACCTCTTCGAATCGCTCACCGGCTCGCGCATGATGTGCAACTACATGCGCTTCGGCGGCTGCCGCGTGGACGTTTCCGTGGCCTGGCTCGACGCCGCGCGCAAAGTTGTCGCCGGCCTGCCTGCGTTTGTCGACGAATTTGAAGCTCTGCTCTCCGCCAACGAAATTCTGATGGCGCGTTGCCAGGGGGTCGGCATCCTCCGGCCGGAGCTGGCCGTCAACTCCGGAGTGACGGGGCCCATGCTGCGAGCCTCCGGTGTCAACTACGACATCCGCAAGGTCGATCGCTACGGCGTCTACGATCGCTTCCTATTCCGCATCCCGCTCGGCGATCATGGCGACATCTACGACCGCTACATGGTGCGCATTTTGGAGATTCGCGAGTCGATCAAAATTCTGGAGCAGGCGCTCAAAGATCTTCCCGCGGGCCCGATCATGGACCCGAAAGCGAAGATTCGCGGCTTTCGCCCCAAGCCCGGCGAGGCGTATGGCCGCATCGAAGCGCCCAAGGGCGAGCTCGGCTTCTATCTCATCAGCGACGGCGGGCCGAATCCCTATCGCTATCGCGTGCGCCCGCCCAGCCTCATCAATCTGACCATTCTGGAAGATATGTGCCTGGGGCACAACGTCGCCGATGTCGTGCTGATCTTTGGCAGCGTGGATATTGTCTTGGGAGAAGTGGACCGGTAGAGACGTTTGCGCTGAGGCCGGTTCAGGTTGAAACGCAGCAGGAACGGCAAGGAGGTCGAGATGAAGATCATGAACGTTGTGAGGGCCCTGCCCGTGATTGGCTTGGCGCTGGGCGCGGCGATGAGCGCGCGCGCAGCCGGACCGTATACGTTGACGTGCGACGCCGCGAGGAGCGGAACGGTGACCATTTCGTTGACCGGCTACACCGTGTCTGTGACCGGGACTGGCGAGATTGGAGCGGCCTCGGGTAAGGCAGGCGGTAGGCGGGAAACCAAGTTCGCGCTCACCGTGCAAACGGGTTCGGGCAAGGATTACGAGACGCTGCTTTCGATGTTGCAGGACAACGAGATGCTGCGAAGCTGCAAGCTGATCGACGGCCAGGGCGGCACGGGGATCGCGGCGAACGACAATTGGACGCAAGAGAACGTGAAGGGAAAGAACAAGGGCAAGAACAATCAGCAGCCATCGAACAGTGGAGGCGCGCTCGAGTGGATTTTGACCAATGCCAGCGTAACGAGCGTGACGGCGTCGGGAGGCCCGAACTCGACGGGAGTGCCGGCGACCTCGATGCAGACGACGATCGAGGCGGAAAACTTCACATTCACGATGTAGACGCGGGATGGCCGGGCAGGGGATGGATACATGCCCTGCCCGGTTTGAAAAAGTCTGGGGGATGCATTGCTGGGTGATGGAATCCTGAAAGGGATGGCGGAGACGGCGAAGAATTTCTTCTTGAGCTACGTCTCCAAAGACCGGCTCACGACGGTGGAGTACCCGGACGAGCGGATTCCCACCGCCGAAAACGCGCGCGTCTTTCCCTTTCTGGTCTACGACGGCGCAGACTGGGAGGCTGGAATGCGCTGCGTGGCCTGCCAGATTTGCGAGAAAGAGTGCCCGCCCAAGTGCATCTACATTGAAAAGAGCACGGACAAAAAGCCGGATTACGTGGGCAAGCAGCAGTTTTACCCCGCACGGTTCGACATCGATGTCTCCGTTTGCATGAGCTGCCAGATCTGCGTGGAAGTTTGCCCGTTCGAGGCCATCAAGATGGACACCGAGTTTGAACTGGCCACCGACGATCGCTTCGCCGGATTGCTGCACGACCGCCATCAACTGGCCCGGTCGAACGAGTACTACCACTCGATCCACCCCAGCGAAGCCGACGAGGTGGACGCGCGCTTGGCCGAGGAGAAGGCTAAGGTGGAGGCGAAAGCGAGAGCCGCCGCGGAAGCCGTCGCCAAAGCTACGGCCGAAGCATCCGTAGCAAAAGCCGCCGACGCGCACGATCCTGCCCAGCCAACCCAAAAGCCGGCCGCCGAAGGAGGAAGCTAGCCCGTGGCCGCCAATCTCGACCAGATCTTCATCCTCCTGCGCAATTGGCTCGTCAGCTTCCTGCCCGCTGCGTTGCGGCCCGCGGCAGGCGTGCTGCTCGGCGTGATCGCGATCGTGTGCGTTTTTCCCGGCTTCTTCGCGCTCACCACGGTCTTCGAGCGCAAAGGGCTGGGCCGCATCCAGAACCGGCTCGGCCCCAACCGCGTCGGGCCCTTCGGTTTGTTTCAGCCGATCGCAGACGGTATCAAGGCGCTCACCAAGGAAGATGTTGTTCCGTTGAGCGCCAACGCCGTCGTTCACTTCCTCGCGCCGCTCGTGATGGTGGTCGCGGTCTTCATGGAATTCGCGGTTTTGCCCATGGGCCGCAACATGGTGCTGGTCGATATGGACGCAGGCCTGCTGTTCTTCTTCGCCATGGGCGCTGCCACGGAGCTTTCCGTTTTCATGGCCGGCTGGTCGAGCCGCAACAAATATTCGCTGCTCGGCGCTATGCGCGCCGTGGCGCAGATGATCAGCTACGAAGTCGTGCTGTTGCTCTCAAGCGTCGCCGTCGTCATGATCGCCGGCTCGCTTTCGCTGCCCAAGATTGTCGCGGCGCAGGACCAGTTCACCAACGGCTTTCCTCACTGGTACATCTTTACGCCGTGGGGTCTCGCGGGCTTCCTCATGTACGCCATCGCCGCCACGGCTGAGACCAATCGCTCACCCTTCGATCTGCCCGAGGGCGAATCGGAACTGGTCGCCGGCTACCACACCGAATACTCCGGCTTCAAATTTGCGCTGTTCTTCCTCGGCGAATATCTTGCCATGTTTTCCATCTCCGGCCTCGGAACGACGCTGTTTCTCGGCGGATGGTCGGCGCCGCTTTCGGTCCTCAACTTCATCCCTTCGTGGATCTGGTTTTTCGGTAAGGTGATGATGTCCATCTTCGTCTTCATCTGGCTTCGCGGCACGCTGCCCCGCCTGCGCCAGGACCAGTTGATGAACTTCGCCTGGAAATTCGTTCTACCCTTCACGCTGCTCAACCTGATGGTCACGGCGCTGTGGCGCTTCATGGGCGAGGGCTGGCAGCGCTGGGTGGTCTGCACAGTCATTCTCGTGGCGGCTTACGTGGTCATGGGCCGGCTGGAGATGCGCAGGGAGCACTTCGGCCCCAGGAGTTACCGCTATGCTGAGTAGGGAGTGCAAACGGTGAGCCCGATCTTCTATCTGCTCGCGGCCCTCACGCTGGCCGGCGGCCTGGCCACGGTGCTGCTCAAGCATCTTGTTCACGCCGCGCTCGCCGTCACCGTCGCCTTCGCCGGGCTGGCCTTGCTGTTCCTTCAGCTTGACGCGCAGTTCGCCGGCTTTGCGCAGATTCTTGTTTACATCGGCGCCGTTGCGATCCTCATTGTCTTCGCCATTCTGCTCACGCATGGCGCCGACCTGCCTAAGGAAGGCGTCTTCAGCAAGACTTGGGCTTTGGGCCTGGTCATCGCCGCCGGCGTCTTCGCTGTGCTGGCATGGGCGGTGCTGCGAAGCGTGAGCGCGATTCCGCAGCAGAACACCATGCCCGCCGTAACCGTGCACGACATCGGCAACGCGTTCGTCGGCCGCTACGTGCTGCCACTCGAGATCGTCGGCCTGCTGCTCACTGCCGCCACCATCGGTGCGGTCATTGTGGCCATGCACGAGAAAGAGAGGCCCAGATGACAGCCGCTACACCTCTTGCCGGATATCTTCTCGTTGCGGCTTTGCTGTTTGCTATAGGTCTCACCGGCGCGCTCGTTCGCCGCAACGCCATCATGGTCCTTATCGGCATCGAGCTCATGCTCAACGCGGCCAACCTGAATCTGATCGCCTTCTGGCGCTTCGGACCGCACCCCGAAGCGCTCACCGGCATGATGTTCGCCATCTTCTCCATTGCCGTGGCCGCGGCCGAGGCTGCCGTGGGTCTGGGCCTTGTCATCTCCATCTATCGCCACACCAACACCGCCGAACTCGACAAAATCGACAGGATGAAGGGATGAGCGCTTGATCCAGGAATCCGCAGCATTCACTCCTCAATTCGCCGCTGCCTCCATCACGGGGATTTTGTGGCTCATTCCGGCCGTGCCGATCCTCGCTTCCGGCATCATTGCGCTGCTCAAGCAGCCGCGTCGCAAACTCGCGTCCACTTTGGCCACCGGCTCACTCGGCTTCTCGCTCTTTCTTTCACTCTTTGCTTTCGCGCACGTCCTCCGCGGATGGACGCATGGCGCAGTGGTTCGCGAGACCGTCAACTTCACCTGGATTCACTTTGGCGCGGCGCGCGTCGATCTCGGCTGGGTGCTCGATCCCCTCGCCGCGATCATGCTCGTGATGGTCAGCTTCGTCGGCCTGCTCATCTTCATCTACTCCGTCGGCTACATGGCCCACGACGAAAATTTCACGCGCTTCTTCTGCTTCATGTCGCTCTTTGCCGGGGCTATGCTCGGCGTCGTGATCTCGAATAGCCTGCTTCTGCTCTTCATGTGCTGGGAGATCGTCGGCCTCACATCCTATCTGCTCATCGGCTTCTGGTATCAAAAGCCGTCGGCCGCAGCGGCCGCGAAAAAAGCCTTCGTCACCACACGCGTCGGCGACATTTTCTTTTTTCTCGGCATGGTTTGGCTGTTTTCCTCGACCGGAACGCTGCTTTTGTATAACCATGGCGTGGGCTCGCTCGATCCGCTTTCGCTGGCCGTCCTTGTGACGCAGCACGCGGGCCTGGGCCTGAGCGCGGCGGGCGCCATCGGCCTGCTCATCTTCGCCGGCGCTGTGGGCAAGAGCGGCCAGCTTCCATTGCACGTCTGGCTGCCCGATGCAATGGAAGGCCCCACGCCCGTTTCAGCGCTCATTCATGCGGCTACCATGGTCGCTGCGGGCGTCTTTCTCGTGGCGCGTGTCTATCCCCTCATGCAAATCGGCGCGCAACCCGGCGGCACGACCGCCGCTCTCACCGTCGTCACCTGGGTGGGCGCGGTCACCGCGGTCTTCGCCGCGCTCATCGCCATCGCGCAAAACGACATCAAGCGCATCCTCGCCTACTCCACCGTCTCGCAACTCGGCTACATGATGGCCGGCCTCGGCCTGGGCGGCGTCGCCGTCGGCCTATTCCATCTCATCACGCACGCGTTTTTCAAGGCGCTCTTGTTCCTCGGCGCGGGTTCGGTCATTCACGGCTGCCACTAGGAGCAGGACATCCGCCGCATGGGCGGCCTGCGCGCCGACATGCCGCTCACCTTCGCCACCTACGCCATCGCCATGCTGGCGCTGTGCGGGTTCCCGATCTTCTTCTCGGGCTTCTGGTCGAAGGACGGCATTCTCGAAGCCGCGCAGCATTGGAGCGTGGCGAAGGGTCCGTTCTACCTGCTCGTCTTCGGCGCGGTGCTCACCGCGTTTTATATGATGCGGCAGGTATCGTACGTTTTCCTTGGATATTGGCGCGGCCGCAAAGTGGCCCATGAGAGCCCCGCCGTGATGACGCTGCCCATGACCGTGCTCGCCTTTTTTGCTATGGCGCTGGGCTTGATCGGAACTCCAGCCTGGCCGTGGTTCCACGCGTTTCTTGAAGGCCGTGCCGCCACGTTCGACCTCCGCAGCTTTGCACAGCCCGCCTGGCTCATGCTGCTGGCCACGTCGTCGCTGGTTGTGTTTCTCGGCCTCGGTCTTGGTTGGTGGTTCTACGGCAACAAATCGCCCCAGCCCGAAGAACCCGACGCGCTGGAAATATCCGCGCCCTGGCTGTGGGCTCCGCTCCACGACCGCCTCTACGTCGACGAGTTCTACGGTGTCACGGTGATCGCCTTCTTTGCGTGGTGGGCGCGCGTGGCCGATTGGCTCGATCGCCGAGTGTGGGGCGGCATCGTGGTTGCCGTTGCGTGGCTCTTCGGCCTCTGGGCGCAGTTCAATCGCTTCCTCGACGTCAACTGGGTCGACGGCGGCTTCGACAAAACCTGCGAGGAACTCTCCTCCGGCGGCGGCCTGCTGGCAAGCGTGCAGACCGGCCGCGTACAGAACTACCTGCGCATTCTCGCCGTGGCCGTGGTTGCCCTGGCCATCATTCTCTTCTGGAGCAGCCGGCCATGAACGGATTGACGACCGGATTCCCGATTTTGACGCTGCTCACTGTGTTGCCGCTCGTTGGCGCGGCCATCGCGCTCTTTTCCGGCAAACACGCGCGCGGCGTCGCGCTGCTCACCTCATTGGCTTGCCTCGTCGTCGCGCTCATGGTGTGGACCCGCCTGCCCGCCGACGGAAGCATCGGCTTGGTTGAGCTGCACCCATGGGCTCCTTCCATTGGCATCGACTATCACCTCGGCGTCGATGGCCTCGGCGCGCTCATGCTCGTGCTCTCCGCCATCGTCACGCTCATGTCGGTCGACGCCGCGCATCGCGTGCACCACATGCCCGGCCTCTTCTACGGCCTGGTGCTCATCCTCGAAGCGGGCCTGTTCGGCTCCTTCACCGCGCTCAATTTCTTTCATTGGTTCTTGTTCTGGGAGCTGAGCCTCATCCCCGCATTCTTCCTCATCAAACTGTGGGGCGGCCCGCGCCGAGGCTCCGCGGCCACGCAATTCTTCATCTACACCATGGCGGGCTCGGTGGCGCTGCTGCTCTCGTTCCTCGCCATCTTTCTTGCCACCGGCTCCATGGACTTCGTTCAACTCGCCGCGATGGCCGCATCGGGCGCGCTGTCTCAGATGGTCACGGCGCATCTGGGCGCGGTCATGCCGTGGCTCGCCATCGGTGTGCTCGCCGGCTTCGCAGTCAAAGTTCCGCTCGTGCCCTTCCACACCTGGCTGCCTGCGGCGTATGCAGAGGCGCCCTCGCCCGTCACCATGCTGCTCACCGGCGGCATGTCGAAGATGGGCGTCTATGGCCTCCTGCGTATTGCGCTGCCGATCTTCGGCGTGCAGATCGCCGCCATGCGCACGCCGCTGCTCGTTCTCGCCGTCCTCACCGTCGTCATGGGCGCGTGGGCCGCCGCCGCGCAAAAAGATTTGAAGCGCGTCTTCGCCTACTCCTCAGTCAATCACCTCGGCTACTGCCTGCTCGGCATCTTCGCGCTCGCTGTTCCCGTCTACGGTGCTGCTGCTCAGGCCAGCCAGGCCGCCGCGCTCAACGGCGTCATCCTGCAGATGTTCAATCACGGCATCACTGCCGCGGCCATCTTCTGGTTCATCGCCATGATTCAGTTCCGCACCGGCGGCTTGCGCGGCATCGACGATTTCGGCGGCTTGCGCAATCCCGCGCCGGTCCTCACCGGACTCATGGGTATCGTGCTTTTTTCGTCGCTCGGCCTGCCCGGCCTGAACAGCTTCGTCAGCGAGTTCCTCATCTTCCGCGGCGTTTTTCCGCTTGCATGGGTCGCAGCCACGATTTCCGTCCTTGGTTTGCTCGTCACGGCCATCGTGATCCTCACCGTCATTCAAAAGGTCTTCAGCGGCCCCGTACCGGAACACTGGGCCAACTTTCCTGACCTTCATCACAGTGAAAAGGTGGCACTGGCTCCCGTGATCGCTCTCATGTTCATCATCGGGCTCGCGCCCCGCCTGATTCTGGACACGATCAATCCCACGGTCGTGAACCTGCTTGCGCACTGGAGATTTTAGATGTTGTCCTGGTCCATCTACATCTCGTTTGCCGGCGCGCTGATTGCGGCGCTCGTGCCCAAGGGCAAGCCCGCCGCCGCGCGCTGGTGGGCGCTCGCCGTGTCCGTGGCCGGCCTTGTCCTCGCCGTCGCGGGCTACGCCGCAGGCTTCGGCGCCGGCCGCGAGGTTATCGTAGACGTGCTCTGGGTGCCCTCCATGGGCGTTCACTTCCTGCTCGCCGCCGACGGCATCAGCCGCGTGCTCGTTTTGCTCACAGGAATCGCCGCCGTCGCGGGCGTTCTATTCAGTTGGAACGTCGAGCTCCGCACCAACCAGTTCTTCGCGTTTTATCTCGCGCTCATCGGCGGCGTCTACGGCGTCTTTTTGAGCGGCGATCTCTTCCTGCTCTTCGTTTTCTACGAAGTCGCCATCGTCCCCAAGTACTTTCTCATCTCCATCTGGGGCTCCACGCGGCGCGAGTATGGCGCCATGAAGCTCGCGCTCTACTCCTTTGTCGGCTCGGCCATGGTGCTCATCGGCCTGCTTGCGGCCTACACCACTGCAGGCAGCCACTCCACTGCGCTCGCTGATCTCGCGCACGCAGGCCTGCCCGTAAGCTTCCAGATGTGGTGCTTCCCGCTGGTCTTCGTCGGCTTCGCCATTCTCGCCGGCATGTGGCCGTTCCACACCTGGGCGCCCACCGGCCATGTCGCCGCGCCCACCGCTGCCTCCATGCTGCTCGCCGGCGTGGTCATGAAGCTCGGCGCGTACGGCTGCCTGCGCGTGGGCATCGGACTCTTTCCCCACGGCCTCGATCCCTGGGGATTCTCGTTCCTTGGGCTCGGCTCGTGGCGCGATGTTTTTGCGTGGCTTGCCGTCATCGGCATCGTCTACGGCGCGCTCGTCGCACTGGCGCAAACCGACTTCAAATTCGTCATCGGCTACTCCAGCGTCAGCCACATGGGCTTTGTGCTGCTCGGCCTCATGACGCTGAACCAGATTGGCCTCGACGGCGCGGTGCTGCAGATGTTCTCCCACGGCGTCATCGCCGGCCTGCTGTTCGCCATCGTCGGCCGCGTCGTGTACGACCGCACGCACACGCGCCAGTTCGCCGAACTCGAGCCCATGCACCTTTCGCGAAGGCTGCCATTCGCTGCGTGGGCCTTCGTCGTGGCCGGCGTTGCGTCCATGGGCCTGCCCGGCTTCTCCGGTTTCGTGGCCGAGCTGCAGGTTCTGGTCGGCGCGTGGAAGGCCAATCCCTGGTGGACCATCGTTTCCGGCATCGGCATCATCGTCGGCGTGGCCTACATCTGGCGCGCCATGCAAAAGGCCTTCTTCACCGACGCGCTGCCCACCCCGCATGAACTCGAATCCGAGCAAACGCACAAATTTCCGCCCATCACATGGCCTGAGATCGCCGGCGTTGCGCTGCTCGGCATCTCCACGCTCGTCGTGGGCCTCTACCCGCGCATTCTTCTCGATTCCATCGAGCCGGCCGTGAAAGCCCTGCTCGCGGGAGGCGCGCAATGAACTACGCCGCGCTCTTCCGCGCCACGCTGCCTGAAACGGCTCTCGAAATCGCCGCGCTGCTCGTGCTTGTCGCCGATCTAGGCTTTCTGCGTAAAGCGGCTCTCGAAATTCGCGCCGCCGTCGCCGCCCTCATCGGCATCGCGGGCTGCGCCGCGGCCGTCTGGGGCGTGTATGCGGCGGGATGGGCAGGGTTCAGCGCGGGCAGCGATCAACTTCTTGCAGCGGGCGGCTCGGCAGGCGTCGCGCAGATTGCCATTCTTGTGCTCACGGCACTCACGCTCCTGCTGCTCATCGACACTGACTTCACGCGCAACGCCGGCGAATACGTAGCCGTTGTCCTGATGGCGGCGGCAGGCGGGCTGATCATCTCCGCTGCGCAGGATCTGCTTGTCATCTTCACCGGCCTCGAGCTGCTCTCGCTCGGCCTCTACATCCTCACCGCCTTCGCCAAACAATCCGAAAAAAGCGCCGAGGCCGCCCTCAAATATTACCTCTTCGGCGCCATGTCGGCGGCGTTTCTGCTCTTCGGTTTCAGCTATCTTTACGGGCTTTCCGGATCCACGAGCCTGCCTCGCGTTATACTCGGCGCCTACATGGCATCGGCCAATGGCGCATCGCCGCTGCTCTTCATCGCGCTGGTTATGATTGCCGCGGGCCTCGGTTTCAAGGTCGCCGCCGTCCCGTTCCATCTCTGGGCTCCCGACACGTATGAGGGCGCGCCTGCGCCGGCTGCGGCGTTCATTGCTTCGGTTTCCAAGGTCGCTAGCTTCGCGCTGCTGATCTCCATCAGCGCCACAGCCCTGCACTTCATGGAGAGCTTTCACGTTATCGGCTATGTAACCGGGACAGTCATCCCGGCCGGCGCTCCGCTTCCGCATATCACTCCCGGCTTTGTTGCCGCGTGGCCGCTGATCCTCATCGTTCTCTCCGCCGCATCGATGGTGTTTGGCAACCTCGCCGCGCTGGCGCAATCCAGCGTCCGCCGCCTGCTTGCCTACTCCGCCATCGCTCATGCCGGCTACATCCTGCTCGGCCTCGCGTTCTTCTCCTGGACCAACGCTAGCGCGCAGGCCATTCTCTACTACATCCTCACCTACGGCCTCACCACCATTGGCGCATTCGGTGTGGTAGGCGTCGTGGAGCGCGCCACCGGCAGCGACAAGATGGATGCCTTCCTCGGCCTGCACAAGCGCAACCCGATCCTCGCTGCCGTTCTGCTCGTGCTCTTTCTCTCGCTCGCCGGAATTCCGCCGCTGGTCGGCTTTTGGGCCAAGTTCAATCTCTTCGCCGCCGTGCTCGGCGTTTCAGCCGGCCCGATTCCGTTCGCCCTTGTCGCACTCGCGATCGTCTTCAGTGCCGTCTCGCTCTACTATTATCTGCAGGTCCTCAAGCGCGCTTACGTCATGCCGGCTGCGGACGAGTCGCCTATCCAGGCGCATCCGGTCACGCTTGCCGTCCTGATCGCCATCGCGGCTGCCGTCCTCGTTCTCGGCTGCTTCCCGGCGCTGCTCCAATCCTGGATCGTGAGCTTCTACGCGTAGCGCGTAGCTTTCCGCAGCCTACCGCGCACCGAGTGCTGGCGCGCACGCAGCAAATCCGAAGTCTTCTTTGAATTGCTGGGCAGTTACACTACGCGCCGTACGCCGGGTATTCGAACCAGCGGATCGGCCAGCAGCCAGCAGGCTGCGCAGGCCAGTGCGCCTGTCACGCCGAACTTCACAAGTGCCGGCGCGGCCCACCCGCGCAGGAGCAGGCTCACGCCCACCAACACCGGCGGGTGAATGATATAGACGGAATATGCGCGGCGTCTGAGCCAATCCCAAAAGCCGGACGGCTGGTTCACCCGCGCGCGAAAGACCAGTAGCCACGCGGCGACAAGGCCCCAGGCCACGAACGGCTCCCAAAGAGCATAGAAAATTGCCATCCAAGAAAATCCGCCGGAGAAGTTGGATCTTGCTGCGCCGGCCAAAGCACGGACAACGGCAATCGCTGCCGGCATGGCAGGCCATGCGATCAGCAGAGCAATGATCCCCGCGCGCGCGTTCCCCCAACTGAGTTGCCGCAGCCAGTCATAGCGCCATCCGGCAATGCCCACCGCATAAAGAGCGATATAGCTGGCGAAGTACCCAAGCTGCAAGCCGAAGACGCTCTCATCTGTGGGAACGAACTGGCGAATTGCAAGTGCGGCTGCGCCGGTTACCAGGGCGCTCAGCAGCCACCAGTGTCCGCCAGGAACCGATGCGGCTGCGCGCTGCGACTCTGCCAGCGGCGTGCCGAAGATCGCTCGCCAGCCGCAATAGGCGAGGCTGAAGATCAGCAGCGCCTGCGCAAACCAGAGCGGCCCGTTGATGATCCGGCCATTGCGCCACAGGTAAGCGATTGTCGGCCAGAAACCCTTGCCCTCATAGGCCGTGACCATAGCGGCGGTGAGCGGTCCTAGGATCAGAATGAACGCCAGCAACGGCAGCCCGAGGCGAACAAAGCGGTCGCCGATAAAGCGCGCATACCCCTTGCGTTCCAGCGAAGCCGGCGTAAAGTAACCGGCAAGCAGAAAGAAGAAGCCCATGAAATAGGCCTGGTTTGTAGTGCAGAAGAGGATTAGCGCGAGGCTGGAAAGAGAACTGCTCGGCTGTCTTTCGTGCCAAAACCAGCCGCCGATGGCGCCGTATGTAATGGCAGTGTGGTGCAGAATGACAAACGCTGTCATTACCGTGCGCAGGCGGTCAACGTAAAGCTCCCGCTGGGGCATAAGTAAACGTACGTAGGCCCAGAACGATAGGTTCCAGTCATCCAAGTGTTGGAATTTAATACTTCACGATTGCGGTGAACGAATCCGGCTTCAGGCTCGCGCCGCCCACCAGCGCGCCGTCAATCTCTTCCTGGCCGATGAGCGCGGTTGCGTTGTCGGGCTTCACGCTGCCGCCGTAGAGAATGCGCATGGCCGCGGCCACTTCAGCCCCGAGCAGCTTCGCCACTTCCGCGCGAATAATGCGGTGCGCGTCGGCGGCAATCTCCGGCGTTGCCGTACGGCCGGTGCCGATCGCCCATACCGGCTCGTACGCGATCACGATCGAGGAGATGACCTCCGCCGCCAGTCCGGCGATGCCCGCAAACGCGCCCGTCACCTGCGTCTGCAGCACGCTCGCCGTTTTGCCGGCCTCGCGCTCTTCCAGTACCTCGCCGATGCACACCACCGGCACGATGCCGTGTTGCAGCGCCGTGTGCAGTTTCTTGTTCACGATCTCGTCGGTCTCGGCAAAGTACTGCCGCCGCTCGGAGTGGCCGATGAGCGTGTGCGTTCCGCCCACCGCCAATAGCTGCCCGACCGAGGTCTCGCCCGTGTAGGCGCCCTCCTCGGCAAAGTGAATGTTCTGCGCGCCCACGGCCACATTCGATCCCTTGCAAGCCGGGACGACCGTGGGCAAAAGTACCGGAGAAGGGAACAGCGCAATCTCGTCGCGCGTGTGCCCGGCAACAAGCGGCAAAAAAGCATCGACAAACGCCTTGGCTTCCGCCGGCGTCTTGTACATCTTCCAATTGGCTGCAATCAGTGCTTTACGAGACATTTTTCTGATTTCCTCGGATGGTTAGGTTTCGCAATTCAATTTTAGTAGATCGATCTACGCGCCTCGGGTGACAGCGGGCACAGGACGCCCTTTGCAGTGCCGTTCCGGGATGCGTTTACAGATGCAGTACCTTTGCACAGAAAACATTCGCCCTCAGGATTCTGGTGCGGCCCAACTTTCCAACTTGCAAGAGCCCCGATCGCTTATCGCCAGTGACTGCATAATCGGGTTGCGCCGCCTCAATCAGATCGAGCAGATAGTTATCTGCCGGATCGATGGCCTCATGTTTGCGCGGCAGAGGACCGAGCCAAACCTCTGCGCGGTGGAGGTTGTTGACCAGGATGCCAACATCGTAAGGATGGAGAATCCTCCGGAACTTCAAATTGCGCGAAGCGGCGCGTATTTCCTCGATCTGCTCGCCGCAGGTGAGAAGACGAAAGCCGCCTTCCAGCCAAAGATCAACGATCCGGGCGGGCAGACTATCCGCTTTGAGCAGGGCGCTGAAGAGAATATTGCTGTCGAGAAGAACCAGCATCAGCGTCGCCGCGCGCGAGCCCAGGCGAGCGACTCTTCGACCGCCGCATCGATCTCTTCCTGGCTCACCTTCGCATTTTTCTCGCGAACGGCTCTGAGCGTCGTCTCGAAGATGTGCTTACTTACCGCCTCGCTGACAAATTGGGAGAGGTTGCCCTTTTTGCCGCGGCCCTCGGCAGCCAGAAACTGGCGCAGCGAGCGGTCAAGGTCGGAAGAAACAACCAGATTCCAGCGGGTTGAAGAAGCGGCCATAGTCAACCTTTCGTCGTTCAGTGTACACCTAAACAGATAAACATACAAACATTCATCTGTTTGTGCGCATAAGCACCATAGTCTCCTGCCCATGAGCTTCCCGGCGCGCCGGGTGACGGTGGGCACTATGCGGCAGGGTCTAACGAGATTACGAGGGATGACGATAAACTCTGAGGATCGGCACAGACTATGGCGAAAACAATCACGGCTAGCGAGTTCAGGGCGAAATGTTTGGGTTTTTTGACAGGGTAGCGGAGACGGGCGAGACAATCATCGTCACAAAGAGAGGTAAGCCGTTGGTCCACGTCTTGCCCATGTCGTCGCAGAATGGGCTGGATAAGTCGGCTGAGAGAGACACTAAGGTTCTTAGAGCCAGAAATCGCCGTGGCCAGCGCACACCTGCCCGTTGAGATGCACTCGGGCTCGGCCGGCCGGACAATGGTGGCAAGGGCATAGCAGGTCGGCGACAATAAGTAATATAAGCGACTTATCAGGACCTAGTTTGTATGCAATCGCACACCGTTCCGCGGAAATTACTAGAGCAGTTTGCGTACGATGATCCGCTTACAAACGCCAAGCGGCTCTGGCGGTACGAGAAGGGACGAGACCCCTACTGGAAGGCATCGCCTCGGACCGCTACGCGCATTGATCGACATTTCCATGACCCCGAGGACGCGTCGAAAGAAGCCGGGGTAGAAGAGCGCCTGAACCGAGAATTTGAAGAGCCCGTCAACAGGTTCCTATTCGAGATCGGGAGCCCAGATTTCGTTTCAACAGATGAACGGCGCCGCCAGCTCACCTTCTATGTAACGCTTTTGTTCAACCGCTCTGAGGCCCGGCGAAAAGCCTCCGCACATCTACAAAAGATTGTCGACAGCGCTGTCAAGTGCTTTTTAGAAAACGAGATCCAGGTCGAAACTGTGGCTGCAAAGTGGAGCATAGATTTACTCCTCAGTGGTCAGCTTACGGGCGGGCTCATTACAAAGGAACATGTGATCGCAAGAACGCTGGCCTATGCCCGAGAGGTCTCTCCGGCGATCAGGGCACAACAGAGCTACGTCAGGACAGTTGAGGGGGCGATGTCCACCATTGACGACAAGCTCCTGGCGGGGGAATGGAATTACATCAGAACCGTTGCGACAGACCCGTTCGTAATCTCGGATGCGCCCGTCGTGACTTGGGAGAGACTGCCTGACGGGCGGTTTTCACACGGCATGGGTTTTCACCGAGCCAATGTCGAGGTGCTCTTGCCGATCTCGCCGTTGGTCTGTTTGCATATTCAACCTCAAGTTGAGCGGGCGAGACCCTGCAAAAGACCGTCAGTGCGCGAAGTTAATACAGCGCAGGCCGCCTTCGCCGCACGCTATTGTTTCTCGAATGTCAAGAGTGGCGAGATCAACCACATAGTGCAGGAGAACCTCGGCAAGGCAGAGCTTGGCGTTAAGGGCTTCACCGTTTGGCACAGAAACTACAAAAACACAATTTATGACATTCTGATGAGCGGTGGGCAGTGGGTTGAGCCGCCACGAAGATGATCTCAGGGAGTTAGGGCAACTCGTACGTTTGAGCCAGCAAAAATTCTCACGCCTCAAGTCTGTCTGTTGAAACCTGAAGCGTTGGTATGCACTTCGAGTTCAGTTTCGTGAATCTACCTGAGCGCCCAAGGCGGCTGCCCCACCGCAGGTGCTACTTATCCGTCAGCGCTTCCACTCCCGGCAGCTTCTTCCCCTCAAGGAATTCCAGCGAAGCTCCGCCGCCCGTCGAGATGTGCGTGATCTGGTCGGCCACTCCGGCCTGGTTGATCGCGCTCACCGAATCGCCGCCGCCGATGATCGACGTCGCCGTCCGATTGGCCGCAACGGCCCTCGCAATGGCGTTCGTACCCACAGCGAATCGCGGAAATTCGAAAACTCCCGCCGGGCCGTTCCACACGATCGTCTTCGCCGTCGAAACCACTTCTTCGATCGCCTTGATCGACTTCGGCCCGATATCCAGCCCCTGCCAGTCGTCGGGAAAATCCTTCGAGCTGTCCCAGACCTGCGTCTGGGCATCGTTCGCAAAGTTGTCGGCGATGATATTGTCGATCGGCAGCAGCAGCTTGACGCCCTTGGCCTTCGCTTTGGCGAGCGCTTCTTTCGCCATTTCGATCTTGTCTTCTTCCACCAGTGATTTTCCGGTCGTGGGCCCCAGCGCGCGCAGGAAAGTGTACGCCATGCCGCCCACGATCACCAGCGTGTCCACTTTGTCGAGCAGGTTCTGGATCACGTCGATCTTGCCGGAGATCTTCGACCCGCCGATAATCGCCACAAACGGCTTCTCGGGATTTTCCAGCGCCTTGCCGAGATAGGTGATCTCCTTCTCCATCAGCAGGCCGGCCACGGCGGGCTTCAGGTAGTGCGTAATGCCCTCGGTGGACGCGTGCGCGCGGTGCGCCGAGCCGAAGGCGTCGTTCACATACACCTCGGCCAGCGAGGCCAGCGCCTTTGAGAAGACCGGATCGTTGGCTTCTTCTTCCGCGTGGAAGCGCAGGTTCTCAAGCAGCAGCACCTGGCCCGATTCGAGCTGGCGCGCCATCTCTTCGGCTACCTCGCCCACGCAGTCCGGCGCGAAGGCCACGTTCACATGGTCGCCCAGCTTCTTGTCGAGCAGTTCGCGCAGCCGCTTCACCACGGGCCGGAGCGAATACTTCAGATTCGGTTTTCCCTTGGGACGGCCAAGGTGCGAAGCCAGAATCACCTTGCCTTTGTGCCGTAGCGCGTATTCGATAGTGGGCAGCGTGGCCACAATGCGCGTATCGTCGGTGATGGTCGAGCCGTCTTCGCTCAGCGGGACGTTGAAGTCCACGCGGATAAACAGCCGTTTGTCGGTCAGGTCGATGTCTTTTATCGAGAGCTTGGCCATGAGAGTTTGCCTTTCTTGAATAACAGGGATCGGGTTTCAGGTGTCAGGGGTCGAAGGCCAGGGATCGGATGCCTTTCACTGAACCCTGAAACCTGACCCCTGAACGCTGTTTTTACAGCCCCTTCTTGGCCAGGAAGCCGATCAGGTCGACCACGCGGTTCGAGTAGCCCCACTCGTTGTCGTACCAGCTGATGACCTTGGCGGAGTTGCCCACAACCTTGGTCAGCAGCGAGTCGAAGATCGAGCTGCGCTTGTCGCCCTTGAAGTCGCTCGACACCAGCTCGTTGGTCTCGTAGCCGAGGATGCCCTTCAGCTCGCCCTCTGACGCAGCCTTCATAGCGGCGTTGATGGACTCGGCCGTGACGGGCTTCTCGGGCACGAAGGTGAGATCGACGACGGACACGTTCGGGGTAGGGACGCGGATGGCAAAGCCGTCGAGCTTGCCGGCGGTCTCGGGAATGACGAGCTTAAGCGCCTTGGCGGCGCCGGTCGAGGTCGGAATCATCGAGAGCGCGGCAGCGCGGGCGCGGCGCAGGTCTTTGTGCGGAAAGTCCAGAATCACCTGGTCGTTGGTGTAGCTATGAATCGTGGTCATTACGCCGGAAACGATGCCGAAGTTCTCCATCAGGACCTTGACCACCGGGGCAAGACAGTTCGTGGTGCAGCTCGCGTTCGAGAGAATGTTGTGCTTGGCCGGATCGTACTTGCCATCGTTCACGCCCAGCACAATGGTCATGTCCTCGTTCTTCGCCGGGGCGGAGATGATGACCTTCTTCACGGTCGTTCCCAGGTGCGCCTTGGCTTGGGTAGCGTCGGTAAACCGGCCGGTGGACTCGACCACGATCTGGGCTCCGTTGTCGGCCCAGGGCAGCTTGGCGGGGTCCTTCTCCGCGTAAACCTTGATCTTCTTGCCGTCGACCGAGATGAAATCCTCGCCTGCCTTGATATCGTTGGGCAGGTTGCCCAGGATCGAGTCGTACTTGAGCAGGTGGGCCAGCGTCGCCGGGCTGGTCAAGTCGTTGACGGCAACAAAATCGATCTCCGTGTTGCCAAGCGCGGCGCGCAAAACGTTGCGTCCGATGCGGCCGAAGCCATTGATTCCAACCTTTACTGCCATGTGTGATTTCTCCTTCGTTATGGATGAGGCTGATGAATTCAAAAAGCCGGGTTGTGCGGCGTCTGAAGTGGGCGTGAAATGCATTTCCACCAAACCCTTGATCGTATCATTGCGGCCTACGATGGAAAACTCATTGCGCGGCCGCGCCGCACACGATTCCCTACCGTAAGGATGAAGTTCCCACGATGGAATTGTATGTGACGGAGTGCACACGATTTGCAGCGCCCTCGCCCGGTATGGTATTCGGGAGAATGAAAAGGCTTATAGCAAGGATTGAAGCAGCATGACAAGACGCTCCAGACGCGGTCCCAATACCTCGGAATCCACAGGCAAGATCGGCCAGGAACTCCCATCGAATCAGCCGGCTCCATTGGTGCCGCTCTATCCCGACGACATCCCCGCGCGCCAGCCCGGTCTGCATCGCCCCCAGGAACCGCGCCAGGGACAACCGGCGCGACCGCAATGGCCCGCCAAGCCGGATCGGTCCGCTCGTCCGCAGCCGCCCGCAAAGCAGGAATGGCCGGCGAAGCAAGAGTGGAATGTTCCGCCCGGCTCCTCCGGCCGCCTCGAAGTCGAAACCCAGCCGGAGATGCCGGCCATGCCCACGCGCGCTCCGGGCCCCGGCGAACGCTCGCCCCTGGCGCCTAAGGGCTTTGTGGTGCTGGCCATCGGCCTGCCCGGCTCCGGAAAAACCACATGGTTTGGCCGCCGCGGCATCACACCGCTGTCCAGCGATCTGCTGCGCAACATCCTCTTCGACGATGTTGAGGAGCAGCGCTATCAGGGCCTGGTTTTTTCCACTCTCCGCTCGCTGCTGCGCGCGCGGCTCATCGCGCGCATGCCCGCGAACTATGTCGACGCCACCAACCTCTCCATTCACGAGCGCAGCCAGTGGATCAAGATGGCCAAGAGCTTCGGCTACGAGGTACAGGCCGTCTTCTTCGATGTGCCGCTCGAGGTCTGCCTCGACCGCAACCGCCAGCGCGACCGCTCCGTAAGCGAAGACGTGATGCGCAAGATGGCCGAAAAGCTCAAGCCGCCGGTCTTCGAAGAGGGCTTCGAGAAGATCACCGTGGTGCGGGTGAAGAGCGCGGGGTAGCGACCACAGTTGAAGGAGGGGTATGGGCCTCCAAGATTGTCAGCGCGAATGCATCGAATTGTTTTTCAAGATGCGCAAAAACGGAGCCTGCGAGCAATTAGCGGCCCCTTTCCTGTCTACTGCGGAGTCTCCTGCCACTTTCGGTGGGCGGGGAGCAATACTCCTCGTGGGTAAGGCAACTAAGGGAAAATGGAAGATCGAAGATTTCAAACCTGACGCAGATTGCCCTTGTTTAGAACGTGTACAAGAACGCATTCTCACCGCGCGCACCTTCGTTGGGGAGATGTGCAGCAGACCAAAATCCGCTTTCTGGCGTTTCTGGAGAGATTTAGGTTCTATTGGGTCGCCAGTCATTTGGACAAATCTAGCCAAGATCGGCGTAGATTCGGGAAATCCTCAGGGTTCCTTTCTGGAGGAGCAGTCAGGATTGGCGGTAAGGACTCTTAGGGCCGAAATTGCCGAGTACAATCCGTCCCTCGTCGTTCTTGTCACGTCGGACTACGCCAAGGATGAAATCGTCTACCGCATCTGGCCGCAGCATGATTGGACTATTTCAAAGCTCGACGGAAGCACCTGTTGGATCGCGGGTAAGGATGGTGAACCTCCGGTCCTTTGGACAAATCATCCGCAGGGGAAGAAGCGCGATCAACTCAATTACTGGCTAACAATGGCCAATTCGCTCTTCGCAGGTCAAGATTGGCCCGCTCCTGCCGATCTAAACTAACTAGCCAGCGCTTCTCCGCAGGGAGATAGGGATGATCGCCAAAACGTCGACTGAGGCCCGGTATCAGCTGATTAAGCTGCTTGATGTCGTCCAGCGCGAGCCCGTCGTGATCACGCGCCGAGGCCGGCTTGCTGCGTTCATGATTTCCGCGAGCGATATGGAGCTTCTCAGGAATCCCAGTGGGGAAAGTTCTAGGACGATTAAGGAACTTGAGGCTTGGCGGAAGAAGGCGAAAGAGCGCACGCGTCCGGAAGGTCAAGCGTTGAGCAAGGAAGAAGTGGATCGAATCGCAAAGGAAATCCGCCGCGCCCGCGTTTAGAGTTCGAAGTTGCGAAGGACATGCCCATGATCACTTCCCCTGCCTCCGTCCCCTACACCGAGCCCTGGCTCCGCGGCGCCCACACCGACGTTCCCGCCGCCGGCCGCGCCGTCCTGCATGCGCTTGAGCTTTCGCTTGACGACCTGACCAAATGGACCGCCGGCCTCACCGGCGCCGAAGTTCACGCGCAGCCGCTCGGCCTCCCGTCCATCGCCTTCCTTTTGCGCCACATCGCCGGTTCCACTGACCGCATCCTGACCTACGCCGAGGGCGAGCAACTCTCGGCGGAACAGCTTGCGTCGCTCAAAGTCGAGCAGGGCGGGGAAGGGAAACTGGAATCGTTAGCCGAACTGCTCGCGGAGGTCGAAGCATCCTTCAGCAACGCTGCGGGCCGCATTCGCATTCTCGCCACGGCCAACCTCAACACGCCGCGTATCGTTGGCCGCAAGCAGTTGCCCACGTCCGTTGGCGGCGCGCTCATTCATGTGGCCGAACACACGCAGCGCCATGTGGGGCAGGTTGTAACGACGGCCAAGGTGCTCAAAGCGCTCAGAGCTTAGGCCGCACGCCCAGCACGGCCGCTGGACATCTCGGGCGCCCAAAATGCAGCACGCTTCGCAATCCGTCACTGCTGGTTGACAATCGCTCCGGCCGCAAGCTCATTGCCGGCGTTCACCTGGGTCAGCGGCAGCAGGCGATATCCTTCGCGCGTCCGGATGTGGTACTTCTCCAGACCCGGACCGGCCAGCTTCACGCTGATCGAGCGCCAACCCCGGTTAGGATTGGGCTGCGGATAGTAGCTGACCGAATAAAGATGACTCAAATCCTCGCGGATTGAAGCGAATGCCTGCTTCTCCTTGCGCCAATCTCCCGCAAAGTAAGCCTCGCCGCCGGTTGCTTTGCTCATGCGCTCAAACGCAGCCGTAGAGATCGGATCGTCGTGCGCCAGGCGGGTGCTCACGACGTAGATGATCGTGCCGGTGTCCTGCGCCAGCTCCGCCACGTCCTCGGGAGGCACCGAGCTCGCGTTGTCGGGGCCGTTTGAAAAGACCACGATCGCCTTGCGTCCGGTCAGCGGGGCCGCGTCTTTCACCGTCAGCAGCAGGCTGTTATAGAGCGCGGCGTCGTCTCCGTCCACCGTGCTGCGCACGCCGTTCACCACGCGGAAGCGGTCCGCCGTCAGCGCCGTGGCCCGCGAAAGATTGCGGCTATAGGAGTAGAACGCGATCCGGCTCGCGCTGTCCATGGAGCGCACAAAATCGGAGATGGCGTCCTGCGCGTAAACAAATCCGCGAAACATATAGTTGCTGGTGTCGAAGAGAATGAAGATATTCGCTCCAACCGCCGATGAAGCCACAGCGGCAGCAGAGATGCGGGCGGGAGCGGTCTCCGCGGCCCCGCCGGCAGCCGCCGGCTCGGCCTCGGCAGCTTCGCTCGAACTCTGCGCCTCGCGGCTCTGGCCGGGCTGGATCGCGGGCCCGTTTCCTTCCTCGTATGTGGCGATCCGCTGCGGAATCTTGTCCTCGGTGATCTCGAAATTCTCCGGACGCAGGCCGCGGATGTAGTTTCCCTTGTTGTCGGTCACGGCTACGTTCAGTTGCACAAGATTCACGGTGACCTGCAGATGAGTTGCTTCATCCTGAGCTGCAAACCGCGGTTCACCGGCGAGCAGAAGCAGCGCGCTTAAACCCGCGCCGATGCCTGCGATGGTCTTGTTTCTTTTCTTCATCGCTCTATGTACCCCCGTTTGCTTTCTCGTTGCTGTGGCCTGCCAGCCCAGCCGTGCTGATGGCAAACTTGCCCTGCAGGAACTCTTCCCCGGTTTGATCCATGGCGCGCAGCAAGGCCGGCCAATCATCGATGCTGGCTGCGGAGATGTTAGCTACCATCTGCCGGGTCAGCGCGGGGATGAGGACATTGAGCGCGGCCGGAGTGTAGCCCTTTTCGTCGGCCAAACGCGCCCAATACAAGTTGCCGGACTCCCACGATTCGCCGAAGAGCCGGCTTGCCGCGCCCCCGGAGAGGGGAAACGGCTCCGCCGACAGCAGAGAGCAGGCGTTCGTTGCCGCCAACGTCGGATGCGGGACGCCGAAGTCTCTCGCCAGCCTTTGCGGAGAAGTATCCGAGGGATTTCTGCGCGCAAGTTCGTCGAGCCCGCTGTTGGCCGGGCCCCACTGCGCAGCCTGCTCCGGGTACCTTCTGCGGAATTCGGCTGACAGATAGAAGGTGTCGGTGGGAAGCATCTGCGTCACCAGAGCCGACGCAGTTTCCTCGTTCTCGAGCGCATGCGTCATCTCCTCCACCTGCCCCCAGCCCAGGCGGTCACTGAAGATGGCGATCACTTTCTCGCGCAAGTCCGCATGGTCCACTGAAGCCCTTAGCAGCTCTTCCCCGGCGCGCTGATAAAGATCCGCGGCATGTAATTCGTCGCTGCTCACGCCCCACCATCTTGGCAGCGTCGCATTCACCAGCAGTTCCGGCACCATCTCCCGCCAGATCAGCGCCTGGAGCTTCGTGGGCGAGATGAAATCCTCCTCCGTCTGTGCCAGCACGTAAGGCAGATCGGCCAGCGAGCCGGTCAGGTAGGCCCCTCCTCCGGCCGTTGCACCGACGCCAATCAGCGACGGCGCGTCCCAGATCTCATCGATACCCTGGATCGAGGACGCAGAGAAATCGTGCGAGCGCACGAAAAGCGGATTGTTGTGCAGAACCTGGGCCCCCGGCGGCTCGTAGTACGCGTAATTCAGCCCCACCAGCGTGTCTCTCAGGAACGGCGCCAGCCGCGCGCGCGCGGCTTCCAATTGCGCCGGCGTTCCCGGCCCTTTGATCACCTTGGTCAGATCGGTGCGCACCTGCAGTTCTGCGTGGCGACTCACATAGATCGTCGGCGACCAGCTCACCCGCTCGCCCTCGGTGAAGACGGGCTGCGGCAGCTCGAACTCGCGCAACGCGCCCGCAAGCGGCAGCAGGCTGTCGCCGATCTTCGCTCCCTTGGCCAGTTCGCCCAGGCCGTCGTACAGTCCGAAGAGCGTATCCAGAGAGACCAGCCGCTGGTCGTCGAGCACGGCGCGTATTCGCCGCGCCAGCTCATCGTGAACCCGCGCAGCTTCTTGGCTTCGTTGCGGCGGGCCCGCCAGCAGGTCGACCACCTCATCCTCTGTCAGGTCTGGTGTGCCTCCCGCGGCCGCCACGATGGAGCTGAGGGATTTGCGCGCCGCATCGAATAGCTCGGCCGACGAGGTGATTCCCCCATAAGGCTGGATCGTCGCCTGCCACGAGGAATTCAGATCGTCCCTCGCGATCTGTATTTGCCGCGCCAGGATCTGCCAGATCCCCAACTCCGCCTGAATGGCTCCCAGCGCATTCGATCGCAGCGCCTGGTTCGAAATGCCGTCGATGCGATCGGCTGTATCGATGAATTGGCCGATCGATGCATCGTCCAGCGCCGGGAATTCGACGAAAATCGGATACCAGTCGCTCAGCTCGAGGTAATTGGCGGTAAGCATTCGCGCGGTATCGATTGACAGGCGCCGCTCTGGCGGCCGTGCGCTGTCAATCGCGCTCAGAGTCATATAAATCTGCGCCGGCCCATCGGGAGTCTCGATGCTGGAATAGGCCGCTAGGGCTTCGAGCAAGCCTTCGGGGCCCTGCGCGGCGTGGAAGTGACGCCTCCCACCGTGCGGGTGGGGCAGCTTGTTCCCTCGCGCGAAGACCTCCTGCCAAACTCCCAGGTTGCCCGGAACCAGCGGCTCGCCCGCCGCGTCCCACTGCAAGCGCGTAAAGAGCAGCAGAAGCGTGGAGTTCTTTGCAAAAACGCTGCGCGCCGCGTCCGCGGTGAGGACCCCTGACCGGTAGGCCTCGTACAGGCTCTTCAGCCGCCCTCCCTGCGTAAGGCGAGCCTGCTGCTCGGGGCTCACTCTCGCCAGCGCGTCGAAAAATGCCGCCAGCCAGCCCTGGTCCTTGGCCAGCAGCCGGATGACGAAGTCGCCTGGGGAATGGGAGCTGGCTCCCACCAGCGCCTCCCAGGCGTGCTCCGCGGCCTCTCCTCCGGGCAATTCAACGGCTCCGGACTGAATGCACAACCGGCTCCCATAAAAGTCAAGAATGGGCCCGTAAAAGAGCAGCCGCTCCAGTCCGGGCGACTGATAGAGAGCACGCCTGGTTTCGGGATCGAGCCGTGCAAGACCCGAATAGAGCCGATCCGCATTCTCGTTGTTCATCAGAAGGTCGAGCAGCGTCGCGCCGGCGCGCTGTGCCGACGGCATCAGCGCCAGCCAGTCGTCTTCGCGAAACAGGATCGGAACGTGCGTCTCCGGATAGGCATAGGTGAATGGCGCGCCTGTCTGCAGAGACTGTTCCAGCCCGGTGAGAGGGAATCCCGAGTCGAGGGTGAGAAATGCGCGCTCCGCATTGGCCGTAGTCAAAGTCGCGCTATCGTGGCCGCAGCCATTCTCAAACTGGTAGCCCAGGATCTGAATCAGCGGGGCCACATCGCTGCAGCCGGCCACATGAATGGCGCCATCCTTGGCGGCCATAGGCTGAAGTTGCCGTGCCTGCTGCACATACCGGTCTGCCAGCACCAGGTATTCCGTCTTCTGCCCAAGGCGATGGCCGTAGAGGAACGCATTACGAGCCAGCAGCGGCAGCACCTCGTTGGGTTTGCTCTCCTGGCTGATTCCCGCCATGCGCAGGAACGACCGCAGCGGGCCCGGAATGACGACGGTCTGGGCCGACTGGCCTGCCGCCTCGCCGTCCGCCGCTGCACCTGGCGGGGAGGTTTCGGGCGATGCCGGCTCGGCCGCGCGCGCCACGCAACAAGCCCCGAGAACAAGCAGGACCACGGCGAAAACTGGGACGAAACGATGCGGGAAATTCATCGTGACTACCCCTCTAGATTTGAGGCCATCCGGCCCGGATGTCGGGTATCTTCTGCGTGCGGAGCCGGAAAAGGGGCGGGCGGCCTGCAAACACCGCGATCCGTGAATGGCTCGCGCTCTACCGCTATCTCACATTCCCGCTTCTTCGCAAAAGATCAATGCGTATGATGGGTCGTACCTGCAATTCGATGTTTCATCGCCAGGAAAAAGGATGGCTTTTTCATCGAACAGGGCATGGAATCGCCAAGAGCCAGAGCAGGAAGAGCAGGGAAGACGATCACCTCTTTCGGTGATCTGCTCACGCATAGACCGAGAGTAGCAGGCATTCACTGCCTTGAAAAGTCTTTTCTTTGTAATTTCACGCCGCCTGCGAAGGCAAGGAAACTGGGGCATCTGGGGACCATAGAACGGTCGCATCAATTTCGCTCGTCCAGCCCGCTTCGCGCCAGAGCTACCCTCCGCTGAGCCGCTCCGCCCGATGCACCAAAACCTGTGCATCGCTGATGCCGACACGCACCGCTTCCTGCACCACTAGGCTCAACGCCGAGCCCTCTACGTCCTGCTGGTCAAACAGCGTCTGCATGGGAAGGTTGCGCTGGTTCTTACCCGCCGCGGCAATTACGGCCTTTCTGATTTGCATGTCGATCATTCTAGCGCGGCAAGCGACTCTGCAGCGGAGCGAGTTCCGCGCCAAGTCCGTCCCTGCAAACGCAAAACATAGTCAAACCCGCGCGCTGCGCCCGGCTCTGAAACTCCGAGCGGGCCGTGACCAAGGTGCCGATGCCGCATAAAGTCCCTGATCAACAAGGCCCCAAAATTAATTTAGGGCGCTATGAGCCAGAAGCGACTCTTCCAGATTTCTTAGGCAATGCGCTCTCCTGATCAGATTTAGGAGGTTTTGCCTTTATTTCTTCGATGTCTAGATGCGCCGGATCCAAGCAGCCGAGAAATCTGGACACCTTTTTCCCGACTGTGTTTATCAAATATAATCTCTTCTTCGCCCTCGTCACGGCGACTAACATTTGAAATGTCTCATTGTCGGTCGGCTCGTCCTCTTTGGGAAACTTTCCTTGGTCGAATCCGATGAAAAAGACAATGTCGGCGCCAAGCCCTTTTGCGTTCAATATATTGCACACCGTTATGTCGAGATTGCACAGAGGACGAGGTAAGTAGAGATTGGCGCGCTTGAGTTCCCTGGCAAGCACACCTCTCCTAATTTCGAGATCCTGCTCACGACGCCTAAGCAATTTGGCATCGCCCGCATCTGCGTCGACTCGACAACGCTCGTTAGTTGGAATCTCCCAAGCTTCGATTTCATCCTCCACCTGTAAAATGTCGGCGTCGGTAAGTTTACCGACCTCTGACGGGGTCCCGTCGATAATTGCACGCAACGTCCTGGCGTTCCTTATGTGCTTTTTTCGCGCCTCTGCTTCGGTCGGATTTCCTAAGATTCTCCATCCGAGCAGAGACGACTCATCCCTCGCCAGGAATCTATACGCGTCAACAATGCTCTCTCGAATGGGAATAATCCCACCTTCGTCTTTGTAATCGACATTCTTGAAGCCGTAGTTCTTCAGGTGTTGTGCGGTCGCTTTGAGCAGGGCCTTGCAGCTACGCGCCTCGCCAATAATGAGTGCGTCCTTTATCTTCTGACTCCCAGCGAGTTTTTCGAGTTCGTCGCGTACCTTATAGGCAATCATCCCCACGGGACAGTTCTTGATCACACGGATTTTAGGATTTGCCTTCGAATCATGAAGTTTTGAATCCACTTCCCCGTCAGGGGCATAGCAAATGTACTCTTTTTCGATTCTCCTCTTCGTGGGGTCCTTTCCCCCTGGTTGCCAGATGCGAATCGTGCAACAAGGCTATGAAAGCATTTAATCATGACTTCCGTACACCTAGAACAGAAGCGAAGCGTAAAGCTCTGCCATTCAGCATCGCGAGAATCATGCTTCGCTCGAATAAAGGAGGGAGAGGAGCCCTTAAACCCATAGAGCGCTTGGTCGTCGTCGCCGACAATGATAATCTCGCTCTTAAGTGCCAACAAATCGACTAACTCGGCCTCAGCCGCATTGAAGTCCTGATACTCATCGACCAATATCAGATCGAAGACGGGGATTTTCCTTTCGTCTTTTTTGCAGATTCGAACGGCATAGTGCACAACGTCGGCGTCGCCCACCGCTTTGTAATGCTTCGACCTACGTAGATAATTTTGATCCCCAATCTCGAAGGTTCCAATCCCCTCATTCCTTAGGTCTTCGGCTATCAAATCATAAATTTGCGGGTAATATTCCCAGCCCTTAGCGTTTTCAAGCACGAAGCTCCTAGCAAAACTGTGCATAGTAGTCGTACTTGCCAAGCCGCACAAATCATCAGCGAGCAGGTCGCAGAGCTTACCGACAAATGTAATGGCCAAAACCCGTGCTTTCCCAGCTGCGCGTTTCTTCTTGATTACCTCGCTGAACAAGTAACTCTTGCCAGTGCCGGGGCCCCCAACAACGACCTTTCTCGGGTGCACCGAGTCCCTAATGCGCTTTATGTCGTTATCTCTTTCTGCCTTGTGGTTAATTGCGGGCATACTCAAAGCTCCTCAAGGAGGTGTCTGCATCAGGTTTAGGCTGCCGATCGCAGGCTGGCCTGACCTCAGCGCTGGGTTCGTCGCAACCTCTGCAAGCGCACCCTATCCCACCGCCTGCACCGAACCCTTGCCTGCAAGCTCCTCCACGCGTTCCACCCAACCGCGATCCGCAGCTACGCTCATGCCTTCCGGTTCTAGGATCACCGCGTACTCGCCCTTCTTTTCCATCTGCAACATCACCTTTCCGGGGCCAGGCGCGGCATCCGCGGCGCTTTTCAGTCCGGCAAGCATCTCTTCGCTGGCGCGGTCGAGATTGATGCGGATGCGCACGCCCGCCGGCAGTTTCACCTGTACGTCTTCGAGCGCCTGCACCTGGCTCACGGCAATCTTGGGCGCCGCATCCTCGTCTCCCATCAGCGTCCCGCGCACCAGCACCGGCGCTTCAATCTTCAACTGCTGCGCCAGGCGCTCATAATCCCGCGCGAAGCAGATCAGCTCGATCTTGCCCGTCGCGTCTTCGAGCGATGCCTGCGCGTAAAGCCGCTGGTCGCGGCGGCTCTTCTGCACGCGCACTCCGTGCAGAATTCCCGCCGCCTGAATCTCATCCGCCAAATCCTGTTGTCCGCCCCAGCGCCGCTCTGCCGGCTTGCGCTCCAGCGCCTCGGCAACCGTGATCGCGCCCGTCAGGTTGCGCAGCTTCTCGGCATATTTATCCAGCGGATGACCCGACACAAAAAATCCCAGCACCTCCTTTTCGTTCGCCAGCCGCTCGCTTTCTTCCCAATCGGCGGCCGCCGGCAGGGCATCGGCCGCGCGCCCGCGCGCCGGCGTCTCGTCGAAGAGCCCGAACAATCCGCTCTGCCCCTGCTCGGCGTCGCGCTGCGTCTTCTGTGCCCGCTCCATCGCCTTATCCAGCGCCGCCATCAGTTGCCCGCGCGTGCCCAGCGAGTCCAGCGCCCCCGCCTTGATCAGCGACTCGATCACGCGCTTGTTCATCAGCCGCAGGTCCACCTTCTCGCAGAACTCCCACAAGCTCCTGAAGCGCCCGCCCGCCTCTTCGCGCGCCTTCAGAATCGACTCGATGGCGTTGCCGCCCACGTTCTTCACCGCGGTCAGCCCGAAGCGGATGGCCTCGCCGTGCGGCGTAAATTGCGCGCCGCTCACCTGCACATCCGGCGGCTCCACGCGAATCCCCATCTCGCGGCACTCGCCGATGTACTTCACCACGCTGTCGGGTTTTGAAGTTTCCGACGTCAGCAGCGCCGCCATGAACTCCACGGGATAGTGCGTCTTCAGGTACGCCGTCTGGTAAGCCAGCAGCGCGTACGCCGCCGCGTGCGACTTGTTAAATCCGTAGCCGGCGAACTTGTCCATCTGGTCGAAGATGTCGCCTGCCGTGTCCTTCGCCACTCCATGCGCCACCGCGCCGCTCACAAACCGGTCGCGCTGCTTGGCCATCTCCTCGGCGTTCTTTTTGCCCATCGCGCGCCGCAGCAGGTCGGCCTCGCCCAGCGAATAGTTCGCCAGCACGTTGGCGATCTGCATCACCTGTTCCTGGTAGAGGATGACGCCCAGCGTCTCTTTCAGAATCTGCTCCAGCTCCGGCGTTGCGTACTCCACCTTGCGCCGCCCCCACTTGCGCTCGATAAAATCGTCGATCATCCCGCCCTGGATCGGCCCCGGCCGGTAGAGCGCATTCAGCGCCGTCAAATCCTCCACCGTATCCGGCTTGTAGCGCCGCAGCACGTCGCGCATCCCGCCCGACTCGAACTGGAACACCCCCGAAGTCAGCGCCGCGTGAAACACCTTCTTGAACGTTTCCTCGTCGCTCGGTGGAATTGCCTCCATGTCCAGCTTTTCGCCGCGGTGCTGCTCGATCAGCTTCACGCAGTCGTCGATGATGGTCAGCGTGGTCAAGCCCAGGAAGTCCATCTTCAGCAGGCCCATCTTCTCCACGGACTTCATGTCGTACGCCGTCACGATTTCGTCGTTCTTCGTCTTCGCAATCGGCACCAGCTCAATCAACTTCCGCGGCGCAATCACCACTCCCGCCGCGTGCACCCCCGAGCCGCGCACCAGTCCCTCCAGTTTTTTCGCCGTGTCGATCAGCTCGCGCACCTGTTTGTCGTTGTCGTATGCCTTGCGCAGGTCCGGCGCTTCTTCCAGCGCCTTGTCCAGCGTCATGCCCAGCGTGGCCGGCACCAGTTTCGCAATCCGGTCCACGTCGCCGTACGGCATATCAAGCGCGCGCCCGCAATCCTTGATCGCCGCCTTCGCCGCCATGGTGTTGAAGGTAATGATCTGCGCCACCTGCTCGCGCCCGTACTTGCGCGTCACATAGTCGATCACCTCACCGCGCCGGTTCATGCAGAAGTCCACGTCGATATCGGGCAGCGACACGCGCTCCGGATTCAGGAACCGCTCGAAGATCAGCCCGCCTTGCAGCGGATCGATGTTCGTGATCTCCATGGCGTACGCCACCAGCGATCCGGCCGCCGATCCGCGCCCCGGCCCCACCGGAATTCCGTGATCGCGCGCGTACTTGATGAAATCCCACACGATCAGGAAGTATCCCGAGTAGTTCATCTGCTGGATGATCGCGATCTCCCGCTCCAGCCGCGCATCGTATTCATGGATCGGCGTGCGCAATTCTCCGCGCGTCTCCAGCCGCCGGACCGAGGTTTCGAGGCGCTTCTTGTAGCCCGCGCGGCACACCTCCTCGAAGTAGCTCTCCGCCGTGTGTCCCTGCGGCACCGCGAAATCCGGAAACGGATTCTCCACCTTGTGCAGCGTCAGGTTGCAGCGCTCGGCGATCTCCATCGTCCGGCTGATTGCCGCCGGCGAATCCTTGAACAGCCGCGCCATCTCGTCCGCGCTCTTCACAAAGAACTGGTCCGAGTCGAACTTGAAGCGGTTGGCCTCGTGAATCTTTGCGCCGGTCTGTACGCACAGCATCACGTCGTGCGCGTGGCTGTCCTCGCCGCACAAATAATGCGAGTCGTTGGTCGCCACCAGCGGAATTTCCAGCTCCCGCTCCAGCCGCAGCAGCTCGGCGCGAATCTTCTTCTCCGCTTCCAGCCCCTGATCCTGAATCTCCAGAAAGAAATTTCCCTTGCCGAAGATGTCACGGTACTGCTGCGCCACCGCTTTGGCCTTCAGGTACCGGTCCGCGGCGCCGATCTTCTCGTCGCCCAGCGCCTCGCACAACTCACCGCTCAGGCAGCCCGAAAGGCAAATCAACCCCTTGGAGTTTTCCGCCAGATACTTTTTGCTCACCCTCGGCTTCCGGTAGAACCCGTTCAGGCTCGCCTCCGACGTCAGCCGGATCAGGTTCTGGTACCCCTCCTCGTTCTCGGCCAGCACCAGCAGGTGGTTGTACTCGCTGTCCCGCGAGTTGCCCTTCGACGGCAGGGTCACACTGCCGGGGTCGCTTCCATTCCTCGCCGCCTCCACGCGATGGTCCTCCGCCTTGCACACGTAGAGCTCGCACCCCAGGATCGGCTTCACGCCCTTTTCCTTGGCCGCGTCAAAAAAGTGCACCGCGCCGTAGATGTTTCCGTGGTCCGTCATGGCCACGGACTTCTGCCCCAGCGCCGCTACGCGATCCGCCAGCTTATATACGTCGCAAGCCCCGTCCAGCAGCGAGTACTCGGTATGCAGATGCAGATGGGTGAATTCGGCCATGGCTAGTGATGATTCTAGCCTTAACACACTGCCCGAAACCCGCCCGGAAAGCAGTTGAAGTCCCGGCAGGATGAGGAAAAGCGGGACAAATTATGAAGGCAGCGTCACAGTCGGGTGGAAATGCGCCGTCCACGACCCGACAGGACAGGAAGATGGACTGATAGAATGTGCGCGAATTAGAGGAGGAGGGCTTTATGGACACAAGCGGGGTGGAAAAGTCGAGTCGCGCCGTAGATATTGTGTTAGGCAAAATCAAAGAGCAGCCAGAGTTTCTGCAATGGGATCGTGAAATCAACGGCAGGCTCTACTATGCTCTCTGGATACTGTTTATGGGTGGTTTTGCGATCTCTATCGGCCAGATAATGCTGCCAAATCTATCCTCCGCCTGCATGGTGAGGCAGGCACTTAATCTATTTCGAGCCCTGGCCGTCGTTGGCTCCGCCATGAACTTCTTTTACCAAGACTTAGCTATTGACTCAGTTCGCCACTCGCGAGAGCTTTCGATCGATATGGAGCTCCACAGCGCTTTTGCAGAAGACAAGCAGGATCGGGAAGCGGGGGTAGCACTTAAACGCGCAGAGGATCTGAGGAGGAAACTGGTCGTGATGGACGCGGTAATCTCTTGGACGGGCCGAGCACTGATCACTTGCGCTACCGCCTTTCTGACACTAAGCCTTTACATCACATGGAACATCGTACCCACAGCGGCCGCAAGGTGAGTACTCTCGCTTGGCTCGGGCCGACCGGGGTTCTCCTGCCGGATTAAGGCATGGGACTATTCGCTCATAGCTTTCTGTGCAGAGCTCACCCAATCGTCAAATTGCGAAAAAATGGATCGAGTCCATCCGTCCACGCCGTCTATTCCGACAACGCCGACGCCAGGCAAAACGAAGAATCGTGCCCCGTCGGGAAGAACCGCATCAAAAACATAAGAAATGGCAGAGGCGCTCGATTCGTGGCCTGGTATCGCTGCGCAGGTCAAGACAATCTCAAATCCGGATTTCCCCTTCGAAGACCCAGATTCCAACGAGTAGCCATTCGAGCCCCTGATTCTTTCTCGGAGGGCAGACGCGGCGATCGATCCAACACTGTCCGTGCAGTCCGAGGTCAAAAAGACGGTGGTCGTCTTTTTCTCCTGGCCTTGCACCGACGGCGCTGAGAAGACCACGAGCACCAACAGGAGAACTGCCTCCATTACCTCGCCCCTTGCCATAATTTCACCTCGACCTGATCCCCGTACTTGGATCGAAAGCGCCTTTGCAATTCAAGCAGGTGATTAACCCCGCAGATTACCATAATGCTCTTCAATCTGGCGGCTTCGCGAACGGCCCGATCGAACATATACTCCTCGCGCACGATGTCTGATGGGAGGCGCGGCTCAAGAACAACCCATCCGCCCCCTTGGACAATTTGGTATCCCGCTTCGGTCAGCTCATTCCTTGCACCCGGACCGATATACGTAGGTATCCTAGGCCGCGTTGACTGCTCATTCGCAATTCCTTTAGCCCCTCGAATAGCCTGGGGCATGTCGATGTTGGCCCAAGGGATTCCCAAGTGTTTGGCGATTGTTTCAGAGCCTTCTAAGGCTTCCTCACCGATGAATTCGACTCTGAATCGCAGGATCTCACTTCTCAATAGGTTCTCAAAATGCTTCTTTTCCGAGGCCAATGGGTCATCTTCGATTTGCGCCTCTTGCACTCGATGGCCGACGCAATTCCCAATAATCAGAACGTTCACATCGCACCTCTTTCCATGCGCTGGGTGCGGGCCGTCGGTCTCGAGCCCTGGACTTCCGTGCGCCCTCAGTACGTATCCTCGCGCCGCAGCCTGCAATAGTGGAGCACATCCTCAGTCCCCGCCACATCGTAGCAAAAGCGGAATCGTCCCGAGCGCAGCGATGTGCTGGCCTTAACCGGCCGCAACCCCCTTGACAAAAACTACGGCTTAGCCGTACCATCTTGCTATGCGCTATGTCTGGGACCCGGCGAAAGATGCCCTGAACCAGCGTAAGCACGGTTTGTCCCTCGCAGACGGCATCCCCGCTCTCGAAGACCCGGAGCACCTGAGTTGGATTGATGACCGCTTCGACTACGGTGAGGACAGAATTGCGACTCTTGGTATGGGCCGAACGAACGTGCTGTACGTAGCGACAACTGAGCCGGATGAAGAGACAACGCGAATTATCTCGGTCAGGCGAGCGGAGCTTTATGAAATTAAAAAATATGGTCTCGGTCGTTCATAGCCCCGGCGATCCGCCCATCAAGACAAATACGGATTGGGCCGCCGTAGCTGCGCTCACCGACGAACAGATTCACGCTGCGGCTCTCTCCGATCCCGATGCCCCGCCGCTTCCTCTCGGCAGCGATGAGGAAATGGAGAAACTTGGCTTCATCCGCATCCCCAACGTTAAGAAGCTCCGCGAGCGCCTTGGTCTTACCCAGGAAGACTTTGCCGCCACGTATCGGATCCCAGTAGGAACCTTGCGCGACTGGGAGCAGGCGCGTAAATTTCCCGACGCAACTGCCCGCGCCTATCTCACCGTCATCGCGCGCAACCCCGAGGCTGTAGCGAATCTACTGGGAGAAGCAGCATAGAGATGCGACAGACTCCTGCAGTGGTTCACGGCAGCGGCAATGTCTTTCGCGATTTTGGATATGCAAACGCTGACGTTGAGCAGTTGAAGGCTATCCTCGCCACCGAAATCACCAAGATGCTGGATCGGAAGAAACTGACCGTCCGTGCAGCCCATGCGCTGACCGGGATCGCCGCAGCCGATTTCTCCCTCATCCGCAACGCAGACCTGGGCCGCTTCACCCTCGACCGGCTGGTTTCCATCATCAACCGGTTAGGCTCGCGAGTCGAAATCAAGGTGAACGTGCGCGCCCTCGATCGGCGGGGCAAAGCCGCAGCCTGATAATGTGCTCCGCAGCATTTTTGACGGTTCCCCACCATCAGAGGTACGCTGTTTGCGTTCCGAAAAAGGCAGCGAAAACAGGCGGCTGTTCGTGATTAGCTCTGCTGTCCGTCTTGGTGCGTTTCACCATTCGTCGCCGAGTGTTCGCCGCAGCAAATGCCGTTTTCGGGATCACGTTCAAGCTCGAGGCAAGTTATGCGAAGAACAGTTCTGGTTTCCGGATTCCTCTTGACAATTTTGACCACCGTTCACGCGCAGAATCAGCCCGCGCCGGCCGATGTTGCGGACCCGAATCAATCGGCTCCTGTCGATGTCGTGAAGGACAATCAGCCCGTGGCGGGCAGTAACTCAGAGCTCTCTGTGGATTACCCCATAGATCAGGCGGGAGTCCTCATCCAGAGCGGCCAGTGGACTGTGGTGGCAAATCAGTACCCGACCAAAACAAAACTCGACCGCGGATGGGCAGCGTCTCTTTCGTATGGCGTTGTGCCCGCCAAAATCGTGGCGGAGTATGACGGCGAACATGCTTCCACGCAGGTTGCAATCACGCAGCCGGTTCTTTGTCTCTGTCACTTCATGTCGCTGCCCGGCGCCCCTGTGCTCGTGAGGCTGCACGCAAAGAAGGGGACGCGAGAACTCGATGGCGGCAGGATGGTCGTTTATCCAATCGTCGGAGGCTCCAGGATGGCCGATGCCAAGAGCAGCGACCTAGTTCCCGCCGACGTGTCCCATCCCGATCCACAGGTTTGGCTGATTCGCCCGCAATTTGCGCTCGACCCCGGCGAATACGCGCTGATGCTGGGAACGCAGAACATGAGCATCTTTCCGTTTACCGTTCTGCCGCCTCCCGCCCGGCCGAGTGCAACGAACTGAAGACTCCGACATTCGGCCCGCCGCCTACCCGTTCGTCACATCCCCAGCACACTCGCGATGCCCGCAGCGGCAAACCACCTCCGTTCCCCTTCCGATGCCTTCGCAATGGGCGCTGCAGTATTTGGCGCCGTCGGCCGGAACGCAGCTACAAGCGGGATTCGCGCATTTCCTGGTTTTCGCCATAAGCATCCCTCCTTGGTCCGTATGGCTCCCAAGCTTACACCGGTTTTGTTCGCCCGGCGGAAGTTTCGCGCCTTAGGACCCGAACCGCCCCGAATCTTCACAAATTATTGTTGCCCAAAATCCACCCGCGTTTGGTACTGTGACTGCCGGAGGTTTTCCCTATGACAAGAAGCAAATTCGTTTTGGGCTCCGTACTCTGTTTGGCAAGCTTTGCGGGCGGCGCGCTCGTCGCGCAGGGGCCCCGGCATCCCAATCTCAGGGCGGCGCAGGACCTTATCAACCAGGCCTTTGACCGGATTACCGCCGCGCAGCAGGCCAATGAGTGGGACATGGGCGGCCATGCCGCTCGCGCGAAAGATCTGCTCGAGCAGGCAAAGCGGGAAATCAGGCTCGCTACCGAAGCGGCCAACCGCCGCTAAGGTACGTTAGCGCCCGCTTCGACGCAGGGCGTCGGCGAATCACCCCGGTATCCAAGCATCACTTGTCCCGCCCTCCTCTACATGGCGGAAGGGCGGGATAGTCTTCATCTCTAACCCCTTGCAGCGGGAGCACCTGTTCGCTCTGATCCGGATTTCTTCCCTGTCGTTTCATTCCGCCCGTTGGTATAATGAGGGCGTGACTATAGCTGTTTTCGAATCCCTTCCCCATCGCGGCTCCGCCGATACTTCCCCCAGCAAAAAGAGGGTGTTGTTGCTCAAACCACGCGGTTTTTGCGCCGGTGTGGTGCGTGCCATCGACATTGTGAAGATCGCTCTCGAGACCTTCGGCGCGCCCATCTACGTCCGCCGCGAGATCGTGCATAACCGCTACGTCGTGAACGAGTTGGCCGAGAAGGGCGCCATCTTCGTCCACGAAATCGACGACGTGCCGGAAGGCCAGCGCGTCATCTACTCGGCGCACGGCGTGTCTCCCGCCGTCCGCGAGCGCAGCAAAGCGCGCAATCTCAAAGTGATTGACGCCACCTGCCCGCTGGTAACCAAGGTGCACTTCGAGGCCGTCAAATTTGCCAGGCAGGGGTATTCCCTGGTGCTCATCGGCCACCGCGACCACGACGAGATCGAGGGCACTCTGGGCGAGGCTCCCAACGTAACTCATGTGGTTTCAAATGTTGCCGAAGTCAAGGCGCTTGAGCTACCCAACCCCGACCGCGTAGCCTACCTCACCCAGACCACCCTCTCGCTCGACGAGGCGCGTGACATCATCCACGCCCTCAAGCTGAAGTTTCCACACATCGTCGGACCCCACTCGCAGGATATCTGCTACGCCACGGAAAACCGGCAGGTAGCCGTGCGCAACGTGGCACACAAAGCCGGCCTGGTACTCGTGGTCGGTTCCACCAACAGCTCCAACTCCAACCGCCTCGTCGAGGTTTCGCACAACCTCGGCACCATTGGGTATCTCATCGATAACTCCCAGGCCATCGACCCCGCATGGCTTGAAGGGGTTGAAACCGTCGCCGTCACCGCCGGTGCGTCGGCCCCTGAGATCCTGGTCGAAGACGTGGTCAGTTATCTGCGTCAGAACGGCTTCGAAAACGTCGAAGAAGTGGAGGTCATGCCGGAAAACGTGCGTTTCGGCCTGCCTCCTGAGATTGTGCAAGCCATTGGCAGTTCCAGTGGAGCCGAACCTGTCCCGGTACGGTGACGCCGCCGATGGATCGGCAACGACGCACTCGGCCATCCGATGCGCCATCGCAAAACCGGGGGCAGCGCATCCCCGGGCATCGGCGCCAGGTCGACGCGGCCAAACGGGAGCGGCGACCCTTCACGGAGAGGAAAAAGGGCACAGCAACTCCGGTTTTGCCGGATCACGCCGGAACCTGGGAGAGAGTTCAGTGTTCCCGGAAAGAGTTGAGAGATTTCACTCCGAATGAATTCTGAGCAGCAGAAAACGCAAACTGCGGTAGCCCATTTCGGGCGGCCGAAGTTTGGCCGCATTGACGCGGACATGGCCGATGTCGAGTCGGCCATCGTGCGTGGGCGCGAATACCTGCTCTCTCTGCAGCATCCCGACGGCTACTGGTGCGCCGAGCTCGAGGCCGACTCCATGCTCGAGGCCGACTATATTTTTCTCCACACGCTGCTGGAAAGCGGCGGCCAGGGCCGGCTCCAGCGCGCGCTCGCTGAAATGATGCGCTATCAGAACCAGGATGGGAGCTGGAGCATCTATCCCGGCGGGCCGGGCAACATTTCGCTCTCCGTCAAGTGCTATTCCTCGGCCAAGCTCATGGGGGTTCCCGCTGGTGACCCGCGCCTGGCCAAGTGCCGCGAGTGGGTTCTGGCCCATGGCGGCGTCACGGCGTGCAATACCTTCACCAAAATGTATCTTTGCGCGCTGGGCGAGTACGATTACGACGCGGTTCCGGCCATCCCGCCGGAGATTGTTCTCTTCCCCAGGTGGTTCTACTTCAATATCTACGAAATCTCGGCATGGTCCCGCTCCATTCTTGTGCCGCTGGCCATCATGTACGCCAAGAAGCCGTTCAAGAAGATTCCCGCGGAGCAGGGAATCGACGAGCTGTTCGTTGGCGGCAGGGCCAACTCCATCCTGCGCCTGCGCTGGGACCGCAAGCGGCTCTTCTCCTGGCGCAATTTCTTCATCGTTCTCGACCGCTTGATGCATACCGCCGAAGCCGTGCATCTGCGCCCCGTGCGTAAGCTGGCGATGAGGCGCGCGGAAAAGTGGCTGCTCGAGCGGCTGGAGATGACCGACGGCCTGGGCGCCATTTATCCGGCCATGCTCAATGCCATCATTGCGCTGCGCTGCCTCGGCTACAGCGAGGACGATCCCCAGGTGATCCGCGCGCGAGACGAGTTCGAGAAGCTGGGAATCGAGCAAGAGCCAACGCCGGAGATGCCCGAGCCCACCTTCCGCATGACACCCTGCGTCTCCCCGGTGTGGGATACGGCGCAGGCCGTGGCGGCGCTGGGCGATGCCGGCGTCGCGCGCAACGATCCGCGCATGTTGAAGGCGGCGGACTGGCTGCTCTCTAAGGAGGTTCGCCACAAGGGCGATTGGGCCGTGAAGGTGCGCAACACCGACCCCGGCGGCTGGTACTTCGAGTTCAACAACGAGTTCTATCCCGACACCGACGATACCGCCCAGGTTCTGCTCGCCCTCGGCAAAGTGGACCATCCCCGCGAGCGCTACCAGCTTCAGGTGGCCGAGCGCGCCATCCAATGGGAGTTCGCCATGCAGTGCCGCAACGGCGGCTGGGGCAGCTTCGACAAAGACAACACCAAAATGATCTTCCAGTACATCCCCTTCGCCGACCACAATGCCATGCTCGATCCGCCCAGCGTGGACATTACGGGGCGCATGCTGGAGATGCTGGCCGTCTACGGCTACACGCGCGACGACAAGCGCGTGCAGCGGGCGATCAAATTTATCTTCAACGAGCAGCAGCCTGACGGAAGCTGGTTCGGCCGCTGGGGCGTGAACTACATCTACGGAACCTTCCTGGTGCTGCGCGGGCTCGACGCCATCGGCGTGGACCACCACGAGCCGCAGATTCAGCAGGCGGCGGAGTGGATCCGCATGGTGCAGAATCCCGACGGCGGCTGGGGCGAGACCTGCGGCAGCTACGACGATCCGGATACGCGCGGTGTGGGACCGAGCACCCCATCCCAGACCGCATGGGCGCTGCTCGGTTTGCTGGCCGCGGGCGACGACCGCTCCGATTCGATCGCCAAGGGCGTGCGCTGGCTGCTCGAGCGCCAGTTGCCCGAGGGGGGCTGGGACGAATCCATGGGCGAGGGAGCCGCGCGCCAGAGCATCATTACCGGAACCGGATTCCCCAAGGTTTTCTATCTGGCTTACACCATGTACCGCCATTACTTCCCGCTGATGGCGCTTACCGCTTACAAGCGGGCCATGGAACGCGCCTCAATTGGCGCATAAGTACGGAGGGAGCAGGGGCCTTCAGGCCCCTGAACTCGCGCATCAAATAAAGGGGGCTTTAGCCCCTGCGGGAACGAAAAAAAGGAGTGGGGCGTCTGCCCCTGAGGGAAAAACGCTGATGGCAGTTCCAATCTCCCAGATGGCTACGGTCGCCGCCTATGTACTCAAGAACCGGCTCAAGGGCAACCGGCGCTATCCGCTCGTGCTCATGCTTGAGCCGCTCTTCCGCTGCAACCTGGCCTGCGCCGGCTGCGGCAAAGTGCAGTATCCGCCTCACATCCTCAAGAAGCAGCTCACGCCCGAGGAGTGTTTCGCAGCCGTCGAGGAATGTGGCGCGCCCATGGTCTCCATCCCCGGCGGCGAGCCGCTGCTGCATCCGCAGATCGTCGATATCGTCAACGGCCTCGTCGCGCGTAAAAAGTACGTCTACCTCTGCACCAACGCGCTCGAGCTCAAGCGCCGCCTGCCCGAGTTCACGCCCTCCAAGTACCTCACCTTTTCCGTCCATCTCGACGGCCGGCGCGACGAGCACGATTTCTCCGTCTGCCGCGAGGGCGGCTGGGATCTCGCTGTCGAAGGCATCAAGGAGGCCGTCCGCCGCGGCTTTCGCGTCACCCCCAACGCCACCTTCTTTGACGGCACCGATCCCAATCACGTCCGCGCGCACTTCGATGAAATGATGGCCATCGGCGTCGAAGGCATCGTCCTCTCGCCAGGCTACAGTTACGACAAGGCGCCCGATCAGAAGCACTTCATGGGCCGCGCCCGCGTGCGCCGTCTCTTCCGCGCCATCCTGTCCAACCGCAAAAAGACGTGGAAGTTCAACATGTCGCCCCTGTTCCTCGAATTCCTGATGGGCGATCGCAATTACGATTGCACGCCCTGGGGCTCGCCTGCCTTCAACATCTTTGGCTGGCAGCGCCCCTGCTACCTGCTGCAGGATGGCTACGCGGACACCTTCAAGGAGTTGATGGAGACGACCAAGTGGGAAGAATACGGCGTCGGCAGCGGCAATCCCAAGTGCGCCAACTGCATGGTCAGTTGCGGCTATGAGCCTTCCGCGGTCCTCGACGGCTTCGGCTCGCTCAAGGGCTTCTTCGCCATGGTCAAGGGCAGCTTCTCGCTCTACCCCGATCGGCACGCGCTCGACCTGCTCAACGAGCCCATGCCCACCGGCCCCTCGTCGCTGGTGCAGATCCGGGAACCGGAGCGCGAACTGGCCAAGCTGTGATTTGTTCCACTGGAATCGGGTGCCCCAGGTCCTTTGCTTTTGGGGACCTGGGATACCGCGACGCAGACCCGTTTACTTCGCTAGCACCGCTAACCCCGATGAGAGAATCGCATGACCGCCGAAGTCCAGAAATACACCCGCGAGCAAATTGAAGCCTTGGAGCTGGCCCCCGGCTTCCAGCACGAAGAGCTCGAAGGCTCCGTCCCCTCGCTCGCCACCGACGAGGATCTGAAGATCGCTCTCGAGAAGGCCTTCGACTATCGCGGCGACGTCACCATTACGCTCAAGTCCGGCGAAAAGATCGAAGCCTACATCTTCAACCGCTCGACCGGCCCCACCCTCGCCGAATCGTGGGTGCAATACTTCGCGCCCAACGCTCCCGACAAGCGCAAGCTCGCCTACGACCAAATCGCGCGGCTCGAGTTCGGCAAGGACCGCGCCGCGGGCAAGCACTGGGAAGATTGGGTCAAGGCCTGGAACGAAAAGAAGGCCGCCGGCGAAAAGAACATCGGCCTGCACCCCGACGCGCTGGAATAGGTCTTGCCGGGAGCCTCAGCCGCCGGCACTCAGCGCAGAAGCCTGGCCTTCTGCCCCTGTCTGGCGATCGCGGTCACGGCTTTCTTATCGAAAGAGACAAATGTCTCCCCACCCAGCCATGCGCCCTCATACGCGATCGCGCCATCGGCAAAATCGCCCCCGGCTTTGAGCATTGCCAAACCTGCCGCTACTGCAGGGCCGTCCATCGCCACATTGGGCGCGCTGCAGAGCGTTTCCACCACGCGGACGATATCATCGCGTTTGAAGCGATAGGAACGGCCGAGAACCCAAACGAGCTCGCAGAGACACGGCAAAGGGAATGCCACGACGCTGGCGCTTCTCAAGACCCCTTCGGCGGCGCGCGCCTGCGAGGTGTCGTCGTGGAGAACGGCACGTAGCAAGACGTTCGTGTCAACTGTGACTTTCAACGCTCACCAGCCCATGCGCGTTCGGTCGCCTCCTTGATCTGTTCGATGGTCAGCTTCCTCTTCGTCTTGCCCGCAAGCATTCCGAACAAATCCTCGATCCTGCCGGTTTTCCTGGCCGCTGCGACGACTCCTTTGCCGCCCGGCATCAACTCCAGCTCAATCTTCTCGCCCGGCTTCACGCCCAGATGCCGCAGCACGTCTTTGCGAAAAGTGACCTGCCCCCGCGCCGTAACCGTTAATGTTGCCATAGCAATGCCCTCCGAACCCGTGCAACATGGCCATTATAATGCAATTCTGCATGAAAAGGAAATGAGATTTCGCAAGAAGAGAATAATGCAACATTGCATGAATGAGTAATGTAAATATGCATGTAGTAGATAATGCTAATATGCATGATATAGTAATGCATTAATGCATGAAGTACGCATAAATGCGTAATGCAAAACGAGCATAAGCGTGTAATGGCATTCTGCGTGAAACGTGAATGCATTCCTGCATCGCAACCCGTGCCGGCGTGCGCCGAGAGATTCCCCCAATTCTCCCGCAAAGCCGGCGTCGGCCCGCTCAGGCGCATGTCCGCCCCGCAGCTTAAAATAGATCAGGCTCCCGCGCGAACACAGCGAACACCGCTAACTCCGCTAGCTCCGCTAACGCCGCTAACTCGCAATGAAGATCTTCCTCACCGGCGCAACAGGTTTTGTCGGCCATCACGTAGCCAAAGCCTTGGCCGCCGAAGGCGCTAGCCTACGCCTGCTCACGCGCAAAACCAGCAATCTTGCCAATCTCGAAGGCATCCCCGGCGACGCTTTCGTAGGCGACCTCACTGATCCAGAACCAATAAAAAACGCGCTCTCCGGCATCGACGCCGTCGTCCATGTCGCGGCTGACTACCGTCTCTGGATTCCCGATCCCGCGGCCATGTATCGCGCCAACGTCGACGGCACGCGCGAGCTGCTGCGTATGGCCCGCAAGGCAGGCGTCAAGCGCTTCGTCTACACCTCCAGCGTCGCCACCATGCACTTCCGCACCGACGGCATCGTCATCAACGAAGACACACCTGTCTCGATCTCCGACATGGTGGGCCACTACAAGCGCTCCAAGTTTCTCGCCGAGCAGGAGGCCATCGCCGCCGCACAAAACGGCCAGCAAGTCATCGTCCTCAACCCGACTACGCCCATCGGCCCTAACGACCGCAAACCCACGCCCACCGGCCGCATCATTGTCGACTTTCTCAACGCCAAATTCCCCGCCTATGTGGACACCGGCATGAACCTCGTCGATGTCTCCGAAGTCGCCCACGCCCACGTTCTCGCTCTCACCAAAGGCACGCCCGGCCGCCGCTACATTCTCGGCGGCGAAAATCTGACGCTCAAGCAGATCCTCGACAAGATGTCCGCCATCACCGGCATCCCCTCGCCCACCGTCAAAATCCCCTTCGCGGTTGCCGCAACGTACGCATTCTTCGAGGAGTGGATCACGGGCCGTATTCGCGGCCGCGAGCCGCGCGCCACTCTCGAAGAAGTCCGCATGGGCCGCAAGAAGATGTACGCCTCCAGCGCGCGCGCTCAAGTTGAACTCGGCTTCCGCATCGCGCCCGTCTACCCCGCCATGCGCGCCGCCATCGACTGGTTCCGCTCCAACGGCTACGCGCCCGCAACGATCCCGCAGGCCCACGCATGACCCGCGTCGCCATCGTTGCCGCCCTACCGGGCGAATTGAAGCCGCTCGTCCGCGGCTGGAAGCACAGCACCCGCAACGGCATTCGTTTCTGGGCCCAGCGCAGCGAAGAAGAAGAGTGGATCGCCGCCTGCGCCGGAGCCGGCCAATCCGCCGCCACGCGCGCCTTCGACGCCATCGAAGACGGAGGTCCCATCGATCTCGTCTTCTCCATCGGCTGGGCCGGAGCGCTTCGCGCCGAAATCTCCGCCGGCACGGCCCACAACGTCGCTGGAGTCATCGACGTGCGCACTGGCGAGCGCTTCCACTGCGATGCCGGCGCGGGCGAACTCTGGCTTGCCACCAGCCCAAAAGTGGCCCCATACACCGAAAAGCACCGCCTCACGTCCGCGTACCAGGCCGCCCTCGTCGACATGGAAGCCGCCGCCATCGCCCGCCTCGCCGCCATGCGCAACATCCCGTTCTATTGCATCAAGGGCGTCAGCGACGGCCTCACCGATCGCCTTCCTGACTTCAATCGCTTCCTCTCGCCCGGTGGTCAGTTTCGTTTGGCTCGGTTTGCTCTTTTTGCCTTGCTCCGTCCGTGGTACTGGCCCGCACTCCTCCGGATGGGCGAAAATAGTAGGCAGGCTTCTCAAAACATCGCGGAGTCGCTGCTCGATCTTCTCGATGAGCGAGGTCACATCAGAAAACGGAATGGCTACCCAAATCTCCTACCTTAAATTGCGCGTCGAAGCCACGATCCCTTCGACCATGCGGGCCGTGGTCTATCGCGGCATCAACGACATGCGCTTGGAAATCGTCCCCGTTCCGCGCATCGGCCCAGGCGAGTTGCTGATCAAGATCGCCACCTGCGGCATTTGCGGGACGGATCTCAAGAAAATTCACATGGGCTCGCACTCCGCGCCTCGCATCTTCGGCCATGAGATGGCAGGGGTTGTCGCCGAGGTGGGCGCGGGCGTGACCCAATTCGCCGTCGGCGACCGCGTGATGAGCTTCCATCACGTTCCCTGCGGCGAGTGCTACTACTGCCGCAAGCAGACGCCGGCGCAATGCCCGCTCTACAAGAAAACCGGCGCCACCGCGGGCTTTGAGCCTTCCGGGGGCGGGTTTGCCGAGTACGTCCGCGTCATGGACTTTTTAGTCGCTAAGGGCGGCGTGGTCCACATTCCTGACGGCGTGCCATTCGAGCAGGCGGCCTTCGTGGAGCCCCTCATGACGGTACTCAAAGGCGTCAAGCTGCTCAACCTGGCGTCCGACGACACCGTGCTGGTCATCGGCCAGGGATCCATCGGCCTCATGCACGCCGCGCTCGCCAAGCGCGCCGGCGCCCGCGTGCTCACCTCCGACCTCTTCCCGGAGCGCCACGCCATCGCCGCTCGCTTCGGACTTGCCAATCCCATCCACGCGGGCCAAGAAAACGTCGTCGAGCGCGTCTTTGCCGAGACCGAAGGCCGCGGCGCTGACGCGGTGATCGTGGCCGTCGGAGGCAATGCTCTCATCCGCACGGCGATGGACGCTGTGCGCCCTGGCGGCAAGGTGATGCTCTTTGCCCAGACGCAGCACGGCGAGGCAACGTTCGACCCCGCCGCGGTCTGTGTGGACGAAAAGACCCTTCTCGGCTCATACTCTTCATCGTTCCCGATTCTGAACGAAGTGACGGACATCGTGTTCGGCGGTTACCGCAACGGCTTCGACCTTACGCAGTTGATTTCGCACCGTTTCCCGCTTGAAGAGGCAGTCGCAGCCATCGAAATCGCATCCCATCCCCAGCCCGGCTCGATGAAAATCATGTTGGAGCCTGTGCCCGGGGCCGGCGCAGAGTAGGAGCAGCACTGTGGCGAGTACGGTGAAAGACGCGATCCTCCGCGGCCGCAAAACGGTCGAAACCGTCGTCGAAGAGGGCCGCAAGACGGTTGAGAACGTCGTCGAGGGAGGCCTGAATACAGTCGAGACGGTCGTCGAGGTAGGCCTGAACACCGTCGAAACGGTGGTCGTCAAAGGCCGCCGCAAGGTCGAATCCGCCGTCAGCCTGGGCCGCAGGACCGTCGAGCACGCGCTTCTCCACGGGCGCAGCACCATGCAGGCCGCCGTTCTCCACGGCCGCGAAGATATCCGCATCGAGCAGGTTCCCATTCCCAAGGCAGCGGTGGGCGAACTGATCGTCCAGGTCGGCGCGGCGCTTACCTGTGGAACGGACCTCAAGGTCTTCCGCCGCGGTTATCACGCGCGCATGATCGTGCCCCCCGCGCTCTTCGGGCACGAAATGGCGGGAATTGTTGTCGAAGCGGGCGGTGGCGTCACGGATTTCGCGCCCGGCGACCATGTGGTGGCGCTCAACTCCGCGCCCTGCGGCAAATGTTATTTCTGTTCCCGCGACCAGGAGAATCTTTGCGACGACCTCCTCTTCAACAATGGCGCGTATGCCGAGTTCATTCGCATTCCCCAGCGCATCGTGGCCAAGAACACGTTCCTTGTTCCAGCCAACGTCCCGCAGGAGCACGCGGCGCTGACCGAGCCGCTGGCTTGCGCCGTGCATGGATTCGAAGATTCGCGTCCCCGCAAGGGCGACATCGTCGCCGTGATTGGCGGCGGGCCGCTGGGCCTGATGATTCTGCATGTCGCCGCGCTGGCCGGATACGAAACCATCGCCATCGTGAAGCACGACGGCCAGATGGAAGCCGCAAAACAGCTCGGTGCGGCCCACGTGGTGCAGAGCTCGTCGTTTCGCAAAGCCATCCGCGAGACCCGCGCCTTCACGCCCAATGATCGCGGCGTGGATATCGCCATTGAGGCCGTGGGCTTGCCCGAGACCTGGCAGGAAGCCGTCGAACTCGTGCGCAAAGGCGGCACGGTGAACTTCTTCGGCGGTTGCGCCGTCAACACCCACGTCAACCTCGACACCAATCGCATCCACTATAGCGACATCACGCTCAAGGCCACGTTTCATCACACTCCGGCCATGTGCCGCAAGGCGCTCGATCTGATTGCCGGCGGTCAGTTCCAGGCCGGCGCCTTCATTACCGGCCGCGCTCACCTCTACGAACTCAACCGCGTCTTTGAGAAGCTGATGAACCGCTCCACCGAGATCAAGACGGCCATTGTGCCCTGAGGGTAGGCGATGAATGCGGCAAGCGTGCATCCGGACAACCAGGCGCTGGAGAACAAAGTGCTCCTCGCCCGCGGCTGGGCCGCGCTTCCGTCGGCCTATCGCATTCCTGACGTTGCGCCCACGCTCGATCAAGCCCGCAACTATTGCCGCCATCTCGCCGAAACGCATTACGAGAACTTTCACGTGGCCACATGGCTGCTGCCCAGGGCGCTGCGCCCGCACTTCCATTCCATCTACGCCTACTGCCGCATCTCCGACGATCTGGGCGACGAAGTCCCCGACAAGTCCGCGGCCTTGGCACTGCTCGATTTATGGGGTAAGGAATTGGACGCCTGCTACGAAGGCCGCGCGCGCCACCCGGTCTTTGTCGCGCTCGCTGAAACCATCCGCGCCTGTGCGATTCCGAAAGAGCCCTTCGCCGATCTGCTCGTCGCGTTTCGCCGGGACCAGACCGTCGCCCGTTACGCCACGATGGACGAGGTTCTCGGCTACTGCCGCTACTCGGCCAATCCCGTGGGCCGTTTGGTGCTCTACGCCTGCGGCGAAGTGAGCCCCGAATCGAGAGACGAAAACTTCCGCCTCTCCGATTCGACCTGCACCGCTCTCCAACTCGCCAACTTCTGGCAGGATGTGCGCGTGGACTATGCCAAGGGCCGCGTCTATATTCCGCAGGACGACATGCGCCGCTTCGGCGTTTCCGACGAGACCATCGCCGGCGGAGTCGCAACGCCGGAGTTTCGCATGCTCATGCGCTACGAAGTCGATTACGCGCGCTCTCTCTTCGACCAGGGGCTTCCCCTGATTGGCAGGGTGAACCGCGGCCTTGCCCTCGACCTCGATCTCTTCAGCCGTGGCGGCATGGAGATTCTGCGTGCCATCGAACGCCGTGGCTACGACGTGCTGAGCGCGCGCCCGTACATTTCGAAGCGCACCAAGCTGGCACTGTTGTTGCGCGCACTGGGCGGCAAGGCGCTGCCGTTCTTACGGCTCCGCCCCCGATCGACAGGAAAGACCGCTTGACGCAAATGGCTCCATCGCACGACCTCGTCTTGAACGGCGCTTATGCGGCCTGCCGGGCAATCGCGAAACGCGAAGCGAAAAACTTTTACTATGCTTTCGTCGCTCTTCCGCTCCAGCGCCGCAACGCCATCTGCGCCATCTACTCATTCATGCGGCAGGCCGACGATCTGGCCGACGACGAGAGCCTGCCTCGCCAGGAGCGCCGGCGCCGGCTGGATGCCTGGCTGACCGCATGGCGCGCGGCCGCAAAAGGCGCGCCCACGGGCGATCCGGTCTTTCTCGCCGTGCGCGACGCAACCACGCGCTTCGAAATTCCGCTTGCCCTGCTCGACGAGCTCGTGGCCGGCGTCACTTTGGATTTGGACAACGCCTCCACCGGCGCGCCGGAAACTTACGCTACCTTCGCCGATCTCTACCGCTACTGCTACCTCGTCGCGTCGGTCGTCGGCCTCGTTTGCATTCGCATCTTCGGCTACAGCGACCTGCGCGCGGAAAAGCTGGCTGAGGAGACGGGCATCGCCTTTCAGCTCACCAACATTCTGCGCGACGTGGCCGAGGACGCCGCGCGCAACAGGGTCTATCTTCCGCTCAAGGATCTCGCCCGCCACGGAGTCACCCTCGATTCTCTGCTTCACCGCGCTCCGGATGCGCCGCTCACGGCAGGCGAGCGCGATCTCTTTACCGCCATCGCCCGGCTCGCGGAGCACTACTACAGCGTGTCGCGCTTTTTGCTGCCCCTGGTCGATCCCGTAAGCCGTCCTGCGCTCTGGGTGCTTGTCACCATCTACCACGCGCTGCTCAAGCGCATGGAACGCGCCAACTACGATGTCTTCACCCGGCGCGCCAGCGTACCGTTGTTGCAAAAGCTCGCCATCCTCGCCGTGGGTCTCGTGTGGACGGCCTGGGCGCGCGTGTTCGGCTGACGAATTCCATCCCGCCTCTCTTTCTCCTCATGCGATAAGCTGGTGCGGGGGTGTTTTCGATGCAAGTTCGCGCCCTGGGTCGTGCCGTTTCTGCGCTGTTTTTGCTCGTCCTGGGGCTGGCTGCGGCTCCTCAAGCCCTCCAGGGTCAAGGATCGGGCTTCAACCCGGCGCTGCCTCTCACCCACGTTGACAACGGCCCCAACACGGCCTGGGCGCAAAGACAGCATTATCTCGTGCTCGTCTCGCTTGACGGCTTTCGCTGGGACTACGCAAAGCGCGACAACGCCGCCAATCTGCTCGCGCTCGGTAAACAGGGTGTTTGGGCTCCAGACGGTATGTTGCCCAGCTATCCCTCGCTCACCTTTCCCAACCATTTCACCATCGTCACTGGCCTTTATCCCGAACACCACGGCCTGGTGGCCAACAGCTTCCTCGATCCCGCGCGTGGCGCGCGCTACTCCATGGCCGATTCGCAAACCGTCACCGACGGCTCCTGGTATAGCGGCGTGCCGCTGTGGAGCCTGGCCGAAAGCCAGGGAATGCGCACGGCTTGCCTCCTCTGGGTCGGCTCTGAGGCCAAGATCGCCGGTTTCCGGCCGTCCTACTATGCCGCCTTCGATGGCAAAACTCAGGCCACGCCCCAGGCCGAGCAAGCGCGCATCGACGATACGCTCGCGCTCTTGCATCTGCCCGCCGCCGGCCGCCCGCACTTCATCGCCATTTATTTCTCCGAGCCCGATCATGAGGGCCACGAGTTCGGTCCCGATGCTCCGCAAACGCGAGCCGCGGTCCTCAGGATGGACGCGATCGTAGGCAAGCTGGAGGCGGCGCTAAAATCCACCCGCCTGCCCATCGATCTGGTGGTCGTCAGCGATCACGGCATGGTCAAGTCACAGGGTGATTGGGTCGACCTCGACCAATTCGCCGATCTGGCGGGCTTTGAAACCGTTGGCTCGCTCCTCTACGGCAAGACCGAAGACGATCGCGCTCGTGTGTACAACCAGCTCAAGCACGCTTCTTCGCAGTTCGTCGTCTATCGCCTCAAGGATGTTTCGGCCGGGCTCAATTTCAACCGGAATCCGCGCGCGGGCGACCCGGTGGTTGTGGCCACTGGGCCTTACGCGATCCGCGCCCACGCTCCGCGGGCAGGGCAACCCGATCGCCCGCCCGCAGTCGGCATGCACGGCTTCGATGTGCGCGGGGTACCCGAAATGAAAGCCATTTTCTTTGCCGCCGGACCGGATCTTATTGTGGGAAAGACCGTGGCTCCGTTTGAAAACATCAATTTGTATCCATGGCTTGCCCATATGCTCGGTCTCCAGGCGCCGAAGTCTGACGGAAGCCTGAACATCCTGTCGGGAACGCTGCGCGATAACGGCGCCGCGCCGGAACACTAGAGCGTGTTTCAAAATTAAGTTTTGTAACAAGGGCACGGCTTTAGCCGGGCCGAAAAATGCAGGAAAATACGGGGGGCTTTAGCCACTGAGGGACGACAACTGAAATCTATGCAACCATTTTTTAGACACACTGTAGAAAGGGAACGAAAGAAATGAGCGTGGTCCTGGGAATTGATGGTGGCGGAACACGCACGCGCGCCTCAATCGTCGACGGCGAGCGTGTGCTGGCCTTTGCCGAGAGCGGCTCCATCAAGCGGTTGCGGGTGGGTGCTGAGGCTGCCGAAGAGAATCTGCGCGCTTTGCTTCAGGATGTTTTTGCGCAGGCTGGCGTGAAGAGCGTGTGCGCGGCCTCGTGTGGCGTGGCCAGCGCCAGCATGCCCGGCATTCCGCAGTGGATCGCGGCGGTTCTGGATGATTTTGCAGTCGAGCGCTCCGAGGTCGTCGGCGATCACGTCATCGCCCTCGATGCTGCCTTTCGGGGAGGGCCGGGTATCCTGCAGATCGCCGGCACCGGCACCAACACCATCGGCCGCGCGCCCAACGGCGCCACCGAGTCCGCCGGCGGGTGGAGCTCGCGCCTGGGCGACGAGGGGTCGGGCTACTGGATCGGCCTGCACGCCATCCGCCAGGCGCTCCATGCCTACGACCGCGAGGAGCCGGCAGAGGTTCTGAAAAAGGTGGGCGAAATCTGGGGCACACCCGCCATCGCAGACCTGATCAACCTGGGCGACAGCACGCCGGGACCCGATTTTGCCGCGCTCGCCCCTGCCATCAACGAACTGGCCGAGGCGGGCGACCCCGTCGCCGTGAGAGTTTTGCGCCAGGCAGCGGCTGACCTGGTAGAGAATGTGCTGCTGGTGCGCTCCAAGCTGCGCCGCAAGCACGCCATCGCCGGCGAGGTTCCCGTCGCATGGACCGGCAGCGTGATCGCGAAGATGACCCTTGTGCGAGAGGCGTTCTTCGCAGGCCTGCATGCCGCCGCGCCGCAGATGCCGGTGAAAAACGAAGCTGTTGTCCCTCTCGACGGCGCAATCTGGCGCGCGAACCGGATGGAGGATTCGGCACATCTTTCAATGAAGCTGAAATAGAGTCCAATGTCATCCTGAGCGGAGGTCGCAGTAGCGACCACAGCGAAAGCCTGCCCTGAGCGAGTCCGCCTAGCGGACGAGTCGAACGGGGATCCGCGGTTGCTTTTCTCGAAGGAATAGAGTATCCCTTCTTAAATCAGCAACCGTTTCTCACGCGGCGGAGAAACTCGGTAACGGCCGTCCGCTCATCATCGACGCAATCATTTTCCCGTTCGCATCCACGGCCACCAGGTTCGCCGGCCCGCCCACGGCCACTTTGCCAACCTCTCCGCCCATCCCCGTCATCGCCGCGGGATTCACGGTCACGAGGCGCAGCGCCTCTTCTAACGGCGCGCCTGTGAACGCGACAAAATTGGCCAAAGCCCGGTCCAGCGTCAGTACGCTTCCCGCCAGAACGCCGCGAGCCATCGCCCTCCCGTTGGCCACCTGCACCGCCAACTCGCCCAGCTGGTACTCGCCATCAGGCATGCCCGCCGCGCTCATCGCGTCCGTCACCAGAATCCCCCGCTCGGGCCCTTTGGCGCGCCACCACAGCTTCGCCATCTCCGGCTTCGAGTGAACCCCGTCGCAGATCAGCTCGGCATAAAGAGAGTCGTCGGTCAGCGCCACGCCCAGGATTCCCGGTTCCCGATGGTTCAGCGCGCGCATCGCGTTGAAGGTGTGCGTCGCGCTAACGGCTCCGGCGGCAATCGCGGCGCGGGTCTCGGCTGCCGTTGCGTCAGAATGTCCAACCGACACGCGCACGCCGCGCGCGGTCGCGTGCCGCGCCAACTCCGCCGCGCCCGGCAATTCAGGGGCCAGCGTCATCAGCCGCACATGTCCTCCGGCCGCGTCCAGGAACCGGTCGAAGAGGGCGATGTCGGGCGCGAGCAGGTGTTCCGCCGGCTGCGCTCCGCGCTTGGCGTGCGACAGGAACGGTCCTTCCAGGTGAATGCCGATCGGGCGCGCGGCAGGCTGGTGACTTCCATGCGCTCCCTCGATCCGTTGAGGATCGTCGATGAGCCTGGCCAGACCCTCCAGCGCGCGAAGCGTCGCATCCACTGAAGCCGTCACTGTCGTCGCGAGATAATGCGCCGTCCCGCGCGAAGCCAGAAACCGCCCTATCGCGCCAAGCGCCTCAGGCGCCGCCTCCATCACGTCGTGTCCGGCCGCGCCGTGAATATGCACGTCAAAGAATGCGGGCGCCAGCGTCGCGCCGGGATAAGGGAATGTCTTTCCGTCCCCTTCGATCGCGACGGCCAGGGCGCCATGTTGCGAAAGGATGGAAGCCGGGGATTGGAAGCCTCTGCCCGCAAGGGGGTCTGGTGGTTCTGCGGAAGTGCGCCTCGCGATCGCGGCAACCCGTCCGTCTTCGATTGCAATGGAGGGCTCGTCAACGGCCTCGTGTCCGTCCCACAGCCTCGCCGCCGTCACCACCGTGCGCATAACTCATTATGGCAGTGGCTGCGCGGGAGCAGAAACCTGACGTATTCCTTCCGTTCGCAATCGGCTGCATTTTCCCGTTGCGGTGTGCGCCCCACAGCCCCGTCGCCACCGGAAGGAACGAAAACAGGGGAAGGAACGAAAACAGGGAAGGAACGAGAAACCGGAAAAGAAAACTCGCCTCAAGTTGCAGATTCGCGCGCTCCCGTAGGGAGAGAAAGAGAGTAAGTTTCCTTCGGTAGAGCCGGAGGCTTTACTGTTGGTGGCCCCTCAAAGGGGACGGAACTCCGCCGCAGTCGGCTGCCGCGTAGCTGCCTGCTGTGCCTGTTTTGTAACAGGGCACGAGTTCACTCGTGCCGAAGATTGCGACAAAGAACCTCGGGGCTTCAGCCCCTGCGGGATTTGCGTCATGGAACCACCTTCCGCAAAAACCACTGGAACGAT
>Ga0187865_1000229_pt1 | contig 80070 bp, 65 predicted proteins | sample June2016WEW_11_1_2_FD_132989 | JGI IMG/M metagenome (GOLD analysis project Ga0187865, IMG submission 132989) | Peatland microbial communities from SPRUCE experiment site at the Marcell Experimental Forest, Minnesota, USA - June2016WEW_11_100 | ecosystem: Environmental > Terrestrial > Soil >... | reverse complement strand
ACGCGCCACTTCGGCGAGACCTCGCGTGATCAGCGCCGCTACCGAATTGTGGCCAAGGCCGAGGCCATTGCAGACGCCGGCGGCGATGGCGATGATGTTCTTCAGCGCGCCGCCTAACTCCACGCCGATCACGTCGTCGTTGGTATAGACGCGAAAGCGGGAATCGTTGAACGCCTGCTGCACGGCGCGCGTTACTTCTCCGTCGACGGACGCCACGGTGACAGCGGTCGGATCGCCGCGCGCGACTTCCTTAGCGAACGAAGGGCCGCTGAGCGCCCCCACGCGAGGAGTGAACCTGCGGCTTCGCAAAACATCGCTAATCACTTCCGTCATACGCAGTAGAGTCCCGTCTTCGAGTCCTTTGGTACAGCTGACGAAAAGTATCTCCGGGCGGAGCGCCGGCGCCATGCGTTCGAACAGAGCTCGACAATGCTGCGAGGGCATCACGCTGACGACGATCTCGGCGGCCTCGAGCGCGGTATTGAGATCGCTCGTCGCTGCAATCGATTCTGGCAGGATGAACCCCGGCAGGAAGCGCTCGTTGATTCGGCTTCTTGCGATGCTCTCGGAAACTTCAGGTTCGTTGGCCCAGAGCCGGATATTGTGCGGGACATGGTGCGTCCCTTTGCGTCCCAGGACGATTGCCAGTCCGGTGCCCCAGGCACCGGCGCCGATGATGGCAATGCGGCTCATCTGCGGGTTGCTCCTAACGTTCCCGACTTTGTTCCTGATTTTGTTCCTAATTTGGATTCCGTTCCGGCGGCGAGACGGCCGATGTTTTGGCGGTGCTTCCAGATAACCAGCGCCGAAACCAAGGCGATAAGAACCAGTTCCCGCGAGTCCACGTATTCGTGGAGGGCCCACGCCAGCAGCGGAAAAGCCGCCGCCACGGCGACGGACCCGAGCGAGACGTAACGGAAGGCAACGGCGATGAGCAGGAACAGGACTACCATGCACAAAATGGATTTCGGGGTGAGCAATATAAAAGCTCCGAAACTGGTGGCGACGCCCTTGCCGCCGCGGAACTTGAGCCACACGGGGAACAGATGGCCGAGCACGGCGAAGAGCGCCGCCGTCGTCATGATGAGCTGCGGATGCGGTCCGCTGAACAGCACCCGCGCCACTAGAATCGCAGCCAGACCTTTGGCGGCGTCGAGAACGAGAGTCGCAACCCCAAGCGCAGGCGACTTGCGGGCCACGTTCGTCGCGCCAATGTTGCCGCTGCCGCTCGTGCGCACATCCTCGCCCTTGAGAATCCGCACCAGCAGATAGCCAAACGGGATGGACCCCAGCAAGTAGCTCACGGCGGCGGTGATGAGGTACGGATTCATATTCGTTGCTGTCGATCCAAACTTGCTGGTGGAGCGCCGGGCGCCCTCGCCCGGCTGGACCCTTCGACTTCGCTCAGGGCAGGCTCGCGAGACGCCCGTCCCTCCACCGTAGGACTCATCATTCACCTGCGTTGGAGCGACCCCAGGGGAAAGCGTTGCAGCTTCGTGTACTTCGATCCTCCCGGTGAAAGCTGACTCTGATAAAGAATAAACTCGTGGGCCGTCATTGTACCGAAATCAAGCTCGCCCATCGCGGCGAGGCGCTTTTCGAGCACTGCGAAGGTTGTGTTGGGGGCGTCGCCTTTGCGCCATTTCGGCGAGCCCGATCTGCCGCCGCCGCGCGCCAGAGTGAGATGCGGACTGAAAGGCCGCTCTTCGCCCGGAATGCCGAGTTCGGCGGTGGCCGCATCGATGCTCCCGGCCAGTTCCGCGAGTTGCGGTCCGGCGTGGATTCCGATCCAGAATACTCGCGGAGCCTTTGCGCTGGGGAAGAATCCGTAGCCGGCAAAGCCAATTGTGAACGCGCTGCTTTCGATCCGTCGCACACGTGCAGCGACGGCCTCGACATGCTCCGGCGCTTGTTCTCCAATAAACTTCAACGTAATGTGCAGCGACTCCGGACGCGCCCAGCGGGCATCGGGCGCGAAGTTCTGGACGCCTTCGAGGAAGCGCGCGATCCGGGCGCGGACTTGAGGGTCGAGATCGATGCCGATGAATATTCGCATCTTTTATATAACAGCGCCTTACAACAGCGCCCGGCGGATCATCTCCAACGCCTGTTGGGTTGCAAACTGGCGGATGCGCTTGCGGTCGCCGGGGAAATTACGCTCAACCACCTGCGTGCCTTCTTCTCCCGCGAGTGCGATGTAAACCAGACCCACGGGCTTCTGCTCGCTCCCACCGCTCGGGCCGGCGACTCCGGTGATTCCGACTCCGTAACTCGCGAGGCAGCGCTTGCGGATGCCTTCGGCCATGGACGCCGCCACTTCGCGGCTCACCGCTCCGTGCCGGTCGATCAGCGCCTTGGGAACGTTCGCGAATTGCGTCTTAAGTTCGTTCGAGTAAACCACGGCGCCGCCTAGAAAATAGCGCGAACTGCCGCTGAGCGAAGTGATGCGCTCGGCCAGCAGGCCACCAGTGCAAGATTCGGCCACGGCCAGCGTCATGCTCCGCATCTGCAGCAGATAGCTGACGATCTGCTCGATGGTTTCCCCCTTACGAGAAAAGACGGCGTCGCCCAGTTCGTCCTCGATCTTTTCGGCGAGCTCTTCGACGCGCGCCTCGGCCTCGGCTTGCGAATCTTTCCGGCAGCGCAGGTGGAGTTGAATCTCGCCCGCGCCCGCCAGGATGGTGGTCTCGACGTCGGCATAAGTTTTGTGGATGGGCGCGACCCGCGCGTCCACTTGCGATTCTGGCATCATCGCCATCTTGAGCGTGCGCGTGGCGATGTGCTGGGGAGGAATGCGGGCGCGCAGTCGCGGGATGCATTCCGTTTCGAACAGCGCCTTGAGTTCGTAGGGAGGGCCGGGGAGCAGCATCAGGAGCCGCTCCTGGCCGTCATACTTTCCGCCGATCCATTGGCCGGGCGCGCTGCCGAGCGAATTCGGCAACGCCGTGGCGCTGGTCAGGATGTCGGCCTGCTTGGCATTGTTGGCGGACATCTTCATGCCGCGCCTGGCGAATCGCTCTTCGAGCCTCGCGATGATCTGGGGATCGCGTTGCAGTTTCAAACCCAGCGCATCGGCCACCGCTTCGCGCGTCAAGTCATCTTCAGTGGGGCCGAGGCCGCCCATGAAAATGATGATGTCCGAACGCCGCATGGCGAGTTTGGCGGCCGCGGTCAGTCCTTCGGCGTCGTCGCCCACAATGCACTTGAAGCGCACCTCAACGCCCAGTTCATTCAGTTTTTCCGTGAGGTAGAGCGAGTTGGTGTCCTGGCGATGGGGAGTGAGCAACTCAGACCCGACCGCGATGATCTCGGCGTTCACGGGTAAAAGTGTAAATGATGAAGGAGATGCAGACCCTTCATAAATTGTCATCCCGAGCGAAGCGAGGGATCTGCATTTTGCGGCGAACTACAGATCCCTCGCTTCGCTCGGGATGACAAGGTCTGAAGAATTGAAAGCCAAAGAGCGGGATCTCCCTTTCGCTACCGAGCTGCGGGCTGCGAGCTTCATCTTCCCGGTTGCTGTTGCGTCATGCAGTGCAGCGCGCCGAATCCCCAGATCAGATCGCCGGAATAGATCGGTACGATTTCGCGTGTTGGGAACAGCTCCGCGAGCGAGTTGAGCGCAATGCGGTCGTTCGGATCGTTGAAGACCGGCGCCAGCACCGCTCCATTCGCGATATAAAAATTGGCGTAGCTGGCGGGCAACTGGCGGCCTTCGAACATGACTGGACGGGGCATGGGAATTTCGACGATCTCGAGTTTCTGTCCGTCGGCAGTGCGGGCGGCTTTCAGGCGGCCCAGGTTTGCGTAGAGGGCGGGGTAATTTTCGCTCTGCTCATTCTGTTCGATCATCGTGACCACGGTATTGGGAGCGACGAAGCGGGTGATGTCATCGATGTGGCCGTGAGTGTCGTCGCCGGCAATGCCGCTGTCGAGCCAGATGACGGACTGCGCGCCAAAATAGTCGGCGAACAGTTGCTCATAGGCCGCGCGGTCCATGGGCTGGTTGCGTTGTTGGGTGGTGGAGAGCAGGCATTCCTCGGTAGTCAGCAGAGTGCCGCAGCCGTTAACGTCGATTGATCCGCCTTCGAGCACGACGCGATGCTTTTCATGGATCGGATGCACAACGAACGGCTGCACGACGCGAGCGCCGGCGGCCTGCGCCATGCGTTCTCCATTTTTTTCGTCGAGATCGTAATTCGGATACTTGGCCCAGGCGTTGAACTGAAAGTGCAGAGCGAGCAGGCCGAAATCCGCGTGATCGGCGGGTGGAGTGAGGAAGATGCAGCCGGAGTCGCGCGTCCACACGCGGTCGGTGCGCCAGCGGTGAAAGCAAACATTGTCGGCGAGAGTGTCGGAAAGCGCACCCGCCTTTTCGAGCACCTTGCGCGCACGCTTTTCCCAACTCGCGTCATTGACGATGAGGTCCACACGCTCATGCCGCGCCAGGTTGCGGACGATCTCGGCATAGACCCACGGGATCGGTTCGAACTTGCCCGGCCAGTCGCCGCGAAAATGCGGCCAGGCGAGCCATGTGGACTCGTGCGGCTCCCACTCGGCGGGCATGCGATATCCCTGTGCGGCGGGAAGAAGTTTGGCGCGCGTGGTAGATCGTTTGGGCATTCTTGGCCCGGTCATTTTCCGTCAATCATGCGGCTGGTGATGGGAGCGTAACTGTCGATACGGCGGTCGCGCAGGAAGGGCCAGTTGCGGCGAATGTCCTCCAGTTGATGCAGGTCGACTTCGCCGAGCAGAATTTCTTCCTTGTCGTGAGAAGCTTCGGCGAGCACGCGTCCGAAGGGGTCGCAGAAAAACGACCCTCCCCAGAATTCGAGGCCTCTGCCGGGCACCGAATTGCCGCGGATGTCGCCGGTCTCGAAGCCGACGCGATTGACCACGCCGACATAAACGCCGTTCGCGATCGCGTGCGCCCGCTGGATGGTGCGCCAGGCATCGTGTTGCGCCTCGCCGAATTCGGCTTTCTCCGCGGGATGCCATCCGATCGCCGTGGGGTAAAAGAGAATGCTGGCTCCTTGCAGTGCCGTGAGGCGCGCGGCTTCGGGATACCACTGGTCCCAGCAGACGAGCGTGCCGAGTCTTCCGGCGGAGGTGTCGAAGGCTTTGAAGCCGAGATCGCCGGGAGTGAAATAAAACTTTTCGTAGTAGAGCGGATCGTCGGGAATGTGCATCTTGCGGTAAATGCCGACGAGCGCGCCATCGGAATCGCTGCCGGAATCAAAGACCGCGGCCGTGTTGTGATAGAGCCCCGGCGCGCGCTTCTCGAAGAGCGACGCGATCAGCACGACTTTATTCTTCAGGGCAGCGGCAGCAAGCTTCTCCGTGCCCGGGCCGGGGATGGGCTCGGCGAGATCGAATAGAGCGGCGTCTTCGCGCTGGCAGAAATACTGTGTCTGGAAGAGCTCGGGCAGGCAGACGACGTCGGCGCCCTTTCGTGCTGCCTCCGCAACGCGGTCGAGCGCCTTGGCCAGATTGTCGGCCGGCTCGGGGCCGCACGACATTTGGACCAGGGCGACGGTGAACTTGTCTCGCACTTTTTCTCCAACCTGGGGAGACGCGGCAACCGCGTCTCTACGCATCTGCAGTCGCGCTCTAGGATATCAAAGTGCGCAATGCGGGCGTGAATGTTGCAACACCGCGGCAGTGGGTTGTTTTGAAAATCAGCGGGAGAATCGCCTGAAAATTAGGCGTGATAAGTATTGGCTGACCAGAAGGACGATGAGTGCAATGATGGCCGAATGCCAGCCAATTGGTTGAGAACCGTCGGGATAGCGGACTTCCCATAGCGGAATGGGGGAGTATAGCCACCCCCACAGGATGACGATGCAGAGGATCAATCCAAATGCGATCTGCATTGCCAGTGTGCCCCTCTTCACGCTGCCTCTCCCTTCGCCTTCTGTTCTAATAATCCCACCAATTCTTCCAAACTCCAACACCGCAGTGAGGGCAATTCGCCGCGTTCCCCTTACATCTAGTAAATTGTTTCTTCGGTCAAAATTGGTTTTTTTGTTCGGGAGGTTCGTCCTTGAAGCACAAAAGTGGCGCGAAGCACGGCAATCATGAGGAAGGCGCGGGCATCGACCGCAAGCTGCACGATCCGGTGGCCGACCGTCTGATTCCGCTGGAGCCGCTCGATCTCGGCAAGATTCGATCCATTGACGACCTGGTGCGCGCGATGTCCAGGACAGCGTTCACGGGCCGCCAGCTCGGGGAAGCCGCCGACGTGCTGGAGGCCATGGCGCGCGACAAAGACTGCTTTGTCGTCATGACGCTCGCAGGCGCGATGACCGTGGCCAAGCAGGGCCTGGTGATTGCCGAGTTGATCGATCGCGGCATCGTGAATGCGATCGTTTCCACCGGGGCGCTGATGGCGCATGGACTGGTCGAAGCGACCGGGCGCGCTCATTTCCGGCACAATCCCGACCTCAGTGATGAGGAACTCTACGAGGCCGGATACAACCGCGTCTATGACACGCTTGAACCCGAACAGAACCTCGACGACGTGGAGCGCGTGATGGCGGCGGTGTTCGGCGGCTGGGACGCGGACGAGGCGATGTGCTCGTATAAGCTGAACCGCGCAATTGGCGCGCATCTTGCGAAGCGCGCCAAAGGAGAACGCGGCATTCTGAAATCTGCCTACGAAAAAAATGTTCCGGTATTTGTTCCCGCGTTCTCCGATTCCGAGCTGGGTCTGGATTACGCGTTGACCAACCGTGAACGCGACAAGCAAGGGAAGGCGCGATTCCGCTTCGATCCCTTTGAAGACCTGGAGCACTTTGCCGCAACCCTGCTGAGTCAGAAGCGGCTGGGAATCTTCACCATTGGCGGAGGTGTCCCGCGCAACTGGTCGCAGCAGTTTGGGCCGTTCATCGAATTGCGCCACCGCCGGGGCGGGGAAGACCTGCCGCTGAAGCGCTATCACTATGGGCTGCGCATCTGCCCGGAGCCGGTGTATTGGGGCGGGCTTTCGGGCAGTCCCTACAGCGAGGCGGTTTCCTGGGGCAAGTTTGTGCCTCCAGCCGAAGGCGGGAAGTTTGGGGAAGTTTTCGTGGACGCTACAGTAGGTTTGCCGCTGATCGTAGCCGCCGTGCTGGAGCGGCTGAAGAAGAAACCGGCAGCGAAAAAGGCAATTGCCGGAATCGCGGGAAAGTAGAGACGCGGCTTGCCGCGTCTCGGATTGCAGAAAAAGCCCTGTTGCGCGCAGGCCTCAGGTTTGGCGTAAGGGTTTCGTGGAAGAGCCGGCCTTTAGGCCGGCGTTACGGCGAGAAATGAAGAGGGCTTTAGCCCCCGTGGAGGACGACCACCGGGCCTAAAGGCCTCGTCTGAGAATGCCGAAACGCGGCCCTGAAGGGCCGCTCTTCCACGCGATCCACACATTCGTGAATTTTTCCGCAGCCGGTGAAGTCGTGCCCTTCGCAGAACCTGCGTGAATCAGAGATCTTCAGTCGCCTGAGACGCGGCAAGCCGCGTCTCTACGCCACGAGTTCGATCAGTCCAAGGGCAATCAGTCAAAGATGAGGACGGCCGAGGCGATCACCGTCGTCCACAGCCCGCGTTTATCGCCTACTGCCGATTGCGTGACGTTGGCGGTGCGGACGATCTTATTGGAGATGCGATAGATCTCCTTTTTTTCGTCCCACGATCGGTCGGAATCAAACTCCACATTCAGAGTCGTGGCCAGCATTTCGGCGGCGAGTTCTTCCGCGTAGTCTCCGGCAGCGTCTTCGGTCTCACCGAACGAGTGGTGCTCGCTCAGATATCCGTAGGTGTTGCGATCGGCGGGAATGGCGACGCCAATCGAAGAGGCCAGCAGGCGGTGCGGTTCATGGGTGGAGTTTTCGGCAACCACCGCAAATACGACTTCTCCGGGGTGCAGATACGTGAGTCCCTGCGAGCGTGGGAACAGCTTGCAGTTGGGCGGAAAGATGGAAGAGACACGCACCAGGTTTTGCGCCGCGATGCCGGCGTCGCGCAAAGCGAGTTCGAAAGAGGTGAGGCGCTCCCGATGTTTCCCCACTCCCTTGGTGAAAAAGATCTTCTTGGGGACCATGTCCTTGCCCAATTCAGTTCCCTCCAGGAAATTTGAGTTGAGCGGCAAATCTAACACAGCGATTTGTGAAGATTGTATGAAAAAAACAGGAAGAGACAAGTTTTCCCCGGAGCCGCCCACTGGGCGGCCGAGGGGGCGGAGGCGATGGCCATGAGACGGCAACCGCTTCGCGCAGGGAAAAGTCCGCGCCCGCGGCACTCAAGCCGCGCGCGCGCCCGCTTTGCCCGCCGCCAGCGGGATCATTGCCGGTTTCACCAATTCGCGGAAATCGGCAAATTTCATGCGCACCAGTTCACGGTGCGAACCGGCGTTGAAGGCGATTTCCTTGTCCTCGGCCAGACTCTGATCCACGAAAACATCCATTCCGTAGAGATTGCCGAAGGGTGGCATGGACCCGGTTTCGCAGTCGGCGAAACGATCGCGAAATTCGTACTCGCTGGCCAGTTCCACCGTGTCTGCCCCCAGATATTTTTTCAGCCGGTACAAATCCACCCGGAACGAAGCCGGCACGACCGCCATGGCGAGACGTCCATCCACCATGACCATGACAGTTTTCGCAAGCTCTTTTCCCGGTGTGTGGGTGAGGGCGGCAATCCCCTGGGCCGTGTAGGCCACCGAGTGCGAGATCACCAGGTATTGAATGCGGTTACGATCCAGGAATTCCCGAAGCATGGAAAGAGGCACAGACACCTCCCGTCCGAACCGCAAGCAGGAACGCTTCTGAAGGACTGCCGAAGCATGCTCTGCGGGTCGGCGCCGATTCAATTATGCGCTCGTCAGAGGCCGGGGAGTGAGTGAAATTTCCGGAAAGTGCATATTTCGTGGAAGTGGAGAGGAGGTTGGCGGCTGACCCAAAATGGGAAAACGCAGAGCAAAAACTGGGAAGGGCTAGCGAAGAATGTTCACTTTTGGTCACGAAACGGCCCGAAAAATGCCCCGTGAGGGAACAGCGGGTCCTTACGCGGCCTCTTTCGTAACCAGGGAGTGCGCCGCCTCTCTTGCCTGCGATCCCACGATCTTCATTTCGTGCCAGTCGTAGCGGAATTCTTTGCCGCAGTCCAGGCACGCGACGTAGGTGCCCGTCCGCTGAGCCGTCGGCGTGCGACGCGAACCGGCGCGCACCGTGATCGGAAAACTGTAACGAGCGTGCCGGCAGCCAAACATGGCGTCCATCAACTTAGAAAACATCGGGTAACCTCCACAGAATAAAAAGCGACAAAACTGGCTCGTCCCCTTCGCCCTAATGTTAAGACGAGCTCCAGGTACTTAGATTCCAGTAGTGCGGAAAAGGTTCGCGGCCACTGATAGCACAGCAGGTACACTCATAGGTGCTCCGGAATGAAACACTTGCGAGCATTCAGAGGAACGACCGCATAGAACGACAGGAAGAGTGGGAGGAGCAAGAGGACCAGGCTCGGCGACTCAGCTGCTCGGCGGGTCGGACTTCTTGTGCTGCGAACACTTGGTCATGATAGCCGACCGGAGCCGCACGCGCAGATCGTCGGGTAACTCATAGAGCTCCGAGTCGCGGTAGATTTCGATGGTTTTGCGAGTGGTATCGCAGACGACGTAGCAGTTGTGGCACCACGCCAGGTGATCGTCCAGTTCGGACTTGGTCCGGGCGTCCAGCGCGCCATCGAGGTAGTTGGTCAGTTCGTTTAGAAACTCAGAGCACTTCACTGGTCGCCATCTCCACTAGCCCGTTTCTGGAAGTAGCGGCTTAGCCGCTCGCGCAATTGCAGGCGCGCGCGCAGCAACCGCGACTTCACCGCCGGGATGCTCAGCTCCAGCGCCTGGGCCGTCTCTTCGGTCGAGAGGCCTTCCACGTCACGGAGTACGAACACCGTCCGGAATCCCGTCGGCAACCCCTGAATGGTGCGGGTCAGAATGTCTCGCAACTCCGCCTGGTTGTACATCTGCTCGGGATTGGGACTCCAATCCGCAACCTCACGGGGCAGCGAGTCATCCTCAGTTTTTACTTCTTCGTCCAGAGAGACCGTGCGTTCCGGCTTTCTCCGGCGCAACTTCATCAGGGCTTCGTTAACCGCAATCCGCACCAGCCAGGTATAAAACTTGGACTGTTCCTGGAACTTCGCCAGGTTCCCATACGCCTTGAGGAACGCTTCCTGTACCACATCTTCGGCGTCCTCGCGATGCTGCGTAATGTGCTGTGCAATGCGGAAAACATTGCGATCATAGCGCCGCACTAATTCTTCAAACGCTTGATCGTCGCCGCGCTTGGCACGCCGGACCAGCGCCATTTCTTCGCTGACCGGTTGCTCTATGTTGGGTTGGATGGTACTCATTCGTAACTTGATGCAGATTTTTCCGACCGCGCCAGTGAATCCGCAGTGCTATTGTACTTGCTGGCCGTGGTTTTCGGTGCGTTGTTTTGGCGCGCCTTTGCCAGAAAAGTTCCCCCGCTTGCCGATCGGCTGCTTCGGGCACCAGTAGGGCACGTACCAAGGTGTCCGGAGAACGCCTGTAAGGGGCCATATAATCAGAGGTTAGAAGGGTTACTCCCTTCGCCCCCCAAGAGAGTTTTACCTCGGAGTACGCATGAAGGAGCGCGGTTGGATTGAACCAATTGTGGAACGGGTGGTGGGCCAGGTCTTGGACAGCCATGCGGCCCAACTACGCACCGAGATTGTCCGCCGGGTAATGGAAGAGATCGCAGCCGAGTCTGCGACCGCCGAAGCAACCGCCCACGATGCGGCTTCTGCGTCCGGTCCGGCGGATCTGGCGCGCGCCGTTGCCGAAATCCAGTTGGGCTCCTCCCAACGCGAGATTTTGCGCGCCTTGCTCGATACCAGCGCTCGCTATGCCGCCCGAGTCGCGCTCTTTGTCGTCAAGGGCAGCCATGCCGCCGGATGGCAGGGACGCGGCTTTGCCAATAGCGATGCGGTGAAAGATTTCGCCCTCGATGAAAACGCTCCCGCCGTCGCTCGTGCCATCGGCGATCGGGTGCTGGCGAGCGCGCCGGTTGCCGACCTCGACTCGCGTTTCCTGAGGGAATTTGGAACGCCAGCGAGCGGAGAAGGCCGGATTCTCCCTTTGATTTTGAAAGACAAAGTTGCCGCGCTGGTCTATGCCGACAGCGGAACCGGTGCGGCCGGTTCGCTCGATGCCGGCTCGCTCGAACTGCTGGTGCTTTCTACCAGCGCATGGCTCGAGGTCAACTCGCTCCGCAAGCAGGCGCAGAAGGAACCGTCCGCGGCGCATGTGGACAGTCATAGCGTCGCGCCGGCTGAGGCGCCGTCATACCAGGCTCCGGTGTACCCGGTGCCGGCTTTCAACGATCCCTTCGCCTCGCACGCCCCTGCATATGTTCCTGGCCACGTCATGGCCGCGGCAGCGTCGGCGGGCGAAGCCTCGGCGCCAGTCGCCAGCGCCGCAGTTGAGGCTCCAATTCCAATTCCAATGACGGCCGCCGAGGGCGCGACCGCCGAAGCCCACAGTGTGATCGCCGAAGTTCAGTCGGCGGTTGTTGAAATGGACCCTGCGCTGGCCGAGCCGCTGCCAATCGGTGATGCGGAGACTAAGGCAACACCCGAGACGCCACCGGTTTCCTCAATCTCGCCCGAGGATCGGGAAATTCACCGCAAGGCTCAGCGTTTTGCGCGCCTGCTGATCGACGAGATCAAACTCTATAATCAGGCAAAGGTCGCGGAAGGCCGGAAAAACAGAGATCTCTACGACCGTCTGAAAGAGGCGATCGAAAAAAGCCGTGCGACGTACCAGAAGCGTTACGGGAACACGGTTGCGGCTTCCAGTAATTACTTTCAAAATGAAATAATACGAAGTCTCGCAGAAGACGATCTTTCCATCATGGGTGCCAACTTTCGGCACTAGGTAGGGTTTGAGTGCGCCGTTTTGCAGTTGTGGTTTTCGCTGGAACTTTCTCCCTGCTCTGGCTCGGCTTTTTGCCCCCCGCAGTCGCCCAGTCCAACTCATCTCCGCCAGTTCAGAGCGCGCCAGCTAAGCGCACGTCGGTCAAAAAAAAGACCGCCGCTTCCACCAGCACTAAGAAAAAGCGTAAAACCATCTCTCCGCGCGTGCGCCGGGTGCGGCGGGCCTTTGTCGCCTCCGCCAATCTTCGTCTCATGGCGCAGCAGTTGTTGCAGGACCGCACGCCCACCGCCTATGCCGGAGTCGAAGCCTATGCGCGCCGTCACGCCAAAGAAGATGCCGGAGCGCTAGCCTGGCTGGTCGTCGGCTATGCGCACACGCTCGATCGCGATTATGGCAAAGCGATCGACCCGTTCAACCGCGCCAAGGCCGGCGCCGGCGAACTCGGAGACTACGTTGCCTGCTACCTGGGCGACGCTTACCTGAAAACGGCGCACCATGCCGAGGCGCTTTCCACTCTCGTGGATTTCAGCAAGAACTTTCCCGATTCACTTCTGATCCGCGATGCCGGCCTGGTCTATGCGAACGCGCTGCTCGAAGAAGGCCGGGCGCAGGAGGCAGCGGCTCTGCTGGAAAAAGAACGTGCTCCGGTGCGCAGCGATGTGGAACTCGCGATTGGGCGCGCCTACGAAAAAGCTGGCGAGAATGAGAAAGCCGCGAGCGCTTTCCGCAACGTGTACTTCAACCTTCCCACCAGTTTCGAATCGGATGCGGCGGGAACGGAATTGCACAAGCTCGGGATCTCCGGTTCTCTCGCCGAGCGCCGCACGCGCGCCGATCTGCTGTTCAAGGCCAAGCGCTATAGCGACGCGGCCCACGATTACCACGATCTCGTCGGAGAAGTCAGTCCGGCGAACCGTCCGGGGGTGCAACTGGCGCTGGCGGGAGCGCTCGAAAAAAGCGGCGGCAGCAACAGCAAGGAAGCCCGCCACATTCTGACTGCCATGGGAGTGCAGAACGTCGGCGACGCTGAAGCCGAGCGCCTCTACCTGCTGAGTGAGACCGAGCGTTCCACCAGCGATGAAGAGGCCGTGCAACGCACCCTGAACGAGTTGCGGCAGTTTGGTCCGGCGAGTCCGTGGCTGGAACAAGCGTTGCTTTCGGCCGGCAACATGTACCTGCTGAAGCGCGACTATGATCGCGCCATCGAATACTTCCGCGAGTTGCAGCAGCGCTTTCCCAATGGCGCGCGCGCATCCTATGCGCACTGGAAGGCTTCCTGGCTGAGCTTCCGGCAAGGCCGAACCGATGACGCTCGGCAGGGTTTTGAACAACAAATCGCGCTCTATCCCGATTCCGCGGAAATCCCTGCCGCTTTGTACTGGCGCGCGCGTCTCGCCGAAGAAGAGGGCAACCCGGCGATGGCGCGGGCGTTTTATCAAAAACTCTCCGATCGCTTCCGCAACTACTATTACGCGGAGTTCGGACGGCAGCGCTTGAAAGGCTTGCCGGGCGCAGGTGACGCATCGTCGAAGCAAGGCCCGTCGAAGCAAGGCCCGCCGCAGGAAGACGCGGCGCACTACGCGCTGCTCGACCACATTTCTCCGCTTTCAAGCGCGGGAAAAATTACCGCAACCGCACCGCCCGACGACAACCTGCGCGTCGAGCGGGCGCGTTTGCTCTCGAACGGCGGGCTCGCCGATGCGGCGGTGCGCGAGTTGCAGGCCGCCGCGAGCCAGGAGGGAGGAACCTGGGCGCCCCCCGAGATGGCGCGCGTCTATCAGGACCTCGGCCGCTACGATCGCGGCATTGAGATCATGAAGCGAGCGACGCCCAACTATTTCGCCGTCGACATTCCCGACCTGCCCCGCCCCTACTGGGAAGCGCTTTTTCCCAAAGCCTACTGGACCGATCTGCGCAAGTATTCGGTGCTCAACGGGCTCGATCCCTACCTGGTCGCATCGCTCATCCGCCAGGAGTCCGAGTTCAATGCGCTGGCTCTCTCGCGCGCCAACGCCGTGGGCCTGATGCAGCTTCTGCCGGTTACCGGCAAGGCCGTCGCGAAACGAGTCAAGCTCAAGGGCTATAGCGCGCCGCAACTCTACACGCCGGCCGTGAACCTCCAACTCGGTACGCGCTATTTCAAAGACATGGTCGACAAGTACAACGGACAGTTCGAGTACGCCCTGGCTGCCTACAATGCCGGCACAGACCGCGTTGGAGACTGGCTGGGGCAGGGCCACTACCGCGATCCCCAGGAGTTCGTCGAGTCCATCCCCTTCACCGAAACCCGCGAATATGTGCAAGCCATCCTGCGCAATGCAAATGTGTACCGCCAGCTCTACGGGACGCCGTAGCAGGTTTGCGTAGGGACAGCCGCCCTCGGCTGTCCGGCTGGGCGAAGCCCCGCCCCGCTTTCGTATGGACAAGTAAAACTCCAGGGGAGATGCAACGCACAAACCCCCGACCACTTGCTTTGAAGGGGCGCGGCTTCAGCCGCGCCGTAAATGCACCGCAAAATCAACGGCGGCTTTAGAGCAAGCGTTAGAGCAAGTACATGGTTGCCGAATGTGTCCTGAGTTGTTGTCAGGGACTCAGTTGCGGCCTATTGATTGATCGAGGAGCCGGTAGAGCGTCGGAGCATTGAGAGTCCCGCCTCCGTCGCCGTGCCATTGGCCGTTCATTTGTTTACCATCGCCAGACAACGTTCCTTCATACCGGTAATTTGCACCGAAGGCGTTGACGGTCTCGAGGACGATAGTCCTCGGTGTGGCGGACAGAACTTTCAACTGTTCAGCATTCCGCTGGTCAATATGGGTCGCCTGGGCCCGCGGATCGTATCCAGAGAGGATACGGTCGAGCCAAGCAATCAGGGTTCCGCCATAACCCTGCCTAATATGCAGAGTGCCGGGCGCACTGCGAAACCTGGCTGTCCGATCTGGATATCCCTCCCAGTCTCCCACGAACGCGCTTGGGCGGACTCCTTCTCCCGGACGAGGGCGATCGAGAACCACCTCGAGCGATTTGTCGCAAAGCGACCAAGACCCAGTCCAGTGCCCGGCAGTGTGATCGAACCTGACATCTAAATCGAACGGAGGGATATCTGTCCGATCTTTGAAGTGGATGATGAGCCGCTTACCATCGAAAACTGTCGATCCGTCGAGACCTGTACTTGGAGAAAAGTATCCACCATGCTCTTGTTCTCCCTGACGTTGATAGACACGGATATCGATGGACTGCGATGTAGTGTCCTGCTGTCCACTTTTCTGGGTCAGGAGAGTGTTCGCGGTAATGAAGACGCCAGCCGCCCCGATGCGATTTCTGCATTCCCATGGACCCTCGAGAGCTTGTAAGTCACGGGCGGAAATCTGCGCCTGAAGTGGGTAGGCGAGAAAACCGGCCCAGAGGAGCATTGTTAGGATTGGGACGCGATTGTGCACTGCCATCGGAGCATTATATGGGACAAATTGGCACCGGCAGGCGATCAAACCCTACGCCGACTGTTGGCTGGGCGACTTCACAAACAGGATTTCAAACACCAGCAGTCCCGCTCCTACCACAATCGCGCTGTCGGCCACGTTGAAGGCCGGCCACTGGTGTTGGCCCACATAGAAGAGCAGAAAATCCACCACGTGGCGGCTGATGAGGCGGTCCCACAAATTGCCGACCGCGCCGCCCAGAATCAACGCCAGCCCGATTCCCGTGGAAGTCAGGCGGTGGCTGTTTTTCCAGAGCAGCAGGGAGACGATCAGCAGCGCAATTATAGAAAACAAAATCAGCAGGCCGATTTTCCATTGCGAGGGAGAGTCCGCAAAAATACCGAACGCAACGCCCGGGTTTTCGGCGTGGATGATGCGAAAGAATCCTGGGATGACCGGAATGCTGTCATGCAGGGAAAGGCGGTGTGCGATCGTCCACTTGGTGGCGCGATCGAGAGCGACGACGAACAACGCGATCAGGAAATGATATTTGCGCATGACCCGGAAAAAACTTCTTGTGTTCCTCTCTTATATCGCGCCCCGTAAATTCGCGACATAAGTTTAAGTTGTCATCCTGAGCGAAGCGAAGGATCTATGCATTCCGCGGCCAAATACATAGGTCCTTCCCCTTCGACTGGCTCAGGGTCAGGATGACAGTATGCATTTATGCCACGAGCTTGCGGGACACAACACTAGCTTATCGCGTTTGCGGAAGTTGCGGTCACGCCCCTGTAATTTCTTTGAGCACGGCGCTGCAGCGCTCGCACACCGTGGGATAGTTCTTGTCCTCGCCCACGTGGGTCGAGAAATTCCAACAGCGCTCACACTTGACGCCTTCGGCGGGATCAACGTTCACAATTATCCCGCCCGCTGTACCATCTTCAGACGTCCAAGGCTTCAGAGTGACCGAGGAGACGATAAAAAGGTAGCGTAGTTCGTCCCGATGCTTCTCAAGAACTGAGTGGGTCGGCTCTGATGCAGTAATGGTCAAACGCGCTTCGAGACTTCCCCCGATTTCCTTGGCATTCCGGCGGAATTCGAGGGCCTCAAGTACGTTATCGCGAACGCGCCGCAGCGTGCTCCAATCATTTTGTTGGGGAAAGTCGAACGGCTTGGTGAGGTTGGTAGGATCGCCGAGAATGTCGTCGGCGGTTGGGAATATGGCCAAGTGCACGCTCTCGGCGCGTTCCCCAACCTTCGGCAGGTACTGCCAAACCTCCTCACACGTGAAACTCAAGATGGGCGCGAGCAACCGGACAAGCGCTTCGCCGATACGCCAGATTGCGGTTTGCGCCGAGCGGCGAGCCTGCGCCTTAGGCGCGAAGGTGTAGAGGCGATCTTTGAGAACATCAAAATAGAAGGCGCTGAGGTCCACAACGCAAAAGTGGTTTACGCCGTGATAGATCCTGTGGAAGGCGAAATCGTCGTACCAGCTCTTCACGTCGGCTGCAAAGGAGCAGGTTTGGCGCAGCATGTGCTGGTCGAGCCCTTCCATCTCCTCGAAGGGAACCGCGTCTTTCACCGGATCGAAATCGTAGAGATTGCTCAAAATGTAGCGAAACGTGTTGCGCATCTTTTTGTAGTTTTCGCCCACGCGCTGCATCAGGGCTTCGGAACCGACGACGTCTTCGCGGAAGTCCACGGAAGCAGTCCACAGGCGCACGATTTCTCCGCCGAGGCGGCTGGCGATGTCCACCGGATCGACGTCATTTCCGCGCGACTTCGACATGGCCTGGCCTTTTTCGTCGAGGGTCCAGCCGGGCGTGACGACGCCGCGATACGGTGGCGTGGCGCGCGCGCCCATGGCGCAGAGCAGGGAAGACTGGAACCAGCCGCGATACTGGTCGCCGCCTTCGAGGTAAAGATCGGAGGGCCAGGGATATTCGGGCTCGTCGGCGACTAAGGCTAGATAGCTCGCGCCGGATTCCAGCCAGACGTCGAAGATGTCGGTTTCCTTTTCGAACTTCGCGCCGCCGCACTGCGGGCACTTGGTTCCGGCGGGAAGAATCGCGTCCGACTCCGGCGTAAACCAGGCATCGGCCCCCGAGCGGGCGAACAGTTCGACGACCTTGCGGTTGATGGCGTGGTCGTTGAGCGGCTTGCCGCAGCTTTCGCAGAGAAAGACGGCGATCGGAACTCCCCACACACGCTGGCGCGAGATGCACCAGTCGGGGCGGGTTTGAATCATGTTGGAGAGGCGCTCTTCGCCCCAGGCCGGATCCCATTTCACGTTCTTGATCTCGCTGAGCGTTCGCGTGCGCAGTGTGTCTTCCTTTGACTTGCCGCCAGGCATGGGCGTTTCCATGGAGATAAACCACTGCTCGGTGGCGCGGAAGATGACTGGATTGTGGCAGCGCCAACAGTGAGGATAGGAATGCTCGGTTTTTTCGGTGTGCAGCAGCGCGCCGCGGTTCTTGACCAGGTCGATGATGGGCTGATTGGCGTCCCAAACGCGCTTGCCGTCGTATTCGGGCAGGCCGTTGCGCAGGATGCCTTTTTCGTCCACGTTGCTGGTGGCGTCGAGGCCGTATTTAACGCCGGTGGCGAAGTCCTCGGCGCCGTGCGAGGGAGCGGTGTGGACGACGCCGGTGCCAGTGTCCATGGTGACGTAGTCGGCGAGCACGCCGAGAACTTTGCGGTCGAGGAACGGATGCTGGAAGTTGAGACGCTCGAGCTTACGGCCGGGGAAGTGGGCGAGCTCGCGCGGGCTGGCGAGGCTGCACTTCTCGGCGGCGTCTTTGGCAAGCTTGGAGGCAACGATGTAGGCCTCGCCGCCGGATTCCAGGGCTACGTACTCTTCGTCGGGATGGAAGGCCACGGCCATGGAGGCGGGCAGTGTCCAGGGAGTGGTGGTCCAGATGATGGTGGAAAGTTTCTTGCCGGCGAGCGCGGCGTCGAGTTTCGCGGGATCGTCGCGCAGCGCGTATTTCACCCAGACGGTCGAGCTGGTGTGGTCTTCGTATTCGACTTCGGCTTCGGCGAGCGCGGTCTCGTCGTGCATGCACCAGTAAACGGCGCGCAGGCCCTTGTACACGAATCCGTTTTCGTAGAAGGAGTAGAAGGTTTGGAGTACCACCGACTCGTATTGCGGCGTCATCGTCGCGTAGGGCTGGTCGAAGCGGCCGAAAACGCCGATGCGCTTGAACTGCTGGCGCTGCAGGTCGAGGAATTTCTGCGCGTATTTGCGGCACTCGGCGCGGACGTCGCTGGGGTGCATCTCGAGCTTCTTGCCCCCGAGTTCTTTGTCCACCTTGATCTCGATGGGCAGGCCGTGGCAGTCCCAGCCGGGGACGTAGGGCGCGTCGAAGCCGGACATAGTTTTGGATTTGACGATGAAATCCTTGAGGCACTTGTTCATCGCCGTTCCGAGATGGATCGGTCCGCTGGTGTAGGGCGGGCCGTCGTGCAAGATGTACTTGTCCTTGCCCTTACGGGCTTGGCGAATGCGCTCGTAGAGGCCCATCTGCTCCCAGCGCTCCAGCATTTTAGGCTCATTCTGGGGCAGTCCCGCCTTCATGGGGAAACCGGTTTTGGGCAAATTGATAGTGGATTTCAGGTCGATCGGCACTCGCAAGGTTCTCCCAACTAATTGAATCTTTTCATTATATAGGGGAGCGCGGAAGGACACGTCTATGGGGGCGGCCGCACGGGCAACGAATTCAAAAAGTACTGTTTCCCGTCCGGAAAAAGCGTGTACAATTTTCAGCAGAGCGAAGCCTGCGCGCATCTAACTGACTGGGAACAATTGCGGCGGCAAGGTTCGTCCGTTTTACAAGCGACCTTTGGGGAGCCCTCGTGCATCTAAAGCAGCGGCTCCATGTCCTGTGAAGTTGGGGTTACTGCTCGGGAAAATATGCCAGAACTCGAAACACCGCAGAATTCGCAAACCCTGGGTCCAGAGCCCGAGTTGCACCTTCTCCTAAGCACTCAGACTCTGGACGAGCCGCTGTGGAAATCCCTGTTTCGCAACCTTGACGACTTCTTCTTCCCCAAAAAACTTCCTCCGCTGGTCCTGACCTCGAAGCCCATCCCGGTGCGCGACATCTGGGGCTTCTACAACTACAAGGGACGCGGAGCCTTTGGCTCAACCGTCATCCACGTGCTGGCGCTGGCCCTCATCATTGCCGCTACCTACCTGGGACGGAAGATGGTCGACGTCGCCAAACCGAAAGCACTCGTCGAATTGATTATGCCCGATGACATGCCCGTTCTGCCGGTTTCGAAGAGAGTGAGCGGCGGCGGCGGTGGTGGTGGCGATCGCGACAAACTGCAGGCATCGCCGGGGCGTTTGCCCAGGCAGTCCATGCAGCAGATCACTCCGCCCATGGCGGTGGTGCGCAACCCGAATCCGAAACTAGAAGTCCCCCCGACGATCGTGGTTCCCCCCGATATCCACCTGCAGCAGCCCAACCTGCCCGACCTGGGCGATCCGCTTTCGCATCTGCCGTCTGTGCCTTCGAATGGAACTGGCTATGGCGGGGGCATTGGCTCCGGTCACGGTGGCGGCGTCGGTTCGGGCGAAGGTCCCGGATTCGGTCCTGGTCACGGTGGGGGCACCGGAGGTGGAGCGTTCAAGGTTGGCGGTGGTGTTTCCGCTCCGAAAGCGATTTATGCGCCGGACCCTGAGTACTCGGAGGAAGCCCGCAAGGTTAAGCACATGGGCACAGTCGTATTGTGGCTGGTGGTTGGTCCGGACGGTAAGCCGCGCGACATTCGGGTGGCTCGCACTTTAGGCTTGGGCCTGGATGAAAAAGCCATCGAAGCTGTAAGAACCTGGCGCTTCGATCCGGCCATGAAAGATGGCAAGCCCGTGGCCGTGCAGATTAACGTCGAAGTCAATTTCCATTTGTACTGAGCCCGGCTGTACCGAAAAGTTTGGGAGCCCAGGAGACGGCCGCGCGAGCGGCCGTTTTCGTTTAACAGCCTGTGGTCAACATGGCGATATCCTTTATGATTTGTCATCCTGAGCGAAGCGAAGGACCTGCTTTTTGCGGCGAACTGCAGGTTGTTCGCTTCGCTCAGAATGACAATTTATGAAAAGTTCCGTCGCCTATTCCTTCAAATCCACGTGCAGCACATCTTCCACCGGAAGCCCGAGGAACCGCGTTCCCATCTTCCTGAATTTCTCCGCCGAATCCGTCGCAAAGAACTTGAGCTGGGGAACGGTTCTACGCTCGCTCCTTGTTTGAGCTGAAGACGTCTGAGCGGAAGACGGCGGCTCAATCTGCAGTTGACGCGCCACGTCGTGCGCAGTCGACTCGGCCGAGTCCACGATGGCGACGTGCTCCGGAGCCACTCGCCGCAACAGTGGCTTGATCAGCGGATAGTGGGTGCAGCCGAGCACCAGCACGTCGGCATTGCGCGCGTCTTCCGAAAAGGCTTCCGACAAATAAATCCTTGCCACCTGCTCAGTCACCGGATGTTCCACCCAACCCTCTTCGACCAGCGGCACAAACAGAGGACAAGCCTTCTCGCGCGCCGCGACTTCGCGGGCTTCGAGCGCGCGCCGGTAGGCATGGCTGCTGATGGTCGCCTCCGTGCCGATGACGACCACCTTCCGCTTACGAGTGACCGCCGCCGCGGCTTTTGCTCCCGGTTCGACGACGCCGATCACTTCCACGTCCGCCGCCGCTTTAATCTCGTTGAGCGCCAGCGCGGTCGCCGTGTTGCAGGCGATTACCATCAGGTCCGCTCCCTGATCCTGCAAATAGAGCACCGCGCCCACCGCGTAATGCGCGACCGTGGCCGCTGACTTCGATCCGTAGGGAAGGCGCGCCGTGTCGCCGAAGTAGAGATAGTCGGCGTCTGGAATGCGGTCGACCAGGGCCCTGAGAACCGTCAGCCCGCCAACGCCTGAGTCGAACACGCCAATCATCGGTCGGTGTGGCGAAGGCCTGCGCGTCGAAGCCATCTTGCGCGTCATACATTCGCATGATACATGGCTCCGCCGCGCGGTAGCTTTATAGCGAATGCAGAATTGCTGCGGCCGCAGGCAACTGCCGGGCTTCGCCCGGCTTGGACGGGCGAGGGCGCCCGTTCCTACACGAGCGATTCAGCGCGGAGCGCTCGCGGCCGCGACCTTTTCGTTGATGTCCTCAAACGAGAAGGCGATCGAAACATTCGGATATTCTTTCCCGCCGATCTCCACATACGGATACACAAAATAGTTCAGCGGCGCTCCCTCCTGCGCCGGCGCGAGTTTCAGATCGCGTCCCTCGGTGAACTGCACCCGATTCACATCGTGCGCGCCGAAAAAGTAGTCATGCTTCTCCTGATGTTTCCATGCCTCCGAAATGTCGACGGGGACCCAGCCGGTCGAATCCAGATAGAATTCCGCCCAGCAGTGGTATCCCGGAATCTCGGCGGAGTGCTTATCGGCCGGAATCGGAAAACCGATCTGAAAGCGCGCCGGAATCTTCTGGGACCGTGCCATCGAAATAAAAACCGAGTGAAAATCGGTACAGTTGCCATGCTTCGAATCGCAGGCCCAGAGCGTGTCGCCGTGTCCCCAGCCGGTGCCGCTCTTGTCGTATTTCATGGTGCGAAAGACGTATTCGTAAATGTCCCTGGCTTTTTCAAGCGGCGTGCTCGCGCCTTTTGTTTCCTGCGCGGCCAATTGCGCCGGAACTCCCGTAACCGGCACTAAGCGGTCCGCCTCAAGAAATAGTGCCAACATGAGCCGTGGCATCTTGCTAAAAGGCGCGTCAGAAACCGGCCTTCCATTCACCAGCACGACGTGCTCTCTCCGCACCACGTCGTAGTCCACGGAGAACCTGTACTCGCCTTTGTCCGCCTTCGAAGTCTCGGCGTACAGAACCTCGTTCCCGTATTCCGGCTGGTGAACCTGCTTGAGCGGCAAGCCGCCGCTCTTGGAAGTGACCTTCACATCCTGGAAGGCGTCGGAGTGGGCCAGCGGAATCCAGACCCGCACACGCTCGCCGGGGCTGACATTTTTCACCGTGAATGTGTAGTGGAAGTTGAAGTGGCGCTCCTTCTGAGCAAGAGCCGGCAAAGACGAAAACACAAGCACCAGGGCAAGCAGAGACCGACGCAGCATGACGCATCCTTTCCATCAATGATTGGTCGCTGAGAAACGCTTACTGATGAGCAGGGAAACGGCCGACGGACGTTTTAGGCAGGACTATCGTCAAGTAAAACCGCGGCCGGAGATTCGAGGCGTGCACCGCATAGTTCGGAGTATAGTTTCGCAGTCTGCCGGTTGAACGAGCGTCCTGTCAAATCCCGCCAGTTGCCTCAGCCAACCGCCGCCCGTTATCCTTCTCGCCATGCCCAGCACTCTTGTTGAATGCGTTCCTAATTTTTCGGAAGGCCGCGACCCGGCCAAAGTCGATGCCATTGTCGAAGCCATGAAGATTCCCGGCGTCTATCTCCTCGACCGGGAGATGGATTCCGACCACAACCGCTGCGTCATCACCCTGGTCGGCGAGCGTGAAGCCATTCAGGAAGCCGCCATTCGCGGGGTCGGGAAGGCCGCCGAGTTGATCGATCTCACCCAACATCAGGGGGCGCACCCGCGCATGGGCGCAGCCGATGTCGTGCCCTTTATCCCGATTGACGGCGTCACCATCGAAGATTGCGTCGCCATGGCGCGCCACGTCGGAGCCGAGATCTCGAAACGCTTCCAGATCCCGGTCTATCTTTATGAAGCCGCCGCAGCCACGCCCGAACGGCAGAACCTGGAGAATATTCGCCGCGGTCAGTTCGAAGGCATCCGCGCCGATATTGCAACCAACCCCGCGCGCAAGCCCGATTTCGGCGAGCCTCGCGTGCACCCCACTGCGGGCGCCACGGTCGTCGGCGCGCGCAAGTTTCTGATTGCCTACAACGTCTTCCTGAATACGCCCGACGTCGAGATCGCCAAGAAAATCGCGAAAGCCGTGCGCTTTTCGGGCGGTGGCCTGCGCTTCGTCAAGGGCGCCGGATTCCTGGTGCGCGGTCTGGCCCAGGTCTCGATGAACCTGACCGACTTCGAGCAGACTCCCATCCACCGCGTCTTCGAATTCGTGAAACGCGAAGCCGCGCGTTACGGCGTCATCCCAGTTTCAAGCGAGATCGTTGGACTGATTCCGAAGCGGGCTTTAGAACAGGCCGCGGAATGGTTTCTGCAAATCGAAAACTTCGATTCCTCGCTCATCCTGGAAAACCGCTTGGCCGCGGTGATGGGCGGCAAGATGGCGGTCGGCGGTTTGCGTGCCGGAGTCGAGCCCTTCATCGAACAACTGGCCGCTCCCACGGCGACTCCCGGAGGAGGCAGCGCTGCCGCTGCCAGCGGCGCCATGGCTGCCGGACTCGCAAGCATGGTCGCGTCCATGTCGCGCGGCAAGAAAGCTTATCTGCAGTACGAAAGCCAGCTCAGCGAAGCGATTGCCGGACTCAGCCAGCTTCGCGAAGAACTGAAGTCCGCGATCGACGCCGACGCCGAGTCCTACAACGTCGTCATGAAGGCCTACAAGTCGGCCAAATCGTCAGATGGCAAGGCTTCCGATGGCGCCGCCGCGATTGGCGCCGCGCTCAAACAAGCGACCAGCGTCCCTCTAGGCGTCGCCGAAAGAGTAGTCGAAGTGGCGAAGATTGCCACCAATTTAAAGCCGATCACCAACCCGAACATGAAGTCCGATCTGACGACCGCGATCGCGCTGGCAAAGGCCGCACTCGAAGGCGCGCTCGCGAACGTCGAGATCAATCTCGATTCGCTGAAGGACGAAGCGTTCGTGACCGAGACGCGGAAGCGCGCAGCGGCGCTGAAAGGCTAGACTTGATCCGAACGCTCATGCTGGCGCTGACCATAGCCCGCGCTGCCGGCGACCCTCAGCCCGAGCTGTTTGTTTTCCACGTAAACTACCCCGGTTCCAACGTTCTAAGACCAAGCGGGGAGGGGACGCGCTTTAGTTACGGTCCTGCCTCATGGATTAGGGACTAGAATAGAGCCAGAACAGCTTCAAGCACCGCCAAAGATCGCCAACGTACGGTTTGCGGCTTGCATCTAAACTCTGCAGACCCATTTTGAGGACGTCGTTTAGAGGACTGCATTTTGAGGACTTCTATGAAAAATCCGTGTCTTGCGGTTTTGCTTCTGTGCGCGACGGCTGGCTATGCCATGCCGATCGCATCGTCGGCGCGTTCCATGGTGCCTTCTGAAATTCAGCAGCTGATCGGCGTCGACTACCGGGCGCTCAAGGATTCGCCCACCGCGCAGGCGCTCAAGCAACAAGTCCTGCCCGACAATCTGAAGGAACTCGAGACCGCACTGAAGGGCATCGGCATTGACGCCGAGCACGATCTCGACCAGCTCAATTTCGCTTCGTTCCGTACCGAGAAGAAGGGCATTCAAACCATTGGCGTGGCGGCCGGATCGTTCTCCGCCAAAGCCGTTCTCAAGAAGATGAAGCTCAAGAAGATCACGGCCAGCAAATACGGCACCACCAGCATTTACCCGATGGACAACGGTTTGGTGATGACCTTCCTGGACGACAACACGCTGGCCTTCGGCACTCCAGCCTCGTTGCACAGCGCGCTCGATACCCGCGACGGCAAGCGCCCATCGCTCGATTCCAATTCGGTGATGACCGACCAGATGGCCGCCGTCGATAGTGCGCCGCTATGGAGCATCCTCGACCAGCAGGGAACCCAGGCCATGATGTTCTCGGTGATGGGCGATGCTGCGAAGATCGCCGACTACGAGAGCCTCAAGAAGCGCATTCTGGCTTCTCGCTACACCATGAACTTCCAGAGCGGAGTGAATTTCGATTTGAGTGTGCTCACGGCCGACTCGATGACGGCGGCTACGCTCTCCACGGTCGTCAAGGGCGTCATGCTTTACAAAAAGCTCAATGCCAGCCCGATCGAAAAGACTGCCATTGACTCGACCACCGTGGATTCCGACAGCTCGAACCTGCAACTCCACTTCAAAAGCGACGATCAGAAGTTCCAGTCCTTGTTGCACGCGCCGCTGTTTGCCGCTGTTTCGCACTAGCGTTTCGCGCGAATCCGAAGAAGAAAAAGAAAAATGTCCCGGACATTTCCTCCAGGACGTTTTCTTTTGTGCTGAGCCCGATCTCGCTGCAACGTTGGGAATATCTTGGGGAAGACGAAGTCCTCCGAGTGATGGATAGCGCCAGCGATAAGCAGAGACATTAACGCGGCTCCGTTTCATCGTGTCCCTTTTGTTACGTGTTTAGAGAATTGACCGCAACGAATTCATTGAATGTGTTACCAATCTACTGCCTTCTTGACAACGTTTTATGCGCACTGTACAAAGCGCCGTGGAGCAGTAGCGGCGCGCTCGGCCGACAAGAGCCTCAAGGGCCGTATCGTCAAATAGGACTGCAAATAGGTGAGTTGCTATGAACTCGATTTGATGGTGGAACTGGCGGAGCAAGCGGAAGGCGTTTACGGAACGCGAATGACGGGAGGCGGGTTTGGAGGTTGCACCATCGCGCTGGTCCAGGCCGGTTGCGTCGAAGCGTTCAAGCGGACGGTTCAGGAAGGCTATGAACGCTCGACCGGCTGCAACCCGGAGATTTACGTCTGCTCCGCTGCCGATGGGGTTGGCCAGGTCGCCTGAGAGGTCGCCTGAGAGGTAGCCTGAGAAATGGGCACGAAGCCAATGAGAGTTCTAGTTACAGGGGGAGCGGGTTACATCGGCAGCGTGGTTGCCGAAGAGCTGTTGCAGGCGGGACACCGGGTTGTGGTCTTCGATAACCTGAGTCGCGGCCATCGCCAGGCAGTGCCGAAAAACGCTGAGCTGGTAGTAGGTGACTTGGCGGATCGCGATTGCCTTGACCAGCTATTCCGGTCTCGCGCGATTGATGCCGTCATGCATTTTGCGGCGCTGATCGAAGCGGGCGAGTCGATGAAGGCTCCCGAAGAGTTCTTCCGCAACAACACCGCGAATGCGCTAACCCTGCTCGAAGCGACGCTCGCCGCTCGGGTAAAGCGTTTCATTTTCTCGTCGACGGCTGCGCTGTTCGGGAATCCCGAGCGCACTCCGATTGAGGAGGACGATCTCGTCCATCCGACCAATGCGTACGGCGAATCGAAGTTGCTGGTGGAGCGCATGCTCGGATGGTTCCATCAAATTCATGGCCTGCGCTATGCCAGCCTGCGATATTTCAATGCGGCCGGCGCGTCCGGTCCGGACAACGGGGAAGCGCACCAGCCGGAGACACATCTGATCCCACGGATTCTGCAGGTCGCTCTCGGCCGCGCCGAACACGTGAACATTTTCGGCACGGACTACCCCACGCCGGACGGCACCTGCATCCGCGATTACATACATGTCAGCGATCTGGCTCGCGCGCACCTGCTGGCCCTCGCAGCGCTGGCGCTGGAGAATGGGCTGGAGAATTCCAGTCCGCTAATCTACAACCTGGGCAACGGGCAGGGCTTCAGTGTGCGCGAGGTGGTCGAAGTGGTGCGGAAAGTTACCGGGCATCCGGTTCCGGTGATCGAATCGCCTCGCCGCGCGGGGGATCCAGCGGTGTTAATTGCCAGCTCAGAGAAGATTCGGCGCGCCCTGGGTTGGCAACCGAGATTCCCAGATTTAGAAGCCATTGTGGAAAGCGCGTGGCAGTGGCATCGAACCCATCCTGACGGATACCGAAACCTGGCGGATGATAGTGCTAGCCTCCCATAAAACGGACAACCCATCACCTTAACCCATGAACTTCTTTGAGCTGACATCGCATCCGCGTCGCCGCCTCAATCCGCTGACCCGGGATTGGGTGCTGGTGTCACCGCATCGCACAGAAAGGCCCTGGCAGGGACAGGTCGAAGGCGCTCTACCGGAAGCGCCGGCAACTTACGATCCCAACTGCTACCTTTGCCCCGGCAATGACAATCGCTGACAGAATGGTACTAGTCCCCCGGACCGCCACCCGCTGGTCCCAACCAGGGATTCACCTGCCAAGTTCGATAGGGCGATCGCGGCATATCCACAAGCGGTGGAAGTTCATGCGGCGCAGCGGCTGCGCTCGGGCTTAATGGCATAATTTCCCTGCTCCCGGCCTGATCCGAACCCGCGTAGGTGAATTGCGGTACGATCTGCTGGAGTTGGGCGAGGATGGAGTCTCGCTTGCCGAGCGACATGGCGACATAGAGTCCGTCCAGACCGCGCTTCAACGCCGGCCACGCGAGCTTTACACTTTCCGTACAGGCGATCTTGGCGCAGGCGCTCGGCAAAACCCGCTCGTCGGGATAGAAGAGCTCCTCGAAAAGTTTTTCGCCCGGACGGAGGCCGATGAACTTGAATTCCTGGCGGGATTTGCCGGAGAGGCGAACCAGGGTTTTCGCCAGTTCCGCGACCCGTACCGGCTCTCCCATGTCGAGCACGAGGATGTCGCCGTCGCGACCGATCGCGAAGGCCTGCAACACCAGGCTAACCGCTTCGGAAATTGTCATGAAAAAGCGGGTTATCTCGGGGTGAGTGATGGTGATGGGCTGGTTTTGACGGATCTGTTCCTGGAAGAGCGGAATCACGCTGCCGTTCGATCCGAGGACATTGCCGAACCGGACGGACACGCAGCGCAGCCGCTCCCCGGGCCAGGCGGCGAGAATCAATTCCCCCACCCGCTTGGTGCAGCCCATGACATTCGTCGGGTTCACGGCCTTGTCGGAGGAAATCATCACGAAGGTTGAGCAATTCGCACTCTGCGCCACGTTCAGCAACGAGAGCAGGCCGAAAACGTTGTTGCCGACCGCCTCTTCCACATTGGATTCCATTACGGGCACGTGTTTATACGCGGCGGCATGAAAAACAATCTCGACCCCGTAGGTCAGGAATATTTTGCGCATGCGCTCCGGGTTGCAGAAGTCGGCGACACAGAATACCTTGCGGTCGTCGCCGCCCTGGGCAAGCTGATGCTCCAAGTGAAAGACCCCGGTTTCATTCTGGTCGAGGCACAAAAGAAGCTTCGGTTTGTACGTCCTGATTTGCCGGCAGAGTTCGGAGCCGATGGATCCCGCGGCGCCGGTGACCATGACCACGCGGCCCCGAATATGCTCGCGCACCGATTCCAGATCGAGGTCGACAGGGATACGCCCCAGCAGATCCTCGAGTGAAACTTCTCGAACCTGCTGCAGGGTGACTCGACCCGCGATCAGTTCCGCCATTGCGGGGACGGTGCGGAAGGCAGCGCTCGCCTCTTTACAGATTGCCACTAGGCGGAGCATTTGGGTCTGGGTAGCCGATGGAATCGCGATGAGGACTTCGTCGATTCTTTGCTCGCGGACTATTTTCGCCAGCGCCTCGACGGGGCCAAGCACAGGCACACCCAGAACCCGCAGCCCCTTCTTGAGTGGATCGTCATCGACACAGCCGATCACGCGATAGCCGGTCCCCACTTCCTGAGTTTCGCGAATGATCGTCTGCGCGGCGTGTCCCGCACCCACCAGGAGCAAACGTTTCGAGGTCGAGTCTGCCCGCACGGTTTCCGCCAGCATGCGGGAGAGTACGCGTACGCCGGTCAAGAGCGTAAAGGTGATCAACGCCTCCAAAACATAAACCGACAGCGGAAAGGCTTTCAGTCCCATTCCATAGCGCACGATGACCAGGAACGCGAACGAACCGCTGAGGATGGCTTTCAAGACGTCCACCGCATCGCTGATCCCGGTATAGCGCCACCATCCATGCATGAGATTGAAAAATGGCATGACCGCGAGGCGAACGATAACCAGTATGGGAGCCACGGCCCACAGCAGGCTCGGGTCGGGCATACGGAACTCGTAGCGCAGGAGCCAGGCACAGACCAGAGAGCAAAGGATAAGACCCACTTGCAATACCAGCACCAACAGAGACCGGCAACGTAAGAGCGCAGGGGACTTCTTACTGATTTTTCTCATAGCACGACTAGGACACTTCCTTAATTGTGGACAGTTATTTTGTTGATCGGCATTAGCGGGCAGTTCCTTGAGCGGAAGGCCTAATTTGGATTGGCAGGGTAAGGCGGCGCGGCAATTTCTGGCGCTGGAGGGCCCGAATGGGAGACGAATGGCGGGCCTAATGGTGCACGCCTTCCGCCTTGATCACTCTCCACAGGGTGAGCGCGATGATCTTCAAGTCCAGCGGAAGCGACTGCGCCGCCATGTATTCGGCGTCGTAACGAACCTTGAGTGGAATCTCCAGCTCATCGCGGCCATTGACTTGCGCCCAGCCGGTAATCCCGGGAACCAGTCGATCGACGCCGTGCCGGGTGCGAAGCGCGACCAGATCGTCCTGGTTGAAGAGCGCGGGACGAGGCCCCACCAAACTCAGATCGCCCCGCCAAACGCTGACCAGTTGCGGCAATTCGTCGAGGCTGGTCTTGCGCAACAGGGCTCCGACCGGGGTTAGATAACGCTCCGGCTGCCGCAACAAATGGGTCGCTACCTGCGGCGCGCTGACGCGCATCGTCCTGAACTTGGGCATGCCAAAAAGACGATTGTCTTTTCCCACGCGCCGCGACCAATGCAGAGCGGGGCCGGGAGACGTCAACCGTACCGCGGCCCAGCACAGCGCAAACAGAGGACTGGACAGGACGAGGAGCGTTCCGCCCAAAACCAGATCCATCACCCGCTTCCATGCCGGCAGTTTGTAAGCCGAAAGAACGGGAGTGGTCGTGACTACGGTCGTGACCATAAAAAAATAGAGCCCCTCCATCCGCCGGAAGGCTATTTTGTTTTCGAAGAAGTTGGGTTTTGAAAATGCGGAGGCTACGAAGCCGAAGCTCGTGCCTTTGGAGGCGCGCCCGGTCCCTTGATCACGCGCTTATCGGAACTCAGGTAGAATTCCGCGCGCTTGAAGTAAGCGCGCGCCTTCACCGCGAGACGAACCAGGAGCTTGCTGGCGCGGCTCTTGCCAAAGTAGTCGTAGGCTTCGTTGAATTCGATCAGCGCGTCGTGCAGCTCGCGAAGAGAGCTTAGCGCGTTCTGATTGACGCTTTGACTTCCAAAGTGGACGACCTCCGTACAAGGCGTGTAATGCACCAGGCAGCCCTTTTGTTTCAGCATGAAGTTGTAGGCCAGATCGGAGACAAAAAGGCGGAAGCGTTCATCGAGCATGCCCGCATTCTCCCAGGTGGAGCGCCGGACGATGTAGGCGGTCGTACCAATGCTATCCACCGGCTGCGCTTTCGAGTAGTCGAAGCCGGTGGCATAGTAACGATCCGTGAGCCGGCTCCGGGGAAACAGTTTGTGCCAGTTGAGGGCTTGCAGCACCATGGTGGCGGGTCCGGAAAAATGGCGGATGCAGTGCTGCACCGAGCCGTCGGGGTTTAGCAGTTTCGGCCCGCAGGCGGCCACCTGGGGATTCTCGTCCATATACTTAACCAGAGCCGCGAAAGCATTGCTGATCAGCAGGGTATCGCCGTTCAAGAGGCAGGCATAGCGCGCCCGCGACATCCGCATCCCGACATTGTTGTTTCGGACATAGAACTGGTTGGCCTGGTTGCGGACGAGGATGACCTCGGGGAACGCTTCGGCCACCATGTCCGCGCTGCTGTCAGACGAATTGTCGTCGATGCAGATGACTTCAAAGCGGATGCCGCGTGTGTGCTCGTAGATGGAGGAAATGCAATCCCGCAGCAAGCGCCGCGTGTTGTAGCTGGGGATGATGACGGTAAGATCCAACCTAGGTTCCATCTATTTCTCCTGGTCGTTACTTCGCTATTTCGATTTCGCTATTTCGGCGTGGTTGTTTCGCTACTTTGCGGGCGGGAATGCCAACTACGGTGCTGCCGGCTTCGACCGAATCCACCACCACCGAGTTCGCGCCCACGGTCGCGTTGTCGCCAATGTGGATGCCGCCCAGAATCTTCGAGCCTGCGCCGAGCGCCACCTTGTCCCCGACCTCGGGACGCAGTCTGAAATCAAAACCCATATCCAGTTCTTTGGCGCCCAGCGTGACGCCCTGGAATATGGTCACGTTGCTGCCGATGCGCCAGGCTCCAATCACGGTGCCCGACGGGTGGGGGAAAAAAATCCCCGGTCCGATCTCGCAGCGCGGCGAAACTTCCAGGCCAAAGAGCACAATATTGAGATAGGTCAGGAGTTCGGGCAGGACAGGAATCCGCCCGAGCATGGCCGCCCGGCTCACGCGGCAGACGACGATGGGCAGAAACCGGTGGTGCAGCAGGCGGCGGAGGAACCCGCGCCAGCCGGGCCGCGCAACCGGCCTGCCCTCAAGCTCAGCCTGACGGGCGAGATCGCTATACAGAAGCTGCTTTAGCATTGACATGGGCGGGCACTTCGGCTGGGATTTTGGCCGGGACGTCGTCTGGGAAATGGACCGGGAGAGGGGCCGGCATAAGGCCACGCGTCACCAGTTCCGCGGTGGCTTTGTCCAGACGGTCCGGTTCCACCGGTTGGGTTTTCACCCATTCGACAAAGCGCGTCAATCCCTCGTCGAGCGAGACCTCCGGCGCGAACTGAAGGCAGGCGCGAATCGCCCTCAGATCGGCGTATCCGTGACGGATGTCGCCCAGGCGATACTGGCCGGAAATGAGTGGCTCGGTCTTCGCGCCAAAGCGCTCCTGCAGAAGAAACGCGACCTGTTCAACGGAGGTGGGCCGGCCGGAACCGACATTGAGCGTGGCCCCATCGGCTCCGTCCGAGGCGAGTCCTAACCCGACCGCCCGCGCCACGTCGGAAACATGCACAAAGTCCCGGCTCTCCTGGCCGTCCTCGTACAGGTGGATAGTCTTTCCCGTGCGCAGCTGGTTGGAGAAGATCGAGAGAATGCCCGTGTAAGGGTTCTTGAGCGACTGACCTTCGCCATAGACATTCTGAAATCGGAAGATCACCGCCGGAATCCCCAAAGCCTTGGCGGCCACCCGCACCAGGTCTTCCTGTGCCAGCTTGGTTGCGGCGTAAATCGACGCTGGCGCAGTCCGCGCTTCCTCCGGTGTAGCGGTCGCATCGATCGGGCGCTTGCAGGTTGGGCAGTTGGGCTGCCACTTGGCCGACCGGAACCTTTCCTCAGACCGCGCCGGTGGATACACCAGGCCACAACGCCCGCAATGATACGCGCCTTCTCCGTACACCGACCGCGAGGAGGCGAGAATGATTTTGCTCACGTCGTGCTTGTGGTTGGCCAGGTGGTTGAGCAACGCGGCGGTGCCGCCAACGTTGGTTTCCGTGTAGCGGGAGATCTCATACATCGACTGCGCCGTGCCGGTTTCGGCCGCCAGGTGGACGATCGTCCCGATACCATCGAGCGCCGCCGCCCAATCCGAAGGCTTCGAAACGTCTCCGCGAAACACCTCCACCTGAGGGCTACGCAGCAGCGGGAGCGCGGCGAGATCGGGAATGGCGCCGTGAATCTGCGGGTTTAAGTTGTCGAACAGCAAGACTGGATGTCTCTGCTCGACCAGTAGCTTGGCGACTTCGAGTCCAATGAATCCGACGCCGCCGGTAATCAGTACTTTGTTGGTGGTCAATCAAATCTCCCGCGAGATATCGCAACGCGCGTGCGTAACGATACCCTGAGAACGCGAACGGGATATTTCACTGTTTCCATGTAACTGCCCACGAGATACTGCACCATGCTAATGGTGCCCTCATTTATCAGTTTCTTCAATGCGAGCATTCTCGACACATGCATTGCCTTTACATCCCCGCTTAGGCCCGATACCCCAATGCTGCGCTTGAATGCACCTGCAAGGACACGCCTAATGTAGGCGGCTCTACATCCACGCCTTGAGAGCAACTCCATATACAACTTAAAGTCCTCGCCTCTACGCAACGACGTATCATATGACACCATCTTCTGCTTCAATACCATCACTGAACTTGTATTATCGTTCCGGAGCAGGGGAGTCCAGGAGGTAAGCGAAGAAAGAGATAGCGACGACATGTCATGACTATCCTCGCCATCGCATCGTAAACAATTCATATCGTCACGATACTGGTGCATCGAAAAGTCAAGATTACACTTCGTCATTAGCCCATATTGGATCGCGAGCTTGTCCTTATACCACGCGTCGTCCGAGTCAAGGAATGCTACGTAACGGCATAGGGCGACCGCGATGCCCATATTTCTAGCGGCGGACACGCCCTGGTTCTTATCCATGTGAATAAAGCGAAGCGATATGCTATCGGGATAGGAAGCTGCGATCAGCCCGGACTGTTCCCAATCGTCACTACCATCATCCACAACGATGATCTCCCGGGGAGGCAGTGACTGGCCATGAACCGAGTCCAGCGCCCTTTTGAGTGTGCCCGACGAGTTATAAGTTGGTATAACAACGCTTACATCACAACTCATTGACTCCCCCAAACACAAGTTGTACGAGGAGGAAAGCGAATCCCAGGCAGCGCTTCGACGTTCCGGGCAATGGAGGGCACGAGATCAGGGGCAGGCGACGGCATCCATCTGGGGCCGAGTTCGGATGCCCAGTTCTTTGGCCGTTTTTCCGACAAAGCACAGAGCGGTCAAGAATATTGCGTAAGAAAGAAGCGTGTTCACCGCCGCTCCCCGAGCTCCCTGACTGGGAATGAAAGCGAGATTCAAGACGATGTTGCTGGCCGCGCCGATTCCGGTGCAAAGCAAGATCTTCTTCTCCATACCCCAGGCGATATAGGCGTTGCTCAAATAAGAAGTCATGAAATCAAGCGGTATGGACCAAGCCAGCAAAAGCAGCAGCGGGCACGCCGCCAGGAACTGATGTCCGAACACAATGGTCAGGACCATCCGGCGGGAAATCGAAATGACGGCCGCGATTAGAATCCCAGCCCCGACGAGTGGCAGCAGGATGCGCGCCCGCAGCATTCGCGCGCGGTCTTCGATACCGTGCCGGGCAAACTGAGGATAAAGAACCTGGGTCAGCAAGTAGTAAGTGGCCAGCACCTGATTCAAGACGCGGTAGGCAGCGCCATAGAGACCAACCTGTTCCGGGTTCGACATCAGACCGAGCATCAGAACATCGATGGTGTTGAATGCAAGGTTACACAGCCATGCCAGCCCCATAATGCTGGTGCGCCGCCAGGCCAGCGATTCGCGAACCGCGCTCAGTGTCCCGCCCTGTACTGGTCGCGGCGGCTGCCTGCTCCACCACACCCATGAGATCGCACCCTGCAGGAGAAACCCAAAAGCGTTGCCGGCAACTGCGTACCAAAGAACGCGTTCCCCCTGCGGTCCTCCGATCGCAAGAAACGCCAGGATGCTGAGGGGAACAATGGATTTCGCAAAGCCGACCAGACGGAGTTTTTCCTGACCCCATGCCGCCCAGTCGAGAGAGATGGCGTACAGCGCGCCCACCGCTGAAAAGGCAAAGAGAAATATCTTCATCTCCACGGGCAGTTTCGCGCATGCGGAATAAATCACGATCAAGGGCAGGACCACACCTGCCATCCACAGACGCCGCCGCTGCACGCGATCGACAATGTCGCGCGCGGCCTGAGGATACAAGGCCAACAGCCGGGCTCCCACATGCCGCAAGCCGAAGTCGATCAGCGGCTGCAAGTACTGCGTCACCGTCTGGGCCAGCGCATAAACGCCCAGAACCACGACCCCATACCGGTGGCCGAGCAACACCACGATCGCGATATTGCATAGTCGGCCCACGAGTTCGCCCGACCCGAGGTGAAAAATATTCCTGAACAGCCCGCGGAATGGAATCTTCATGATGGCTGGGGCAACGACAATTGTGGCGATGACTATCGGCTGGCGGGACTGGCGCCGGTCGTTCGATCGCGCGCGCCAGAAACATAGCCCACCAATTGACCCGCTCCCCGGAGGACATATACCCGTGTCCTGGCCAAGTCACCGTGGCACAGGCTGACGGCGGCGCCACCCAAAGATCGAATCAGATGACCGCCTAACCGGTGCAGCGGATAGTGATGCATGCGCTGAACTCGGCCCTCGCTTAAGGCATACGAGTAAGTAGTTTTTCTCAGGCGCTCGATCGAATTGATGGGTGGGTGGTGCACCGTCAACGAGGCTTCGTACCACATTTGGAATCCATTCTTGAGCGCGCGCATGACATAGTCTTTTTCCTCGGCCCCCTGATATTCCGAGGGAGCCCCGACGCCGAAGTCCTCGTTAAAACCACCGACTGCGGCCGAGACCGACCGTCGCATGAACAGAGTCCCGGAGGTCACGCACCTCCAGATATCGCCTTTTGTGCACCGGCGAGACTTCGCCGGGAAACTTGATCCCGAGGTTTTGTTCTCCGCGTCCCGCAGGGTTGTGCCCAGCAATCCGAACCCGGAATGCGATTCGAACCATGCCGCGACGGATGCCAGCAGGTGCTGGGGATACCAACAGTCATCGTCGGGAATAGCAAGGATGTCACCCTGGGCGACGCGAAGACCGACATTGCGAGCCCGTGAGAGCCCGCGTTCCGACTGCAAATGGCAAATCGCGAGGCCGTTATGGGCGCTCAACAACGGCGCTAAGCGATGGTCAGAGTTCTGGTCAACCACGATGACTTCAAAATCGCGGTAACTTTGCTCATCGAGACTCGAAAGCAGGCGGTCCAGTTCGGCCACGCGGTTGATGGTAGCGACGATCAGGGAGATCATGCGTTCCTCCGGATAATTCTTGGATTGCCAGTTTCTGAATTCGCAGTTTCTACATGCGGTGGTCGAGCGCATAGTCGCTTTGCCATAAAACGCAGCCAATTCGGACGATGGTCTGGTAGAGCGACCATCCCATCCGCAGCAGGAGAACGGAGATTCCAACTCGTACCGACACTGATACCCATTCCAAGAGCCCGCCTCGAGCCATAAAAAGCACGTCAGGCAGAATCATCGCAACCAGGAAGAGCCCGAGAGGATTTCTGGCAAACCGATACATCACGTGGAGCCCAACGCCGAGCAATCCTGAGATGAGCGCGACTCCCCAGAGGCCGCCCACCAGATAAGCTTCCGCCAAATACGCCGAGCCGGTGCCAAATCCCAATTGATAGTCCGTCGGATTCAGAAACATCGAAAGATCGTCGGCAAAATGCCTTCCTACCATGTAATTCGCCTGGTCGGGTGCGACGAACGCCGACTCTAATTCGCCGGCAAGATAGGAAGCGACATAGGGAGCAAAACGCCGCCGATAGGCAACCGCGACCTCCGTGACATTGAGTGACGCGCCCTGGTCTGCCATGAACTGGGCAGGACCGGCGAGCGGGCGGGATTCGCCATTCTGGATGCGGAGCGAGCCAATCAAGGCGCCCACGAGGACGAGCCCGACTCCGACCAGCGCCATCGCGTACAGGCGGGCGAGCTTACCGGACTTTACCTTGGCGACATACCAGAGCGAAAGAACCAGACTGAGAATGGCGCCGCGTGAACCGGTCAGCAGAACCGGCGCCGCAACCATAAAGTACACGGCCACCGCGGTGCGAAGGAACTTCTTCCGCCGCTCCAAAACGAAGATGCCGACGAGCGCGGGCAGGCTGATGAGCGAAATGGCGCGAACCGCCATGGGGATGCTCGAAGCCAGACCGCCGTGGTCAATAAAGAGCACGAGATATCCACCGTGGTCCTTGGCGTATTCGTAGTAGCGGTAATTCTTGAACAGTTGCACGGGCACGCTCAACGAGAGCAGAACGTAGAGGTAGGGCAAGTAGCGACCGAAGCATCCGTTGCGGGGCGGAGAAAAGGAGCGGTAGTTCCATCGGCAGGGCGCATAGATGAAGATGGCGGAGAGTGCAAGCGACAGCAGCGCTAAGGCCGCCACCTTGCGGGACACGCCAAATTGATACCACGTCAACAATGTGACATGGAATATGTCAGATTCTCCTCCGGTACAGTACGCCAGTAGCCGGCCGGCCTGGAACAGCGTCAACGTGCACAGGAAGAAGAAACAAGGATGCCGTCCACCATCGAACCGTTTCCACGCGAGGCCAATCAGCGAAACCAGCATTAGCGCTGTGAGAACCTCGGCTCCCTCGCAGCTAAGCCAACCCATGAGGAAGCAAAGTGTGGCGGCAGCGACGGCGGTCAAATATCCGAGCAGCTCGAGTGCGGCTCCGAACTGGGGAGATTCAGCCGCGCCGGCTGGGTATGTTTTCGGGGAAGAGTTCATGGCATGGGCATGGGGCTGGGCTAAGTGCGTGGCTGGAAATGGGGCTGAAGAACGGCTGTCTTCAGCATGGTCAAACGGTCATTGACATCTGGGTTCAAACGCATGCGGCCGAGGGCTTCGGACGACAAAACGTACCCCACCGAACCGAAAAGCCCTAACAGGGTTACGATCACGACGATCAAAGTCCGCGGCGGCGAAGATTTCCGGTCGGGTTCGATGGCGGGATCGAGGACCTGGATCACGGCAGCCGTTTTTGCCTCATCGAGCCGGGCGACTTCATACTGTTTCGCCAGCAGTTCGAAGATGGTCTCGGCGTACTTCACATCGCGCAGTTTGCGGACATACTGCAGGCCGGCCTCGGGGACGTTGCCGGCCGGAACATTGCCGGCCGAGACCTCGACCTTACCGGCGACATCGCCCGGGCCGCCGCTTTGCTTTTCGAGCCGTGCCAGTTGCGCGCGCAGGCCGGAGAGTTGCTGTTCGCCGAGCATGACGTCGGGATTCTGCTCGGTCGAAAACAGCCGCATGGCGTGCAATTCCACTTCTTTCGCGGCCATCAGCGCCCGCAGTTTGACCACCGACTCGATAATCGCCTTGGCCTGCCCATCCAGTTGGATCAGTCCGGTCTTCTGCTCGGTCTCTTTCAGCGCCTGTTCCGCGTCGGCCAGATTGTTCTTGGCCAGTTCCAACTGCCGCTCGAAAAACAGGCGCCGCTGTCCGGCTTCGGTCACGGCGAGGTCTTGCGTCAGCTGGCGCAACTCGTCCACGTAGGCGTTGGCGATTTGGGACGCGCGGCTGCGGTCTTTGTCCTCGACCGAGATGCTGACGAAGCCCTCCTTGCCGAGTACGATACTGCTGGCATTTTCCAGGTCATGGCGGGCGTCCGACATCTTTTTGTCGCGATAGACCCGGAGCAGATCGAAGCGGCGGATCAACCCGTCTTCCGACGTGCGGCTGCGCAGCATGCCGACATAGAGGTCGTTCGGATTCTTCAGCCCCAGATCTTTCTGGGCCATCGCCGCCATCGGCCCCAACGCGCCCAGTTGCCCGATCATCGAGGCAGCCAGCGACTGGCTTTGCTGCGGCGGCAGAATATTGGTGGTGGCGGTGTAGCGATTGGGCAACAACAGCGAAACGATAGCGGCCAGAAAGCCTGCGGCCAAAGTGGTCCGCAGGATGAGCTGCTTGCGCCGGGAGAGAATGATCAGCAAATCGAGCACGTGGCACTCGTTGGGCTCGCCGCGGACGGCACTCGTTGCCGGCCGCAAACCGGGGGTTTCAAGGCCAAGGGTTTCCGCCTCAAGCGGGTCATCTGCCCTGCTCTCAACGCCCATTTTCTCAGCCTCCATGGTCTGAGCGTCCGCGGGATTCTCCCGGCGTGCATCCGCAACGCGAGTTCTGAGTCCGGCCGTGGTCAACCCGTTCATTGACTGACCCTCATTGAATAACCTTCACGGCCGCCGCGCCCAGGGCAAATTGCGAGAAGACCTGGCTCCAATCTCTCAAGCCCCGGAGGAAGGAGCCGTGGGACAGGCGCTCCGGCACTACGATGGCATCGCCCGGCATCAGGCGAAGGGAGGCGAAGCCTCCATTCCACAATCCCTTGACCGACTGCCGGCTGAGGACGGAGCCGTCGGCCCGAATGACAAACATGCGGCCCGTGTCCGCATCCCGCGTGGGCCCGCCCGCCCGCTTCAGGTAGTCGTCCACCCGCGCCTCACGCCGGTACAGGAACGAGTTTTTGTTGTACACCGCGCCCATCATCTCGACCGTCGACGGGCGGTACGGAACCACGAAACGGTCGCCATCTTCGAGGGCGATTTCCGGCAGGTCGTTCACCCCCGTCGAGTTCGGCGTCAGATCGAGGACAACGCGTCCGGTCGCCTTGATTTCCCGGAGCTTCCCCACCAGTTGCCGCTGCGCTTCGAGTTTCGCGCGGTTGTCGGCAACTTCGTCGGGATTGACTCCCGAGGGCGCCATGGCATTGCGGGAGATGTCTTCCTCCAGTTTCTCGATCAGCTGATCCAGCCCCTTCTGCTGGTCGATGCGCGCCGATTCGCGCGTAAATTCAGCCCCGTAAAGATAGGCGTTCGAAGTAAATCCGCCGACGCGTTCGACCAGATGGCGGACGGTTTCGCCCGCTTCGGCCTGGTAGACGCCGGCGGTTCGAAACTCCCCCTCCAGGCGCACGAACTTGCTCTGTTTTTCGAGTGGAACCGCGAGATCGTTCTGCGAGAAAATGGTAATGACATCGCCCGGCTCGAGCGCCAGGTTGCTTTGCTCATCTCCCTCGAGCACGAGTTTCCCCAAATTGAAAGGGACCAGCCGCGTCGTCAGGTCCTGCGGGTTCAGCCGCTGAATGACCGCGTAGTCCCAGTTAATCTCCGGAGCATTGTGCGCGATCTGGTTGCGCAGTTTCGCGGTCGTGGCCGCGGTGGCCGCTTTTGCCGAGGCCGGTTGCCTCTCGAACTGTTGGTCATCTCGCTCGCCCGCGTTCGCAACCGGGCTGGGTGCGCGCCCGTAGTCGCGGATCGTCGGGGGGCCACCGCGCTCGCCCGGGTTCGCGACCGGGTTGGTGGCGCGCCAATAGTCGCGGCTGATCCGTTGCTCATCTCTCTCGCCGGCGTTTGCAACCCAGTTGGTGGCGCGCCAATAGTCGCGGGTGACCAGAGCGTCCTGGTTCGGGATCACATCCTTCAGACGCATGCCGCTATGCCATTCCGTGCGCCCGGGATGAGCGACGTTTCCCCGCAGCGTCACGGAGTTTTGAAATCGGGGAGAGAGCGAGAAGATGCGGACCACGTCCCCGTCCTTCAAGGGCCGCTCCAAACCTCGGCCATCGAGAGGAAATTCTTCGACCCGGCGGGTGTTGTGGTTTTCGATGCGTTCGACCACCGCCTTTTGCCCATCCGCCGTGGTCGCGAGGCCCCCCGCCATCTCGATCGCGCTCGCGAGACTCGTCCCCTCCCGCAGTTCGTAAATCGCGGGCACATTCACGCTGCCCGCGATGGCAATGGACGGCCCGGACGGCGGGATATAGATGACATCGCCGGGCAACAATCTCGCGTCTTTGGATTTGTCCCCTTTCAAAAGCAGGTCATAGAAATCGAACTCCGTCACCACGCTGCTATTTCGCTTCAGTTGGATCTGCCGCATGGAGCCCGTGCCCGATGGTCCGCCCGAGGCGAACAGCGCGTTGACCAGCGTGCAGAGTGAACTGACGGTGTAACTTCCGGGACGCCGAACCTGTCCCACGACAAACACTTGAATGGATCGCAGCTGTCCCAGGCTGACCGTCAAGTCGAAATTACGGAACACTCTCCCAATCGCGGTCCGGAAATACTGCGGCAGTTGCTGGTATTTCAATCCGGCCACGGCCAGCGCGCCCACCTTGGGCAGGAAGACCGCGCCGTCGCGGTCGACCACCAGTTTGCCGTTCAGATCGATCTGTCCCCAGGCCCGGATCAGGATCTCGTCTCCCGGTCCAATCATGTAATTGTCGGTCACCGGAATCCGGTCGACCGGCGCGAAAGTTGTGGGGACGTGGTCGAACAGGTTGTGTCCATAAATGGGCAACCTGCGGCCGACGGAGTTGGCGACAAATTCCTGGAATTCGCTGGGTGGCGGCTCTGGAATCGCATCCGTCTGCAAAGGGAAAACCGGCTTCCGATGCCGGGCCGGTTCTGCATTCTGGCCGCGCTCCTCATTGTTATTGTTATTGTTGTGGTTGTTGTCAATGTCCGGCAAGGTCCCATTGGACCGCGGTGCCGTGGCCGCTGGATTCCCGGCTCTGCCGGGCATCGGATCGTCATTGCCTCCGGAGGGTCTGGGGTCGGTCGGGCAGTCCTGCTCCACACATTGCGGATCGCCGGCGGACGGCGTGCGCAGTGTGGTTTGAGCCCATCCAAGACCGGACAAGACGAGCCAGCCGAACAGCGCCGTTACCATCCAGCGCGGCATCGGGCTGGCCGGCATGACAGCGCAGCATCGTTTGCCCAGCTCGGACGATTCGACTCGGGACCTACATCTTCCGGAAATCGGTTTATCGGAGGTCATGGTTTCGGCAATCATGATTTCTGAGGTCGCTATTTCGAAGATCATTCTGTCTGAGGTCATTGCTCTTAAGTTCATTGGAAGTTCAGCACCTTGCTCCACTTCGGATGGTAGGTGAACTCAATCGAGGCGACCGTGTTCGGTCCGGCGAGCGGCGACAGAACCGGGAAGTTCCAGCGTTCGTACTGGAGAGATGTGGCAATCTCCATTTCCGGGCCCAGCCGAAAAGTCGTCCGGGCGGAGAAATCCTGAATGTTGCCGCCCGCCGGAATGAAATCGCGGTCCACATAGGCCTTCCGGTATCCCACCTGCACCGAGTTGCGGGGCGAAAGCCAATAAGTACTCCAGAGTTGAAGACCGTGGCCCTCCCTGCCCACCCAGGAACCGAGCAAGTGCCCGTCGTTGGTGTAGGAGTCGTGGTAGGCGCCGTTGTAGTAGCTGTATTTGCCGGCCCGGTTGGAGAGTGCCGGAGGGTCCGACCACGCCATCTCGGCGCGGAAATCGAGCTTCGGGATGCGGGGAATCTGCGGCAGGTAAATGCCCGGATTCATCAGCGAGCGCTGTGGCGCCCCGAGCGGCGACGTGTCGTCGTCGGTCATGCCGTCGTTGTACAGGACCAGCCATTTCCGGAGGCCGGGAATGCGATAGCTGAAATCGAAACCGCCCTTGCGGTCGCCCACGTCGGCGGCGCTGCCGGGGATCGTGGTTTTGTTGTCCCCGAAACTAATGAAGCCTCTCCAGAACATGCGGAGTGTAACCGGCCGGAAGACGATGGTGCGCGAGAACCCGAATTCCAGGTTGGGCGTCGGTTTGAAACTGAGTTTCTGGCCATCGATCCCCGGAAGCGGCGGGTAATGGTGCCCAGCCATGAGTCCGAAGAAGAAGTCCCAGCGCATCGGTCCCAGCCAATGGAAGAAACTGGGCAGTCTCCAGGGAGACGGGTTGGTCAGACGCAACATGTCCATGGGTGCGGCGTTGTCGCTGAAGTTCGGCGGGCCGCCGTGGCTTGGCCCCCACCACAGACTTTGCCGGCCGGCCGAGATCTGAACCGTCTTGAAGTTAAACGCGGCGTATGCGTCCAGGAGTCGAAACTGATCGAGGACGGTCGTATGGATCGGAAGTTGCGGCGGCGTCACGTCGATGGTGCCGAGCATCTGCTGTACCGCCTGACTGTAAGCGGGAAGCGGCGCCGCGTGCTGATACTCGCCGCGCACATAGAAGGCCACCGGCCCCGCCGATCCCGACGCCGAAGCCCCGCTCACCAGGTTCGACCCCTGCCCGTAGAGACGGCCGTAGTCATTGATGAGGGTCTGGCCAAAGTGATAACCGTCGTCGAGCGGCGTGCCGGCGATGCCGGTGTAGCGCGTGTAAATGCTCTCTACCCGGATCTCGGAAGTTCCGGAACCGTTGAAGCGCCCGAGTTCGTTCGCGAACTCGGTCTTGAGCGCCGCGTGGAGCCGGTACGCCTCCGATCGGCGGTCACCATCGACGCCCAGGTCCTCGCCGGCGGCCGCGATGATCCGGACACACTCCATGCGCGTCCAGGGCCGTAGATTGGCATAGGCGCTCGGCGCATACCCCAATGCGGCCAGGCGATTGAACGCCGCATAAACCCAGCTGTCCAGGGGAACGGAGGGCGATCCGAGTTGGGCCGGAGTACGCGCGCGCGGCGCTTCTTTTTCCTCGGAAGCCTTCTCGAAGGCGTTCCCGCTCGCACCTGGCAAGTCCGGGTCGTGATGCGCCCGGTACGCATACCGTCCGATCAGATAGCCGAGGGCGCTCCCGACGGCCACGTCGGAAGGGAAGTGCTGCCGGGCCGCGATCCGCGAAAGAGTGATTCCCGAGGCGGCGCCGTAAGCCAGCAGTTTGGTTAACGGTCCGGGATACTCGTGGGCGATGACGCTCGCGATCGACCATGCGGCCAGGGCATGTTCCGAGGGAAACGAGGCGCCGCCGGCTCCGAAGCTGCCGGCGTTCGCCTCGTTCGGACGCGGTCTCTGGAAGGCCAGTTTCATGGTCTCGCCCACGATTACGCTGTCGACCGCCGCTTCACCCGCCAGAAAGCCGGTCTCGCGGCTGTGGTCGTCGTGGGTGGTTGCTCCGCGCAGGTACAAGCTGGCGGCGCCACCGACCATGGCCGCGAGTCCGTAGTTGCTAAGACTGTTGCTGTGCGCCACCGGGGTGCTTCCAAAATGCCGCATGATGTCTTGGTCAGCTGCCACCAGGCCGAGGGTGCCGATGCCCAAGGGCACGAGCCAGTTCTTATCTTGGGCATGCAGATGCAACGGACTGGTCCAGATCGTTTTCTGATCCGCTACCAGACTTCGCTCGAGGTGCGCCAGGCGGAAGCCGCCCGCCGCGCTTTTCTTTGCCGCTCGATCTCTTTCAGCGGGATCCGCTCCGGGCGGCTCCGCCGAATGACTGTCTTCTCTTTCTGGGCTGGTACGCTGGCTGGCACTTGGTCGGGTACAGGGTTTCGGAGTTTCGGGATCGGATGCCCAGCCAGAGCTTGCCGCCCCGGCGACGAGCAGAGCCACGGCCACAGGCTGGCAAAAATGCCCCCGGAATTTGTCGAGAAAACGCACGCTCTAGAGTGAACCGCACGCCCGGGTTTGCGGGCTGGGCTGACCGGCGCAGGCGGGCGGCAGGACTGCGCGCCCAGCGTACTTCGGCGCCGGTTCCAAATCGTCCGCATCGACCTCCACCGCCACGCTTTGCATAATCACATCGAGCGCGAGTACAACCCGGAAGTTGTTTTTCTTGCGGACCAGCACGCCTTCCAGCCCCGTCATCGGTCCGGCCTTGATGCGCACCCGCTTACCGACGACGAGGTAGGGGTGGGGCTCAATCTTCCGCTGTCCGACGCCGGCGCGGAGCGCCTCGATTTCAAAATCGGGGAGCGGCGCGAGGGTTCGTCCAAAACCAACCAGCGACACGACACCCGGCACTTCGAGCACGCGCACGCGCTCGCGTGGATCGATGTGCACAAACACGTAATTGGGAAAAAGCGGCAGATCGAGGTTCATCTCGCAACGGTTCTTCCACCGGTGGAGCGCTGCATACAGGGGCAAGAACGATTCGATCTGGCGCCCGGCAAAGTGCGACGCCACCCGTTTCTCGTGATGCGAATGGGTGTAGGCCGCAAACCAGTTCGCAGAAAAGTCCTGCGCCGCGCCCTGCCCACGCATCTTCTGTTCTCTGGTTTGTGGTCTGGCTTCGAAACCCGTCTGCATGATTTCCGTTTCCCTTCGAGCGAAGCTTCGCTAGCCCCGCTTAGCGAGGTTCCTTAGAACTCTCATATTTTGGGGTGACTGCCCACGTCCTCCATTGCAAGTACCCTGCCAACACTGCCGCGCTTCCTCGACGGGTGCTTGTCTTTCTGCTGGTTGAGGTTACGAGTTCGTTGGGCGCCATCTTTCCTGCAATTCCCGGTGCGGGAACCTGAATCGGGTTTTCCGTTCTAAATCAGCACCCGTCGCCTGGAGGTACAGCCTTTCGGGGCACACACGTTCACGGATTGACCTCGCAGCCGTTACGGGATCGGGCCGCGAGCCCGGCGGTTCCGTGTCCGGTGGTCGTGAAAGCACGTCGCTGTGAAAGAAACAGGACTGCGCCTTATCCGCCGGCAACAGCATGGGCAGCAACCATGAAATGGATGGTGCGGAAATTTCGATTCGTGGAATAGAAACTATTGATCCAAAACGGTGCCGAAGTTTGTTGACCGCAGGGGTCGTTCAACCTAGAATCCGATTCACCATGTTGAGCCAGAATCTCCAAGCCATGTGCATGTGCACCTGTTGTTGTTGTGCATCTGTGTGCTCTGGCGCGGGGAGGCTGCCGACCTAAAGGATTTGTTCTAATACCGGCACTTATAACCCACCGCCAGATGAACCTGGCGGTGGGTTTTTGTTTTCTGGGACAAACAGTCTGGGACAAACAGTCTGGGACAAACAATCTATGACAAATACAGCGAAGGAAACCAAAACACAGAGAGTCGAGCGCCTCAAACGCTCCAAGAATCCATGGGAAGGTCTGGATGAAATCCGACGCTTCGCGCGGGAGGGATTCGAGTCCATTCCACCGGAGTGGCTTGGAACCTACTTTCGCTGGTGGGGCGTGTACACGCAGGGGGATGGGGCGGGCGTAACCGGCGGTCAGGGCGGGGAAGGCAGGGCACTGCAATGCTTCATGATCAGAATCCGGATCCCCAACGGTCTGCTCGGTTCCGAACAACTGCGAACCATTGCCGAACTCACCCGCCGCTACGCGCACGGAATTGCCGACATCACCGTGCGCCAGAACATTCAGTTGCACTGGGTCACGATCGAGGCGCTTCCGGAACTGCTCGAAGCGCTCGGGCGAGTGGGACTGAACACGACCAGCGCCTGCGGCGATGTCACGCGAAATGTCACCGGCTGCCCGGTTGCGGGAGTGGACGCGGACGAGATTTGCGATGCTTCTCCCTTAGCGCTCGAAGCGTCGCGAATGCTGGCGGGGAACGCGGACTTCTACAACCTGCCACGCAAATTCAAGATCTCGATCACGGGATGCCGCGTCTGGTGCCCGTATCCGGAGATCAACGATGTGGGGTTGACCGCGACGACGCGCGTGCTGCGCGGGGCGCCCGAGGTCGGTTTCTCCCTGCGCGTTGCGGGAGGGCTCTCAGCCGAACCCTACCTGGGGGCGCGACTGAACGCGTTTGTCCGTTGGCACCAGGTGCTGCCTGCCATTAAGGGGATTGCCGAACTGTTCCGCGACTCGGATGTGTTGCGGGAACATCGTGAGCGGGCGCGGCTGAAATTTCTTTTCCTGCGGCATGGATGGACGGCGGATAGTTTTCTGGACGAACTGCAGCGGCGGATTGGATTTCAATTCGATGCCGCTGTCGAGGAATCGCCGCCCGCCGACGTTTATCGCGACCACGTGGGTATTCATCCGCAAAAGCAACCGGGCTACTGCTACGTGGGAGCCGCGGTGCTCCGCGGGCGAATTACCGCCGAGCAAATGCACACTGCCGCCGATCTTGCCGATCGCTTCGCGGCCGGGGAACTGCGCGCGACCAACATGCAGAACCTGCTCATCGTGAACGTTCCCCGGGTTAATGTGAATGGCTTGGCCAAGGAATTGGATGGCATTGGATTGCGGGTGGGCGGCTCGCCGTTCTGGCGCGGCACCGTCGCCTGCAGCGGCACGGAATTCTGCAAGCTGGCTATCACGGAGACGAAGAGCTTTTCCCGCTGGCTGGTGGAAGAACTGGAAGAGCGTCTGCCTGGTTTTGATCAGCACCTGAAACTGCACGTTACGGGGTGCCCGAACAGTTGCGGACAGCACTGGATTGCCGACATTGGCATTGATGGCAAAAAGATGAAAGTCGAGGGACGTCTCGTCGATGCCTATTACTTCTGCCTAGGCGGAGCACTCGGTCTGCATCAGGCGACCGCGCGGCCCGTCGGATATCGCTGCCCTGCGACTGAGGTTCCGGATGCGATTGAGAGATTGCTCCGGCAATATCTCAGCGCGCGCGAGGCAGGCGAGAACCTGCGTCAGTTCTTTGCCCGGCACACGGACACGGAGTTGCGAGAATTTCTGGCTGGCGAACCGGTGGACGCGGTCGACCGCGATGTGCCGGCGGTGAGTGCCAGAGGAGCTGTAGCGCAGGCAGCCGGAGGAGATGGTGACTAGTCTCTTCCCAATGTTTATGAAGCTGGCAGGGAAGCAGTGCCTGGTCGTGGGCGCGGGGAAAGTCGGCGAGCCCAAGATCGGCGGGCTCATCGACACGGGCGCGCGCATCGACGTGGTTGCGATCGCGGCCAGCGGCCAAGTCCGCGAATGGGCGGACGCAGGGAAGATCGAGCTGGAACTACGTGCTTTCTCGGCGAGCGATCTCGACCGCAAGTTCCTTGCGGTGGTAGCAACGGCTTCAAACACCCTGAACCTACTCATCTATCGCGAGGCGCAGCGGCGCGGAGTGCTGTGCAACGTGGTGGATGTTCCGGAATATTGCGATTTCTTTTACCCGGCGGTGGTGCGGCGCGGCGACCTGCAGATCGCGATTTCAACCGCTGGGCGGAGTCCGTCGCTGGCGCAGAAACTTCGGCAGCAACTGGAACGGCAGTTCGGCGAGGGATACGCGGCGTGGGTTACGCAGCTCGGCGAGACGAGACGGCTCATTCTGGCGAGCGATCTCGATAAAGAGCGCAAGTCGGAGTTGCTGCACTCGCTGGCGAGCAGGGAAGCGTTCGAAGCGGCGCTGGCGGAAATTCCGGAGTTGAGCGCGAAAAATTGAGCGCGAAAAGTGAGGGAGCATGAAGGGAAAGGTTTATCTGGTGGGCGCAGGGCCGGGTGACCCGGAGTTGCTGACAGTGAAGGCGCTTCGCCTGCTGCGAAGCGCCGAAGCCGTTTTGCACGACGACCTGGTCGCGCCCGAGATACTGAAGTTGATTCCGTCAACCGCCCAGATCCACAACGTTGGCAAACGCTGCGGGAGAAAGAAAATCCTGCAAGGGGAAATCAATTGTCTGATGGTCGCGTTGGCGGCTTCGGGGCTGCGCGTTGTCCGCCTAAAGGGTGGCGACCCGCTGATCTTCGGACGCGCCGGGGAAGAGATCGAAGCGCTGCGCGGAAACAATATTCCTTTCGAGATCGTTCCTGGCGTGACCTCCGCCATGGGCGCGGCCGCAGCGGCCCAGATTCCGCTGACGCATCGACGAGCGTCGGGGGCGCTGGTGCTCCTTACCGCCCACCGAGCTTCTGAACGAGCCTCCGAAAAAGATGCGACGGATTGGAGCAAGTTTGTCGCGAGTGGAGCGACGCTTGTGATTTATATGCCGGGACAAAACTACTCGGATATCGCAAGGAGGCTGACGGTGGCCGGGCTTGCCGGTGAGACACCTTGCGCCGTCATCTCGCGCGCCACGACCAAACATCAGCGAACGCATCGCACAACTGTGCTCGATCTGCATCGCGCGCCGCAACTCGCCGCGCCAACGCTGCTGGTCGTTGGTGAGGTCGTGCGCGTGGCCGATCCCGCCGCAATGGTGGATGAATTTGTGGTGCCAGACCTGTCGCCGGGGAAGGACAGTGTGCTTTCGGCGGCGCTTTTCAAAACATTCCTCTCGCAGGCGCCGCGCCTGGGAGCAGACGAGGAGCCGATGGCTTGAAAGACAAAATCGCAGACGTGCAGTTGAACGCAGAGAGTTGGAGTCCGCAGCAGGTGCTGACCTGGGCGTTTGAAACCTTCGGGAATGCGGTGGCCATCTCGTCGGCGTTTGGGGCCGAGGGCATGGTGCTGATTGATATGGCCTCGCGTGTGCGCAAGGATTTTCGCGTCTTCACGGTTGATACCGAATTCCTGTTTCCCGAGACGTACAGCTTGATGGACAGAATCGAACAAAAGTATGAAATCAAAGTTGAGAGAGTTGTTTCGCTGCTTTCGCCCGAGGAGCAGGAGCGGGTTCACGGTGCGGCGCTTTGGGCTCGCGATCCCGACCAGTGCTGCAACTTGCGGAAGGTTGAGCCGCTCCGCCGCAAGTTGAGGGAACTGAGAGCATGGATCACGAGCATTCGCCGCGACCAGACCTCGTCCCGTGAGGGCGCCCGCAAAGTCGAGTGGGACGTGAAATTCGGGTTAGTGAAGGTGAATCCGATCGCCGACTGGACTTCAAAACAAGTTTGGCGCTATCTCCACGGACACGGCGTGCCTTACAACTCACTCCATGATCAGAACTATCCGAGCATCGGTTGCACGCATTGCACGCGGGCCGTACGGCCGGGGGAAGATGCCAGAGCGGGACGCTGGCCGGGCACTGCCAAAACTGAGTGCGGTCTGCACGTCATCGAGCCGCTGACGCCATTGCCGGAAGCGGACGCGTAGGGGCCAGCCTCCGGCAGATCGATCCCTTGATCTTTTATCCTTCCGATGATTCGCCTTCATCCCTGATAAGATTCTCCCCCTGTGGTAAGCAACGAAAAAGCTGGCTACAACCGCTTCCTGCTGCTGGTCGCGGGACTTGGCGGATTGCTCTACGGCGTGGATGTCGGCATCATTGCGGGGGCTTTGCCTTATCTGGAGGCCACCTCCGGGTTGAATGCGGGCCAGCTTTCCATCGTCGTCGCTGCCGTGCTCCTCGGCAGCGTGATCTCAACCCTGTTTGCGGGCGCGCTGGCAGACTGGATCGGGCGCAAACCTCTGATGATGCTCAGCGGATTGCTGTTTGTCTGCAGCATTCCCATCATTGCGCTCTCGCATGGTTATGAGTCGTTGGTTCTTGGCCGCCTGCTGCAGGGCATCAGCGCCGGCCTGATTGGTGTCGTTGTCCCGCTGTATCTGGCGGAGTGCCTGGCGGCGTCGAACCGCGGCAAGGGGACAGGCATCTTCCAATGGCTGCTGACACTCGGCATCGTGACCGCGGCCATCGTTGGCATGTTCTTCAGTATTCGCGTCGAAGAAGTGGCCAGGCTGGGCGATCCCGCAAGGCTCTTCGCCTTCAAAGACACGGCCTGGCGCAGCATTTTCTGGGTTTCGCTGCCACCCGGCATCTTGTTCGTGATCGGCAGCCTCCTGGTGTCGGAATCCCCGCGCTGGCTGTTTCGCCGTGGGAAACGGGATGCCGCCTACGCCGCGCTTCTCCGCTCGCGCACTCGCGAGCAAGCGGACCTCGAGCTGGCGGAAATGGAACAAACTGCCGCCGCTGAAAAAGCCAAGACCGCAACTGGGGCGAATGTTCAGGAATCGCTTTTGCGCCGCAAGTACGTAATTCCGTTTGTCCTGGCCTGCGTCATTCTCGCCTGCAACCAGGCTACTGGCGTTAACTCCATCATCGGCTACAACACCAACATTCTTTTGCAGAGTGGTCTATCCGATGTCCAGGCTCACTGGGGCTACGTTCTTTTCACGATCGTGAATTTCCTGATGACCATTGGCGGCGTCCTGCTGGTGGACCGCAAGGGACGCAAGTTCCTGCTGTCGGTTGGCAGCGCCGGCATCATTGTGTCGCTCCTCTGCACCGGCGTGCTATTTCGCCGGACGGAGAGCCTGCGCGTGGATTCTCGGGACGCGGTTCAGTCCTTGGTTGACGCCGACCAGAAGGTTACGTTGCTTTACGACGAGAAGGCTGCGGATGCGCTCCTGGCTGCGAATGGAGACGCGGGCAAGTCGCTCAGTCACCGACCCACATCTCTAGTCGTCATTTATTCATATGGAGGTTTTCGCGCCGCGACCAAGGTTGCGCGTTCCGACGACAAGTCCGCCAAGCCCATTGCGATCACGCGCGAAAGCTGCGTGCCTGCCAATAAAGTAGTAGCGTTTTTCTCGAATCCGTTCAGCGATCTCGATGCGTCGCGCAAGGCTTCGCTAAGAATTGACAACGCGCTGATTACTCCTGTGGCGACCACTCACAATGGCTGGCTGGTGGCGATCAGCCTCTTCGTCTTCATGGCGTTTTTCGCGATCGGTCCCGGAGTGTGCGTATGGCTGGCACTTTCGGAGTTGATGCCGACCCGCATTCGCTCCAACGGCATGAGCATTGCCCTGCTGATCAACCAGGCCGTTTCGACGACCATTGCCGCGATGTTCCTGCCGACCGTCGGCAAGCATGGTTACTCAACCATGTTCTTTGGCTTTGCCGGCTGTACCGTAATCTACTTCATCACTGCCGCGGTGTTTCTGCCGGAAACGAAAGGGAAGACGCTGGAAGAAATCGAGGCGCATTTTGAGGGAGCTGGGGGAAAGGCTGGTCTCTCAAGTGCGTGAATCGTGCCATCTACCGATGAACGGTGATGGAAGTTGTGCTCTCGCAGCGGGGTTTTCAATCTGTTCGCCGCTCAAGACATTTCATGCCTCTCGACTGCTTACCAGCACGTGCTCCAGTCCCTTGACGGCTCTCATGTACTGAGCGCGCTCGAAGGCTGCGGGATCGGGGCAGCGGAGCTGGCTCATGCTGCCTTGCATCTGTTGCACCGACTCATATTCGTGATCTGCCATCCACTTTCGAACGCCTTGCTCTATATGGCGAAGATGCCCGATTCCATTGCGCAATAGAGCCGAGCACAGCATCGTCACATCAGCCCCGACCATGAGCAGCTTGATTACGTCTTCGGGGCCGTGCACCCCACTGGTCGCGGCCAGGCTGGCCCGGATGCGGCCATAAAGAATGCCGATCCAAGTCAGGGGCAACCGTAACGCCTGCGGGCCGCTGAGAAGCACGTTGGGCTTAATTTCCAATTCTTCCAGGTCGATATCGGGCTGGTAGAAGCGGTTGAACAGCACCAGGCCGTCTGTGCCCATCTGATCCAGCCGCTTTGCCATATTGGCCAAATTGCTGAAAAAGGGACTGAGTTTGGCGGCTACCGGAATGTTAACCGAAGTCTTTACTTCTCGGAGAATGTCAAGGTAGGCCTCCTCGACGTCGGAACCTAGGATTTCCATGTTCGTCGGAACGAAGTAGAGATTGCACTCGATGGCGTCGGCTCCGGCTTGCTCGATCTGCTTGGCATACTTGGCCCAACCGCCCAGGGTCGAGCCGTTGAGGCTGGCGATAATCGGAATGTCCACCGCTTCCTTGGCCTTGCGAATGTGATTCAGATAGCCTTCGGGTCCGGCGTGGAATTCGCTGGACTTAGGAAAGTAAGTAAGCGACTCGGCAAAGCTCTCGGTGCCGGCGTTGAGATCGCGTTCCAGTTCCAGGTTCTCCTGACGCAGTTGCTCTTCGAACAGAGAATAGAGCACGACGGCCGAGACGCCGGCATCTTCGAGGCTGCGGATGCCGCCGATTTCATGGGAGAGCGGAGATGCGGAGGCGACCAGCGGCGTGCGCAACTGCATGCCAAGATATTTGGTGCTTAGTTCCATGATGTTCCCTCTTCGTAGTGTGACCCGTTATTTGTTTCCGGCTTCTACTGGCACGGGCGGATCGTGAGGCTTCTCCGCCGAAGCCGCAGCCTGCTCTGGTTTGCGCTGCGCCAGATACTCGTACAGGCGATAGCGAGTCTCAGCATCCTGCTGCGCCTCCTGCCACAGCCGCTTGGCGTCTTCCGGTTTACTCTTGAGCAGCATTTTGAAGCGCGTCTGCTGCTGCAGGAAGTCCCGGACCTTGCGCGTGGGGGTGCGGGAATCGAGTATTAACGGATTCTCGCCGGCGAGGGTACGCTCCGGGTTATACCGATAGAGCAGCCACTGACCCGAGTCCACCGCGACTTTCTGGTCCGACATTGCCGTCGTCATGTCGATGCCGTGCGCGATGCAGTGCGAGTAAGCAATGATGAGGCTGGGGCCGTCGTAGGTTTCCGCTTCCAGGAACGCCTTGAGCGTGTGTTCGTCCTTCGCGCCCATGGCAACGCTGGCCACATAGACATTGCCGTAACTCATGGCCATTAGTCCCAGGTCCTTCTTGGGCCCCGGTTTGCCTCCCGCCGCAAACTTGGCCACTGCTCCCCGCGGCGTAGCTTTCGAGGCTTGGCCGCCGGTGTTGGAATAAACCTCGGTGTCGAGCACCAACAGGTTTACGTTGCGGCCGCTGGCCAGCACGTGGTCCAAACCTCCGTAACCGATGTCGTAAGCCCAGCCGTCGCCGCCGACGATCCAAACGCTCTTCTTCACCAGCATGTCGGCGACGGCCAACAGTTGCTTTGCTTCCGGCGAGTTCAGACTCTTTAGCTTTTCCTTCAGCAACTCGACGCGCTGCCGCTGCTCGAAAATGTCTGCCTCGTCTTTCTGCGGCGCCGTGAGCAGAGCGGCGGCAAGGTCTTCACCTATGGTTGCCGCGAGCCGCTGCGCCAGTTCACGCGCGAATTCGGCCTGCTTGTCAATGGAGAGCCTGAATCCCAGGCCGAACTCAGCATTGTCCTCAAACAGAGAATTCGACCAAGCCGGCCCGCGGCCGTCGGCATTCTTAGCCCAAGGCGTGGTCGGCAGGTTCCCGCCGTAGATCGAAGAGCAACCAGTCGCATTGGCGATCACCGAACGATCCCCAAAGAGCTGGGAAACCAGCTTCAGATATGGCGTCTCGCCGCATCCGGTACAAGCTCCCGAAAATTCAAACAAAGGCTCCTGCACCTGTTGCTGGCGGATATTCGTGACTTTGATTTTTCGGCGATCCAGCTCTGGAATCTTGAGGAAGAATTCCCAGTTCTCCCGCTCCGGCGCGCGCAGCGGCGGCTGCGCCACCATGTTGATCGCTTTCAGGCGAGTCTCGCTCTTGTTCTTTACGGGACAGATATCGACACAGATGGCGCAGCCGGTGCAGTCTTCGGGCGCAACCTGGATGGTGTACTGCAGACCTTTCCATTCCTTGTCGCGCACCTCGGTGGACTTGAAAGTCGTGGGCGCGCCCGCTAGCTGCGCTGAGTCGTAAACCTTGATGCGGAGCACGGCGTGTGGGCAGACCATAGCGCACTTGCCGCACTGAATGCAGATCTTCGTATCCCACACAGGAATCTCGAGCGCGATGTTGCGCTTTTCCCACTTGGCGGTGCCGGTAGGAAAGGTTCCATCGGGCGCGAAAGCGCTCACGGGGATGTCATCGCCGTGGCCGGCGTAAATTACGCTGAGCACATCGCGCTCAAACTGGGGCGCCTGCGGAGAGAACGCGGGTGGCATTTCGGTCTGGCTCGTGACTTTCTCCGGCACGCTGACTTCGAAAAGATGGGCCAGTGTTTCATCTACGGCGCGCAGGTTTTGCTGTACGACCTCCTCCCCTTTCTTGCCGTAGGTGTCGCGGATGGACTGGCGAATGGCCTCAATGGCTTGTTCGCGAGGCAGAACCTTGGAGATGGCGAAGAAGCACGTCTGGAGAATGGTGTTCATGCGCGAACCCATGCCGGTCTCGCGAGCCACCTGATAGGCGTCAATTACGAAAAACCTCGCCTTCTTGGCGATCAATTGCGTCTGAACTTCGCGCGGCAGATGGTCCCAGACTTCGTCCTTGTTAAAAGGACTATTGAGCAGGAAAACCCCGCCCGGAACCAGGGCGCTGAGCATGTCGTAGCGCTCGAGGAAAATCCACTGATGGCAGGCCACGAAGTTGGCCTTGGAAATCAGGTAGCTGGAGCGAATCGGCTGGGGCCCGAAGCGCAGGTGCGAAACGGTCATGGCGCCCGATTTCTTCGAGTCGTAAACGAAGTAGCCCTGTCCGTAGTTGTCGGTGTTTTCGCCGATAATTTTGATCGAGTTCTTGTTCGCGCCCACCGTGCCATCCGCGCCCAGGCCGTAGAACATGGCTCGCACCACGCTGTCGGGCTCGACGGAAAAATCGGCATCGTAATCGAGGCTGGTATGGCCTACGTCGTCATGAATGCCGACGGTGAAATGGTCTTTTGGCTTCGGAGCCGCCAGGTTGTCGTAGACGGCCTTGACCATCGCGGGCGTGAATTCTTTGGAGGAGAGGCCGTAGCGTCCGCCGATGGTTTCCGGCGCGGTCTTCAGCGTTCCGTAGCCCAGCTTGATTCCTTCTTGAAGCGCGCTGACCACGTCAAGATAGAGGGGTTCTCGGCCGGCTCCGGCTTCCTTGGTACGATCTAGGACGGCAATCTTGCGCACGGTTGCGGGAAGGGCTTCGAGGAAGCGCTTGACGGAGAACGGGCGGTAGAGGCGGACTTTGAGCAGGCCAACTTTTTCTCCGTTGCGGTTCAGATAGTCCACTGTCTCGTGGGCGGCGTCGGCGCCCGAACCCATCATGACGATGACGCGGTCGGCATCGGGTGCGCCTGCGTAGTCGAACAGGTGATAGGAACGGCCCACGACCTGGGAAAACTTGTCCATGACCGCCTGGACCTTATCCGGGCAGGCGTCGTAGTAAGGATTGCCGGCTTCACGCGCCTGAAAGAAGACGTCGGGATTTTGTGCGCTGCCGCGCAACACGGGATGGTCCGGAGAAAGCGCTCGCTGCCGATGCTCGAAGACGCGATCCATGTTGATGAGGGCGCGCATGTCGTCTTCGGTGAGCATCTCGATCTTGTTGACTTCATGCGATGTGCGGAAGCCGTCAAAGAAATGCAGGAAAGGGATGCGGGTTTCGAGAGTGGCCGCATGCGCGATGAGCGCTAAGTCCATTGCCTCCTGGACCGAGTTCGAGCAGAGCATGGCGAATCCCGTGGTTCTACAGAACATCACATCCGAGTGGTCGCCGAAAATCGAGAGCGCGTGGGTTGCAACCGTGCGCGCGCTGACGTGAAATGCCGTAGGCGTAAGTTCGCCTGCGATCTTGTTCATGTTCGGGATCATCAACAGCAGGCCCTGCGACGCCGTGAAGGTCGTGGCCAGGGCTCCGGTCTGCAGCGCGCCATGAACCGCTCCGGCGGCGCCACCTTCGCTTTGCATTTCGATCACGTGGGGCACGGTGCCCCAGATGTTGGGTACAGCTTCCGACGCCCATTCGTCCGCCCATTCGCCCATGTTCGACGATGGCGTGATGGGGTAAATGGCGATGACCTCATTGAGGCGGTATGCGACATGTGCGACTGCTTCGTTGCCGTCCATGGTCTTGAACTTACGCTTCATGACATCCCCTTCTGGACTTCTCCGTAACCTCGACGGACCGCTCTGACGGAACGGTTATATAAAGCATGACGGAACTAGGTGGTATTGTCGTGAACCCGGCTCACAGGGACGTGTGATTCTCGTCACAAACGAAAAGAGTGAGAAACGGGAACGATTGAAACTTAGAATGATGCCGATTTCGGTTTCTTTGACTCTGGTCACAATCGCCTAAATTACTCACAGGTCCAAAAACGCTCGGAGCGAAGTTAGATCTTCACCCGCGCGAAGACGAAAGCCAAGGCGCCTCATGATGATCTGCATCGCCAGGTTGTCAGACAAGATTTCTCCGGACACGTTGCTTAGCTTTTCATCCCGGGTAATCTGGACGACACGACGGAGTAATTCTTCTCCCAAACCCAGATTTTGATACTGATCTGAAACCAGCACAGCGACTTCCGCTTCATTCCTCGCGTGAAGTTTGTTCATACGCCCAACGGCGATGATCCGGCGCTCTCCCGTGCCGGGATCGGTGCGCTCGGCGACCAGCGCCATTTCGCGGTCGTAATCGCCGAAACAGATGCGCAACAGTCGTTCATGCGCCACACGCCTGCTCAGGCTGAGGGAGCAGAAGTAGCGCAAATAGACGCTGCGATCGGAAAGCGTTTCGTGAAACTTAACCATCAGCGGTTCGTCTTCGGGGCGGATCGGGCGGATGGTGACCTGATTTCCATCCTTCAGTGTCCAGGACGAGACATACTGTAAGGGATAGGGACGGATCGCGGGCTTGGGCAACTGGTCGAGGGTTACGGCGGGCCCGTGCAAAACGATTCTGGCATCGAGGGCCAGCAGGCGCTCCGGTGAAGCCAGCAGAGGATTGATGTCAATTTCCGCAATCCACCGCTGTTCGAGCACGAGCTGACTGAAGCGGACTAACACATTCTCCAGGGCCGCCATGTTGACCGGCTTGCGTCCGCGGACTCCCTGGAGCGCGGTGAAGATTCGTGTTTGCTCCATCATTCTTTGCGCCAGCGTCGTGTTCAGCGGTGGAAGCGCCAGGGCGCGGTCGCGATACACTTCCACCAACTGGCCCCCGGAACCGAACAGGATGACTGGCCCAAACTGCGGGTCCACGCTGCTGCCGAGGATTAATTCGTAGCCATCGAGCTTCACCATCGGCTGCACCGTGACGCCGGAGAATTGGTCAGGGCCAACTTTCTCCGCCACGGAAGACTGGATGGCGCGATAGGCAGAGCGGACCGCCGCTTCATCTTGCAGGTTCAGTTTGACTCCGCCAACATCCGTCTTGTGCGCGATGGTTTCGGAAAAAACTTTCAGCACGGCCGGAAAGCCAAGTTCCGAAGCAATCGTGGCTGCCTCGTCCGCGCTGGCCGCAGTGCGCGTTTCCACCGTGGGAATGCCGTAAAGCGACAACAAGCGCTTCGATTCCAACTCGGTGAGCAGAACGCGGCCCTGCTTTCGCGCATGGTGAATAATTTGCTCGACCTGAGTGCGCGATGCGCCCTCCGGCTCAGATTGGTCAGTCAGTATGGGAGTCTCGTATAACCCGCGCAGGTTGTACGTGTACCGCCACATATACGTGAAAGCCCGCGCGGCTGCGTCGGGATAACGAAACGTTGGAATGCCCGCCGAATTCAGGGCGGCTTCGCCGGCGGTAACGCTGTTCCCTCCCATCCAACTGGCGAGCACGGGCTTGCCATATTGTTTGGCGTAAGGCTTCAAACGTTCTGCAATCTGCGAAGGGTCGGTTATTCCTTGCGGGGCACAGATGACCAGGAGCCCATCGCTGTTCGGGTCCTTCGAGGCAATTTCGAGGGCGCGAGCATAGCGCTCAGAATCGGCATCGCCGAGAATGTCAATGGGATTGTTATGACTCCAGTGGGCAGGGAGGAATTCATCCAGGCGCCGCAGGCTTTCTGGGGAAAGCTCAGCCAGTTCTCCACCATTGGCCACCAGCGCGTCCGTGGCCAGGACCGCAGGTCCGCCCGCATTGCTCAGGATGGTAAGCCGCGGACCCTTGGGGCGGGGTTGCCTGCCGAGCGCTTCCGCCATATAGAAAAGGTCCGCGATATTGTGCACCCGCAAGACTCCCGAGCGGCGGAAGGCTGCGTCCAGCACTTCGTCGCTGCCGGTGAGCGCTCCCGTGTGCGAGGCTGCGGCGCGCGAAGCCTCTTGCGATCGGCCGGCCTTGATCGCGATAATCGGTTTGGTGAGTGCGACTTCACGGGCGGCGGACAAGAACGACCGCGCGTCCCCCACCGATTCCATGTAGATGAGGATGCTCTTGGTGTGGGGATCGTCGCCAAAGTAGTAGATCAAATCGCCCCAACCAACATCCAGCATCGAACCGGTCGAAACAATGGCGCTGAATCCTACTTCTTCGCGGTGGCTCCAGTCCAGGATCGCGCTCAACAGTGCTCCACTTTGACTCAGGAACGCGACGTTGCCCGCCTGGGCCGCCTCTTTGGCGAAGGTGGCATTCAACCCGATCGCCGGGTTCATAATGCCCAGGCAGTTTGGGCCAATCAAGCGTATGGAACTGCGCCGCAACTGCTCTTGAATCTGCTGTTCGAGGGCAGCGCCTTCCGCGCCATATTCCCTGAATCCAGCAGAAATCACAACCGCGCACTTGGCGCCCGCATCCACGCACTCTCCAATGAGCTGCGGGACCGTCGCTGCCGGAGTGGCAACTACAGCCAGGTCCACCGGGCGGGGGATGTCGCGAATGCTCCCGTAGGCTTTGAGCCCCAGCACTTCTGGATGCTTCGCGTTGACGGCATACACTTTCCCTTGAAAACCGCCGTGCAGCAGGTTCTCCAGAACGGTTCGGCCTACGGTGCCTTCACGACTGGTCGCACCGATGACGGCCACCGAGCTTGGAGCGAACATTGCCTCCAGGCCGTATCTCTCCGGCGCTGTCGGTTTCTCTTCATGCGGCGGTCGTCCTACGAGACCAGCCTCGGTCGAACCCATAAAAGCTCCTCGCCCCTCAATCTTGCCGCGGCGAAACCGCCATCTCAAGGATAGATTATCGGCGAATGTTTAGAATTCTTTTCAAGCCCACAGCGCTTCAGGCGCCGGGACACCGCTCAACCGCCAGCCGTAAGCATGTAGCATGTGCCCCAATGTGCTGGGCCGTGGTGTGAGCTGGTGGGGTCGGCCGCAGACCACCGTGCGCAGCATCATCCCTACCGCTCCCTTCCAAGGAGCGACGTAGTGCTGGCTTACTTGGTCTATCCGCCACGCACGGTAAGTACCGGGCACGCAGCCTGAGTCAATAGCTGGGCCGTGGTGCTAGCCAGGTGTGTGCCAAGCCCCAGCTTGCCATGCACGGGGCGCGCACCGAGAACAATCAAATCTGCTGCCTGATCTCCCGCGACTTCCAGAATTCGCTCCGCCGGCGGGGCGAACGGCCGGCCGAACTCAAGCAAGCATCCCGCATGACACCACAGCTCGGCTTCAGGTGGCACCAGTTCTTTGAGGCGGCGCATTAGGGACGCCTTGACTTCCTCCAGGTCCGCAATGCCTGCGGCGGGTTGCTCGACCACGTGGAGCAGTGCTAGTTGTGCCTGATCTTCCTCGGCTAGGGAGACGGCATAGGGTAACGCGGCCAAGGAGTCTTCACTAAAATCGGTTGCGAACACAATATGCTGAAATTGAATCTCACCGTCCGGTTTGCAGGGCACATGAGGTCCCACGCTCAAAACCGGACAAGTAGCGCGCCGGAAAATTTCCTCGGCGACTGATCCCAGGAATAGTTTGCGAACGCCTGAGCGGCCGTGGGTGCCGAGCACGAGCAAATTAATCTCACGCTCTTCGATGATCTGGGCAAGCACATCCGCGACCTGGCCTCTCGACGTAAGTACATCGTGGGGGAGTCCTTGGAACTGTTTCTCAAGCTGGTCGATATATCCTTGTATCCTCTTGTCTTCTTCCTCGAGCACCGCCGGCCAGCTTTCCGGTGACATGAATAACAGATCGGCCTCGTCGGGCATGACATGGGCCGCATGTACCGTTGCCCCATACCGGCGCGCGACCGACAAGGCATAGGGTAGCGCTGCATTCGAGCATGGTGAAAAGTCAGTGGCAAACAAGATGTTATTGAGGGCAATCCGCTTACCCGCTTCCACGGTATGCATAAGACACCTCCAGAGAAACGTTTCTGCGGGAGAAGGCGGCCGCATCCCTGGGGGCTGTCACCTTCTCGGTGATGGCCAAGCCGTCGCAGCTCTGACCAGCACGACAACCATTGCGCTTACGTGTTTCATCTATAACCGTTCCCTTTGTCGGAAACTGACAAAGGTTGGCTAACGTCCACTCGTGCTTCACCCACCTGCACGCGTGGTTCAAAACGCTGCTCGACCGAGAGAGCGCGAGACACCAGGCATAGCCCCTTGGCCTTATGTAAGAGCTTGAGGGCCCGTGCCCGCTCCTCTTCTTGCGGAATCGTCAGATTCGCGCGAATGAGCACTTCGCCGAAGTTGTAGCCGGTGTCAGCCTTGCTGATCGCGCCTTCCACTTCCACCTGCAGGTCGGTGTACTCAAGCTTCGAGTATTCTGCGAGCGTCCGAAAGGTAGTCGTATAACAACTGGCGATGGCGCAGAGCAGTAAGTCTTCTGGTGTCCACCTGCCTTCCAAGCCGCCAAAAGCAGGCGGCGAAGTGAAATGGATCGCATTGGGCGCGGAACTGGATTTTGCTATGCCAGTCCGGCCAGAGGCCCACCACCCAACTACTCGAAACTGATGTACTTCTTCCATGGTGTTATCACCCTCCTTGTTCCCGCACTTCAAAGTCACAGCAGCATCAGGACCTCAGTGGGAAAGTTCGAAATTCACCGTGATCTGGTTTCCACTTCCACCGGTTCACCATTCAGCAGGAATGAACGGTAGCCCCACTTCTTGACGGCTTCTATCGCAGCCGGCACTAGCAGGGGATCCCACACCTCGACTGGCTTCTTGACCTCCGGCTCTCTGACTTCGGTTGCGGTGCCCATGGAGACCTCCATCTGCACAGCTTCCATAACCCCGGGTGCATCTAGATTGTTGCTCGCAGAGAGCTTTGTGGGCCATGTTTGAAGTCACGGCCTCTCGTGATCCTGATCACGGCGCGATCGGTGATACAATTTTTGCGGAAGACGATTCCGAATGCGCGCTCCCTACGGGCTGAATATCCTCGACAACTGTCTCACCTGCCCGATGCGGGAGGAACACCTATTTTGCAATCTGCCGGTGGCCGCGGTGCAGAGGTTGAATGAGATCAAATCCACCGCGGTCTACCCAAAATCCGCGATGCTGTTTATCGAGGGACAGCAGCCACGTGGGGTATTTGTGCTCTGCACGGGGAAAGTGAAGCTTTCGACGTCATCGGCGGAGGGCAAAACCGTCATCACCAAAATCTCGGAAGCGGGAGATGTTCTTGGGCTCAGCGCCACGATTTCCAATCGGCCTTACGAAGTGACCGCCGAGATGATCGAGCCTGGCCAGGCAAATTTCATTACCCGGGATGCCTTGCTGCACTTCATGCGTGAATATGGAGAAGTGGCGCTGCGAGTGGCGGAGCAGCTCAGCCGCAATTACTACGCGGCGTATGAAGGGATCCGCACCCTCGGACTCACCAACTCCCCTTCCGCGAGATTCGCAAAATTACTGCTGGGATGGTCCAATACACCGGGCAATGGCGATCCTCTGCAGCTGAAGCTGACGCTGACGCATGAGGAAATCGCCGAAATGATCGGCACGACGCGTGAAACCGTCAGCCGCTTGTTCTCGCAGTTCAAGAAGAAACAACTCGTGCAGCTAAAAGGCGCAACCCTGATCATCCGCAACAAAGGCGCGCTGGAAAAAATGGTCAACTCCTGACCACGGGGACTTCCTGTCCTCTACTTGCGTTAGTGTCCAAGAGTTCTTGTAGCACACATCCCACGAGCTGCTGCATCGCGGATTCGATCGCCGGAGAAAGATTGTTTCCTGCCTCGAAGTTGTGCGCTTCGACTCCGTAAACGATCAATTGCCGGGGCAACTGTTGTAAAGCGCGGCTCAGTTCGATTGCCTCTGGGAGACTGAAGGCGTGGGTTGCACCTCGAAACACGGATGCGGGCAGCGGATGCAGGGCAGCATCGAATCGGCGCACTGTTCCCGGCGCAGCGCCGGAACGCACGGCATCAATCACAACGACGCGGTCGGCGTTCTTCCACAATTCCATCAGCGATGTGCCTTCCCCCGCGTTTTCCATGACCGAGCAGTGCTCGGAAACTCGCTCTTTGATGCGCCGGGCCGCAATCAGCCCGGCCGCATCGTCGCTGCGATAGGCATTGCCAATTCCGATCACCAGAGCCCCCGGTTGCCGAGGATGTTCATTGGCCATGATTGCACTCGCAGAATCCGAATCGACGAAAGCTGAAATCTATACCCGGTCGATCTCCAGCCGCAGAAAATGGGTAGCGCACGAGATGCACGGATCGTAGTTTCGTACCGCCTGCTCGCACTGCCAACGGAGTTCTTCTTCCGGAAGGCTCAGGAACTTGGGGACAAACTGCCCCAGATCTTGCTCGATCGTTTTCTGGTTTTGTGAGGTCGGAGGAACGATCTTTGCCTCGAGGATGGTGCCCTCTTCGTCAACGCGGTAGCGATGATACAGAATGCCTCGGGGTGCCTCGGTACAGCCATAACCGGTGGCGGCGCGCGGATGAATGTTGATGGCTGGTTTCTCCGGCCGCTCGTACTGCTCGATAATCCGCAGAGCTTCATCGCAGGCATAGACGATTTCCACGCTGCGGACAATGATGCTCTGGAATGGGTTCCGGCACACAGGCGCCAGCCCGGCTTCCCGCGCTGCTTCCTGTGCCAGGGGAGAGAGCCGGTCGAAGTTCAGGCCGTAGCGAGCGAGCGGCCCTACAAAATACGCGCCCTGTTGCTTGAGCACGGAGTGCAGGGCATTGGAGTGCTGAACGTGTTCCTCGGAGAAGTTGGCGTCGTAGTCGCCGATAGGGATGTCCAGTCCGCGATTGGAGACCAGCCGGCCGTCGTTGAATGGATATTCATTGGGATGACGCAGCGCGACAAAAATGTAATCCCGCTCAAAGTCCGGAAAAGGCAGCTTGGCCACAAAACGCACGGTTTCCAGGGCCGCGTCCCGCGCCCACTTCAGGCGTTCCGCCAGGGCAGCGAATTCGCTCCGTAACGGCAGTTTGTAGAAACCTCCGACTCGAACATTAATGGGATGGATTTCTCTCCCACCCAGCAAGGTGACGATCTCGTTCCCGGTCTTTTTCAATTGCAGGCCGCGCTGGACCACGCCGGGATGGTCTTTGGCCATTTGGATCGCGTCCTGATAGCCAAGAAAATCGGGCGCATGCAGCAGGTAAACATGGAGCGTGTGACTCTCGATCCACTCCCCACAGTAGAGCAGCCGCCGCAAGGCCCGTAGTTGCCCCTCAACCTTTACGCCGCATGCGTCTTCCATCGCGTGTACCGCGCTCATCTGGTAAGCGACCGGGCAGATGCCGCAGATTCTGGCGGTGATATCCGGCGCTTCCGCGAAGTTGCGCCCGCGCAGCAATGCCTCGAAAAAGCGGGGGGGCTCGTAGATCTTTAGCTTTACGTCCTGAACCTGATCGCCCTTGAGCTTGACGTAAAGCGCGCCTTCGCCCTCGACGCGGGCTAAAATGTCCACCTTGATCGTTCTGGCCGGTTGCTTGCTCACGTCCGCTCACTCTCCTCGCTCGCCTTGCGGAACTGCCAGGCCCAGGCATTGAAGCTGCGGAATGCGCGTGTGATCTCCGCGCTGTTCTGGCCCAGAATGCGGAACTGACTGCTGAGCGATTCCGTATTGGGGCTCTCCATGGGGCCGTAGCAGCCGTAACACCCCCGGTCATAGCTCGGGCACAGGGCGCCGCAACCCGCGTGGGTAACCGGTCCCAGGCACGCGACGCCATGCGCCACCGCAATGCAGACGTTGCTCTTGCGTTTGCACTCCAGGCAGACACTGTAGGTCGGGACATTCGGCTTGCGCCCGGCCAGCGTGGCCGCGATCAGTTCGATAAGCTGGTGCTTGTTGATGGGGCAGCCGCGCAGCTCGAAATCCACCGGCACATGTTCGGCGATGGGGGTGGAGAGTTTCAGCGTGTCGATGAATTTCGGGGTGGCGTACACGATGCGAATAAATTCATCCACATCCTTCCAGTTGCGCAGGGCCTGGATGCCACCGGCGGTGGCACAGGCCCCAATGGTGATCAGTATCTTGCACTGCCGCCGAACCTCCTGGATCCGTTCGGCATCGGGGTGGGTGGTAATCGATCCTTCCACCAATCCGATGTCATAAGGCCCCTTGAGCATGGCACGGGAAGCCTCGGGAAAATACGCAATGTCAAGGGCTCTCGCTATGCCCAGCAGTTCATCTTCGGCATCAAGCAGGCTCAACTGACAACCGTCGCAGGATGCGAACTTGAAGACCGCGATCCGTGGCTTGCGCCTGACTCTAGAGCTCATATTTCTCCAGTAGCGGCCGCATCCGGTCATAGGGAAAGATGGGGCCGTCCTTGCAAATGAAGTGCGGGCCATACTGGCAGTGTCCGCAGAAACCGATGCCGCACTTCATGTTTCGTTCCATGGAAAGGTAAATATTCTCGCGGGCGAATCCGTGAGTTTCCAGATCGCGGGCGACAAACCGCATCATGATTTCGGGGCCGCAAGCGAAGGCCAGCGAGCGCGCCGGTTGCAGCCGCGCATACTTGAACAGCGTCGTAACCACGCCCACATGACCGCGCCAGCTCAACCCGCCATAGTCAACGGTCACCAGCACTTGCGTCTCGCGTTGCCGACCCCAGGCGGCCAGTTCCTTACGATAGAGCACGTCGCGGGGACTGCGCGCGCCATAGAGAACCACCAGCCGCCCATACTTTTCGCGGTTATGGAGAACCTCGTAGATCACCGGGCGGAGCGGGGCCAAACCGATTCCACCCGCAATAACAAGCACGTCCCGGCCCTCGGCTTCCGCCACCGGCCAGCCGGTCCCAAATGGACCTCGGACCCCAACCGCATCGCCCACTTCGCGACTCACCAGCGCGAGGGTGGCCTGACCGACGGAGCGCACGGTGTACACCAGCCGGTCGCGCTCCGCCGGGTCGCCGCTGATCGAAATGGGCAACTCGCCGACGCCAAACACCCACAGCATGCTGAACTGTCCCGGCTGGAACCGGTTCCCGCCCGCTCCGTTCGGCGGTTCCAAGGTCAGGGTAAAAGTATCGGCAGTCTCCTTGATCACTTGCCGCACCGAGTACGGCTGCGGGAGCATGGGATCGGTCGTGGCTGCTGTGGCCATCGTCATCGCCCAACCCTGTAAACGTCGAGCAACTGGAAACGCGTCGCCTCCAACCGCTGCTCCATAATGTGGGCAAAGCGTTTCAAGATCTCGTAACCGAGATCGTGGTTCTCCTCGCACTTCGTACGCAAACACTTGCCGTCCAGGGCAATCGCACGCACGGTTTCGACGGCGTGCGCGTGAAATCTCCACTGGTAGGGCGGCAGCAACCACGACCAGCCCAGAACCTCCCCTTCGCCCAGGGTTTCCAGCATGATCGGCTTGCGTTGAGGCGCAAAGATCTCCAATGCCACCTTGCCCGTCCGGATCAGGTAGAACTCGTTGGCTTCCTCGCCCTCCTTGAAGATGTAGGTGCCCGCGTCAAACCGCACGTTGGAGGCACACCCCGTGAGCAGGTTTGTGTAATACGACTCGAGACCGGCGAAGAAAGAGTGTTCGGCGATGATGTGCTCAAGGGTTTCCATGGCTGCTCTCCTTCGAAGAGGCCGGCGTTTCCTGGATGGCTCGGACCTCCTCTGTGATATCAATGCCCACCGGGCACCAGGTGATGCAACGGCCGCAGCCCACGCAGCCCGAGCTGCCAAACTGGTCCATCCAGGAGGCCAGCTTGTGGGTCATCCACTGCCGGTACCGCGACTTGGCGGAGCTGCGGACACTGCCGCCGTGAATGTAGGAGAAATTCTGCGTAAAACAGGAGTCCCATTTGCGCCAGCGCTCGGCGTGCGTGCCGGTCACATCGCTAACCTCCTCCACCGTCGTGCAGAAGCAGGTCGGACAGACCATGGTGCAATTGGCGCAAGTGAGACAACGCTGGGCGACGTTGTCCCAGCGGGGATGATCGAAGTTGGCGTAGAGCAAGTCCCGAATGCCGGTCGTGTCCATGCGGCGCTGCATCTGGGAGGCGGCGCGCTCTACCGCAGCTTCTGCTTCCTGACAGACCGCTTCAGATGCCACGGATGGCGCCGGCGTCGGCGCCAATTCCGCCAGTACCTCAGCGCCTGCGTCGCTGCCTGCCTCGATTACAAATTCATGCTTGCCCGGCCCGACCAGTTCCGTGAGAGCTAGATCGTAGCTTCCCCGCACCCGCGGTCCCGTGCCCATGGAGGTGCAAAAGCAAGTGGGCGCCGCTTGCGTGCAATTCACAGCTACGATGAAGATTCCCTCGCGCCGTGCTGCATAGATGGGGTCTCGATAGCGATCGCCCTGCAGGACGCGGTCCTGCACGGCGATGGCGGCCAGTTCGCAGCCTCGAACCCCTAGGAACGCCCGCCGGGGCGGAGCCGGTTCGTTGTTCAGGATGCGAAAGGTCTGACCGCTGCGCTCCGCGCTCAGCAGACGGACTTCGGCGGGGTGCAGGTATTTCTTCCAGCTTTGAGGACCGACTACATAGCCGAACAACGCCCCATCGTTGCGGCGCCGCAACCGGTAGCGTCCGGCTTCCTGTTCATCCGTCCAGCCTGCCGGGAAATCAGAGAGACTCTCTACGACGTCATAGACGATGGCGCCATCGCGCACCGTGGGTCCTAGTACCTGGTAACCCCTCTTGATCAACGCATCCAGGAGTCGCTGGAAATCTGTGTTTTCGAGCACGTATTGGTTGACGGTCTCTGTCATCATCTTGGCTCGTGAGGGTCGAAACCTTGGACTGATCGCGCAACTTCGTCGCCCTGGGCCAGGGCCTCTTTCACGGGCCTAGATTAGAGCAGCTTGCATCCAGTTAGTGTGATTCCGGTCACAAGCCAACCGTGACAAAAGGGTACAGCCCCCGAATTTGAAAAAAAAGGGATCATCCCTCCGCAATATCAGGTTGCTTATCGAAAGCCAGTTCCTTGCTCAGCGTATGTACAAGCGATAGCGGAACCCGCATTCGTCTTATACTGCCGGACTTGCGAGTAATGCCTTCCACCGCAAACCCATCGCCGTCAGGAATGGGGTTCGAGATCAAATGGAATTCCTCTCCCTACAGCCTTATATCTTTTTCCGGTCCATAACCGAGTTCCCGAAGCCTTTCGCAAATAATCTGTCGCCTATCATTTCGATTTGTCATGGCAGGACCCCGCGTGCGGTCGCTCCTTCGACTCGGCAAGAACTGTGGCCGTGGAGGCTAAATTGATGGCTTCACCGATGCTGCCTGCGGGCGGTGCAGCCATTTTGTCTTTTCGCAGTATTCGTAGAGTTCTTCGCGGAAGCTTGGATGCGCGATCTCGATCAGAGCTTGAGCCCGCTCCCGAATGGACTTTCCATGCAAGTAAGCCACGCCGTGCTCCGTCACCACGTAGCGGATAAGACCTCGCGAGGTGACCACTCCCGCGCCCGGGCTCAGCATCGGGACTATCCGTGAAATCGCGCCATTCTTGGCGGTCGAGGAGATCGCAATGATCGGTTTGCCACCCTTCGAGCGCGACGCTCCGCGAATAAAGTCCACCTGCCCGCCAATCCCGCTGTAAAACTGGGTTCCGATGGAGTCCGAGCAAACCTGGCCGGTCAAGTCGATCTGCAGGGCCGAGTTAATGGCCACCATGTTGTCGTTACGGGCAATGAGTCCGGGATCGTTGGTATAGGCCGTGGGACGAAACTCGAAGATCGGATTGTTGTCGACGAAGTCGAACAGCTTTTTCGTCCCCAACGCGAAACCGACTATGATCTTGCGCGGCTTGAAGTTCTTGCGCGCGCCCGTGATCACGCCCGCCTCAATGAGCGGAATCACACCATCCGACACCAGTTCGCTGTGAACGCCGAGATCCTTGCGATCCATGAGAAACGGCAGCACAGCATCGGGGATTCCGCCGATGCCAGTCTGCAGCACCGCCCCGTCCTCGATCAGGCCCGCTACGTTGCGCGCGATGGCCTTATGCAAGTCGGTGGTTTGCGGTTGCTTCATGACGCATAGCGGCCGTGACGATTCCACCACCACATCGATGTCACTCACATGGATGAAGCTGTCGCCATAAGTTCGCGGCATGTGGCCGTTGACCTGCGCCACAACGTAGCGAGCACACTTGGCTGCCGTGAGCGTGGTGTCCACGCCCACGCCAAAGCTGCAATAACCGTGTGAATCCGGTGGAGACACCTCGATGAGCGCGACATCAATCGGCATGGCGCCGCTCTCGAAAAGTCCTTCAATCTCACTCAGGTAGATCGGCGTGTAGTCGGCCCGGCCTTCGTTGATGGCCTCGCGCACATTGCCGCCGATGAACATTGCGTTATGCCGGAAGTGTCCTTCCATCTCCGGAGCCACGTAGTCCGCGCCACCCATGGTCATCATGTGGACGATTTCCACATCGCGAACCGAAGGGCCGCGCCGGATCAGGGCTTCGACCAGGGTCTCCGGCTCCGCGCACCCTGGCTGGATATACACCCGCATTCCCGACTCGACGCAGCGCAAGGCTTCGTCTGCTGGTTGCACCTTTTTTGCGTATTCAATCTCCCATGACATCTCTTGCGGCCTCCTATTTTCTTTCGGATGGTGCGCTGGTTTCCTTTAGAGATTGGTCCGCGACCGCCACTTCGTAACCCACCGCGGCATTGTAAATTGCTCGATCGAAGAACTGCTCCAGTAACTGCAGCATTTCCAGTTCGCCGAACACTTCCACTGGGCGTTCCAAAACCGCTTCCTTCTTGATGAAGTCCCACAGGTTCTCCTTCGTCAAGACAATCACCCAAATCACCTCGCTCAGAGGCACCTTTTGGCAGGCCCGCCGCGTTCCAATCTGCAAATAGCGTTGCTCAAGGTAAAGTTCATCTTTGCCCATGAGCCACTCACCCAGATGACGGTAGATGTCGTACACCCGTTCTTTCAGTTCTTCCGGGGGGACGTTTTGATAGCTTCGGGTCAACTCGGATTTCTGGACTCGATCAAGAAGGCAAGCGGCCAGCGATTGGGAGTGGGTCTCGATCAGCCGAACGAGACGATACAACATCATCATGACTGTCCTCCCGTCCTCACTTGTTTTTCAGTTTCAACGCCCGCAGTATCTGCAGCCATGACGGGCGCTACGGTCGTGTGTGATGAAGATCACAGCTCGCGGACGTTGCCGCCACCTGTTCCTGGCGCTGCTTGCCCCACGGCGCGTAATGATCAAACGAGCAATCCTCCCACGACCAATGGTCAGACGACGAAATGGCTGGATTCGAATGGCAGGCCCATGGCCGCACCCAATGCCACAGACAACAATGTGCCAGCGTCATTGACGATCAACAGTTCGACGATCAACAGGTGGCAGGCTTTTTCAACCGCCTTGGCTTTTGATTTCGTCACATTTTTTCTGTCCAATCGTCACAGACGGCCGCACCCGATCTTCAATACCATCTGGCGGTTAATGGAAACGCAGTTTTCCCGCAACCGGGGAGTAACTGACCCAGCACGGATCTACAGCGCGGCTGGGCAAGCACTGAAAACTCCGTCTCGCTAGCCAATGGTGACATGTACCCTTACCCGCAGCCTGACGTTAATGTGCACTACGCAGCTAGCTCTCTTTGTTGTTTTGCGAAAGTGTGCAATATTGAACGGTCCGGCGTTGTGATTCGCTGTAGCATTGCTTGTTTTTCGAGGAGATATCAATGACAACCGCTGAACTCGAACTGGCGAATGCGAGTGCCGCAACTCCAGGCGCCAGCACCACCATGAAAGCGCTGGTCTATCGCGGTCCGGGCAAATGCGCATGGGAAGACAAGCCGCGCCTGTCATCCAGAGTCAGGACGATGCGGAATGGCGGGCCTCGTTGAGGAGATAGGACTGGTGGATGAGATGAAGCCGGAGACTTCAATCTTGTGAGGCACAAAATTCTTTGCTTACACCTTCATGACCAACCGCGCGCGTCGAGGGGGGAGTGCTAATGCTAATGCCAGAAAATTCCAGAGCCACTCGAGTTCTTCTGTTCTCGGTGCTATGTCTTTTCGTATCCGTCGCCTTTGCTCCAGGCCAGGCTCGCCAGCAGGTTGCCGGCAAGAGCGCCCAATCGACGAGCGCCCAATCCGCCAGCTCACCCGTGGCCAGTGCGCCTTCCTCCGAAGGCTCCAAGTATGTGGGAGCGGAGACCTGCAAGACCTGTCACGAGGATCTTTACAACGCCTGGGAGAAAACGCCGCACTGGAAGACCACGCTAAATAAAGAGGGCGGCCCCTCGCTCCAAGGTTGCGAGGGCTGCCATGGTCCCGGGGCGGACCACGTGGCGGGCGGCGGCGACAAAACCAAGATCTTCGTGTTCGAGGACCACTCTCGGCAGGATACCAGCGCTCGCTGTCTCACTTGCCACGGCGAAGGTCATGAGCAGTCGCATTTTGCCGAATCCGCCCATGCCAGTAACGAGGTCGGCTGTCTCGACTGCCACTCTCCCCATCACGCTAAGGAAAAACAGCGCCTCCTGGTCCAGAACCAGCCCCAGTTGTGCTACGGATGCCATACCTCGGCCAAAGCAGATTTTGCCAAACCCTATCACCACCGGGTCAACGAGGGTCTGGTGCAATGCATTGACTGCCATAACCCTCATGGCACGGCGACCGTGCGCCAGCTGCGCGCCCTGCCCGGCGGGGATGCCGTTTGCTACAAGTGCCATGTGGACAAGCAGGGGCCCTTCGTTTACGAGCATGTGCCGGTCAAGACCGAGGGCTGCACCGCTTGCCACACGCCCCACGGTTCCACCAATCCCCGGCTCCTCAAAGTGAGCCTGGTCAACATGCTCTGTCTGCAGTGCCATACCTTCCCGACTGTGAGTCCAATCGGGCCCGCACACAATCAATCGGCGAAGTACCAGGCCTGCACCATGTGTCACAACCAGATTCATGGGTCCAACTTCAGCGCTGTCTTTTTCAAGTGAGGGAGAACCGATGCCATCGCCAAGAAAACTCGATCTGCAATCTTTGTCCGTGTGGGGACGGGCGCCCTCGCCCGTCCAAGCCGGGCGCAGCCCGGCAGCCGCCAACTCTGGATTCGCCATACTCCTCGCCGTGCTGGTTTGCGGCCTGCTGGTGTCGCCGCCAGGGCTCTTTGCGCAATCTTCCGGCGCTGGCCAGAATCCGCCCGGGGAGCCGGAAGGCGTCACCAGCGGCGGTTACCGGATTCACTCCTCGTTTGATGTAGGGGGCCGGTACAGCAGCGTGACCGGCAGTGGCAATATGTACGACACATTGGTGAATCTGCAGAGCGGCCCGCGGGTTCTCGACCAGACGCTTTCCATGCAATCGCTGGATCATCAGGGCCTGCTGTTCGACGATCTTTATATCAACAGCTTTGGATGGGGAGGCGATCCCAACAACGCCTTGCGGATGCGCGCGGACAAGAACAAATGGTACAACCTGGTCGGCAGTTTCCGTCGCGATCAGAGTTTCTCCGACTTCGACTTGCTGGCCAATCCCCTGAATCCATCGACCTCCACTCCGACGATTCAGGAGCTCAACTCGCCCCACTTATTTGACACGACGCGGCGCATGAGCGACCTCGACCTCACCCTGCTTCCGCAGTCCCGTGTGAGCTTTCGCCTGGGGTTTTCGCGGAACAACATGACCGGCCCTTCCTACAGCAGCATCCACGAGGGTACAGACGCTCTGCTCCTCCAGGACTGGAACACAACCATGGACTCCTACCGCTTGGGGGTGGACTGGAAAGCCGCGCCGCGAACGGTGATCAGTTACGACCAATTTTTCAATTACTACAAGGGAGACACGGACTACACTCTGGCTACCGGCGCCGGCCAGAACGCGCCGGCGCTTCTGTCCACCGGAACCCCTGTTTATTTGGGCTTGTCCATCGACACTAAGAACAGCGAGCCCTGTGCCGTGAAGGCGCCGGCAACCAGCCTGATTAATTCCAGTGGCGTCCTGACCAACAACAATTGCAGCGCCTACTTCGGCTATTCGCGGAACCAGCGGATTCGCACTTCCACTCCCACCGAGCGGCTCAGCATGCGCAGCAATAACATTCAGCGGTTAGACCTGGTCGCTTCTTATTCCTACAGTTCCGCCAACATGAGCACGCCCTTGGACGAGAATTTCGCCGGTCTGATCACGCGTACCCACACCCTCGCCTTCACCGGCACCGGCACAGCCGGCGCGAAGCGAATTTCCAACGTGCTCGATGCCGAGGCCACGCTGCATCTGACCCAACATCTGCGCTTGATCGAGAAATTTTATTTTTGGGCCTACCGCATTCCGGAGAATGGCAATTTCACCGAGGTCGACAGTGATTGTACAGTGCCAGCTACGTGCACCCTGCTGACTTCGCCGAGCGCGACCACCCCGACAACGTCCAATACGCTGGCTGCGTCCTCATTCAACCAGACCTGGAAGAGAAATCAGACCGACCTGGCCTGGGACATTTCGAAGAAAGCGGGAGCCCGCGTCGGGTTCCGCTATGGCGATCGGGTCTTCGACCTCTTTAACACTTATTCAGGAACCGAGACCTTCAACGCTTTTTCAACGACGGGCCAGGACCATTTCGTGGTGAACGAGTACACGGCGCTCCTCGGGTTCTGGGCAAGGCCCACCCATGCCTTGCGATTGAATTTCGATCTGGAGCACACCAATTATGACAACGTAATTGTTCGCATGGCTCCGCGCAAGGAATCGCGCTACCGCTTCCAGACGACCTATACACCCCGTCCGTGGGCGGTCTTGGGCGGGTCCATCAACCTTCTGCAGGATGCCAACGCCGACGCATTAACCAAATACGTGGGACACAACCAAAACTATGGACTCACCGCCTCGCTCGCGCCGCGTGAACGCTTCGGGCTCGACTTAGCGTACAACTTCAACAGCGTGATCCAAAATGCCCTGATCTGCTTCGCCGACACGCCACCAGTCGGGGCGAGCCTTCCCTTCGTGACCAATGCCACCTCTTGTGCGTCGCCCGCCAATCCTACGCCGGCCAACCCTCTGCTGGCCAACTCCTACTACACCAACCACACTCATTTCGGAATGACCACCATCAGGTTCAAGCCCGAGAAGCGATTGACGGCCAACCTGGGCTACAGCATCACCAGCGTTGACGGCAGCATACCGCAGTTCAACATTCTGCAGCCTCTCGGCGCGTTGCAGTACAAGTACTCCCAGCCGGTGGCCAGCCTGAGCGTGGATTTGGGCCATAAGCTGGCTTGGAATACCGGCTGGAATTATTATCAGTACAACGAGGGTTCGTTTGTCGGGCCCACGGCCCCACGCTATTTTCACGCGAACTCACTAACCGAGTCCCTGCGTTACGCATTCTGATCTTCTTGCCTTCCCGGCATGCAGCTGGAATCCCAGCGCTTCCCGGCCTAAACCTTCCCCAAGCGGTCTCCGCGTGGAAACGACAATCTGCCGCGATTGCCGATCGATAACCGATAACAAATGTTCGGCGGCATCAGGCTCGCGATCTGCTCCCCATCCGTGGACTAAAGCTGGGAAGCGGACAGCCGATTAACCGAATATTCAACAGATTGTCATCAATTATTAACAAACGGCGGGCTAGGCTGACAGTTCACCAACCATGAAACACGAGTTGAAAATGGTTCCTTCACGGCTTTGTCTGCTATCCACAACGCTTATTTCTCAGGAGATGAAAACAATGAAACGATTTATGGCTGTGCTGCTGTCGATGGCGCTCGCGGGGAGCGTGATCGCGGCCCAGGCCCAGCAAGGTACGACCACTGCAACGACGGCGAAGAGCCCGCGAAAGAAAATGGTTCCCAAGGCATCAGAGCCGACTGTTTCAGCGCAGCTCAGTGAAATGAAGCAGGCGATTGACGCGCAGCAGCGGCAGATCAAGCAGTTGAGCGATCTGGTTCAAAGCCGCGATCAAAAGATTCAGCAACTGGAGCAGCGGCTCGATCAGAGCCAAACTGTGGCTGCGCAGGCGCAGACCAAGGCGGATACGGCGGCGGCTCAAACGACAGAGCAACAGCAAACGGTCATGGCGCTCAAAAGTGATGTCACGGACTTGAAGACGACCGCCACGAACTCCGCGCTGACTCTGCAAGAGACTCAGAAGCGCATGGGGGAGATGGACAGCCCGCTCGCCATTCACTTCAAGGGAATCACGCTCACTCCCGGCGGATTCCTGGCGGGTGAATCGGTGTATCGCAATCGGGCGTTGGGCGGGGATGCCACTCCCTTTAACAGCGTTAACATGCCCGGAAGCGGCCAGAACGCGATTTCTGAATTCTTTGGCTCCGGCCGCCAGTCGCAAATCACGATGCGGGCTGATGGCAAGATCGCCAATGCCAAGCTCACCGGCTATTACGAAGCTGATTTTCTTTCGGGTGCCGTGACTTCAAACAATAACCAGACCAACAGTTACACCCTGCGCCAAAGGCAGGCTTGGGGCCAGGCTGCCTTCAACAATGGCTGGACCTTCACTGGCGGTCAAATGTGGACCCTGTTGACAGAGAACAGGAAGGGAATCGACAACCTGAACACAGCTAGGCCTATGACCATCGACCCGAATTATAATGTCGGTTTCAGTTTTGCGCGGCAGTGGGGCGTCCGTGTCGTCAAGAACTTTGACAATCACCTCTGGCTGGCGGCATCCCTGGAGAATCCTCAGACTACCTTCACTGTAACCAACAATGCCAATAACTTCGCCCTGGGCAGTCCCGGCGTTGGCGCCGGACTATATCCCAGCACAGCCAACTATTCGTTCAACGCGATGCCAGACGTCATCGTGAAAGCAGCCTTTGAGCCCGGTTTCGGCCACTATGAAATTTTCGGTATCTTGAGCCGCTTCCGCGACCGGGTTTATCCCTGCGGAGAAGTGTCTGCCACCACAACCGGGTGCGGTACTATACCCACAGTGTCTGCGCTTGGAGCCTATAACGCTTCGAAGAATGGCGGTGGACTGGGAGCAAACGGTCGTGTCTCCGCGTTCAACAAGCACGTGGACTTCGGTCTCCACGCCCTCTACGGGAATGGTATAGGCCGGTACGCCGCATCGGGACTGCCGGACGCTACGGTCAACCCGAATGGCACGCTGGCGCCGCTGCGGACCTATCAGGGTCTGGCTACGCTTGAATTTCACTATCCCAGGTTGGATGTGTACTTCAATGGCGGCGAGGACTATGTGGGACACCGCTATTCAACTGATCCCATCTCCGGCAAGGTGGTGGGGTACGGAGCGCCGACCTATAACGACTCGAATTGCTACACCGAAACCGCGCCCGGTGCCGGCGGCTACGCTTTCGGAGGGCTTACCTGTAGTGGCCAGACCCAAAGGGTGATCGAGGGCACATTCGGGTTCTGGATCAAACCGTACAACGGTTCCAAGGGCAGAATTCAGTTCGGCCCGCAGTATTCCTACGTGAGCCGAGATGCATGGACGGGCTCCGCGTCTGCGGCGGGCACGGGCCCCTACGTTGCGCCACACGGAATCGACAACGTGTTTATGACCTCTTTCCGCTACTACTTGCCGTAGCGTGTGTGGACCCTCGCCCCCAGAATTCTTTCCTTTTGCCAAATGGGGGCGAGGGGTTGTTTCGCAGCCGGAACGGCCTCTATCGCTCCAGTGTGGGAACTCCCCGCGTTGCAGCGATTTGCCTTTCACGCGGAAGGGCTTGCGCCGGATGCGCAATTCGAAATTGCAACCTAACAGCCCGTGGTGCAAGTACGGTTCGTATCAGGGCACGCCTTCACAACTTGCGGAAAAACTCGAAAATGTGCGGGTCGCCGTGGAAGAGCGGCCCTTCAGGGCCGCGCAAGCCGAGCGAAATCAACGCGGGCTTTAGCCCCGGTGGTCGTTTTTCCTCGGAAGATTGCATTTTTCCGCAAGTTGTTCAGGCGTGCCGTAAGTCCTGCGTTATGAAAGCGCCTTCACAGGCTGCGGAAAAACTCAATCTCGCGCTTGATTTTGGGTGGCGCAGCGCTTCAGCGCTGCGATAACTGGCTTATTTTCAGTACCGGCTTTAGCCGCTGAGGTCAGACTGCGGCGCTGAAAATACTTTTCCGCAGCCTGTTCAGGCGCTGAGGTCGGAGATTCGAGTTTCACCGCAGGCTGCTAAACCGGTCTCCAAGTGTCCAACCAAATTGGATTCCCGCTGCTCTTCGTAATCTGTCTGTCCTTTGGTGACGATGCATAATAAGCGGGCATTTTATCCGCGCAGTCGTCCAAGTTCGGCGCGCGCCGCTTTCGAACCCACTCTCAATCGCGGGCGAGTTTCTTCCTTGCCAGGAAGTCGAACTCCACGCCAAGGTCGGGGGATACATCCGTAACATCAACGTGGACATTGGTGACCACGTCCACAAGGAGCAGGTACTTCGCCGTTTGTTCGTCTCGGAACATGTTTCCCTGGGAGGGGCCATGCTGTCCGTGGTTACACCCCGGAGGGGTGAACCCAGCGCAGCAAATGAATGGTGGAGGCGGCGGGAGTCGAACTATTCCGCCCTATTGATAACACGTAAGTTATTGATTCTAAAAAGAGCCAAATTCGCCAAAATGGCCTGAATCGCGAAACTGAGGTACACGGCGGGTGCACGGCGCCGGGCTGAAATTCTCAATGAGTGCTATCGCCTGTTTGCGTCAACTATCTGCATGTCCGTCCGGTTTTCGTCCAAAGGGATTCCTTACGAGTGGGTGGGGCTCTGCTTCTGATTTTTGTTAGAACAGGGTTGCGCCGACGTCTCGCTGACTATATAGTGGCATTGAGTTTTTCAATCCCTCCCCGTTTGGTGCCTAGCACAACAAAGTTTCTTGAGGTCGTCATGCAAACTAGGTGTCTACGGATGCTCTTTCTTTGTCTTCTGTTGGTCAACTTCGTGGGAACCGGCGCGTTCGTCTTTGGGGCTACTCCGCCACCAAAGCCGCGATTCGTTTATGTTGCCAACAACCAGGACGGCACGGTATCGACATTCCTCGTGGACCAAGCCATGCTGAGGGCGCGTGGATATGTGTCTCTGGGCGAAAACAGCAGCCCGATTTCGCTGACGTTGACGCCTTCGCAGAAATTTCTTTACGTCGGGAACAACAGTTCTCTCGGCATTGCTGCATTTGCCGTCAATGCAGCCACAGGCGATTTGACGCCCATCGCAGGTTCCCCATTCGATTCGGGACCGTTGTTCCAATTGGTTGCTCACCCGACAGCTAACCTTCTGCTTGTCGCAACCGGTACCACAGTGGAGACCTACCTGCTTGATTCATCGAGCGGCGCGCTCACACTGGCGGGATTTGCGGGCGGGGAGAGTCCAACGGCGCTTGCTGTCCACCCCTCCGGGAACCTGGTGTACGCGACCAATGTTAATAATGCGAGCATTTCGGGTTTCAAACTAGACACAACAACTGGAATTCTCACGCCGGTGGCCGGTTCCCCCTTTCCCGCCAGCCCGGAGAACCCGTTCGCAGCGGCCATTGACCCTGCCGGCAAGTTTCTCTTCGTTCCGAATGTCGGCGGCGCGAATGTTTCCGTATTTGCTATTAATGCAGTCACCGGAGGCCTGACGCAAGTTTCAGGATCGCCCTTCGGCACCGGTGGCGGCCCGTATGCCGAGGTGGTCAGCCACGACGGAAATTACTTATACATTTCAAACAGCTATGACAAAACAATTTCCGTCTATGCGATCAATGGCACAAGTGGGGCACTTACGCAGATCTCGGGATCTCCCTACTCAACTGGGAGTAGCGCGGCATTAGGATTGACTCTGGATCCCACGGGCCGCTTTCTCTACGCGGCGGACCACGACTCAGAAGAAGTTGTCACTTTCAATGTTGATCGGACCAGTGGGGCTTTAATCGGGAAGCATACGGTTCGGTCGCGCGGACCGGCCATCGCATCGGTCGTTGTGTCCGGTGCCCGAGCGGCGCAGTACACGCCAGCGTTCACGTACGCTACAAATGCTACCTCGAACGACATCTCCGCTTACAGCATCAATCCTGCAACGGGCGTGTTGACACCAGTGCTGGGTGGGCCCTTCCCGACGGGAGCGTTTCCATTCGGTATCGCCTCGGACATTGAAGGACATTTTGTGTTCGCCAGCAACAACGGTGGCGACAGTGTGTCGGCTTTTACTATCAATTCCGCCACTGGCGCCCTGTCGGCTGCCCCTGGTTCGCCCTTTGCAGCCGGGAGTCAGCCCTATGCAGTTGCGGTTGACTCTGGACAATTCGTTTACGTCACTAACAACATCGACAGTACGATTTCCGGTTACGCCGTTTCTACATCGGGCGCCTTGACCCCTATTCCTGGCTCCCCATTTCCTAGCGCGGGACTAGACCCACTCGGCGTGACAGTCGACCCAAGAGGGAAGTTCCTGTATGTGGCGGATGCCATGGCGAACAGCATCTCGGCGTATCAGATTGACGCTTCGAGCGGCGTGCTGACAACTGCCGGCTCGACTCCAGCCGGATCATTTCCAGACTCGGTGTCGGTCGACCCGACTGGCAATTTCCTTTTTGCTTCCAACTCTTCGCAATCCTCAAGCGTATCCGTGTATTCAATAGACGGCAGCACCGGCCTTCTTTCCCCGCTCTTTACCTCAACGGGATCCGGCGTTTCCGATCCGTACTTCGTTGCGGCGGACCCTTCGGGCAGTCGACTCTATGTGGGCAACGGGAGTCCGAGTGAGATCCTCGGCTTCCGCCTAAATAGGTCAACTGGGAAGCTCAAGCCACTTGCTGGTTTCCCGGTCACGGGGGTGTTCGGGCCGTACTCGCTGAGCTTCGACCTTTCGGGAACGTTCCTGTATGTCGTGAATGATATAGGACCTGCTCCCGGAAACAGTATCTCCGGCTTCGTAGTGAACAAAGCATCGGGAGCATTGACACCAGTGCCCGGTTCACCTTTTGCGGCTGGGCAAGGGCCTACTTCGGTGACAGTTGTCGACAACGTTCGATAACGGCCTATAGTTCTCGGCAAGTTAAGATGTGGCCATCAGCCTGAAATGTCTGCTAGGTGGGGGCTCCCTCGTGTCAAAACTGAGCTTGCGGCATTCGCTGGCGGATGATGGCAATCTCTTAGTCATTGAGAAATGAGAAGACACGTAAGCACGGCCGCAGGATCGTTGTCGTAAAATCCCGTTTACACACTCATTGACCCGTTTCCGAGTGTTGCCAGCGGGCTTCCTGCGCTGAATGTGGGGCATCCTGGTGGCGAAGGTCAACGTGACAAAAACTCAAAAAACTCAATATCCATCACGACTTCGGCGTGCTCGTGGGCGCTTTTGATAAGTCGCCGGGCTACCAAATTGCGTTGCGCGATCTCTTCCGGCTTGAGGGAGCGGCCAAGGTCTGTAAAGCTCTGGAACTCCTCTCGGACTGCTTTCAGTTTGGCGAACAGCTCTTTCTCTGTGGCGAGCCGGTCGTGAAGTTTTGCCCTTGCTTCTTCTTTGGTCATTGGGTCACCGCCCCCGGGCCAGTCGGGCCCCGGATCAGCGTAATCCCGGAGCCGGGGGTCTGAACTCTCAACTGCATGAACCGTGCAATCTGCCAATGAACGGTGATGCGGGGTTTTCCACGACCTTAAGGAATGGTGGAGGCGGCGGGAGTCGAACCCGCGTCCGAAAATGTTACTGGTCAAGAGACTACATGCTTATTCCAGTTCATGCCCTGGGCATTACCCCAGGACGTTCGCGACAGCTGCTCAGAACGGACAAGAAACAGTTGGCGCTAGCCTGAGATCTTAGCCTCTCTGCCCAGACGTAGCAGAGAAGAGCAGCCCGCTGTGTGACGTTCGCTCGCAGCCCACGGGCGAAGCTGCGGAGAACGGCGGCCTAATTAATTAGGCTGCGTATGCCAGCTGTTGATTGGCAATTATCATTTTGCACGCGATTACGGGTGTGTGCACCCCGGCATGCCTCTTGGCCGCAAGCATCTCCGTCGAAGCCGTGACGCCCCCACTGGT